>ERZ1026796.856-NODE-856-length-22331-cov-3.696001_pt1 | contig 22331 bp, 19 predicted proteins | sample MGYA00520874_ERZ1026796 | MGnify/ENA primary metagenome ERZ1026796 (study PRJEB33270, sample SAMEA104284474) | anaerobic digester metagenome | biome: Anaerobic digester microbiome; feature: mesophilic sludge digester; material: Anaerobic digester biomass | place...
CGCGTGTGCGGCGTGCGATCGCACCTCACCGGTGACGAGGTCGCGCGTGACGATGCCGGCGCAGCGGCCGTCGACGATGACGGTGTCGACCAGCTCGACCCGATTCCACAACTTGACGGTGCCGAGGCCGATCTGCCGGGCGAGCTGCTGGTAGGCGCCGAGCAGCAGCTGCTGCCCGGTCTGGCCACGTGCGTAGAACGTGCGCTGCAGCTGCGAGCCGCCGAAGCTGCGCGTGTCGAGCAGGCCGCCGTACTCGCGAGCGAAGGGCACGCCTTGGGCGACCATCTGATCGATGATGTTGAGGCTGACCTGCGCGAGGCGATGCACGTTGCCCTCGCGGGCACGGAAGTCGCCACCTTTGATGGTGTCGTAGAACAGTCGGTGCACGCTGTCGCCGTCGCCGCGGTAGTTCTTCGCAGCGTTGATGCCGCCCTGCGCCGCAATGCTGTGCGCACGACGCGGCGAGTCGTGGAACGTGAACACCTCCACGTCGTAGCCCAGCTCGGCCATGGTGGCCGCCGCTGAAGCACCGGCCAGGCCGCTGCCCACCACGATCACCTTGAACTTGCGCTTGTTGTTGGGGTTGACCAACTTCATGTCGGCCTTGTAGTTGTCCCACTTGTCGGCGATGGCGCCGGCCGGGATCTTGCTGTCGAGCACGTTGTCGGACATGTCGGTCACTTCCCCACGATTCCGGCGAGCACGGCGATCGGGAACGAGACGTTGCCGACCACGACGAGGGTGGACACCGCGATCGCGATGTTCTTGCGCCACTTCTTGAACTTCGGGTTGTTCCAGCCCATCGACTGGAAGAGGCTCCACACACCGTGGAACAGGTGTGTGCCCAGCGCGATGTTGGCAACGATGTAGAGCACGGCAACCGGCAATCGCTCGAAGCTGCGCACGACGTTGCCGTAGGCATCGCCACGAACGAACTCGCCGTCGGCAGCGTCGACGCCGACGTTGTTGGCGAACCCCCAGGTGAGATCGGCCAGGTGCCAGAACACGAACAGGAACACGATGATGCCGGTCCAGCGCATGGTGCGGCTGGCGAAGGTGGCCACCTGGTAGTCGCGCGGGCTCTGGTACTTCACCGAGCGCGCCTTGCGATTCAGCCGAGTGAGGCTCATGGCTGCGTGGATGTGCACGCCAACTGCGGCCAACAGCCCGAAGCGCAGCAGCCACAGCACGACGGTGCGCGGCAAGATGGGCACCAGCAGCTCGCGCAAGAACTCGGCGTAGTGGTTGAAGTCCTCGGCGCCGAGGTACATCTTGAGGTTGCCCACCATGTGCACCAGCACGAAGCCGACCAGCATGATGCCGCTGATCGCCATGGCGTACTTCTTTCCGACCGCTGTGCCATACAGATCGAGCAGGAAGAACTTGCGGCGCTTCTTCGTGGTCACCGCGGTGCCGGTGACCGGCCCACGTGACTGGATTGCCTGTGCCATCGCGTGACGGCCTTTCCGAGTGAACAGAGCGAACAGGGATGTCGTGTCGAACGGTAGCCCTCCCACACCCTCGCCGCGAAGTTCGGCCACTGCCTCGCACGTGACCGGCGACACCCAAAGTTCGCCGGATCGGCCGGAAGTCAATACACTCACCACGTTTGCCCAACCAGCGCGGCTTTGTCGCCGCGCCCGAGATACCCCGGAGATCACCGGTGCCAGCACTTATTGCCGAAGGCGGCTATCAGGTATTCGAGCTGAAGGGCGGCGAGTGGGCCGTTCTCCTCCTCTCTGCTGTAGCCGCTCTCATCGCCATTGCAGTCGGATTGTTCCTCGCCAAGCTGGTGATGGCCGAGGACGAAGGCTCGCCCAAGATGCAAGAGATCGCCAAGGCCATCCAGGAAGGCGCCGCCGCCTACCTGAAGCGCCAGTTCAAGACGATCGCCATCATCCTCGTGCCCTTGGCCGCCATCGTGTTCCTCACCAGCACCGAGATCATCAAGCCGGGCGGCGAGACCGCGCTGACGTTCGTGCAGTCCGGTGCGTTCCGAACGTTGGCTTTCATCCTGGGCTGTCTCGCCTCCGGCTTCACCGGCTACATCGGCATGACCCTGGCCACTCGCGGCAACGTGCGCACCGCCGCTGCTGCGCTCACCAACAGCCTGCCGCGGGCGCTCACCGTTGCGTTCCGCACCGGCGGCGTCGCCGGCATGTTCACCGTCGGCCTCGGCCTGCTGGGCGCCACCGCCATCATCATGGTGTTCCAGAACACCAGCTCGGTCATCCTCATCGGCTTCGGCTTCGGTGGCTCGCTGCTGGCGCTGTTCCTGCGAGTCGGTGGCGGCATCTTCACCAAGGCTGCCGACGTCGGCGCCGACCTGGTCGGCAAAGTGGAGGCCGGCATCCCGGAGGACGACCCGCGTAACCCCGCAACCATCGCCGACAACGTGGGCGACAACGTGGGCGACTGCGCCGGCATGGCCGCCGACCTGTTCGAGAGCTACGAGGTCACCCTCGTTGCCTCCATCATCCTCGGTGTGGCGGCGTTCAACTCGATCGGCGCCAACCCTGCGCTGGGCCTCATCTTCCCGCTCGCTGCTCGCGCCATCGGCGTGGTCGCATCGATCATCGGCATCTTCTTCGTGAAGGCCAAGGAGGGCGAGACCAACGCCTTGAAGCCGATCAACAAGGGCTTCCTCGTCGCCGGCGTGCTCACCACGCTCGGCACGTCGATCCTCTCGCTGGCCTACGTGGGCAACGACTACGAGAATGCCGGCTGGAAGTGCTTCGGCGCCGTCTTCATCGGCCTCGTGCTGGCGCAGGGCATCAGCCGCCTCACCGAGTACTACACGGCCACCCACCACAAGCCGGTGCAGGAGATCGCTGCGGCAGCCGAGACGGGGCCGGCCACCACCATCCTCGCCGGCACCGCCAGTGGCCTGGAGAGCTCGGTCTACGCAGTCATCGCCATCGCCATCGCCATCGCCGCGGCGATGGCCCTCGGCGGCGGCAACCTGCAGTTCTCCTTCTACCTCGTCGCTCTGTGCGGCATGGGCATGTTGGCCACCACCGGCATCATCGTGTCGGAAGACACCTTCGGCCCGGTCAGCGACAACGCCGCCGGCATCGCCGAGATGAGCGGCGAGTTCCACGGCGAGCCGCAGCGCATCATGGTCAGCCTCGACGCCGTGGGCAACACCACCAAGGCCGTCACCAAGGGCTTCGCCATCGGCTCGGCCGTCATCGCCGCCGTGGCGCTCTTCGCGAGCTTCATCGAGACCGCTGCCGGCGAGCTCGACCTGGAGATCGTCGATCGCCTGCGGGGTGTGTTCGACCTACCGGAACTGCAGATCAACGTTGCCGACCCGAAGATCTTCATCGGTCTCCTCATCGGTGGCGCGGTGCCGTTCCTGTTCAGCGCCCTCGCCATCCGCGCGGTGGGCCGCACCGCCGGCGTGGTGGTGCAGGAAGTGCGCAAGCAGTTCGCCGACGGCAAGATCATGAAGGGCGAGAAGCAGCCCGAGTACGGCCCGGTCATCGACATCTGCACCGAGGCCTCACTGCGCGAGTTGGCCACCCCGGCACTGCTGGCCGTGCTCACCCCGGTCGTCATCGGCTTCGGCATCAACTTCCTCGCCTTGGGCGCGTTCCTCGCCGCGGTCATCCTGGTGGGCCAACTGATGGCCAACTACCTCAGCAACGCCGGTGGCGCCTGGGACAACGCCAAGAAGTACATCGAGGACGGCCACCACGGCGGCAAGGGCAGCGATCCTTACCGAGCTGCAGTCATCGCCGACACCGTGGGTGATCCGTTCAAGGACACCGCCGGCCCTGCCCTCAACCCACTCATCAAGGTGATGAACCTGGTGTCGCTGCTCATCCTGCCGGCCGTCATCAGCCTGCGCGACAACGACGGCGCCCGGTTCAGCATCGCCGCAGCAGCACTCGTCGTGCTCATCGGTGCGGTCGTCTTCAGCAGCCGCCAGCCGTCGGGCATCAGCACCACGCCGGAACCGGCCGCCGCCGCAACTCCTGTGCGGTAGCTCGGCCACCAGCGCTCAGCAGTGACGAAAGGCCCGGGCCACGTGCCCGGGCCTTTCGCATTCCGAGCGCTAGCGTGACCACTCGTGCTCGGGCTCCTGGACTTCGCAAACAAGTGGGTGGAGAAGGGCGGCCTCCTCGTGCTGGCCGCCATCGTCTTCGCCGAATCGGGTCTGCTGGTGGGCTTCTTCCTGCCGGGCGACTCGCTGCTGTTCTTCGCCGGCTTCCTGTCCAGCGACGCTGGGGGCAACCTGCTGCCCGCGTTGCCGTGGGTCGCACTCACCTGCGCGCTCGCCGCCATCCTCGGCGATCAGGTCGGGTACATGATCGGCAAGAAGTTCGGCCCCACCGTCTTCGATCGCCCGAAGAGCCGCTTCTTCAACCCCGAGTACGTGGTGAAGGCGGAGGCGTTCTTCGCCAAGCACGGGTCGAAGACCATCGTGCTCGCTCGCTTCGTACCCATCGTGCGCACCTTCGTGCCCACCGTGGCCGGCGCCGGCAACATGCACTACCGCACCTTTCTCACGTACAACATCGTCGGCGGCGTGTTGTGGGGCGCCGGCATCACCACGCTGGGCTTCTTCCTCGGTGAGATCGACGCGGTCAAGAACAACATCGAGATCGCCGCCATCGTCATCGTGGGCGTGTCGGTGCTGCCCATCGCAGTGGAACTGCTGCGGCATCGCAAGGCCGCCAAAGCCGCCATCGCGGCAGCCACTCACTCAGTCGACTGAGGGCGAGCCGACGAAGTCGATCAGCTGCTCGACCGCACCCACCAGTTCCGGGCGCAGGTCGGCATACGTGTGCACCTTGTTGCGCAACATCGGCCAGAAACCGCGCACGTCGGTGCCCAGCGCCGCACACATGCCTTCCTTCCACGGCTGGCCACGTGGCACATCCGGCCACTGCTGCAGGCCCATCACGCGCGGCCACACCCCGGCCCACACATCCACGAAGGGGTGACCGGTGACCAGTACATCGGGGCCGGCAACCTGCTTCGCGAGGCGCGCTTCCTTGCTGCCCGCGACCAGGTGATCGACGAGGATTCCCAGGCGCCGCGTGCTGCTCGGCTGGAAGCTGCGCACCATCGCGACCACGTCGTCGAGACCGTGCATCGGTTCCACCACGATGCCCATCTCGCGCAGGTCGTCGCCCCACACGTGCTCGACGAGCTCGGCGTCGTGCTTGCCCTCGACCCAGATCCTGCTGGCAGCCGCACGGCGAGCGCGTTGCGGCGACGGTGCTGCGATCGAACCGCTGGCGGTGACCCTCGGACCGGCATCTGCGACGCGCGCCGGCGGGCGAACGAGCGTGACCGGCTTGCCGTCGATGAGAAAGCCACCGGGCTTGTAGACGAACTCGCGGTCGCGGCCGTTGCGATCGCGCAGGGTGACCGCACGAGCATCGGTCTTGACGACGTCGCCACAGAAGCCACTCGAGCGATCCTCCACGAGCAGGCCCGGCGTCGCCGGTACCGCGCGGTATTGCGGTTGCCGTCGTTGCTTGTCGAAGTCGTCGAGGATGTCGCCGCCGAAGGTCATGGTGCATCCACGGTACGCGCCGGGGTGGCCGCACTACCGTCATTGGCGATGACTGATCAGACTGTGCCAGACGAGCTGCTCGGCTGCTGGCAGCGTCGCTGGATCGAGTTCGCCGACGGCAACCGCGACGACACCAGCTTCGTGGTGTGGCTGCAACTGCCGTCGTTGATGGCCGACGTGCGTCTGTCCGGGCCGGCACTCGGCCTCGCCGGACGCCGCTCGATCGCAGAGCTGTCGAACGACGAGTTGCTGCTCCTGGCAGACAGTGACTCCAGCAGCGGAGCAACCACGTGCACCCCCGTCGTCGTGGGTGCCAATGGCGTTTCGCACGCAACTGCCGAGTGGGCCGGCATCGTGAGCTTCCAGCCCATCTCGGCCTACCCCGAGCCGGGGCTGCTCGAGTGGATCGGCGACGGCACCGTGCTGGTCGAGCGAGCACCGAGCGGCGCCTACGTGGAGGAGTGGCACCTGCTACCGGGCAGCCGCGGGCCGCTCGTTCACACGGTGCTGGCCGACGGCTCCGAGTGGTACCGCGCCGGAGATGTCGGCGTGCTGGTGCGCGACCGTCGGTCAGCGTTGCCCGACGTAGCGCGCCTGGCCGACATCGACGACCGCGCCACGCTGGAGACGGCAGTCGATTGCGAGTTCTCGTTCGCACGCCGCGTCGCCGGGTCGTGGGTGATCGAAGCGTCGACGCTGCCCTGGAGGGTCGGCACCACCGTCTGATCCAATCGGATGCCGCTGACCACCCGCCGGGCCCACCGAGCCGCCGAGCCCCCACGTCTGGTCCTCGGCGTTCGACAGCGTGTGTCGGTTCGCGCTGACCAGGCCCTTCGGATTCCAGCCGGTGCCACGGTCGGCGGAGCGTACGATCGACGATCGTGGCGCAGAACATCTACGACGACCCCGACTTCTTCGCGGGCTACTCCGCACTGCCACGCTCGGTGCAGGGGTTGGACGGCGCACCCGAATGGCCGTCGCTGCAGGCACTGCTACCGGACCTGGCCGGTCGCGAGGTAGTCGATCTCGGCTGCGGGTTCGGCTGGTTCAGTCGCTGGGCCGCGTCGGCCGGCGCTGCCCACGTTCTTGGCATCGACCTGTCGCTCAACATGCTCGCCCGCGCCCGGCAGGAGACCACCGACCCCCAGATCACCTACCAGCAGCACGACCTCGATCACCTGGAGCTGCCGCCCGCTCGCTTCGACTTCGCGTACAGCTCACTGACAATGCACTACCTCGCGGACCTCGACTGGCTCTTTCGTACGGTGCATCGCTCGCTGAAACCGGGTGCACGGTTCGTGTTCTCCGTGGAGCACCCCATCTGCACTGCGCCATCGAACCCGCAGTTCGTCACCCTCGATTCGGGCCGAGTGGTCTGGCCCGTCGATGGCTACCTCCGTGAGGGCCGACGAACGACGAATTGGCTGGCCCCCGGGGTCGTCAAGCAGCACCGCACGATCACCAGCTACGTCTCGACGCTCCTGGGCGCCGGCTTCCGGTTGACGGCGTTGGAGGAGTGGGGCCCGAGCCCGCAGCAGATCGCAGAGGTTCCCGAGTGGCACACGGAACTGGAGCGCCCCTACTTCCTCCTCATTGCCGCGTGCCGCGAGTAACGCAGCCCACTGGTCAGCCGGATCCCACACTGTTTGTCGGATTCGCGCGACCAGTCAGCGCGCCGCCGTCGAGCAGCCGGCGCTTGCCCAGCGACCCAGGAAACCCGAGGGACTGAGCACTTGCAGCACGCCCTGGCCGTCGTGCCGGCGATAGGGGGCCCAGAGCAGCCCCTCGCCCGCGGGCATGGCCAATGCGGTCGGCCGAAAGGGCACACCCCACACGTGGACGCGGTGGGCGGGCCCCTTCAGCGACAGCATGCCTTCATCCAGTTCGACCTGCGCATCGACTTCGCCGGCCTGCTCGTACCCGTGTGCGATCTCGGCAGGATCGCCCGCCGCATACCACTCCAGGTCGAACGTGACCGGAACCGGCGTGCCATAGGGGCGACCCATCGCGTCGAGCGCATCGTCGAGCAGCACTCCGTGGGCTTCGTTGCCCAGGCTCCACTGCGTGAAGGGCACATCGCACGAATGGTCGGCCCACATCTCGGGAGGTTTGATCTCCAAGCCGTCGCGCAGACCCGTACCCTCCAGCTCCTCCACGTACAGGTAGGGCTCGCCGCAGCGCACCAGCCCGGCCCAGTAGTCGAAGCGCCGACCGCGCAGTTCGAGGCCCACGAACAGCCCGGCGCGTGCGTCGGCAGCCCATGCCCACCACCACCACGCCTCCACCGCGACGTCGGCGTGGCGAAGTTCGTCGGCATTGGCTGGCACGTGCGCCAGACTATGCGGGTGATCCGTTATCTCAGCCTGGAGTGGCTCGCAGCCCTCACCAACGAAGTCGCCGACAGCACCACGATGCAGGCGCTGGCGGCCGACCACAGCATCGGCGTCACCCAAGTGGTCACCGATGGGCCGGAGGGCACGGTGGTGTACCACCTGCAGGTGGGCGGCGGGGCGGCCACGTTCGGGCCGGGAAGCGCCTTCCCCGAGGACGTGCGGATGGAGCAGACGTGGGACACGGCAGCGGGGGTGGCCACCGGCGAGCTCAACGCGCAGGAGGCGTTCATCAAAGGGCGCATCCTGCTCACCGGCAGCCAGCAGAAGCTGGTCGACTCGCAGCCAGTCTTCGCGGCGCTCGACGCCGTGTTCACCAGCGTGCGCGAGCGCACCGAGTACCGCTGAGCCCGAGGCCCGGTCGTGCCTGAGCTCCCTGAAGTGCAAGCGCACGCCGAGCGCCTCACCCAGCAGTTCCGTGGCGCCGTGCTGGAGAAGTTCGTGCCGTTCAACTTCACTGCGCTGAAGACCGCCGCGCCACGCCCGCAGGCTGCGTACGGTGCGGCCCTGCTCGGCGTCAGTCGTCGCGGCAAGTACCTGCTGCTCGACTTCGGGCCGATCCACTTCGTGATCCACCTGATGCAGGGCGGCCGCCTGCTGGTGGACGACAAGCAGTCACCCAAGCCGCGCAACGGCCAAGCGCGCTTCGTGTTCGCCGCCGGCCCTGCGCTGCTGCTCACCGAAGCGGGCAAGGAGCGTCGCGCCGGTGTGTGGTGCGTGGCCACCGAGGCGCTCGACGGCCCGCCACTCGACCGGCTGGGCCCCGACGCCCAGGACTACACACCGGCCTCGCTGGCGGCTGCGTTCGCCGCCGACAACATGCGCGTGCACGGCTTCCTCCGCAACCAACGACACATCGCCGGGCTGGGCCGCATGCTGGCGAACGAGGTGTGCCACCGAGCCAAGCTGTCGCCGTTCGCGATGACCGGCAAGCTGGGCGTCGACGGCGCAACGAGAGTGCTCGAGGCGGTGCACGAAGCAATCGACGACGGGCTGAGGTACGAACGCACACGCACCGACATGAGCTCGTCGGCCGACCGACCGGGGCGAGTGCACAACCGGGTTGGCCTGCCGTGCCCCGTGTGCGACGACACCATTCGCTCGGTCAGCTACAGCGGCTACACGGTGGCCTACTGCCCCACCTGCCAGACGGCGGGCAAGGTGCTGGCCGACAACACCACCAGCAAGTTCCTCAAGTAGCGGTGCGCCGCATGACGATGCGGCAACCACCCCGGTGCGGGTCGGCGAGGCGAATTCCCTCCACCTCGATGCCACCGGCACGTTCGGCGATCCCCTGCGCCAAGCCGACATGCACTTCGCACACGGTCTCCGGTTGCACCGCCGCGAGATCCGCGAACGGGCATGACTGCAGCACGATCTCCTGCAGCTCACCGTGGTCGCGCACGCGGGGTTCGAAGCCCAGCCGATCGGCCTCGGCGTGCAAGGTGGCGATGGGGCCGTCGGCCGACGGCTGCACGCGCAGCCCCGCGAGCCGGCCGGCAGCCCGAGCCGTGAGGCCGGCACCCACGGCATCGGCCAGCACGCCGGCCAGCTCGCGGTAGGGAACGCCTTCAGCGACGGCCGTGTAGCCGGTACGCGGGCGGCCGCGCCCGCGTACTGGCAGCGCGTGCGATTGCACGAGCTCGGCGTCGGCGAGCACGGCGAGGTGCTGACGCACCGCTGTGTGATGAAGACCCATCGCCTCTGCCAGCACGCCGGCAGTGAGCGGCGCGGGGGCGTCACGCAAGCGAGCGAGGATCTCCACGCGGCTCGGCGCCGAGAGGGCCTTTGCGCGGCGGAGTGCACCGCCTTCGGAATCGACGTGGTGAGGTCGGTTTCCCATGACGGTGCACTCTCGCACGACGACGACGAGGTGGGCAATCTCGATCAGTGGCCGGTGAGCGCCGACGTGTCGACGTCGCCCGCCGCGAAGAACCCGATGGCACCCTTGCCCACGTTGGCGAACTTGTGCGTCACGAACGGGTACAACCCGTCCTCGGCGAAGGTGAACTCCACGAACCCGCCCTGCGCCGGTTGCAGATCGAGCACCTGCGAACCCCCGTGCGTGTCGTCGGGCTGCAGCGTGTAGGCGCCTTCCTTGAAGACGGTGTCGAAGATGGTGCCCACGATGTGGAAGGCCGAGTTCTCACTGGGTCCGTCGTTGACCACCCACAGCCGGTACCGCTTGCCGGTCTCGACATGGATGGGGGCGAACTTGTACTGCGAGTGGTAGCCGTTGAAGACCACCGCGTCCCAGTCCTCGTCGATCATCTTCGTCAGATCGCCCGGTTGTGCTTCCGGCCCGAGGTAGAGCTCGCTCTGCACGACCACGAACTCCTCGTCGACCGGCGCGAGACCCGGCGGGTCGATGATGATCGCTCCGTACATTCCGTTGCCGATGTGGTGCAGTGCCGGTGCGGTACCGCAGTGGTACATGAACGCACCGGCGAACTGTGCCTCGAACTCGTACACCAACGACTCGCCGGGCAGGATCGTTCGCATCTCGTCGTTCCATGCCACCTTGCTGGCATGGAAGTCGATCGAGTGGCCCATCTCACCCTTGTTGGTGAGCGTGATGCGGAAGGTGTCGCCCACGTTGCCGTGCAGCATCGGGCCCGGCACCTGGTCGTTGAACGTCCACATCAGCTGCGTGACACCTGGCGACACTTCGACCAGCGTTTCAGTTGCGTCGAACGCGATCTCGTGCACCGTGCCCGCCGCCTTCGCCGGCAGCACCGGGTCGCGCCCTCGCCAGTCGGTGCCGGGCATCGCGGCGCCGTCGATCGTCGCGTTCGGCGAGCCCACCACGGTCGTCGCCGTCTCGGCACCATCGGCGGCCCCGACCACGTGCACGGCCATCTTCATGCCGCCCTCCTTGTGGCCGGGCACGGTGCACCACACCGTTGCGTCGCTGGTGAACGGGCCGATCACGACGTCGGCCTTCTGGCCGGCCTTCAACATCGCGGTGCCCGTCGCACCTTCCACCTTGAAGTCGTGATCCAGGGCACCCTTGTTCGTGACGTGCACGGTGATCGGCTTGCCGGCGGGCACTTCGATCATGTTCGGCGACACGGAGATGTCGGCGAGCGTGACATCGAACTCGATGACGCCCGCCGCCGTGTCGGAGCTGCCGCTCACACCCGACGCGTCGGACCTGCCGGACGCGATCGCAATGCCCACCACACCCATGACCAACGCCATCACACCGATCACGAACGTGATGACCCACCATCCGTCGCCATTGCGCTCACCGTCCATCGAGAACTCCTTTATTGAGAGTGATTACTCTCAATAATCAGCAATGCGCAGACGTGCACCTAGGGGCGAAGGTCCCGGAGCGGCGGCTCAGATGATCTCGGCAAGCTGCCACAGCACCGAGCTCTGCATGATGCCCTCGGCGTTCGCATCCCACTGTCCGGTGCGGTGCGCGATCACCACGACGAGCGCAGTCTGGTTGGTGGCATCGAACCGCACCGTGACGCCGCCAGTGGTGGGGGTGCCATCGGGGTCGGCGCCGCTCCAGCGAGCAACCTGCTCGGGCAGCGCCTGGTCCTCCCCGTCGATGGCAAAGTCCGCCACCGAGCTCACCGAGCGCCCCTGCGCCAACGTGTCGCGAGCCGCGACGAGCGCGTCGTCGAACGTGACCACACCGGCAACGCGAGTGACGGACAAGGAGTCCGAACCGTTGGATGCCACGATCATCGACGAGCTCTGGTCGACCACCTCGTACCCCGGCGCCAGCGCCAGCTCACGCTGGGACGCGAAGGGAAGTGCAGCCGTGCCATGGACGGTCGACGGCAGCACCGATTCTGCCGGGAACCACTCAGCTGTGTCGCCAACGGAGGGTGCATTGCTGAGCGAACCCACCATCGTGCGGTACGCCTCATCCCCCAACGCACTCTCCCCCGGTGGCCCGAAGCCATCGCCGACGATGCTGAGGCCATCGTCGCGAACGACCACGTAGACGATGCCGATCAGGTTCTCGATCTCAGGGTCGGACTGGTAGATCTGGTAGAGGACGGTGGCCAGCCGGATGTTGGGGAAGCCCATGTGCCCACCGTCGCCGACCACCGATGGGTTGTAGCCGATGAACGTGTAGTCGGCGTCGAAGGTGTCGATGTACTCCTGCAGCAGCACGTTGGGGTCTTCGCCGGCGTCTCGGTTGAGCGCTTGCAGGATGAGGATCTCGTCGTTGTCGGTGTTGGTGAACGTGTACGGATCCGAACCCTCCACCTCCACGTTGGCGATCGCCGGCACGTACACGCCGTAGCCGAGTTCGGTGGCATCGTCGGGGATCACCACGGTTGCGGGTGTCGTCTCAGGGATGGTGGTCTCGAGGGTGGTCGGGGGCTCGGTGACCGTGGTGGGCGGCAACGTCACCGGCACGGTGGTGGGCGCCGTCGACACCACCGGCACCGTGGTCGGTGCAGTCGCCGCGTCGTCGCCCCTGGTTGCCAGATAGGTGACGCCGCCGGCGACCAGTGCAGCGGCCGCCAGCCCACCGATGAGCATGCCCTGCGATCGACCCCGTCGAGGCGAGACGGGTGCTTGCGGTTGCGGCGCTTGCGGGGGAGGGAGTGAGCTCATCTGATGCCGTCCTGTCCATTGCCGATGTGGATGCCCGGTGCGAGCTTCGCGCAACGCGCAGTGCTGCGTGTCCCCCAGACCGCCGGCGGTTCCTCGAAGCCCCCCGCTCACCGCGCGAGTTCTACGCTGGTGCCATGCCGATCCACATCCGAGCCGAAGCCGCCGACTACGCCCCCGCCGTGCTGGTGCCCGGCGATCCGCGCCGCGCCAAGTACATCGCGGAGACGTTCTTCGACCCCGGCGCCCGGCTGGTGAACGAGGAACGCGGCGAGCTGGGCTTCACCGGCACGTACCAGGGCAAGCCGCTCAGCGTGCAGGCGGCCGGCATGGGCTGCGCCAGCGCCGCCATCTACTACAGCGAGCTGATCCAGCTGGGCGCGACGCGCCTCATCCGCGTCGGCACCGCCGGCGGGTTGGCCGACGGCCTGCGCATGGCCGACACCATCGTCGCGATGAGCGCCACCGCCGACGACCAGATCGTCAGCCAGCTGTGCGGCGGCGACGCCCACTCACCCACCGCCACCTATTCGTTGGTCGAGCACGCGGTGCAGCTGTCGCGTGCCAGCGGCGCGCGTGTGCACGTCGGTGCCATCGTGTCGTCGGCGATCTTCTACGACACCCGCCAGGGCATCATGCAGCGCTGGAAGGATCGTGGCCATCTGGCCGTGGAGATGGAGGCGGCCGTGCTCTACACGTTGGGCGCGTTGCACAAGATCGAGACACTGTGCATGGCCACCATCAGCGATCTGATCGCCAGCGAGAGCGAGGCCGAACGAATCAGCGACGCCGAGCTCAAGCAGGGTGTCGACAAGATGATGGAAGTGGCCTGTCAGGTTGCAATCGGCTGACGCCGCGGCCACGATCGCCCGCCCGCACCGATCGCCCACCCGCACCACACCGACTAGGGCAATGCGATGCGCACGTACATCTCGCCGTCGTGGCTGACGACGAAGCGTGCCGGATGCATCGCTGCGACGTACTTGAACTCGCCCATCGCGAACACGTCGACGGTGCCATCGGCACGCAGGTCGTACAACATCGCCGGCGTGTCGGGAGCGCCGATGGGGTCGTACATCCACACCAGCGCGCCGCCGTCTGCCGCCGCCGCGACCGCCGGCATGTCGCGTCCGGCCAACATCGCCGGCACCGTCCAGCGCTGCTCACCCGCATCGATGGCCGTACGGACGACCACCGTCGTGCCGTCGCCCGGGTACTCGAGGTGCACCTCCGGCACCACAACACCCGACGGCTCGCCCGTCGGCGTGACCCACGCCATCGCGAGCGATGCGCCGGCAACGGGCAGCCGCTCGCCGAAGCCGCAGCAACCGACTTCCATCACCCCGGCCGCAGTGGCGATCAACGTCGAGTCACCTGATCCGTCCAACCCACTGACACGGGCGATCTCCTGCCCGGCGGTCGCTCCGCTCGTGGAGACAGCGATCAGCTCCTGCACCGGGTCGCTGGCGTCTGGAGGCACACCTGCGATGTAGGCGACGTCGTCCGGGCCCATCAGCACCAGCGTCGCCAGATCACCCAGCGACGACCCGACGGCCAACGAGGTGCCCGACTCGGTGAAGGTGAGCATCGACGTCGCGGAGTCGAAGGTCACGACCTCGCCGGCAACCGTGACCCCGACGCTGGTGCAGCCGGCCTCGGAGCACTGCGGATCGACCTGCAGCGGCTCGGCCTGCAGCCGCGGGTCGAGACCCGTGGAGGCCACCGTGGTGGTGGGTGCATCGGTCGCCGGCGGCGGCATCGTCGTCGACGGCGCGGCCGGTTCGGTGCTGGTGACGGCTGGCTCGGTGGTGAAGGTGGAGGTGGCAGCAACGGGCTCGGTGCCGCTCACCACCGTGGCTTCCGAGCTACAGGCGGCAACCGAACACAGCAGGGCGACCAGCGTGACGATGCGTCGACGGTTCATGCCACGAACCGTACGCCCGAATGCCACCCGGAGTCTGTCGCCGAGCCGACAACCCGCCGCCGGCGCCTCAGATGAGGCCGAGGTCTCTCACGGCGTCGCGCTCTTCAGCCAGCTCGCCGGTGCTGGCATCGATCTTGCCGCGGCTGAACTCGTTGATGTCGAGCCCCTGCACGATCGAGTACACGCCATCCTTGCAGGTGCAGGGGAACGACGAGATGAGGCCTTCGGGCACGCCGTAGGAGCCGTCGCTGACCACCGCCATGCTCACCCAGTCGCCCTCGGGGGTGCCCAGCGACCACGAACGGATGTGGTCGACAGCGGCGTTGGCGGCGGACGCAGCCGACGAGGCACCGCGTGCCTCGATGATGGCGGCACCGCGCTTGGCCACCGTGGGGATGTACGTGTCGGCGTACCACGCCTGGTCGTTGACCAGCTCGTAGGCGTTCTTGCCCGACACCTTCGCATGGTGCAGGTCGGGGAACTGAGTGACCGAGTGGTTGCCCCAGATGGTCATGTTGCTGATGTCGTTGACCGTGGTGCCGGTCTTGGCGGCCAGCTGCGAGATGGCCCGGTTGTGGTCGAGGCGGGTCATCGCCGTGAACCGGCCCGGGTCGAGCCCAGGTGCGTTCTGCTGCGCGATGAGCGCGTTGGTGTTGGCAGGGTTGCCGACGACGAGGATCTTGATGTCCTTCCGGGCGCTGGCGCTGAGCGCCTGGCCCTGCGGCTTGAAGATGCCACCGTTGGCACTGAGCAGGTCGCTGCGCTCCATGCCGGCCTTGCGCGGCATCGCGCCGACCAACAGCGCGACATCGGCATCGCCGAACGCGACGTTGGCATCGTCGGTGCAGATGACGTCGGCCAACAGCGGGAAGGCGCAGTCGTCGAGCTCCATCTTCACACCACCCAGCGCGCCGAGCGCCGGCGTGATCTCGAGGAGTTGCAGGATGACGGGTGTGTCGGGGCCCAACATGGAACCGGAAGCGATGCGGAACAGGAGGCTGTAGCCGATCTGGCCGGCGGCACCGGTGACAGCGACACGAACAGGAGTGGTCATGCACCTGAGCGTACGCCCACGGGGCGCCGCTCGCGAAAGCGGCTCAGGTGATGGCCGGCAGGCCGAAGGCGTCGAGGATCAGGTTGGTGTAGAAGGTGGCCGGCGCCGAGCCGTTGCAGGAGATGTGGATGCCGTCGGGGCACAGCTCGACGTTGACCGATTCGGCCTCCCAGTCGATCAGCTGCGCGTTGGGGAACTTTGCCGGGAGCGCCCTGAGCAACTCGTTGTTGGCAGGCACGTACACGAGGTCGGCTCGTAGCGTCAGGAAGAACACGGTGCCGGCATCGGCCGGCACCTCAGCCATGATCGCATCGAGCTCGCCTGCGTTCATCGGAGCGTTGGTACCCACCTGCACGACGATCGAGGTGCCGGCGCCGATGTCGCCGCCGTCGCGCAACAGGATGACGGCGTTCTTCACGCCTTCGGGGCCACGGCCTTCCTTCGCCTGCACCAGCACACCCGCCGACTCCAGCAACGGCTGCGCCCCCACCATCACCGACTCGCCGATGGCGACGAACGGCTGCGGCACCTTCGCCACGGTGGTGGTGGTGATCTGCTGGCCGGCGAGGGTGGTGACCGGGGCCGCTCCATCGGTGACGGTGCTGTCGCTGACCGTTGTGCCGTCGGTGGCATCGTTGGCGGCGGCTTCCAGTGAGCAGTTGACGCTGCCGACGCAGTGCGGGTCGGCGGAGAACAGGCTGAACGTGGCCAGTGCCAGCAGCAGCACCACCGCGGCCCCGGCCACCACTCGCCACACGTCGCGGCGCATGCTGCCGAGTGTGGCGCGCAGGCCACCCTTGCGAATGGGGGTCTCGATGAACCGGTAGCTGGCTTCGGTGATCGGCAAGGTGATGACCATCGCCAGCACGATCTGGCCCACCGACATCTGGATGTTGGCCTGCTTGCGGATGATCTGGTACACCGGCCAGTGGTACAGGTACAGCCCGTAGCTGCGGGTGCCCACCCACAGCAGCACCTTGTTGCCCAACAGCCTGCCGGCGGCTGCGCCCTGGTGAGTGGCTGCGGCGATCAGCAGCAGCGTGGCCACACCGGCGAAGAAGAAGCCGCCGCGATACAGCCATGGGTTGTACACGCCGCGGTCCTGCAGGTACATCGTGAACATGAAGTAGACGAGCACGGCCAGACCGAACGCGGCCAGCAGATCGAGTCGCCGGCCCTTGTCGCGCAGCGGGCCACGCATGATGGCCAGCGGCCGCCACAGCATCGCGAAGCCTGCGCCCAGCATCAGCCCGCCGGCACGGGAGAAGGAGCCGAGGTACAGCATGTCGTTGACGGCGATGCAGCGGCCGAACACGGTCCACGTGCCACGAGTGAACTCCGCACCGCACGAGGTGGCCACCGGCCCCGGCACGTACACCCAGGCGACCACGATCGCGATGAACACGCTGACACCGATGAGCTGCAGACCGACCTTTGGCAACCCGCCGCGGGCACGCCGGAGGATGGCCACCATCACCAACGGCCAGACCAGATAGAACTGCTCCTCCACTGCGAGCGACCACAGATGACGCAGCGGAACGAACGCCTCACTGGCGCCGTAGCCCTGGCCGACGAAGATCTGGTACCAGTTGCTGACGTAGAGGACGCCGCTCACGAAGTCGCCCCGCGTCTGTTCGCGGGCCACCGCGTAGAACGCAGCGATGTACACGGCCACCAAAGTCATCATCACGTACAGCGCCGGCAGCAGCCGTCGGAAACGGCGTGCCCAGAACTGGCGCAGGTCGATGTGGCCGCTGCGCTCCTTCTCGCCCATCAGCAGCAGCGTGATGAGGTAGCCGGAGATGACGAAGAACACCTCGACGCCGAGGAAGCCACCCGGCAGCCAGTCGTGATGCGCGTGATAGATCATCACTGCGACGACTGCGATGGCACGCAACCCGTCGAGGCCCGGCAGGTACGGCACGCGACTGAGCCCGCCCGCGGGTGTGCCTGGAGGTTGAGCAGTTCTCGGCGCCGACATCGAACGAACAGTATGGAGCAACCGGCGGCGGTTGCGAACGCGCTACTTCTTCAGATCGGGCCGGCCGATGGCATCGAAGATCAGGTTGGCGTAGAACTGCTTGGCGTAGGCGGTGCGCAGGTGGATGCCACCGTCGCTGGTGCTCAGCTCACCGAGGATCTGTTGCGCCTCCGCCTCCCAGTCCACCACCTTCACGTTGGGGTACTGCGCGGCGAGCGCCCGGATGCGAGTGTTGTTGTCGGCGATCCATCCACGTGGCGCCTTCACGGTCAAGAACACGACCAGCGGCGTCAGATCGGGCGGCAATGCGGCCATGATGCGCGCGAAGGTCTCGTCACTGACGCTGCCGTTGGTGCCGGTCTGGATGATGACCACTCGCCCCAGCTGCCCGCCGGCGCGGGTGAGCTCCACGATCTCGGCCACGTTCTTGCCTTGCCGGCTGACAGCCGCGTTCACCTGTATTCCGGCGGCCGTGAGCTGTGGCGCAGCGCCGAGCATCACCGATTCGCCGATCGAGTACGGCGGCAGCAGATCGATGGGGCTCGGTGTGGTGACGGGCGCCGGCTCGGTGACAGCAGGTGTGGTGTCGCCCGGCTGCGAGGACTGCGAGACGGGCACCGTCGGCCTCACCGTCACCGGCGGGGCGGCCGTGACGGTGGCGCTCGCGATCTGCTCCTGACCCTCCTCGCTGTCGCACGCCACCTGGCCTTCGCAGAGCACATCGGCGGTGGCGATGCTGACGGTGGCGAAGCCGGCGAGCAGGGCGAACGTGGAACCGAGCACGAAGGTTCGCCGACGCCGCTGCACGGCAGCCTTGGTTCGGGGCTTGCGCTCGCCACGCATCCACTCGCCGAGGCGGCCTTGCCGCACGGGCAGTTCCACCAGCCGATAGCTGAGCTCGGTGATCGGGAGCGCGATGAGCAACGCGGTGAGGAACTGCCGCAGTGACAGCTGCTGCCCCGGTTCGCGGATGATCTGGTAGATCGGCCAGTGGTAGAGGTAGAGCCCATAGCTGCGGGTGCCCACCCAGTGCAACGGCCTGATGCCCAGCAGCCGACCGATCCATGCTCGGCGGTGAGTGGCAGCGGCAATGATCGCGACGGTGCACACGCCGGTGAGCAGGAAGCCGCCACGGAACAGCCACGGGTCGTACTCGTTGGTGAGCTCGTTGACCAGTTCCAGCCGGTTCATCATCAACGCCAGGCCGAGCAGGCCGAGCAGGCCGAGCAGGTCGATGCGCCGCCCGCGTGTGCGCAACGGGCCGCGCATGATCGCCACCGGCCGCCAGATCAGGGCGAAGGCCGCGCCCAGCATCAACCCACCGGCGCGAGTGACGGTGCTGAGGTAGAGCGCTTCGTTGACGTTGATGCAGTGACCGAAGACCGACAGGTACCCGTGGCTGTCGCCGGCGCCGCACGACGGTGCGTTGGTGACCGGGTCGGCGCCGATGAACACGGTGCCACTGATGTAGAGCGCCGCCACCAGCGCGGCCACGAACAGGCTGGCCCACAGCAACCACAGGGCCACGCGGGGCAGACGGTCGCCACGCTTGCGCAGCAGCACCACCATCACCAGTGGCCAGACCAGGTAGAACTGCTCCTCCACGGCGAGCGACCACAGGTGGCGCAACGGCGCGAAGTTGGCAGAGGCGGTGTAGCCCTGCCCCACCCAGATCTGGAACCAGTTGCTGTTGTAGAACGTGCCCGCCAGCAGGTCGCCACGCGCCTGGCCCATCGGTCGGGTGTTGAACAGCGACATGTAGATGGCCAGCGAGCCCATCATCACGAACAGCGCAGGCAGCAGCCGACGGGCACGCCGCATCCAGAACTGGCCCAACCGGACCCGACCGGTGCGTTCCTTCTCCGACAACAGGAGCAGCGTGATGAGGTAGCCGGAGATGACGAAGAACACCTCGACACCGAGGAAGCCACCACTGAGCCAGGTGTGGTTGGCGTGGTAGAGCAGCACCGCCGTGACAGCGATCGCGCGCAGGCCATCGAGCCCCGGGAGGTACGGGACACGACTGATCTGGTTGCGCAGCGTCGGGTGGGTCAACCGCTCGTCGACGGCGGTGGCGGTGGGGGCAGCCATTCGGGTCTCCAGTATCGCCGACCACGACCCCCACGCACCGTCATCGCCCTGTCATCGGCGGCGGTCGGCCGCCTCACCTGCGACGGGTCGGACAGATTTCGTATCGCCACTGCAGTCGCCGCCTCTGTGCTGGCGATGAACACGAGGGAGGACACAGAATGAGCACACACCGATCCCCGCGGCGGGCCGCGCTGGCCGGCATGACGGCGCTGGCCCTGCTGGCCCCGGCGTGCGGCGACGACGAGCAGAGCGCCGGTACGGCAACGGCAGCGCCCGGTGACACGACCCCGAGCGACACGACCCCAGGCCAAACGACCCCGAGCGACACGACTCCAGGCCAGACGACTCCAGGCCAGACGACAGCGAGCGACACGACCCCGAGCGAGCCCGCTCCAACCGAGGTCACCAGCTCGACGTCGTGCTTCGGGATCACGATGGCCGACATCCTCGCCACCATCGGCGACGGCGTCGCCACCCGCTACGAAACAGAGCTCGCCTCGCCGGGCGACTCATCCGACTCGTCGTCGTGCTTCACCGAGCTCGACCTGCCGGCCACTTCGTCGTTCGGCGAGGCGATGTCGATCTCGTTCCGCGTGGAGGTGTTCGATCCGCAGCGCCACACGTTGAACGGCGCTCCCGCGGACTACGCCACGCTGCGTGCCAACAACGTCGAGTGCTGCGCCGTGGTGGACGTGAGCGACCTCGGTGACGAGGCGTTCAGCTGGACGAACGCCGATGTGGGCTACCGGCACGACACGGCAGTGCTGTTCCGGCAGGGCGAACTGGTCGGCGCCGTCTACTTCCGGGTCTCCACCTACAGCGGCAGCGACCACGCGAACTGGGCGACCTCGTTGCCCACGGTGCAGGAATGGGCGCTCGCTCTGGCCGGCCTCGTCGCGGCCGACGGCTTGGACCGCAGCGAGCTTCCCCCTGCCGCGGCTCCCCTGCCGGCGCCGACGACTGCCGCTCCCTGAAAACGAAAACGAGCCACGCCCGGCGATTCACTCGCGGGGCGTGGCTCGTGCGCGTACCGAACTGCAGCCGTCGCTACAGCTGCAGCGACTTGACCTCGAGGAACTCCTCCAGGCCGAAGGTGCCGGCCTCGCGACCGAGGCCGCTCTGCTTGTAGCCGCCGAACGGGGCCATCACGTTGAAGGCACCACCGTTCACCTCCACCTGGCCGGCGCGGATCTTGCGGGCCACTGCCTTGGCATGGTCGGCCTCGCCCCACACACCACCGGCGAGGCCGTAGATGGTGTCGTTGGCGATCTCGATGGCTTCCTCCTCCGTGTCGTAGGGGATGATCGACAGCACCGGGCCGAAGATCTCCTCGTTGGCGATGGTCATCGTGCGCGTGACGTTGCTGAACACCGTGGGTGCGACGTAGTAGCCCTGCTCGAGGCCCTCCGGGCTTGCCGGGCCGCCGGTGAGCAGCGTCGCGCCCTCGTCGATGCCCTTCTGGATGAAGCCTCGCACGCGCTCGCGCTGAGCGGCAGAGACGAGCGGCCCGATGCGGCTGCTCGAGTCGAACGGGTTGCCGGGGGTGAACGCGGCAGCGGTGGCGGCGGCGATGCCCTCGACCTCCGCGAGGCGGTCGCGGGGCACGAGCATGCGGGTGAGCGCGGTGCAGGTCTGGCCGCTGTTGAGGAAGCACTTGCCCACGCCGTCGGCGACGGCCTTGGCGAAGTCGGCGTCGGCGAGGATGACGTTGGCGCTCTTGCCACCGAGCTCGAGCGACACCTTCTTCACGGTCTGGCTGGCGACCTCGGCCACGCGCTTGCCGGCGCGCGTGCTGCCGGTGAAGCTGACCATGTCGACGTCGGGGTGCGCCGAGATGGCCTCACCGACGACCGGACCGATGCCGGTGACCAGGTTGAACACGCCGGCGGGCAGGCCGGCCTCGGCGATGACCTCGGCAAGGATGAACGCGTTGATCGGTGCGACTTCCGACGGCTTGAGCACGACCGTGTTGCCCGCAGCCATGGCCGGGGCGACCTTCAACGCGATCTGGTGCAGCGGGTAGTTCCAGGGCGTGATGCAGCCGACGACCCCGATGGCCTCGCGAACGACCAGCGAGTTGCCCACCTGCTTCTCGAACTCGTAGCTGCCCAGCAACTGCGCGGCGATGGCGAAGTTGGCCTTGGGCAACCCGGCCTGGATGAGGTTGCTGAGGAAGAGCGGCATGCCCACTTCCTTGGCGATGGTGGAGGCGATCTCGTCGGTGCGGGCTTCGAGGCCGGCGTGGATCTTCATCAGGTAGGCCGCGCGCTCTTCCTTGGGCAGCGCGCTCCATGCGGGGAAGGCGGCCTTGGCGGCGGCGACGGCTGCATCGACGTCGGCAGCAGTGCCTTCGGGGATGGTGGCGATCACTTCTTCGGTGGCCGAATCGGTGACCGACAGGGTGTCGGTGCCGGAAGATGGCACCCACTGGCCGTTGATGTAGAGCTTCTCGTATGCAGTCATGGTGCGACTGTAGGCACCAGTACCCGCTGAGCTACAACGCAGGTCGCAGGCCGAGGTTGCGGAAGATCTCGCGCGTGGCCCAGCTGCGGTTGAGCGCGTAGAAGTGCAGCCCCGGCGCGCCTTCGTCGATCAGCCGCGCGCAGAGCTCGGTGGCGAGATCGACGCCGATGCGTTCGGCCGCGTCGAGGTTGTCGCCGGCCTTCTCCATCGCCTCGATCACCCAACCGGGCACCTCGGCGCCGCTCATGTGCGCCATGCGCGTGATCTGCCCCAGGTTGCTGATCGGCATGATGCCCGGCAGGACCGGTTTGGTG
>ERZ1026796.858-NODE-858-length-22311-cov-2.841778_pt1 | contig 22311 bp, 24 predicted proteins | sample MGYA00520874_ERZ1026796 | MGnify/ENA primary metagenome ERZ1026796 (study PRJEB33270, sample SAMEA104284474) | anaerobic digester metagenome | biome: Anaerobic digester microbiome; feature: mesophilic sludge digester; material: Anaerobic digester biomass | place...
TGCTTGGCATTTGCAAACGTCTGGAAACCGATCCGACATTCTATGGTTCGCTGCCTTTTCTTGCGGTGGTGGTGGATGCCGATGGGTTGGCACTGGCAGCGGTGATCACACCTCCGCATAATGTGATTCTTTACAGTCCCTGCGAACAGGTGGATGCCGAAGTGGACCTGCTGATCGATCACCTGATCGAAAACAACATAGCCCTGCCGGGTGTGGTGGGACCTGTCGAATTGGCGTCTGCATTTGCCGGACGATGGATGGAAAGGACCGGCATCCCTCACCGCCTGGGTATGGCAGAACGGGCATATATGCTGCGTAAAGTCATCCCACCTCCACAACCGGGTGGATTGATCCGTCTGGCAATCGATGAGGATGCAGACCTGCTGACAGCCTGGTCAATCGATTTTCAAAAGGAAGCCGTACCCGACGAGTACAATCCTGCTGCAGCCCGGAGGACGGTTCTCCTTGGGATTGAGACAAAACGGCTGTATGTATGGGAGGATGGTGGTAAACCTGTCAGTGAAGCGATTGTCACCCGTCCCACACAGCATGGCATCAGCGTGGCATTGGTTTACACCCCGCCGGAATTGCGCCGCAGGGGATATGCTTCCGCCTGTGTGGCAGCCATCAGCCAGCGCATGCTTGACCAGGGTTATGAATTTTGCACCCTGTTTACCAATTTAGCCAACCCCATCTCCAACAGCATTTATCAAAAGATCGGTTATGAGCCGATTGGTGATTTCAGTATGTTCCTGTTTGGAGAAGAGTGATTATGCAGCTGCACTGTATCGGTCATGATCAATGTGAAGCCGATATCCCCCACCAGTTTTCCAGACTGCTGGAAAACCACTGCATGACACCCCTGGGACGAAAACCGGTTGAGCCATGGCTGAACATCAGGCAGACACTCCCTTCGCATGGATGGACAGGAGTCCGCTGTGGCGGACGATCGGGACATGTGAAATTCTCTCAGAGCGCCCTGGGGCGCCGGTGGATGTTGCAAATGTTTTGCTTGAATATAATTTGTGACGATCGGTTACAGGAGGAAGAGATATGACACGGGCGGCTGCCATCATCATCCAGGATCATCACGTGGCGCTCATCCGCCGGCAGCGAAATGGGCGGGTGTACCATATCTTTCCGGGCGGGCAGGTGGAAACCGGTGAGACTTCCATCCAGGCAGTCATCCGGGAAATCCAGGAGGAACTGGGTCTTGATTTCCAGCCCGGTGCATTGGTGGCGGAAGTGAGGCATGGATCGGCGATGCAGCTTTTTTACATGGGGACGGTATTGGGCGGTGAATTTGGCACCGGTGATGGACCCGAATTGCGCGGTGAATACCCGCCGGAATGCGGCACCTATGAACCGGTCTGGCTGCCCATTGACCGCTTATTGAAGGAGACTGTGTATCCAGTATCCATCTGCGGTTTACTCCAAACCATGCAAAAAGAAGGCTGGGATGGCAAGACAGCATATTTTGAGGACTGAGATGCAAATTGTGGAAATCCGCCCATTGCAGGATTTGATCGAGGTCGATTTACGCCGGGTGATGGCGGGTTATTCCTCCTCCCGGAAATATCAGGTTTCAAAAAATGAAACCCCTGCCAAAATAATATTCCGGTTGGAGCTGGTAACCCTGCCTGAACCGCACACCCGAAATTTTGGTGAGGATTTAACAGCTGATGACCTGGTCCGCTACCGGGAATTTCTGACTGAAGGATTTTGTTATGGTGCCTATGCCGGGGATGAGCTCGCGGGGGTCGCCATTGCCGAGGTTCGTACCTGGAACCTGACACTCTGGATCTGGGAGCTGCATGTGGCTGCATCCTGGCAGCGGCAGGGGATTGGATTGAAGCTGGTGGACACCCTGGCGCGGGATGCGCAGGCTGCGGGTCTGCGTACCCTCCAGGTGGAAACACAGAACACGAATGTTCCTGCCATTGAATTTTACCGGCGGGCTGGTTTTGAGATGGAGGGGATTGACCTTTCCTACTATACCAACTATGATGTAAGTGATTATGAAGTGGCAATTTTTATGAAGCGCAAGCTTCCAATGTTACATGTCTGATAATCCAGGAAGGAGTAAGAAAAATGGATTCCAATCGTCGTTCGGGTCTGGCAGTAGCCATTTTGTTGATTCTGGCGGGTGCTTTTTTCCTGCTGATTAACCTTGTTCCCCAGCTTCAAAAGCTGGTCAGCTGGCCGCTTATTTTTATCATCCTGGCTGCTTCCTTTGTGATCTGGCCTTTCATATTCCCCTCCGTCCGGCGCGGACTGGCGGGATTGATCATTCCCGGCACCATTCTCTTCGTCCTCGGATTGATCTTCTGGTATTGTGATTTCATGAACCGCTGGGAGGATTGGGCATTCCTCTGGACGCTCATCCCGGGCAGCGTGGGCTTGGGCATGGCTCTGGCGGACTGGGTTGGTGGTTGGGGGGGTGATACAGCCAGAGTGGGCGGCTGGATGCTGATAATCAGCCTGCTGGTGTTTGCAGTCTTCGCAACTTTCTTTGGCGGTTCGCAACTGCAAATTGCGGGACCGGCGCTGGTCATCCTGGGCGGTTTGGTGTTGCTGGTGCGCGCTTTCATTCATCCCAAACCTAAAGCCTGAATATATTTATTGAATCGACTTCTAAATCGATTTACATGGAGGTAATGGAATGTCAACAAAACTAACCTGGTACGGTCACGCCACACTGGGTTTGGAAATTGATGGTTGCCATGTCCTTGTGGATCCGTATTTCACTGGTAATCCAGCAGCCAGCACCACTGCCTCGCAGGTCTCCGCTGATTTTATTCTGGTTACGCACGGTCATCGGGATCATTTGGGTGATACGGTTGAGATTGCCAAACGAACCGGCGCCACCGTAATCAGTAATTTTGAAATCTGCAACTGGCTGAGCGCCAAAGGGATTAAGACCCATGGTCAACACCTGGGCGGCGGCTGCAAACACCCCTTTGGATACTTAAAACTGACCCTGGCACTGCACGGCTCGGGTCTGCCTGATGGCTCCTACGGCGGGAATCCGGTGGGATTTTTACTGACCACGCCGGATCAACATAAAATATACATGGCGGGCGATACCGGCTTGTTTGGCGACATGCAGTTGATTGGCGATGAAGGTCTGTATCTGGCTGTCATTCCGATTGGCGATAACTATACGATGGGTCCCGCGGATGCACTGCTGGCTGTGAAGATGCTGAAACCGAAACATGTCATCCCCATTCACTACAATACATTCGACCTCATCCGGCAGGATCCCGCAGCCTGGAAGGAAAAAGTGGAGGCGGAAACAGGAGCGGTTGTTCACGTGCTCAAACCGGGTGATACATTCCCCCTGTCCTGAGTGATTGCAAGGCTCCTTCAACAGCCCTCCGGAGTACCGGGAGGGCTGTTTTTCGTAATCTGCCAACTGGAATCACTGTTTCCTGAGGCTGATAGGTTTTGAAAGACTCTGAAAGTTAAGATGTATGCAATATGCCCCGGGAGATGGACGGAACTTATCATGCGACGATTTTATGACCTGACAATGGAAGAACGGCTGGAAAAAATTGGAAAACAAGCCGGGCTGACGCCGGAGGAACTGGCTGCATTGGGCGGCTCTGGCGGATTGTCAGCCGCCCAGGCAAATCATATGATTGAAAATGTGGTGGGAATCTACAGCCTTCCGCTGGGCATTGCGCAAAACTTTGTGGTCAATGGGCGGGAGGTGCTGGTGCCCATGGTCCTGGAGGAACCTTCGGTTGTAGCCGGGGCGTCCTTCATGGCGCGCCTGGCAAAGGCGGGTGGTGGTTTTAGAGCAAGCGCTGATGAACCTCACATGATCGGGCAAATGCAGATTTTGGATTTGCCGGATCCGGATCTTGCCAGGGAGCGCCTGCTGGAACAGAAGGAAGCCTTGCTTGCCGAAGCAGCGCAGGTTGATCCTGTCCTGAACCGCCTGGGTGGAGGTCCGGTGGACCTGGAAGTACGGCAGCTGCAGGATCCCATCCTGGGTAAATTCCTGGTACTGCATCTGATCTACGATGTGCGCGACGCCATGGGCGCCAATGCCATCAATACTGCTGCCGAATGTCTTGCCCCCCTGGTGGAAAAGATCAGCGGGGGACGGGTGCACCTGCGGATTCTTTCCAACCTGGCGGATCGAAGACTGGCAAGAGCCGCCTGTACCATCCCGTTGGATCAGCTGCCGTTCAATCAGTTTTCAGCGGAGCAGGTGCGGGATGGGGTGATTGCCGCCTGTGCGTTTGCAGCCGCGGATCCTTACCGGGCAGCAACACATAACAAGGGGATCATGAATGGGGTGGATGCCGTGGTGCTGGCAACCGCCAATGACTGGCGTGCCGTGGAAGCCGGCGCGCATGCTTATGCCGCCCGTTCCGGGCGTTATACCAGCCTGTCCACCTGGGGTGAGGATGAGCACGGCAACCTGACCGGTTTTCTGGAGATGCCAATGGCAGTCGGCATTGTGGGTGGGGCTACGCGCGTGCACCCAACTGCACAGGCGGCGCTTAAACTAATGGCGATCCAGTCGGCGCGTGAGCTGGCAGAGATCATTGTCTCGGTGGGGCTGGCGCAGAACCTTGCGGCTCTGCGGGCACTTGCCACCGAGGGCATTCAACGCGGTCATATGGGATTGCATGCCCGGCAGGTGGCTGTTTCCGCCGGTGCCCGGGGTGATGAAATCGACCGAGTGGCGGGACGGATGGTGCAGGAAAAGATCGTCCGGATTGACCGCGCAGTTGAAATATTAAACGAAATCAGGACACAACTGGACACATGACCCGGTGGCGACCGGGTTGCTGCGGTCATTTTTCTGAGGGATTCATCAGCATCAATTGAGGTATCAAAATGACAGATCTTCATTCTGAAAAAGTTCTTCTCCAGCCCAACCGACCGGTGGGGATTGTTGGATATGGCGCTTATGTTCCACAGTACAGGCTGCCATCCACCGAGGTTTCCCGCATTTGGACAGGCAAGCCTACAGTGGTTTCTGTAAAGGAAAAAGCCGTTGCCGGTCTGGATGAGGATGTCATCACCATGTCCATTGAGGCGGCTCGCAACGCCCTGGCACGGGCGGGTATTCCTGTGGAAGCACTGCGTGCGGTGTGGGTTGGTTCTGAATCCCACCCGTATGCAGTCAAACCCAGCGGCACCCTGGTTGCCGAGGCAATTGGCGCATCCACCCACATCAACTCGGGTGATTGGGAATTTGCCTGTAAAGCCGGCACGGAAGCCTTTGTTGCCGCCATGGGTCTGGTCGGGTCGGGCATGGGGGATTACGCCCTGGCGATTGGCATGGATACCGCCCAGGGTCGTCCGGGTGACGCCCTGGAATACACAGCCGCCTCAGGTGGAGCGGCATACATTATCGGACCTGCCGGGGAATCATTGGCAGCCATTGAAGCTGCCTTCTCCTATGTCACGGACACACCGGATTTCTGGCGGCGGGCTGGTCAGACCTACCCCTCCCACGGGCAGCGCTTCACCGGTGAACCGGCGTACTTCAAACACATCACCGAAGCCGGCACCCGCTTGATGACCGAATTGGGGGTCACAGCATCTGACTTTACCTATGCAGTCTTTCATCAACCCAACACCAAGTTTCCCCAGCGGGTGGCGGGAATGCTGGGTTTTACTCCCGAACAGATCAAACCCGGATTGCTGGCACCAGTCATTGGCAATACCTACGCCGGTTCGGCGCTGATTGGCTTGACCGCCACGCTGGATATTGCCAATCCCGGTGACCGCATCCTGATGGTCTCGTTTGGATCCGGCGCCGGTTCGGATGCAATCGCTCTGCGGGTGACCGATGCCATCGGGGAGCGCCGCGGCAGGGCGCTTTCCACGGCGGATTACATCAACCGCCGGATTGAAATTGATTATGCCACCTATGTCCGCTTCCGCGGCAAGCTGGAGATGTGAGGTGCCAAATGCGTGAAGTTGTCATAACCGGTATCGGACAGGTGCCCGTCGGCGAACACTGGGAGATCTCCCTGCGCAGTCTGGCAGCCCGCGCCATCCAGGCAGCCCGGCATGAAGCCGGAGATCCGGAAATCCAGGGGCTCTATGTAGGCAACCTGCTGGCGCCCACTGTCTCGCATCAATCCAACCTGGGGACGCTGCTGGCGGACAACACTGCCCTCAAGGGAATCGAATCCTGGACGGTTGAAGCAGCGGATGCCTCGGGAGCGGCTGCCCTGCGCATGGGTTACCTGGCGGTGGCATCCGAACTGGTTGATACGGTCGTGGTGATTGGTGTGGAAAAATATACCGACATGGTTGGACCGAAGCTGGAGGCAGCCGTCTCCCAGATGACCGATTATGATTATGAAGCGATGGAAGGTTTGACCCCCACCGGTCAGGCGGGTCTGTTGATGCAGCGCTACCTGCATGAGTATCCCCAGCCGCGCCATGGGCTGGGTGTTTTTCCTGTCCTGATGCATGCCAATGCTGGACATAATCCCAATGCCATGTATCGCAAACCAATCAAGCGGGAAACCTATGCCCGTGCTGAGCTGACCAATGATCCGTTAAATATGTTTGATGCCGCCCCTTATGCGGACGGCGCGGCTGCAGCCATCCTGACCACCCCTGAAAAGGCGGCGGATTTCAATCATCCGCTGGTGCGCATTTCAGGGAGTGCCATTTCGATTGACCGGCTGGCACTGCACGACCGCCCCTGGCTGCTGGGCTTCGATGCGGTCGGTCATTCGCTGGAGCGTGCCTGCCGGCTGGCTGGCATCCTGCCCCAGGATGTGGATTTCCTGGAGATTAGCGATACCTTCTCCATCTACGCAGCCCTTACGCTGGAAGCGGCGGGTTTTGCCCCGCGCGGGAAATCCATTGAATTGACGGAAAAGGGTGAATTCAACCACGATGGCAGGCTGCCACTCAACACCATGGGCGGATCCAAGGGGCGCGGGCATCCTTTGGCGGCAACCGGCATGTACCAGGTGGTGGAAGCTGTGCTGCAGCTGCGCGGTGAAGCAGGTGCCAGCCAGGTTAAAAATGCCCGGCGCGGGATGACCATCACCCTGGGTGGTCCGGCTTCCACGGTTGTCACGAACGTATTGGAACGAATGGATTGAAAATTCTGAACTTGATAGGATTTGAGAGTCATCCATCTGTACACTTTACCCACATTCGGAATGATCAGGAGATTATTGGATGGAAATACCGCGACATTGGCGATTAAAGAAACAACGTTACGCACTGGTGGGTGAGGTCTGCCCCCATTGTGATGCCAAGCTCTTCCCCCCGCGGGATGTCTGCCCGGAGTGCGGCGGAGAAGCCAGAAAGCCTTATGCCTTCAGCGGACGCGGCGAGGTCTTTTCCTACACCATCATGCAGGACGCACCGTCTGGTTATGACGAGCAGGCACCCTACACGGTGGCTTTGATCAAGCTGGAGGAAGGACCCGTGGTTACAGCCCAATTGACCGACCTGGGGCAACAGCCGGTGGAAATCGGCATGCCGGTGGAAATGGTGACCCGCAAAATCCGCCAGGATGGCGATGCCAGCGGGATGCTGGTGTATGGCTATAAGTTCCGCCCGGTGATGCAGCAATAGCAATTTTTAAATGGCAATATGAACCGCCCTCCATACTGGAGAGCGGTTTTTGATTTATTTTAAGGATTGGTTGGGCTATTTTTCCAACTCATTTTTGACCAATATATAATGATGGAAATATTGAAACTCCTATACAGCCAAATGACTTTATAATATTGCTAATCGTGGTTTTCTACAGATGGCTGTATAAAACATTGGTAGACGGCAACCGAAAGGAGGCTGTACATGGGGGGTACTCTGAATGTTCTTGAAAATTTGCTCCTCTTGACCGTGCTATTGGCAGCAGCATTCTTTGTCTTTGCCAAGGTCAAGTCAGACTATCAGTTACATCATAGGCTTTCTCGTCCGATAGCCGTCCTGCAAACTGGCTACTTCTGTGTATATGCTCTTTGTTCTTATGTTTTTCTTGACTCGAGGTTTTCACATATTAGCGCTAAAGGTTTCGTCTTCTTCCTCGCCGTTCTGTTTATGGTAATCGGCGTATTGATGGTTGCCTTTTCTATGCCTTTTCTGGGTCGTCGATCTTTTGGGATGGAAGTCGGTAGCCTTCGGACAAGCGGTTTGTATCGATACAGCCGCAATCCGCAATTGGTCGGAGCATTCATTTTTATTGTCGGATATGCCATGTTATGGCCATCCTGGACGGGCGCGTTATGGGCGAGTTTGTGGTTGATAATTGCCCAATTGATGGTGCGAGGTGAGGAAGTGCATCTCGAGCATGTTTTCGGAGCTGAGTATAGAGACTATTGTATGAGAACACCTCGTTATCTTGGATTGCCAAAGAAGTGAGTTGAGAGCAGATTGATGCCTGACACAGCATGCCCCCAACAAGTGGGATTCTGCGCGACTTACAAGCCTTTTTCCCACTTCTGGCTTATACTGCCCTCAAGCCGAATCTAATCTTACCCATTACAAATAACGCAAACCGTTGGGCACATTGTCACAAGAGTTATGCCAAACTATTGATCAAAGGAGAATTCCATGCTCATTACCCCAGTGATAAATATGTCGGGGAACTGCGAAAGAGCAATCCATTATTACGAGGATGTGTTTTGTGCAAAAGCTGATTTTATCCTACGTTATAGGGATGCAAGACCAGAAGATTGGAATAAACCATTAACAGATGAACAGAAAGAGTACGTCTATCATGCCGAAATGAAAATTGGGACCCAACGATTTATGTTTTCCGACATAATCGAATTTGAAATTCGTAACGGGAATAGTCTCTTCCTGGTGGTAACATTCGATACCAAAGAAGAAGTTCAACGAGTCTACAATGCGTTTTTACCAGAAAGCACAATTCTTGTCCCTATTCACAGTACAACCTACAGCTCTTGCATAGCAAATCTCGTTGACAAATATGGTATACGTTGGGGTTTGATGACAGAACAAACTGAAAGATAAGCACCGGTAGAGCATGAATGAATATCTGCTGGGATGGTGGTCATTGACTCATGAATTGATGTGCAATAGATCAGCACCTAACCAGCGCGTGCAGTCCGACACCGCTGTCGCGGCCCGTGCAGCAGGGAAAATCGGTCGTCTGACGCAGCTCGACTTGGGTTGACCTTGGTAAACAGGTGGTGCAGCGAATGCGCATAACGGTAGATAACAATTATTACCTCTCCCGTGCGGACCGAGATGGATGTGCGGGTACACGCCTGTGCGCCGCTGGTGCAAGTTCCCGCCCGGTGATGCAGGCGTTTGACACTGCGTGGATGAAAACATGAACCGCTTTCCAGGAATGGAGGGCGGTTTTTTGACTCTGGTTACATCGTGAATCTGATCGAGAAGTATCTTGGACTTTGGAGAGGATTGATCAGACATCGATGCTTGATTTGACTATGTGCGAGTCTATAATGTTGTTAAGATTTGCTCACAACGAATTGTTTGATGTAAAAAAGCATAATTGCGGTAAAACTCTTTTTTTGATTGACTATACGGTAAAGTTGCAGTGTATCAGGAGTCCGAATAATTAATAGGTAGACGCACTTAGAAACTGTGGTTGGATCCAGAATTTTGAATCAAAGGAAATGATAGAGATATCATGGATATAAAAGTAATAAAAAAATCAGTTGTCAATATTGGAAGTTTGGTAGAACTAACTTATATCGCCATGAAAAAATGTCTTCCTTCAATAGGCAATACAATAGCAACGATCCTGGGCACCATATCTGAAAGAATAGCGAGAGATTGCTATGACCTGGTATTCATTGCTGAGGACCAGGGGAAGATGATCGGTTGTGCCGCGTTCTACGATTTAACCGATCTTGGAATAGCTCAATTGTGGGAATGGCATCCTGTGGTTTTACCAGGGCAGCATGAGGATGAAGTTGCTGTGGGATTGCTTCAAGCGGCATTCTCGCAGCTCAAACAAACAGGTATACATAAAGTCACGATTGATTTTCAAGTCAATGAGAAACAGCAAGGGTGTTTGTCGAAGTATCTGAACTGGTATGCCCGGACCGGGATCGTTGATACTTATGAGGAGATATTCCTAAGAAACGACCTCAATGAACAGGATCTGCAGATAGCGATACCAGATGAATACTCGCTGGGGTATATTTCAGAAACAGGACTGGATGATCTGTTCAATTGTTGGCTGAAGATATTTTCTTCCAGTGAGGACGAATTCTTTCTCAGCCTAGATGACGAAGGTAGAAGAACTTTCTTTTTTGAAAGTTGGAGTAGAGAAAAACCGTTGATCCATGAAGCATCCTTGACTTTGTACCATAAGGGCAAATTGATCGGTTTCAGTCGTCTTTTACCAATCTATGAACCTTCAGATGGTTACCTGGCACCTATTGGCATCTTGTCTGAATACCGAAAGAAAGGATTAGCCCAAGAACTACTGAAGATGAGCATGCATCGATTGAAGGAGTCTAATTATCAAACCATGAGTTGTTATGTGAGCAACAAGAACGCGGCTGCACTTTCTTTCTATGAAAAACTTGGATTTAAGCCCAAGCACAGGATCACCTCGCTCTTCGGAGATATTGGCTAAAAAAAAGCCCAACACCGGCTCCACTTGACCGCCTACGACGTGGGTACGCACAGGCTTTTTGGTATCTTCCTCGCTTCGGCGAGATCATCGTTTTGTCATTATCGGTGGCAAATGAGCCAATCCGTTGGGCGGCTGCGTGTTTCCCGCTCTCAAGCCTGGTCTGCGTTCCGCCCACACGCAAGTAATGCAAAATGTTGAGATGCTTATTAATCTGGAAGGACAATAAAGAATGTTCAAAGCAAAAGAACTCCCTGGAACAATACAGCACCAAAGAATTCTTCAGGTCATCACATCCTGTTATGAAAACGATCCACGCATATTAGCCATTATCGTTTTTGGTTCCTTGGGCCGCGGTACTTGGGATTGCTACTCCGATCTTGATTTGGACGTGGTGGTGGCAGATGGCATCATGGTTGATGTCGAAACAGAACTTATCCACCTGGGCAACGCGCTTAAAGCGGTTGATGAACAAATCGCCCTGCTTATCCCCGGCGATGATGATGCGGATATTGTATTTAAGTCATTAATGGAGTTATCCATTCGCTATCATTCCCTCGCCGACACCAGTCCCAATATCATCGACAGTATGCTGCTTTTACTGGGGAGAATTGATCTCGCTGCCATTGAAACCGCAGGCTTAGCCAACCGAAAGTTGGACAATGAATCCCTTGGCAGAGAACTTGACCGGTGTGTTCGCTATGCTCTCGAAGTAGATGGCGCCTTGCATCGAGGATATCTATGGTCAGCAATTGAGCTTTTGCATTACATGCGCCAGAGTATTATGAAGCTGTTTACCTACAGTCATGATGGGAATCGACCTTATCAATTCTTCCAAAAAGAAGCGGATCAGAAGATGCAAGTCCGGCTGGGTGGCACATTACCGCAATATAATCTCAAGACTGCCCAGGAGTCTCTTTCACAATTCATCGATATCTTGACAAAGGACATCGATCAGCTAACCGGCGGCCAGGTCCAATTAACTGAGGCACATTCAGAATTGCTCACCGCAATTCGCTCTCGGCAGAATGACCTTGAGTTCTAATACCGCCCAACAAAGTGTGAATCCGACGGGTGGGACTGCTGCCAAATGCGGCACTTGGCAGCTACGGTGAGTGATCGTTCCACCCGGTGATGCAGCCGTAGCAACCGCTTGGATGGAAATGCAAACCGCCTTCCAGGAATGGAGGGCGGACCTTGTGTTGCGGCGTATAATTAAATATTTCTCATGTCCATCCTCATCCTCGATTGCGCTCCCATGTCCCCCTGGTTTCCTCACTGGCATATCGGCGGGACCTGCCTGCTGGTGGAAACCGACCAGGGCCTTGTTCTGGTGGATACCGGCCTCGGCCTGCATGATTATTTCAACCCCACCCGCATGGTTCGATTTTTCCAGCTCGATTTTGGCATTCACAAGGACCCCCAGAACAGTGCGGTTCGTCAAATTGCCCGGCTGGGTTACTCGCCGCAGGATGTGCAGCATATCGTCCTGACCCACCTGCACTTTGACCATGCTGGCGGTCTGCCGGATTTCCCGCAGGCGCAGGTGCATGTTCACCGGCGCGAGTTCGATGCCATGCAAAACCCGCGCAGGTTGATCGAACTGGCCTACGACCGGGCTGATTTCCTGCATCACCCATCCTGGGTTCTATATGATCAGTCCGATGCTGATTGGTTCGGTTTTGAAGCCATTCGCCTTCCTTTCTCGCCCGAGATGTACCTCATCCCCCTTTTTGGACATACCCGCGGGCATTGCGGGGTCGCCGTTCAAGATAACGGTGACTGGCTATTTCATTGCGCTGATGCTTTGCCCACCAATGCCCAATTCGACCTGCTTCCAGGGTGACTGAGCCGCATGGTTCTCGGGGCGCACGTTCCATGCATCCAGGCCTGGGCAGCTGCCCATCCCGGGGTGCGTTTGCTGGCAGGTCATATGTGGAAATCCTTTTTTGATAACCAGCGCTCTGCTGTCTGAAACAGCCCGCTGCTGACTTGCAATGTCAGGGGGTCACTCCCACATCTCCCCCGCGCGGACCGAGTCGCACACAGCCGGAAAGTCCACCCGGTGATGCAGGCGTTTGACACTGCGTGGATGAAAACATGAACCGCCTTCCAGTAATGGAGGGCGGTTTTTTGATGTAAAAGCATATCCAATCAGTATAATAGTATTGGGAGGTTTTGCGTCCTGCACCCAAACCGAGTCTACTCCCGCCCACAAATAAGGAATACAACCGTTTTATGAAAGTAGTAATATATCGAGAAATAGCAATTTGACACATAAAAAATGATCATTGACATAAATTTTAATTTTTACTCCGACTCAAATGGCGGTGACCCAGACAGCACCAGTCCGACACTCCGGAAATATCATATGATATTGTGGAGCAAGACATTGCCAAATGGTAAATTCCTGGAATTAAGTGATAACAAAAATGGTGTTTATTTATATCACCAGTCAGAATTGGGAGAGTTTTTTTTGGGTAGCGATGCCATAACACATTCTTATAAAAACCATAAACGGAAGAAGTGGCTTACAGAACAAATTCCAAATGAAGTAAATGAGCTTATTGATGCAGGTTCTACAATTGGGGCGTATATTATCTTTCCAAATAATCGAATTGATGGAAAACATACAATCAACCAAGCTCGCGGAGTAAATCGTCTAATTGATGACAGGTTTGATTTAACATTGGAATGTATCCGTCTCTTTTATTCAGGTAAAATAAGTCCCCTTTACGACACCTTAATTAGATATGAGAATTTTTTCGCTTTGTTTGACGATTTTAAGGGATATGTCCATTTTTTTCTTTTGGACGACCTGATAAATGAAAACAATGAGATAAAGTTCCATTTGCCTTTTGATGGTTTCAAAACTCGTCCGTCATTTACTGATGTTGACCAGTATCGTTTTTACAAAAAAGGGATTATTGACTTCATTAAATCGAGAAATAAACGAATAGAAAACCATATGAAAAGTATCGAAAAATAGATGACCCTCTCAATTCACGCCGGTTTCCAAACCGCGCGTGATTTTTTGGCAACTCGACAACGCGGAGAGGTGGCGTAAATTCCACCTTGTTCTTGCCTGTGCACGGTAAAATTTGACATTCCATAGAATAATGAGCGTCGTCCAGATGTAGAGGGAGAATAATAATTTAGCTTTTTCCCCGGGTTGGTTCATGTCTCTACCCCATTCTCTTTCATGGTCTATAATTATTGAAATAATAAAAGAATTAATATAACCAATTGGATGTATAAGATTGCCATTTAGGGTTTTCTACAGATAGCTGCAAAAAACGTAGTTGGGCAGAGCAATTCAACAAACATGAAAAGCCAAAGAATTCTCACCATGAAAAACAATCGTCTCTCGGTGAAGGACTTGATTGAGCGAATCATTTTGGCAACGCTCTTCGCGGCAATCGGATCGCTGATCATTATTGTTTTCAGTCAGTACAGACCCATTCTGTCCGGAGTGTACGATCTTTTTGGCAGGGTTAGCCTGATTCTGATTCTCCTGATTGCTGCCTTGCTGGCACGCAGAAGCAAGTCCTTACATAATTACTGGCAATTGATATTTGGACTTTTCATTATGGCTCTTGCAGTATCCCTTGATTGGTGGATTGCTGGACTCATGTTGGATTCTTTGGGACCATATACCAACACCCCTGCCGGACTGGCACTGGAGAAGATGAAAACCGTGATTATTGTCGCGATCGCGATCACCATACTTACCAGGCTTTCAGGGAGCAGTCTGAGCTCTATATATGTTCAACGTGGCGACTTGAAGCGAGGCCTTACCATTGGATTTATTGCCTTCGGTATTGCAGTGGCTGGTTCCATTCCGATGTCAAAACTCATGTTCGCGGGTGAGGATATGAGCCTGATAGAAGTGCTGAACTGGGCTCCATGGATATTGATCGCTGTTCTAGCAAACGCGACAAATGAAGAATTGTTATTTCGGGGATTATTCCTCCGAAAACTCGAACCATTCTACGGGAAGTTCCTTTCAAACTGCCTTATCGTCCTCGTATTTTCTGGATTGCATCTTGGAGTGACCTACAGCAGAGATCAGATGTTCTTTCTTGTTAGTGTTGTGCCATTGGCGTTAGCCTGGTGATATATCATGCAGAAATCAAGCAGCATCTGGGGCTCGATCCTGTTCCACGCTGGAACGGATATACCCATTTTCCTTGCCATTTTCACAACACGTTTCTAGGCAGCTCAATGCGGGAATTCACAACAACCTTTTGCAGGAATCTGGTGTAATAAATGTACATTCAAAGCCGCCGAACAAAGGCTCCAGTCGAACAGCGGCTCTGCCGCCGCTCCGCGCAGGGGTAGGGAAAGTAAACCCCTAGCCTATAATTTTTACCTCCGCACCGCGGTCCGAGCCGTATATACGGGTACAAGTTCCGCCCTGTGATCCATCCAGCAAGTTCCGTGTCTATTCATGTGTTTTGCCGTTTCTGGATTCATCGCCCCTGCGTTGCAGGTCTGTTTTTTCTCTCAATCATCAGTATCCGCTTTTTATTCATCTGCAAACACGATTAATCATTTTATGCCAGGATGATTTATGAGATGGCTCATAAAAGGTGAAGGTAATTTTTGATTATTGGGTAAGCTTATGGATATTCTGGTATGAAATAATTCAGATTCAAGATACAATCCCATTTAAACGATAGGGTGAATGAAGGAAAAATATGCTGCCAAAAATCATTATTTCAGATCATCCCGAAGAAGAATTCGTGATATTTCTTCAATCCCGAATTAGAGAATTTAATGATGACAACTCTCCTGATCACCGGATTAAACGTAATCCAGATTACATCAGACCTTTGAATTTAATTTTAAAATCTGACCAAGATGTAATGATTGGAGGGTTGTCCGGGAAGACATATTGGGGTTGGCTTGAAATTGTTAAATTGTTTATACCCATTGAGTTGAGGGGTAAAGGGATTGGTTCTTCACTGTTGCAGACAGCTGAAGCCATCGCCATGGAAAGGGGTGTTAATAAATGCTTTCTCACAACCTTTGAATTTCAAGCCCGCATATTCTATGAAGATCATGGGTACATTGTCACAGGAAAGCTGGAAGGCTACCCGCCCAGTTCCACTTATTATTGGATGAAGAAGGAGCTTCCATAGAATCAATTTACAGGTAACCCAAAAGCCCAACCATTTCCTGCCAAGGAAAATGATGAGAAGTTGGAAATCAACACGGCATTTTAATAATTTGCCAGTTTGATGATTTACCAAACCCAAGGATGCCTTTTTGATAAACCGCATTCAGACTTGAATTTTGACATCCTTGGGTGCTGCTTTATCCCTGATATTGCACCCATAAACCGTCCGCGTGGGTATTGTCAGTTATGCGGATTGATTCGGCTGGCGGTACGGTAGACACTGACGCCCAGGTTGTCGGCGTGGTCGCTGATGCGTTCCATATTGCGCAGGGTTTCGGTGAAGATCACATCTGCTTCGGGATGGCAGACGCCTTGGGCGAGACGGAGGATATGACCTTCGCGTGTGTTCCTGTACATTTTATCAAATTCGTTTTCCCGGTCGCATACTTTCTTAGCCAGTACAGGGTCGTTGTCATTGAAAGCCTGGAGGGAAAGCAGATAGGTTTGGTGAATATGTTTTGTCAGTTCGATCAATTCGGTGGTTGCCTGGTCGCTGAAAGGAACGTTTTTTTCCATTCTCTCAATGGCATATTGGGCAATGTCTTCAGCCAGGTCTCCAACACGTTCGATATCCACCAGAAGGCTCTTGATCTGCAGGCACCGTTTTTGCTGGCTTGGACTGATTTCCTGCTGAAACAGCTTGTTGACAAACAGGTCGATGCTGTTGGTGAGCGGGTCCACAAATTCATCTTCCAATACCAGCACGCGCTGGGCTTCCGTATAATCCTTTTCGATCAGGGACATGCAGCTGGCTTCCACCATTTCGGCAGTCATGTTTCCAAGCCTGACGAGTTCCCGCGATGCTTCATTCAATGCCACAGCCGGGACGCTAAACTGGTTCTCATCGATATACGCTGTGATCTTGATGACTTCTTCCTTGGCTTTGGCAGGAATGAGAAACCTGGATATTTTGGCAATATTCCTGACAAAGGGAAACATCAGCAGGCTGACGGACACGTTGAAAATTGTATGAGCATTTGCAATCTGGCGGGGGAGTTCAGCTGATGTCTTTTGGATTAATGAACTGTAAGGGGTAATGAACGGCATGAAGAGGATAACACCAATGACATTGATGAGAATCTGTGCCATGGATGCCTGGCGGGCAGCAGGGGACAGCTTTACGGATGCGACCAAACCGGTAATGCAGGATCCGATATTGGCACCCAGAATGATGCCCACTGCGCCCTGCAGGTTGATCACATTACTGATGCCCATGGCGACGGTCATGCTGGTGACAGCAGTGCTGCTTTGGGTGAGTGAGGTTAACAACAGTCCGGCGATGATACCGTAGATGGGATAATTCCCCATGGCATTCAGGGTGGCATCCACCCATGGGATTTCGATCAGCAGCCCCAGGGCGCTGGACATAAATCCCATCCCCACAAAAATTACGCCCAGACCCATGGTAATTTCACCAAATTTTTTCCATTCATTTTTTGGGATGAATTCCAGAAAGACAATGCCCAGGATGACCAGAATCATGCGGAAATTACTGATATCAAATGCCACAATCTGGGCTGTGAGGGTTGTGCCAATTTCCTGACCCAGCATAACTCCGATTGCCTGTTCAACGCTCATCAGGTTGGCATTGATCAAACCAATCATGGTTACCATGAGAAGACCACTGCTCTGAATGAGAGCCGTGGCGCCGGCGCCGAAGAAAAAGCTTTTGATGCGCCCGCTGGTTACACGATCAAGCCATTTCTGAATTTGTTCACCGGTCAGCTTTTCCATTCCTGAACTCAGCAAATGGATACCGTACATGAAGAGAGCCAAACCCCCTAGAATTTGAATTAAACCAAGCATGCCCGCTCCGTTGAAGATTCTGGATTATGTTGTAGGGTGATGAATAAAATCATGTCCAATCGAATATCATTATGAATGAGGAAAATGATGACCTGTTTTAACAACACCATTTTACCGCGTAACCCGAATATTCATCTGAAATAAAGATAAGGAACCAATCATAATTACCAAACCATTTTTTGCCTATAATGGGATGGGACCATTCGTAAATGCCATCTGCAATCACCCGTCGATATTTATCAAATGTATAATGATTTATGGAATGCATTCGAAGACCTGAATTGGATTCGATTCGTGAATTCATTAAGGTGAATAGAAAAACAATCCAATTCGTCCCCTGCAAGGTCATCATGGATTGAGGGACATGACGGATTTTCCCACCACTCCGGGGGGTTCCCCCACTTTCTTCATTGGCACCTCCGGCTGGACATATGATCACTGGCGCGGGTATTTCTATCCCCAGGATATGCCAAAAAGCCGCTGGTTTGACTTCTACGCGGCACGTTTTAACTCGGTGGAGATCAATGCCACTTTTTATCGTACATTCCAGGATCAAATCTACTTGAAATGGAAAAACCGCGCTCCGCAGGGTTTTGGTTATGTACTCAAAGCACCCAAAACCATCACCCATCGCAAGTTGTTGAAGGATGTGGAAGTGGATATTCAGACATTCTGCCGGTCTGCCGCATTGCTTGGGGAAAAACTTGAGATGATCCTGCTTCAGGTGGCTCCAAACCAGCCCTGCGATCCCGATTTGCTGCACAATGCCTTGCAGGCATTCAGTGATCCCACCCGGGTGGCGGTGGAATTCCGCAACAAATGCTGGTTCAACAGGGATATTGTAGACCTGGTCAACTCACTGGGGGCGGTGTTCTGCAATGTGGATTCGCCCAGGCAAAACCTGACCGAAATCCTCACCTCGGAACGGGCTTACCTGCGTTTGCACGGGCATGAGAACTGGTATTCCAGTGATTATTCGACAGAGGATTTACAAAAGGTTGCTGACTTGGCTCGCAGGTTGGTTAGGCGCGGTGCTAGGCAGGTTTATATCTTTTTCAACAATGATTTTGGGGGATATGCTCCCGCCAATGCCATGGAGCTGCAGCGGATGATTTTGGATTAAAGAAATGGAAGAGGGTGATCGTCACCCGGAGATGCATCGAGGAGATTTGTTATGGAAGAAAATCAATATTATCTGTTTGACGAAATGGAGATCGTCCTGGTGGATTTTAAAACCGACGGCTTCATCCTGGATATTGGGGGCGGCGGTGAGGGCATTATTGGTCGGTTGAAGGGTCGGGATGTGATTGCAATTGACATCCGCCGGGATGAGTTGATGGAAGCCCCCGCAGGACCTTTGAAGATTGTCATGGATGCCCGCGATCTGACATTTCCGGATGATAGTTTCAACCAGTCAACTGCGTTTTTTTCATTAATGTATTTGAAAACCCGTGAAGATCAGCTGCAGGTGTTCCAGGAGATCCACAGAGTCTTGAAACCCGGTGGATCCCTGTACATTTGGGATCTTGTGATATCCGGGCACCCCGCAACTGCACCTGATATTTACATCGTGCCCCTGTGGATCCGGGTGGCGGGTGATGAAATCAGGACCGGTTATGGAAATCGGTGGAAGGCAGATGACCGCAGCAGTTCATATTATCTTGCTCTGGCTGAGGAAACCGGCTTTCGACAGGTCAAAATGGAGAGTGACAGGCATATCATGCATCTCGTTCTCGAAAAGGTGTAAGGATTGATGGTTTTCGGGGATTGGCATGGTATTCATGGATAACCAGAGAGGGCATCGATATGGTCGGAATCAATCCCTGGGGGGAGTAAAGGGGAAAATATTTGAAACCAATTTAATAAAATTTCGTATTTAATATGATGCTCTTTCGTGGCATAATGATAACGATCAGGGCATCCATATTGACGCAGGTTTTACCGAATTGGAGGAATGCAATGGATTCGTTAACCATATTGTTGATTGCATTGATGCTGGCTTGCTGTATTTGGGCAGTGGTGGCTGGAATGCGGATTCTGGATTATCTAAAACAGCATAATGTCCCGGTGGATTTTGTGGTATTGAGGTTAAAATTTTTCAAGTACCTTTCACAATACCGTGACATAACCCTGCAGGAAACCGGGCAGGTGGGTGCTCTGCATTATCACTACATCATCCCCTTTTTTACAGCCCTGGTTATTGCGGCTTTTTTAATTCTGAAACATTTCCTTGGATGAGAACTGAAGTACAGGCTGGCAGGATTGATTTCTCTCCATTATCTTGCGGGCTCTTGCATGTTATTCAATGTACAAAGCTGGATAATCCGATGGGCGGTGCATAACACACTCCTGTGAATCTCATCCTTCCTGAAAAAATCGGGATAACCGGTGGGTTGGATTGGTAAACAGTCAGCTGTATTTTTAGCGCAGGACATGAGGTACGATCGGGAAGTCAATACACAAGATAATCCGCTGGAATAGAACACAAATCCAATTACCACTTCATACATTCCAGATAAGCACCTGGATTTTCCAGGAATCCGATTCTCTTGAAAGGAGATGCTGGCATGTCTGAAAAAAAGGTGTTGGGGTATGCAGCAATGGAGGCTGGCAAGCCGCTGGAACCATTTGAGTACATACAACCCAATTTGGGCAATCACAATGTTCGCGTCACAGTCACACATTGCGGTGTGTGCCACTCGGACATCCAGGCGGTTGATAATTATTACGGCGTCACCGATTATCCATTTGTACCCGGGCATGAAATTGTGGGAACTGTGTCAGAAATGGGACCCATGGTCACCGGATTGAAGGAAGGAGACCGGGTCGGAATTGGCTGGCAGGGCAGGTCCTGCGGACAATGTGAGTGGTGCCAGAAGGGTGAGGAACAGCTCTGCATGGACATCGTCGATTGTGGAATCTGGATTCCATTTGGGGGGATGTCCTCATCGGTGGTTGTGGACAGTCGTTTTGCCCACCCATTGCCGCCAGGGATTCCCCCACAGATAGCTGCTGTATTGATGTGCGCTGGAATTTCGATATATTCCCCTCTTCGAAATAACGTGTCAGGAGCAGGATTAAAAACAGCCATTGTCGGGGTGGGAGGATTGGGACATCTGGCAATCCAGTTTGCACACGCCATGGGTTGTGAGGTGACCGCGATTTCATCCTCACCCGGCAAGAAGGAACAGGCACTGGGTTTTGGCGCGGATTACTTTATTGATTCAAATGACAGGGCTGATATGCGGAAGGCATATTATGGGTTTGACCTGTTGGTATGCACCGCCAATCAAGGGATTAACTGGGAAGTGCTATTAAGGACTTTGAAGAAACGAGGCAGGCTTATCCTGGTGGGCTTCCCGGATTTGGAATTCAATTCAACCGATCTGGTGGCGCACGAATTGACGATTTCCGGTTCCTTCCTGGGTAACCGTTCACTCATGCGGGAGATGCTGGCGTTTTCTCAAGAGCATAACATCACACCCATGGTTGAATTAATGCCCATGTCCCAAGTGAATGAAGCATTTCAGCGGGTTCGGGAGAACAAGGCACGCTACCGCATCGTGCTGGTATATTAAGTGGACAAGGATGGATGCAGAACATCTTGGATATGAAGAAAAATCATTGCAGCCGGGTCCATGAATCATTGCAGGAAGAAGATAAACCCGAATATCACTTGCATCCTGAATGGAAAGGGGATTCAATGAAATCAACAATTCTGGTTGGTTATGCAACCCGTTACGGCTCCACGAAAGAAACCGCTGAAGTATTGGCAGATGCATTGAAGGAATTTGGTTATGATGTGGTCATCCTTCCTTTGCGTGAAGTGCATTCACTGGACGGTTACCAGGCTGTTGTGCTGGGTGCGCCGCTATTCATGTTCCGCTGGCACAAAGATGCTTTGAAGTTCCTGGTGCGGCATCAAGAAGCCATCACCAGGCTGCCGGTGGCGGTCTTTGCCCTGGGTCCCACGCATGATCCCCATGTTGAGCAGGAATGGAAGGATTCCAAGGCGCAACTGAAAAAGGAACTGGCAAACCTGCCCTGGTTCATGCCGGATGACATCCATATTTTTGGGGGCAGATATGACCCGTCCAAATTAGGATTTCCGTTGAGTCTGTTTGCCGGCAGGGTGCCGGCAAGTGATATGACGGATTTGGATGCGGTAAGGAAATGGGCGGGTGAGGTCGCACAAAAATTTATTTCCCCTGATCACTTCGATTCTGCTGTATAAAAAAAGCAATCAGGTTGTCCAGACTGATGCTGCCATTTACCTGATTGAAAACGCCCTGTTGGCATATTCAGGATTACAGCACTTAATTGAAACTGGCTTCAGGGCGGATGACCGGTCTTACCAGGAATAAGATATTTGAAACTTGCGGAACACGGTACTTTTCACCGGGACCATAAACCACTATAATAAACTTGTCCATGGCGGTGCTTGCGCTGTCAGTCTGATCAGGTTGGAGAAGGAGACACGTGATGGGAGAAAGAGGTAGCAAGAAGGATAAGGAAAAAGCCAAACGGCAAAAGCAGCAAAAGGAACAGAAGAAGAAGCAGGAGCAAAAGGCGAAACTGCCGGTCAGCAAAACCGGTTGATCCCCGCCTGTATATCGAACTCTTTTTTTGGGATATGAGAGTAAATATCCGGGATTATAACTGGGAGGTTTGCAGAGTTATTGCGGTAAGTTATGGTCGGTTAATGGATGATTGGTTTTCCTCACTGGAATGGAGGTTGGATTTCTTC
>ERZ1026796.881-NODE-881-length-21915-cov-5.261841_pt1 | contig 21915 bp, 22 predicted proteins | sample MGYA00520874_ERZ1026796 | MGnify/ENA primary metagenome ERZ1026796 (study PRJEB33270, sample SAMEA104284474) | anaerobic digester metagenome | biome: Anaerobic digester microbiome; feature: mesophilic sludge digester; material: Anaerobic digester biomass | place...
ATTCCGGGAGGGGAAACTCTCCTGGGAGCATCTCGATACCTCCTTTCGAGTTTTGGCGAATTCTCCAAAGGCGTATCAGATGCTCTCTGCTTTTTCAAAGAACAGGTAACGTGTATTTTATGCTATCAAGAAGGTAAGAAGGTTGGAGAAGCGCAGGACAGGCAACCGGCCGTTGCCTCATCCAACGTTCTCACCCTCTCACCTTCTCAACCTCTGCGTTCAAGAGGGGTGTGGCCATCCACAAGAGGGATACGGTCATGGAAAAGGCCATCGAGGCCTTCGGGGCGCACCTGGCGGCGGAAAGGAACCTGAGCCCCCACACCCGGCGCGGCTACCTGGCCGACCTCGGTCAGTTCCGGACGTTTCTCGAGGAAAACGGGCTGATTCCCGGCGGCGGGAGCGAGAGGGAGCGGCTGGGTGCCATCGATCACCTGGCCGTCCGGGCGTTCCTGGGCTCGCTGTACAGAAGGAAGGTCCGCAAGGTGACGATCGTCCGGAAGATCGCCGCCCTCCGCACCTTTTTCAACTACCTGATCCGGGAGGGAGTGGTCCGGGTCAACCCGGCCGAGATGGTCCAGGCCCCCAGGGCCGAGAGCTATCTTCCCGCCTTTCTGCCGGTGGAGGAGATGTTTTCGCTTCTCGGCCTGGCGTTTCCCGACGATGCCGGCGGGGCCCGGGACCGTGCCATGCTCGAGCTCCTTTACTCCTCGGGCCTGCGGGTGAGCGAGCTGACGGGCCTCGACGTAGGCGACCTTGACGTTGATCAGGGCCTTGTGAAGGTACGGGGCAAGGGCCGGAAAGAGCGGATCGTTCCCGTGGGCGGGCAGGCCCTGCGTTCCCTGCGGGCCTACCTGGCGGTCCGGGACGATCTGAAAGCTCCCGGGGAGGGATCCCCCCTCTTCGTGAGCGGCAACGGCAGGCGGATCACCGGGCGAAGCGTGGCCAGGATTCTCGACCGCTGCGTCCTGGTGAGCGGGATCAGCAGGAAGGTGAGCCCCCACACACTGAGGCACAGCTTCGCCACGCACCTGCTCGATGCCGGCGCCGACCTGAGAGCGATCCAGGAGATGCTGGGCCACGAGAGTCTCTCGACGACGCAGAAGTACACGTCGGTGAGCGTGGCCAGGCTGATGGAGATCTACGATCGCGCGCACCCCAAGGCAAAGGGGTGAAGCGCGGAGGGCGTAAAGCCGACGGCGTAAGGTCCGGGGAAACAGGGCAAGGTCTTTCCCCTCGCCCTGATCCCTCGACCACGCGCCTTTTGCCGAAAACGGACTGCGTTGTCTGCGCAAACGGGGAGTGAACATGCAGTTTCACGGCACCACCATCCTCGCCATCCGCCACAAGGACAAGCTGGTCGTGGCCGGCGACGGCCAGGTCACGTACGACCAGACGATCATCAAGCACGGGGCCCGCAAGGTCCGCAGGCTGTTCCACAACCGGGTCATTGTCGGGTTTGCCGGCGCAACGGCGGACGCCTTCACGCTCTTCGACCGCTTCGACCAGAAGCTCGAACAGTACAACGGCAACCTGCTGAGGGCCGCCGTGGAACTGACGAAGGACTGGCGGACGGACCGGGTGCTGCGGCACCTGGAGGCCCTCATGATCGCCGTGAGCCGCGACGGATTCCTCGTCATCTCGGGAAACGGCGACGTGATCGAGTCCGACGACGACGTGGCCGCCATCGGCTCCGGCGGCCCCTACGCGCAGGCGGCGGCGCGCGCCCTCGTGAGGCATTCCGGTCTCGATGCGGCGGAGATCGCCCGGGAGTCCCTGCGGATCGCCTCGGAGCTGTGCATCTTCACCAACGACCGCGTCACCCTCGAGGAGATCGACCTGAACGCGGAGGAAGAGCCCGAGCCGGACAGAAAGGCGAAAGGAAAGCGGTAGGCGCCCTGCAAACAGAGGGTAAGAAGGTAAGAAGGTAAGAGGGTAAGAGGGTAAGAAGGTAAGAAGGTGTTTGCCTTCTCAATGGATGTGAACGGAAAGGAATCCGGCGGACAGTCCGGTATCGGGAAGGAAAATGTCAGCCATAGAGTTAACACCGAAAAAGATCGTCTCCGAGCTCGATCGGTACATCGTCGGCCAGGCGGAGGCCAAGAGGGCCGTGGCGATCGCGCTGCGCAACCGCTGGAGGCGTCAGAATGTCCGGCCGGACCTGCGCGACGAGATCGCCCCGAAGAACATCATCATGATCGGCCCTACGGGCGTAGGCAAGACGGAGATCGCCCGGAGGCTCGCGAAGCTGGACAACTCGCCGTTTCTCAAGATCGAGGCCTCGAAGTTCACCGAAGTGGGTTACGTGGGGCGCGATGTGGACTCCATGATCCGCGATCTCATGGAGATCGCCGTGGGCATGGTGAAGCAGGAGGAGATGGAGAACGTCCGGGAAAAGGCGAAGGAGATGGCCGAGGACCGCGTCCTCGACCTGCTGCTGCCCGTGAGGCGCGCCGAGATCCGCAGCCCCGAGGGGGTGGAGGCCGCGGCGGGTGAGAGCGAGGCCGGACATTCGGACACGCGGGAAAAGCTCCGGCAGATGCTGCGCGAGGGGCGGCTCGACGCGCGCGTCGTCAACCTGGAGGTCACCGAGAAGGCCGGGGGACCCATGATCGAGGTCTTCTCGTCCTCGGGCGTCGAGGACCTGGGGCTCAACATCAAGGAGATGTTCGGCAACCTCTTCCCGCAGAAGAAGAAGCGCCGCCGCCTGCGGATCCCTGAGGCCCTCGCGATCCTCGAGGAAGAGGAGGTGCAGAGGCTCATCGACATGGACAAGGTCGTGCGGCTGGCCCACACCCGCGTCGAGCAGTCGGGGATCATTTTCCTCGACGAGATCGACAAGATCGTGGGCAGCAACGCGAGCCACGGGCCCGACGTGTCCCGTGAGGGCGTCCAGCGGGACCTGCTGCCCATCGTGGAGGGCTCCACGGTGAACACGAAGCACGGCATGGTCAAGACGGACCACATCCTGTTCATCGCCGCCGGGGCCTTCAGCACGGCGAAGCCCTCGGACCTGATCCCGGAGCTGCAGGGGCGCTTCCCGATCCGGGTCGAGCTCGATTCGCTGACGAAGGAGGATTTCATCCGGATCCTCACGGAGCCGTCGAATGCCCTGGTGAAACAGTACATCGAAATGCTCGCCACGGAGGGGCTCCGCGTGGAATTCACGGAGGACGCCGTCGCCGAGATCGCCGAGGTGGCGACCCTCGTCAACGAGCGCACGGAGAACATCGGCGCGAGGCGCCTCTACACGATCATGGAGACGATGCTCGAGGACATCTCCTTCGAGGCGCCGGACATGGCGGACCGCGACGTCCTCATCGACGCCGGCTACGTGCGGGAGAAGCTCGACGACATCGTCGAGGACGAGGATCTGAGCCGGTACATCCTGTAAAGGCAGGCATTGGGCGCGCGGTGCAAGGCGAACGGCGCAAGGCAAAAGACGGGGGGGCGATTTCCCCCATTTTGACGATAGGCTGATTCCGGGGGGTGATGCGATGACCGACATGAAACTGGGTGCCCAGGAGAGGGCAGAGATCCTGCTGGAGGCCCTGCCCTACATCCGCCGGTTCTACAACAAGACGATCGTCGTGAAGTACGGCGGACACGCCATGGTGGACGACGAGCTGAAGAGGCTCTTCGCCATGGACATCGTCATGATGAAGTACATCGGGATCAACCCCGTCGTCGTGCACGGCGGCGGCCCCCAGATCGGGGCCGTCCTGAAGAAGCTCGGCAAGGAGTCGCAGTTCATCCAGGGCATGCGGGTCACCGACGAGGAGACCATGAGCATCGTCGAGATGGTCCTCGCGGGTTCGGTGAACAAGGAGATCGTGGGCCTCATCAACCGAAACGGGGGCAAGGCCGTGGGGCTCTCCGGCAAGGACGGCAACCTCACGCGCGCCGAGAAGTACTACCTCAACGAGGAGAAGCAGAAGGACATGCCGACGGAGATCATCGACGTCGGGCTCGTGGGCAAGGTGAGGGAAATCAACGCCGAGCTCGTCCTGTCGCTCGTCAAGAACGGCTTCATCCCCGTCATCGCCCCCACGGGAATGGGCGACCGGGGGGAGACCTACAACATCAACGCCGACATCGTGGCCGGGGAGGTGGCGGCGGCCCTGAAGGCGGAGAAGCTCGTCCTGCTGACGGACGTGGAGGGGGTCTGGGACCGGGACAGGCAGCTCATCAACACGATGGACAACGGGCGGGCCCTGCAGATGATCGACGACGGGACCATCGCGGGCGGCATGTTCCCCAAGGTGAAGTGCTGCCTGAAGGCGCTGCGCGGCGGGGTCGCCAAGGCGCACATCATCGACGGCCGCAAGAAGCACGCCATGCTGCTGGAGGTGTTCACGGACCAGGGCATCGGCACGGAAATCGTTCTCTAGCGGGGTCCGGGGGAAAATGAACCAGGAAGAACTCATCGCGTTGTCGGAGAAGAACATCGTCGGGACCTACCGGCGGCAGCCCGTCGTCTTCGTCCGGGGCGAGGGCGCGCGCCTCTGGGACATCGAGGGGAAGGAGTACCTCGACTTTGTCGCGGGGATCGCCGTCTGCAGCCTGGGCCATTCGCACCCGAAGGTCGTCGAGGCGATCTGCCGGCAGGCCGGCGCCCTGATGCACGTCTCCAACCTCTACTACACGGAGCCCCAGATCCGGCTGGCCTCGATGCTCACGGAGCACTCGTTTGCCGACCGGGTGTTCTTCTGCAACAGCGGGGCCGAGGCCAACGAGGCGGCCATCAAGCTGGCCCGCAAGTACGGGCACGACCGCCTAGGCGGCCGGTACGAGATCCTCACCATGAAGGGGTCCTTCCACGGCCGGACGCTTGCGGCCATCACGGCGACGGGACAGGAAAAGTTCCACGCGGGCTTTGCGCCGCTGCCCGAGGGATTCCGGTATGTTCCCTTCAACGACGTGCAGGCGCTCGAGAAGGCCCTTTCGGAGAAGACCTGTGCCGTCCTGCTCGAGCCCATCCAGGGCGAGGGCGGCGTGCGGGTGCCCGACGAGGGCTACCTGAAGGCCGTCCGGGGGATCTGCGACCGCCGGGGCATCCTGATGATCCTCGACGAGGTACAGACGGGCATGGGCCGCACGGGCAAGCTCTTCGGCTACGAGCATTACGGGGCGAGCCCCGACATCATGACGCTTGCCAAGGCCCTGGGGAACGGCGTTCCCGCGGGGGCGCTCGCGGCGACGGAGAGGGTCGCCGCCGCCTTCGGCCCGGGGACTCACGCCTCGACCTTCGGTGGAAACCCGCTGGCCATGGCCGCGGCCGTGGCGACCCTGGAGACGGTCCTGTCGGAGGGCTTCCTGGAGCGCTGCGCCCAGACGGGCGAGTACCTCCGGGAGAAGCTGTGGTCGCTCAGGAAGGATCATCCCGTCGTCCAGGACGTGCGCGGCAAGGGCCTGCTCGTCGGGCTGGATCTCGGCGTCGACGGTAATGCCGTCGTGAAGGCCTGTCTCGAGCGGGGGGTCCTGATCAACTGTACGTTTGACCACGTCCTTCGGATGGTGCCCCCGCTGGTCATCACCCGGCGGGATGTGGACAGGCTGGTGCAAGTACTCGACGAGGTGCTGGAGCGGTGAAGAAAGATTTTTTGAGCGTTTACGATTTGACCCGGAAGGATTTCGACCGCATCTTCCGCCACGCGGCCAACCTCAAGTCCATGTTGAAGGACGGGATCATCTACCAGCCACTGGCCGGCAGGACGCTGGGGATGATCTTCGACAAGTCCTCGACGCGCACGAGGCTTTCCTTCGAGGCCGGGATGTATCAGCTGGGCGGGCTCGCCATCTATCTCAACAGCCGCGACACCCAGCTGGGCCGGGGCGAGAGCATCGCCGACACGGCGAGGATCGCCTCGCGATACCTCGACGCCGTCATGATCCGGACCTTCTCGCAGGAGTCCGTCGAGGAGTTCGCGCGGCATGCCACGATCCCGATCATCAACGGCCTGACGGACCTCATGCATCCCTGCCAGATCGTGAGCGACCTGTTCACCCTCGTCGAGAAGAAGGGCGGCTACGAGGGGCTCCGGATCGCCTACGTGGGCGACGGCAACAACGTGGCCAACTCCTGGATCGACGCGGCGGCGAAGCTGCCTTTCCGGCTGGCGCTGGCCTGTCCGAAGGGTTACGATCCCGACGCGCGGATCCTGGAGAGGGGAAAGAAGAAGGCCCCGAAGGGCGTCACCCTGTACCGGGACCCCGTCCAGGCGGTGAAGAACGCCGACGTGGTCTACACCGACGTCTGGGCCAGCATGGGCCAGGAGGCCGAACAGGAGGCCCGGGCCAGGATCTTCGAGGGCTACCAGGTGAACCGCGCGCTGATGAAGAACGCCAGGCCCGACGCCATCGTCATGCACTGCCTGCCTGCGCATCGCGGCGAGGAGATCTCGGCCGAGGTCCTCGACGGGCCGCAGTCCGTCGTGTGGGACGAGGCGGAGAACCGGCTCCACGTACAGAAGGCCATTCTTGAGATCTTGGTGGGCAGGTAACGCCTGCCATGAAACGAGGATGCCGTTTTTGCCGACGGCAGAGGGGTTGAGGGTATGAGGGGCGAAGGCCGGGGGATCGGCAGGCATCGGGCCTGCCGCGAGCCCGTCCGGCCTCCTTCCCGTCTCACCCTCTGACCCTTTCCATTTCAAAGAGGAGGAAGAAAACAGTGTCGAAACCGGTGAAAAAAGTGGTTGTCGCCTATTCGGGCGGGCTGGATACGTCGGTCATCATCCAGTGGCTCCTGGAAGCCTACCCCGGCTGCGAGGTCATCGCCTTTGCCGCCGACGTGGGCCAGAAGGAGGAACTCGACGGCCTCGAGGAGAAGGCCCTCAGGACAGGCGCCAGCAAGTGCACCATCGAGGACCTGCGCGAGGAGTTCGCGCGGGACTTCGTCTTCCCCATGCTGCGGGCCAATGCCATCTACGAGGGGACCTACCTGATGGGGACCTCGATTGCGCGGCCGCTCATCGCCAAGAAGCAGATCGAGATCGCGCACCGCGAGAAGGCCGACGCCGTGTGTCACGGGGCCACGGGCAAGGGCAACGACCAGGTGCGCTTCGAGCTGACCTACATGGCCCTCGACCCGGACATCCGGATCATCGCCGCCTGGCGCGACGACAAGTGGACCTTCACGTCGCGGGAGGACATGATCAACTTCGCGGCCAAGCACAACATCCCGCTTCCCGTCTCGAAGGACAAGCCCTACAGCTCGGACCGCAACTCCCTGCACATCTCCCACGAGGGCGGCATCCTGGAGGACCCCTGGAACGAGCCGACGGAGGACATCTTCACGATCACCGTCTCCCCCGAGAAGGCCCCCGACCGGCCGACGTACGTGGAGATCGACTTCGAGAAGGGCAACCCCGTGGCCGTCGACGGCAGGAAGATGAGCCCCGCCGTCCTGCTCGATCACCTCAACACCGTGGCCGGCGCCAACGGCATCGGTCGCGTCGACATGGTGGAGAACCGCTTCGTGGGCATGAAGTCCCGGGGCGTCTACGAGACCCCCGGCGGGACGGTCCTCTGGGCCGCGCACCGGGCCGTCGAGACGATCACCATGGACCGCGAGGTGATGATCCTGCGAGACGGCCTGATTCCCAAGTACGCCCAGCTCGTCTATAACGGGTTCTGGTTCGCGCCCGAGAGGCAGGCCCTGCAGCAGCTCATCGACGCCTCGCAGGAGAGCGTGACGGGCACGGCGCGGCTGAAGCTCTACAAGGGCAACTGCATCGTCGTTGGACGAAAGTCGCCCTATTCGCTCTACAGCGAGGACATCGCCTCCTTCGAAAAGAGCGGAGGCTACGAGCAGAAGGATGCCACGGGCTTCATCCGGCTCAACGCCCTGCGCCTGCGCATCGCGGCGCTGCTCAAAAAGAGGCGCGGCTGATCGCCGCGCGGCCCGGGGTGTAAGGCTAAAGGCGTAAGGCAAAGACGGGAAAAATCTTCGCTCTCCTGCCCTAAGCCTTAAGCCCTTCGCCTTTAGCCTGTTTGGATGGGTGATCCATGAGCGGAAAAACTCGGCGAAAACTCTGGAGCGGACGGTTCAGCGGCGAAACGGACCGGCTCGTGGAGCTCTTCACGGCATCGCTTCCCTTCGACGCGAGGCTCTTCGACTGCGACATCGAGGGCAGCATCGCTCACTGCCGGATGCTCGGCAGGCAGGGGCTCGTCCCGCCCGACGACGCGGCCCGGATCATCGAGGCCCTCGGGGAGATCCGGGAGGAGATCCGGGCGGGCACATTCCGGTTCGTACCGTCCGACGAGGACATCCATATGGCGATCGAGCGGGGTCTCATCGAGCGGATCGGGCCCGCCGGAGGCAAGATCCACACGGGCCGGAGCCGGAACGACCAGGTTTCCACGGACATGAGGCTCTACCTCCGCGAGCGGATCGGGGACATCCTCGACCTCGTGGCGGGGCTCCAGAGGACGTTCGTTGCCGTCGCGAAGAGAGAGATCGACACGATCCTGCCGGGCTACACCCACCTTCAGAAGGCGCAGCCGGTGCTGCTCGCGCACTACCTGCTCGCCTTCCGGGAGATGCTCGAGCGCGACGCGCAGAGGCTTGGCGAGTGCCTCGAGCGGGTCAACGTGATGCCGCTGGGCTCGGCGGCGCTGGCCGGGACGAGCCTGCCCCTCGACCGGAAATACACGGCGAAGCTGCTCGGGTTCCGGGCGGTGACGGCCAACAGCATGGACGCCGTTTCCGACCGGGACTTCGTCGCCGAGTTCGTCTTCGACGCATCACTCCTGATGATGCACCTGAGCCGGTTCTGTGAGGACCTGATCCTCTGGTCCTCGGGCGAGTTCGGGTTCGTGGAGATCGCCGACGCCTACACAACGGGATCCAGCATCATGCCCCAGAAGAAGAACCCCGACGTGGCCGAACTGATCCGGGGGAAAACGGGCCGGGTCTACGGGAACCTAGTGCGGATCCTCACGGTCCTCAAGGGGCTTCCCATGACCTACAACCGGGACCTGCAGGAGGACAAGGAACCCCTCTTCGACACGGTCGACACCGTGAAGGCAAGCCTCATGGTCCTCATCGGGATGGTCGGCAACCTCTCCTTCAACCGGCAGCGGATGGCGGAGGAGGCCGCGAAGGGGTTCTCGACGGCCACCGATGTGGCGGAGTACCTGGTCACAAAGGGGGTGCCCTTCCGCGAGGCCCACGGGATCGTGGGACGGCTCGTGGCCTATTGCATCTCCAGGAAGAAGGACCTGGCCGACATCAGCCTCCGGGAGTTCCGGAAATTCTACACGGGGTTCGATGACGGTGTCTATGCCGTCATCCCGGTGACGAAGGCCGTCAACGCCCGGGGCACCCTGGGCGGCACGGCGAAGAAGGAGGTGCTCAGGCAGATCGATCAGGCCGAAAAAGCGGCGAGGGTCGCAGGTCGCAGGGAGAAGGGGAAACAATGAAAAGAACGCGCTTGTGGAGACGGGCCGCCGTCATTATAATAGCATTCTTTTTGCTGGCCGGGACGGCCTGCGGCAAGAAGGGCGATCCCCTGCCGCCGGAGAAGCCGAAAGCGGAGAGGATGTTCGATGGGGAAGGCAAAGGGCTAAGGGCGAAGGGCTAAAGGCTGAAGGCTGAAGGCAAGTACCGTATCCGGTTTCTTTCAGCCTCAAGCCCTTTGCCCTGTGCCGTTTGCCCCGAAGGAAAACGGATGAACGACTTCAACTATCGCGACGACAGGCTCTGGTGCGAGGACGTGCCCGTCGAGGTCATCGCCGGAAAGGTCGGCACGCCGTTTTACCTCTACAGCCACAAGACCCTGCTGCAGCACTTCCGGGTTTTCGACGAGGCCCTCAGGGATGTTCCCCATATCATCTGCTATGCGGCCAAGGCAAACTCGAACCTGGCCATCCTGCGGCTCTTCGTCAAGGAGGGGGGCGGCGTGGACATCGTCTCCGGCGGAGAGCTCTACCGGGCGCTCCAGGTCGGCGCGGACCCCGGAAAGATCGTCTATTCCGGGGTGGGCAAGCGGGTCGACGAGATCGACTTCGCCCTGCGCTCGGAGATCCTCATGTTCAACGTGGAGTCCTCCGAGGAGTTGGGGGTCATCAACGAGCGGGCGGGTCTCATGGGGAGGAAGGCCCGGATCTCGCTGCGCATCAACCCTGACGTGGACCCGAAGACGCACCCCCACATCTCCACGGGGCTGAAGTCCAACAAGTTCGGGATCGACATCGAGAAGTCGCTCGAGGAGTACCGGAGGGCCCGAACGCTGCCCCACGTGGAGATCGTCGGAGTGGACTGTCACATCGGATCCCAGGTGACGCAGATCTCCCCCTTCATCGACGCCCTGGAGAGGCTGAAAAGTCTCATCGGCCGACTCCGGGAAGAGGGCATCGAGATCCGGTACCTGGACCTCGGAGGGGGCCTGGGGATCACGTACAACGAGGAGATGCCGCCCCACCCGGAGGAATACGCCCGGGCGGTCATCGAGTCGGCACGCGACCTGAAGGTGACCTTCATCTTCGAGCCCGGGAGGGTGATTGTCGGAAACGCGGGGATCCTCGTCTCCCGGGTCCTCTACACCAAGAGCAACGGGGAGAAGAACTTCGTCATCGTCGACGCGGGGATGAACGATCTCATCCGGCCGAGCATCTACGGATCCTACCACCAGGTCCAGCCCGTGGTGATCAGGGACCGCGGGAGCTTCCTGGCCGACGTCGTGGGGCCGATCTGCGAGTCCGGGGACTTCCTCGCAAAGGGCCGCATGATCCCAAAGCTCGAGCGCGGCGAGCTCATCGCCGTGATGAGCGCCGGCGCCTACGGGTTCTCCATGGCCTCGAACTACAACTCGCGGCCGCGGATCGCCGAGGTCCTGGTGAAGGACAGAAAATTCCACGTCGTCCGTAAGCGGGAGGAGTACGCCGATCTCACCCGGGGTGAGAGGGTGCCGGCATTCTTGAAATAATGGTCCAGGGTCTCGGGACTCGGGGCATGAACGGAAAGATTCTTTTATCCTGAAGCCTGATGCCCGATGCCTAAACCTCAAAGAGGTTTTCATGATCGAGTTTTACAAAATCCAGGGCAGCGGGAACGATTTCATTCTCATCGACAACCGGGAGAATGCCCTGAAGGATGTCGGGAGAGTCGACGAGTTCGTCAAGCATGTCTGCCGGCAGCACGTGTCCGTGGGGGCCGACGGGCTCATCCTCATCGAGAGCTCGCACAGGGCGCATTTCCGCTGGCGTTTCTTCAACGCCGACGGCAGCGAGGTGGAGATGTGCGGCAACGGCGGCCGGTGCGCGGCGCGTTTCGCCCTCATCAGGGGGATTGCCCCGGAGCGGATGTCCTTCGAGACGCGGGCGGGGATTATCGACGCCGAGGTGTCGGGACAGTCCGTCAAGCTGCGTCTGCCGGACCCGAAGGACCTCCGCAGGGCCTACACGATCGACCTGGACGGTGTCCCCACCCTGGTCAGCAGCATCAACACGGGGGTGCCGCACGTGGTGGCCTTCGTCGACGACGTCGACGGCCATGACGTCTTCACCATGGGCAGGACCATCCGCTACCACGGGGAGTACAGGCCCGCCGGAACGAACGCCAACTTCGCCCGGGTGCTCGGGCGGCACCGGATCAGGCTCCGGACCTACGAGCGCGGCGTCGAGGACGAGACGCTGGCCTGCGGGACGGGGGCCGTCGCCACGGCCCTGCTCGCCTCGTGGACGGGGCTCGTTGACAGTCCCGTGGATGTTCTGGTAAAGAGCGGGGAGACGCTGAAGATCCACTTCACGAAGACGGAGAAGGGATTCGAGAAGGTCTACCTGGAAGGGGGCACGACGGTCGTTTACCAGGGCTTCCTCTGGGACGAGGCGTATCGCACGGACGGAAGGTAAGAAGGTAAGAGGGTAAGAGGGTAAGAACCGGATATGGAAGAACTATTTTTCCATCTTTCTCAACTTCTCAACGTCTTACCTTCTCAACTTCGTGTGGAAAACGGATGGATCAAATAAGGGAGGCGGCATGCTGCCGTCTGCCGACGAGCTTAGTGAGAACCGAGGAGGATTTATGGGAGTCATGTTTAGAGGCGCAATCGTCGCCATTGTGACGCCTTTCAGGAACGGAAAGGTGGATGAGGGAGCCCTCAGGGAGCTCATCGAGTTCCAGATTTCCAATGGAACCGACGGCATCGTTCCCTGCGGCACGACGGGCGAGTCCCCGGTGCTGTCCCACGAGGAGCACGACCGCGTGATCGAGATCACGGTGGATGCCGTGAAGAAGCGAGTCCCCGTCATCGCCGGCACGGGCTCGAACAGCACCGACGAGGCCCTGCGCCTGACGAAGCACGCGCACGAAGTGGGCGCCGACGCCGTGCTGATGGTCAACCCCTACTACAACCGGCCCACGCAGGAAGGGCTCTATCAGCACTACAGGCACATCGCCAACAATGTGCCCATCCCCATCATCATGTACAACATTCCCAGCCGCACGGGCGTGAACATGGAGCCCGCGACGATGGCCCGGCTCGCCAGGGAGTGCAGGAACATCGTCGGCGTGAAGGAGGCGGCGGGGTCCCTGCAGCAGATGCAGGACATCATGACGGCCTGCGGCCCGGACTTCAACGTGGTCTCCGGCGACGACTTCTTTACATTCCCGCTGTTGTGCCTGGGCGGTCACGGGATCATCTCCGTCGTCTCCAACGTGGCCCCCGCCGACATGGCGGCCCTGGTCGACGCGTTTGCCGCGGGCGACATGAAGAAGGCCAGGGAGCTCCACTACCGGCTCACCCCCCTCGTGAAGTCGCTCTTTATCGAGACGAACCCGGTGCCCGTCAAGGCGGCTCTGGCCCTCATGGGCAGGATCCAGGATGAGATCCGGCTTCCCCTGGCAAAGCTCTCCGATGCCAATTACGAAAAGCTCAAGCAGGCCATGAAGGCATACGGGCTCATCAAGTAACAGTCGCGTCGGATTCAATGCGGAGCCCGTCTGAAAAGCGGGCTCCATGTGTATGGGGAAGGCGAAGGGTGAAGGACGAAAGGCGAAAGGCGAAAGGCAGGGGAAGAGAAGCCCCTTTCGTGTTATGCCCTGAGCCATAAGCCTTAAGCCATACGCCGTGTTCATCGTCCGTATTGAAAAGGAGGGGCGAGATGGTCAAGGCAATCGTCATGGGAGCCGGAGGGAAGATGGGCGGACGGATCGCGTCTGTCGTCAGCATGACGGACGGCATCGAGATCGCGGCGGCCGTCGAGAAGGCGGGGCATGCCGTCATCGGCCAGGACGTGGGAGAAACCCTGGGGCTGGGCAAGAAGGGTATTCCGATCTCCGCGAGTCTCGAGTCGGCCATCGGGAAAGGCGACGTCGTCATCGACTTCACGCACCACGACGCCTCCGTGGAGCATCTCCGCATCGCCGCGGAAAACGGGAAGGCCATCGTCATCGGGACAACGGGTTTCACCGCGGACCAGATGGCGACGATCCGGGAAATCGCCCCGAAGACGCGCTGCGTTCTGGCCCCCAACATGAGCGTGGGCGTCAACGTCATGTTCAAGGTGCTGGAAACCGTGACGAACATCATCGGCGAGGACTTCGACATCGAGATCATCGAGGCGCATCACAACCTCAAGAAGGATGCCCCCAGCGGCACGGCCATGCGCATGGCCCAGATCATCGCCTCGGCCCTCAAGCGCGACCTCGACAAGGAGGCCGTCTACGAGCGCAAGGGCATGATCGGGGCGCGCAGCAAGTCCGAGATCGGCATCCAGACCATCCGCGCCGGCGACATCGTCGGCGAGCACTGGGTGATCTACGGAGGCCTCGGCGAGCGGCTCGAGTTCATCCACCGGGCCCACAGCCGCGACAACTTTGCCAAGGGAGCCGTGCGGGCCGCGAAGTGGATCGTCGGCCGGCCCAACGGGCTCTACGATATGCAGGATGTGTTGGGATTGAAAAAATAGCATTTTTTCAATCCCAACGACACAGGGCTAAAGGCTTAAGGGAAGATCAAATACGTAACCTCCTGCCCTTTGCACCCTTTGCCCTGAGCCCCTCGCTCTAAGCCATTCATCGGAAGGAGAGGACCGTGCAGATCGCCGACAGACTTTCGAAGATCCCCCCCTATCTCTTCATGGAGCTGCGCAAGAAGATCAACAAGGCCAAGGCCGACGGCGTCGACGTCATCAGCCTCGCGATCGGCGACCCTGTCGAGCCCACCCCGGGCGGTGTCATCGAGGAACTGTGCCGGACGGCGAAGATCCCCGAGAATCACCGCTATCCCACGGACGAGGAGAAGGGCATGTTTGCCTTCAGGGAGGCCGTGGCCGCTTGGTACCGGGAGCGCTACGGCGTCAGCCTGAACCCGGCCGACGAGGTCCTCGGGCTCATCGGCTCCAAGGAGGGCTGCCACCACTTCATCTTTGCCTGCACGAACCCCGGCGACATCGTCCTCATGACGGACCCCGGCTACCCGGCCTACCGTGCGAGCATCCTCATGGGCAACTGCGAGCCTTACTCCATGCCGATGCTGCCCGCGAATGACTACTTCCCCATTTTCGATGACATTCCCCCGGGCGTTCTGAAGCGGGCAAAGGCCATGTTCCTCAACTACCCCAACAACCCCACGGGGGCCTGTGGGTCGCGGGAGTTCTTCCGGAGGGCTGTCGATTTCGCGAAGAGGAACGGCATCGCCATCTGCTACGACAACCCCTACAGCGAGGTGGTTTTCGAGGGGCAGGAGCGGCTGAGCTTCCTCTGCGTCGACGGGGCGAAGGACGTGGCGGTGGAGCTCAACTCGCTGTCCAAGCCCTACAACATGACAGGCTGGCGCATCGGCATGGCCATGGGGAACCCGCAGATCGTCGCCGCCATCAGCAAGGTCAAGGAGAACACCGATTCGGGTATCTTCAATGCCGTGCAGTTTGCCGGCATCCGGGCCCTCAGGGAAGAAAACGGGAACATCGCCCGGATGCTCGAGATCTACCGCAAGCGCCGGGAACGGGTGCTCGGCACGCTGAAGAAGATCGGCATCGACTTCAAGGCCCCGAAGGGTACCTTCTACCTCTGGGTTCCCGTGCCGAAGGGCATGACCTCCCTGGAGTTCACGGACCGGCTCTTCGAGAAGACGGCCGTCGTCGTCGCGGCGGGCCCTGCCTACGGGAAGTACGGCGAGGGGTTCATCCGGATCTCGCTGACCGTGCCCGACAGCCGCCTCCAGGAGGCCATGGAGCGGATCGAGAAGGAATTCGCCTAGTCTTTTCCGGATGGTCTGATCCTGTGCGATCGCCTGTGGCGCTTCGTTCCGGGTGCAGCATCGCGGACGCGAAGTCAGGACGTTATGAAGAGCAGAAGAGCGGAGTGGATCGGGGATTCATTTCTTACATTGTCCGCTCTTCCTCACTTCCGCTCTTCCGATTTTCGCAGGCATGATATCGGAAGATGAACACGAAACATCCGGCAGGGCATTTTACTGATCGACTGCCCGTCATCGCATACCTGGGCGTGGGCTCCAACCTCGGCGACCCGGTGCGGAACTGCCGGGATGCCCTTCGGGAGCTGTCCTCTTTGAAAAACATTCAGGTGCTCCGGCGCTCGTCCCTGTACAGGACGGAGCCGGTGGGGGACGCCCCGCAGGACTGGTTCGTCAACGGGGTCCTCGAGATCCGAACGACCTTCACGGCCCGACAGCTCCTCAAGGCGGCGCAGTGGGCGGAGCGGGCCCTCGGGCGTGTGAGGGCCGAAAAGTGGGGCCCGCGGGCGATCGACGTCGACATCCTGCTCTTCGGGCAGGAGATCGTGAACACGGATGCCCTCGTCGTTCCGCATCCCGAGATGCACCGGCGGCGGTTCGTTCTCGAGCCCATGAACGAGATCGCTCCCTACGTCATCCACCCGCTCTACGGCGTGTCGATGAAGGGGCTTCTGGACCGGCTGGTGGATGAACACGCCGTCGAACGGATCGACGCGGGCTGGTGAGCCATGTATCGCATCATCGTCATCGGCATTGTCCTCATCCTGGCGTATCTCCTGCTGAAGAAGCTCCTCTTTCCCCCGGGCCGCATCGACGGCCGGCGGCGGGACGAGAGACGCATTCGGGGGGAGGACCTCGTCGAAGACCCCTGCTGCCACACCTACGTTCCCGTCAGCGAGGCCTTCCGGGTCAAGGTGGGAGGAAAAACGCTTTATTTCTGCAGCGAAGAATGTTACAGGAAATTCCGGGACAAGGGCGGACATCTCCCCGACTGAACCCTGCCGACTGCAGCCCTGTCGCTTCCGACGGGATCATCCACAACGATTTCAGTGATCTGGAGGCTTCATGAAGTTCTTCATCGATTCGGCCAATATCGGCGATATCCGGGAGGCGCTGAGCCTCGGCATGTGCGACGGCGTGACGACGAACCCGAGCCTGGTGGCCAGGGAGAAGCGGCCGTTCAACGACGTGGTCCGGGAGATCCTGGATGCGGTGCCCGGTCCCGTGAGCCTCGAGGTGGTCAGCCTGGACGCGCCGGGCATGGTGGCCGAGGCGAAGACGCTCGTCGGGCTGGGCGGCAACGTCGTCATCAAGGTGCCGATGACGACGGAGGGGCTCAAGGCGACGAAGATCCTCTCCGGCGACGGAGTCGACGTGAACCAGACGCTCGTCTTTTCGCCGATCCAGGCCCTGATGGCGGCCAAGGCAGGCGCGGCCTACGTGAGCCCCTTCGTGGGCAGGCTCGACGACATCGCCCACAACGGCATGGAGCTGGTGGAGCAGATCCTCGGCATCTTCGACAACTACGGGCTTACGACGGAGGTCATCGTGGCCAGCGTGCGCCACCCCATTCACGTCCTGAAGGCGGCCACGCTCGGCGCCGACATCGCCACAATTCCCTTCAGCGTGATCGCCCAGCTGGCGAAGCATCCCCTGACCGATGCGGGGATCGAGAAATTCCTGGCGGACTGGAAGAAGGTCCCGAAGTAAGCGGGGTCCGTGATGGAAAAAGCCGTGATCCTCATCGATATACTCAAAAGGTATTTCGACCGGCTGCCGATTCGCGCCGAGAACCGGCGGATCATCAACCTGCCCAACGCCATCACGCTGCTGCGCATCGGCATTCTCCCGGTGCTCTTTCTGGTACTGCTGGAGCCCGGCGAGGCGATGAGCCTTGCCATCGCGATCCTCTTCATCCTGGCGGCCCTGACGGACCTGCTCGACGGGTACGTGGCGCGGCGCTACAACATCGTGACGCGCATGGGCAAGCTCCTCGATCCCATCGCCGACAAGATCATCATGAGCGCGGCCCTGGTTCTCCTGATCCCCGTGGGTCGGGCCCAGGCGTGGGTCGTGGCCCTCATGATCATGCGCGATTTCGCCGTCGACGGGCTTCGCAGCATGGCCGCCGCGGAAGGCCATGTCATCGAGGCGAGCCGTCTCGGCAAGTACAAGACACTCTGCCAGATCATCGCCGTCTCGGCCCTCATCATTCATTACCCCATCTGCGGCGTCGATGCCGCCACCATCGGCACGGCGTTCCTCTATGTCGCCCTGGTCCTGTCGCTCTGGTCAGGGTTCGATTACCTGGTGAAGTTCTACCGCACCACCCTCGTCTAGCCGCGGGGCGGCGGGCGAAGGGCAGGGACGGCCCTCTTTACCGTTCACCGTTGACCGTTGTCCTTTTCCGCCCCCATGATCGATCCGCCTCGGCGTAGCCCTGGGCCAGCGCGCGCTCGACGGCAAGGCGCGTCTCCTCGAAGCTCTTCTCGTCGAGGTCCTTCGGCACGAAGATGAAATCGCCGACCCGCAGAAGAACGCGGCTGAAGGGCTTGGGGATCATGAAGCGGTCCCAGCTGTTGAATACAAGGGGGTTTTCGTAGGAAATGTAGCCTGGGCTGATCGCCGCGCCCGTCTGCGACGCCAGGGCGATCAGGCCGGGCTTGACGATGCACGGGGGACCCTGGGGGCCGTCGACGATGTGGGCGCCCATCCGGTGCACGGCCACGCCGGCGATCATCTCCTGGAGGGCCTTCTTGCCGCCCCGGGAGCTCGATCCCCGCACGGGGACCCACCCGATTCGGGCCACCACATCGGAGACGACGTCACCGTCGCGGCTCTGGCTGATCATGATGCAGGGGTTCATCCCGAAGATCCTCGGAACCCAGAAACCGGAAAAGAACCGCTGGTGCCAGCAGGCGAAGATGACCGTGCCTCCCCGCGCGATGTGATCCCTTACCCGTTCGATGCCCTCGGGGATGACCGTGACGGTGCCCGCGTGGAGCCTGCAGACCCAGTAGCCCAGCCTGATGAGGAAGTTCTTCGCGATGAAGAACTTGATGTCTTTCAGGGTGCCCATGGGTCCATTCTGTTATCCCCGAATGCCGTTTCTTTCAAGAAAAAAGGATCACGGCGGTCTCTTGGGTCTTGAAAAGGATTCACCCTTCGGCTAATTTCTTGCCTCAGCAAAGAGGCTGGAGGACAGTATGGACGGGAAGCAGGATTTGCGCTTCGGGGAGCTCGTCGTCGATTTCGCCAATGCACCGACGCCGGAGGAGGCCGGCTCCGCGTTTGTCCGGGGAGCCGCGAAGGCTTTCGGCTATGGCTCGAAATTCCTCAGGAACGCTCTGGACCGTTACCCGACCCTGAAGAGATTCGAGGGTGCGCTGCAGGCGGACGACAGGGAACTGGTGGGTCTCCTGCTCGAGGAGCGGCGGCTCCTTTCCGTCATCAACAATCTGCCCTGCAACATCGTGCTCGCCTCCTACGAATGCGATCAGGCCCGGGTGCTCCTGTTCAGGGTCCAGCCCCTGGAGCCGAAGTGGGACTGCGAAAACCCCTATGAGGAGGACGAGGTCCGGATCGCCGTCGGGGCGGAAGGGAAGGCATGGCTCGACGAGGTCGCGGAGATGTTCGATGATCGGGCCCCGCTGGCGCAGGAGATGGACGAGGTGAAGGAGCGGCTGCTCGACTGCATGGAAGCGTACGTCGGGCTGGGAGACCGCATCCTTTCGATCCGGCGGTCCATCCCGCCCGAAAAGGCCCATGAGGCGCAGAAGTGGGCGGCCTACTACAGCCGTATCGAAGCCGAGCAGGAGGTGCTCGCCGAGCTGCTGGAGCGCTGGAGGAAGGTCCTCGGGGAGATCGTACGGGCGGAGGACCTGCCCCGAAACCAGGCCCTGCTCGACCTGCTGGCGGTCTACAACGTGGTCAACCGCAGGGAGCTCGCCGTCGGTGAAGACGGGACCCTCTTCGAGAAGCCCCTGTTCGAGGAGCGCTATTTCATCGAGCGCGCGGGCCTTGCCGACGAGTACTACCACAACGTGCTCGTCTACGGGTTTGTCGAATTCCTCAGGGTTGCCGGCAACCGGAAGCGGCTGCGGAGGTGCCCGGCGTGCAGCGCCTTCTTTATCGGGGGGACGGACCGGTCGGAGGCAAAGAGATGCGGGGCGTGCCGCGCGGCAGCGAAGGATCGGCAGAAGCGGCGAAAGTGACCGGGCAGGCCGGGGAGCCGGGGAATCGCCGCAACCGAGAGGGAAAACCGAGTTGTCCGCAGCAAGCGGCCATGGATACGACCCTTGCCGTCATCAGCGGCCTCATCCTGACGCTCGCCGCGCCGTTGCTGATTTCGATGATCTACCGGTTCCTGTGAGGGGAGATGATCCGCTACGGAAACGAGAAAGGGGCTGCCGCGTCCGCTGCAACCCCTGAATCCTTTATTTGGAGGCGGCAACCGGATTCGAACCGGTGAATAACGGTTTTGCAGACCGCTGCCTTAGCCACTTGGCTATGCCGCCGCTGTTGGCTGGAGCGGGCGAACGGATTTGAACCGTCGACGTCTACCTTGGCAAGGTAGCACTCTACCGCTGAGTTACGCCCGCTCTTGCTGTCAAAGAAGAACAGATAATAGCAAAAGATGTTCTCTTGTCAATAGAAAACTGCGGCGCTTTTTCCTCTTGAAAAACGGGCTCCAGTGCGCTATAGGATGGCGACGCGGGCGGTTAACTCAGCGGGAGAGTGCTACCTTCACACGGTAGAAGTCACTGGTTCAAATCCAGTACCGCCTACCATGAAAGTCAGGGCTGCGGCTTCGGTCGCAGCTTTTTTTCGTGCCCGCCGGGGTGTCAGGGGACCCGTCTCGAACGGCCGGGGTTGCGCGGGTCATACTGCACGGGCGGCTTTTCCGCCGGTTTCTGCAGCGTCTCGATTTCCTGCCGGATCTCCCGGGCCCTGTCGCTGTCGGAGGGGAACTGGCCGAGCGCCGCCCGGTAATGGAAAAGGGCGCTGTCCTTTTTCTTCTTTTTCTTGAAATAGGTCCCGAACCAGTAATGCGACTCTCCGGGATTGTTGAGCTGGCCGTATGCCGTGGCAAGGCCGTAACAGATCTGGTCATCGGCCATTCCCATCGACAGGGCCTTCCGGTACAGCTCGAGCGCCGTAAAGTAATCGCCCGCCTGTTCATAAGCCTTTCCGAGGTAGAGGACCGTCTCTTCGTCGGCGTCGTTCAGCTGGTAGGCCTTTCGCAGGAACCGGGCCGCCTCGGGGTAGTCTCCCGCCAGGTAGACGATGATGCCCGCGTCCCGCAGGATCTCGGGGTCCTCCGGGGCAAGGCGCAGCGCCGCGCGGATGTTCGCGTCGGCCTCCCTCGTCTGCCCCATCTTGGCCTGGACCACGGCGAGCCCGTACAGGGCGTTCACGTCGGAGGGGTTTTTCTTCAGTTCATCCCGGAAGCGGGCCTGCACGGGTTCGAGATTCCTCTCCTCCATCAGCATCTCGATCTGGATGCGCCGGAACCCGCCGACGATGCTCTCTTTGCCCTTTGCCGTGTAACGGGCCTCGAGGAGGTTGTCGAGGTAGCGGATGCGGTCGCTCGTGCCCGGGTGGGTGAGAAAGTAGGAGGGCACCAGGTTGGAGTAGAACTCATGGCGTCTCATGAGCCTCATGAAGTCCACCATGCTCTTCGGGTCGTATCCTGCCGCGGCGAGGTAGCCCATCCCGTAGCGGTCCGCCTCTTCCTCGTTTTCGCGGCTGTACTGGAGGGACATGGTCTGGACCCCGGCCATCGTGCCCATTGCCACCGCCGCGCCGGCTGCGCCGCCGCCGCCACCCAGCAGGGCGCCCGCGATGACCCCCGCCAGGGCCGCCGCGTTGAGCTTCTGCGACTTCTCGATCATGGCGTTGATGTGCCGTGCGTTGGCATGGGCGATCTCGTGGGCCATCACGCTCGCCAGCTCGCTCTCGTTTTCCGCCAGAGTGATGAGGCCCCGGAAGATGTAGATGTAGCCCCCGGGGGTCGCAAAGGCATTGATCGCCGAGCTGTTGATCACGTTGAAGGTGAAGTCGAAGGGAACCCTCTGCTGCCGCACCAGGATTTGCGCGCCGATCTTGCGGACGTAGTCGACGACCTTCTGATTCTTCGACAGTGCGTTGGCCTTCTCCAGCTTCTCGTAGATCTCGCGGCCGAGCTTCTTCTCTTCCTCGATCGTGAGGCCCGCGGCGCGCGCAGGCAGGGGGGCTGACAGGAAAACGAGGGCTGCGACAAGGAAGGCGACGCAGGCCTGACAGGCTTTCTTGCGGCGATGTGTCATTGCAATCCGTACCCGGCCCTTTCGGGCCGGGCTCGTGGCCAGGCTCCTTGCATGCCCCCGGCAGCTGAAGCTGCCGGGGGCGATTCGCCGCCTATTATAGTCGCTTTTCGAGAGGAATCAAGGAGATGATCCGGGGCGGGTAACGTCAAGAGTTATGTGTCATGATCAGGAAAGGGGTCATGGTATTTTCTTTCAGGTTTTCATGGGTAAAGATGGCATAGAGGATTCTCTCCATGCTGGTTCGATCCGAGAAGACGCCCATGGGGCGGGTTCGTCTGCTGACTTCACGGAACCTGCGTTCGATGAGGTTGGTGGTGCGGATGGAGGACCAGAGTTCAGGCTCCTTGATTCGGAAGAAGGCCAGCAGTTGTTCTTCATGGTTCATGAGACTTTTGACGGCCCTGGGG
>ERZ1026796.889-NODE-889-length-21769-cov-3.479115_pt1 | contig 21769 bp, 21 predicted proteins | sample MGYA00520874_ERZ1026796 | MGnify/ENA primary metagenome ERZ1026796 (study PRJEB33270, sample SAMEA104284474) | anaerobic digester metagenome | biome: Anaerobic digester microbiome; feature: mesophilic sludge digester; material: Anaerobic digester biomass | place...
GTCCTCGGCAACGCTTACGACGCGGCGGGGGACGCGGACGCGGCGATTCCGTTCTTCGAGAAGGCGCTCTCCATGGATCCGCGGGAGATGCGCGTCGTGGACGACCTTACGCGGATCCTGTTGGAGAAGGGGGAGTACGGCAAGGCGATCGAGGCGAACGTGCGCGCGCTGGCCGCGAACCCGCACGACGCGAATCTTCAGGCGCGGGTGGGCCGGCTTATGGTATTCTGCGATTCCGAAGAAGGGCGGCGGAACGGCGACGGGAAGGGGCGGCGGATGACGCGCAGCGCCGCGTCGGCGATCCTCGGCCCGCCCTGAGGGCGGGCCGGGGGGAGCGGGCCGGGATGCCGCCGGGGGCCGTTGCGGAATCCCCGGGGGGCGGTCGTGGGCGCGGCTAGAACGGCTATCCTTTTCCTGGCGATATCCGTCTTCCTGGCGCTTCCGGCCTTCTACGGCGGGGAGGGCGGCGAGCTCGACATATGGCAGCAGGGGCTCTTCGCCGCCGCCGCGCCGCGCCGGATCGTCCTCGAATACCGGCAGGCGCCTTTCTGGAACCCGTGGGGCTCGGGCGGCGTCCCGTGCCTCGGGCATCCGTATTCGTCGTTCCTCTCTCCGGGTTACGTCTTCATCCTCGTCTTCGGCCCGGTTGCCGGCCTCAAGCTCCGAGCCGCGGCCGCGCTATGGGCCGGCCTCGCGGGCGGGTGGCTGCTCGGCCGCCGTTTCTCCCCCGGCCGCTTCGCCCCCTTCCTCTGCGCCGGCGTCTATCTCTTCTCCTCATGGTATCCGCTCTACATCTCCCGGTGGCACGCCGAGTTCATCCCGTTCTGCTACCTCCCGTGGTTGTTCCTCTGCTATCTGAAGGGGGTCGATGATCTCCGCTGGACGGCGTGGGGGGGGATCTTCCTGGCCCTCATGCTCCTCGACGGGGGTACCTATCCGCCGCCCCTCGCCGCCCTCCTCCTCGGCATCTACGCCGTCCTCGACGCCGGGGTGCGGCGGAGCTGGAGGCCGGTCGCGGCAGCGGCCATGGTCATCCTGCTCGGCCTCGCGATCAGCGGCGTCAAGCTCCTCCCGATGGCCCGCTTCATCATGGACAACCCCAGGTATACCTACTGGCGGGAGCCGGTGCTCCCCCTGCGCGCCCTGCCGCGCATCTTCCTGGGAAGGGACCAGTTGAGCCCGACGAGCTTCGCGGGCGCGTGGCTCGGCTGGTGGGAGTACGGCGCCTATGTCGGTGTCGTCCCGATGACGCTGGCCGCGCTGGGCGTCTTCATCGGACGGCGGAGGATCATTCCGGCCGCGGCGTGCGCGATTGTCTTCTTCGGCGTGATGCTCGGGGATTTCGGCGGTCCGGCCCCGTGGAGGTGGCTGCATCGCCTCCCGCCGTTCTCGTCGCTTCACGACACCGTGAGGTTTAGGGTGCCGCTTGTCTTCTGCCTGGCCCTCCTCTCCTCGGCGGCGCTTTCGCGCGTTGAGGAAGAGGGGGCGCCGCTCCGGGCCCCCCGGTCCGTTGATCTCGGATCGGCCCTGCCAGTTCGCGAGGCGTGAAAGGTAATCGAAGGATTAACTTGTCTGCCTCCCCTGATCTAAGTCCGCTCATCCCGCGATGTCAAGGGGGTTAACCTGAACTAACCCCGATCAGCGGGTTGGAGGTAACTCACGTAAGATGATCTTAAGGCGAGACTTCGGCGCGCGAGCCGTTAGAAGTATATAGAGGGGTCCGGGCGCGGCGCGGCGCTGCGCGATGATGCCGGCGATGACGTCGTCGAGTTCGGCGATCAGCTGCGCGGCCGCCGACTGCTCGTCGGGCGACAGCCCCTGACCGACGAGTTGCGCCAGCGGCAGCAGCCGGTTGGAGATCGCGAGCACACCATCCAGGGCGACACCCACGCGTGCGGCGTCGCCGGTGACATCGAGCCCGAACAGCGTGGAGCCCACGATGCGCATTGCCGTGCGGGTCATCGCTGCGTGAGCGTCGATCACCGTCTCGGCAACCCAACTGTCGGTCTCCTCGGCCGCGATCTGCCCCATGGTGACTGCGAACTTGGCCAACTGCGGTCGATGGAAGGCGGGGCTGACCAACCGCCGTTGGCGCGCGTGGTGCGCACCTTCGCTGGTGAGCAGGCCATCTCCCAGGATGGGTCGCGTCGATTGCACTGCGGCGCCCTTGGCGAGGCAGTGCTGCTGTTCGACCAGCACTTCGCGCACACCGTCGGGATCGGTGACCAGCAGCGCCTGCACGGGCCCCACTTCGAGCAGGACGAGCGGGCCGTGTTCGTGCACGAGCTGACCGAGCGCACCGGCCGGGTCGCTGAAGAGCAGGGGCAGCATGGCCAGCACGGCATCGGAGGAGGGGCGTCCAACGGAAGCGGGAGCCTCGAGGTTGATGAGCATGGGGACATTATTAGCAAAATGAATGAATATGTCAATTAGTTGATTACGTCGGTGGGTGAGGTGATAGGTTGCAGGCGTGACCGGAATTCACGAGCGCCGCCGTGCCCTCACCAAGGGTGAACGCACTCGCGAGCGGCTGCTGCGCGCCGCGGTCGATCGCTTCGGCAGCACTGGTTTCCGAGCGACATCGGTCAGCCAGCTCAGCCGCGACGCAGGGCTCACGCCCGCCGCGGCGTATGCCTACTTCGACGACAAGGAGACCTTCTGGCGCGCGGCAGTGCAGGCCGATCTGGATGCTCTGCGCGCCGAGGTGGCTGAGCAATCGGCGCACAGCCAACGGCCGATCGTCGAGGCCATGTTCGCAATGATCGCGGGCCTCCAATCGCACGCCTTGGCGCATCGCGTGATGGTGGAGGGTTCGCCGCACGACCTGCAGCTGGTGCTCGGGCACCCGTTGTTCGCCGGAACCACCCGGCTGATCGAGCAAGGGCTGGCAGCGCGGCAGGCGGCGGGCACGTTGTCGCCCATCGCCAACCCGCACGACCTGGCTGTGGGCATGGAGACGATCATCTTCTCCCTCGTGCTGTCGGTGGTGCGCGCCGGCATGGAGGGCGCGCCGCAACGGGTCGATGCGGTCGTCGCGCTGCTGCAGTTCGCCCTCGGCGGCCCACCCACCCCGCAGGAGCGGGTGCGCTGATCGGTCGCTGCCAGAGTCGAGCGTGGTCGCTGTCGGTCTCCGCTCCGGTCGTCGTCGCCTGGTGGGAGCCGGTGCCGGTGGTGCGCGCGGTCCTGAGGGCCCGCCGCGGCCGACGGCGTAGGAATTGAGGCCTTCTCGGCCTACCCTGGAGCAGTCCCCTGGGGGCGAAAACCAACTTGCGCGAGGTCGAGAGTGAAGTTCAAAAAGGGCGACACCGTCATCTATCCGCAGCACGGTGCATGCATCGTGATGGGCACCAAGAAGATGGAAGCGTTTGGCAGCATGCAGGAGTACCTGATCCTGCGAACCGTCATCAACGAGATGACCCTCTCGGTGCCCACGCTGAAGGCCAGCGAGGTGGGCGTGCGCCCACCCGTGAACCCCGAGGAGCTGGAAGACCTGGTGGCGGTGCTCAGCAAGCCCGACCCGCGCGTGCCGTCCAACTGGAGCCGGCGGTTCAAGAACCACCAGGAGAAGCTGAAGAGCGGCGATGTGTACCAGGTGGCAGAGGTCGTTCGTAACCTCGCCGCCCGCAACCGCGACGCCTCGTTGTCGGCCGCCGAACGCACCATGTACGACCGTGCCCGCATCAACCTCATCAGCGAGATCGCACCGGCGCTGAAGGTGAGCGCCGAGGAAGCCGAGCGCTACCTCGACGAAGCACTGGCCAAGGGCGTGCTGAAGCCGGCCAAGGAGCCTGCCAAGAAGAAGGCCTGATCGCCGGCGCCGTGGCCGCGTACACCGGCGCACTGGCTGTCGGGTCGCCGCTCGCCGCCGGTCTAGTCTCGCCGTATGGCTGGACAAGGCATGCTCACTCGCGACGAACTCGAACACCTCATTCGCCACGGCGAGATCGACACGGTGTTGATGGTGTTCCCCGACCTGCAGGGTCGGTTGGTGGGCAAGCGAACCACCGGGCGCTTCTTCCTGCAGAGCGTCGCCGACGCGGGCACCGAGAACTGCGACTACCTGATTGCCTGCGACATGGACAACAACCCCGTGCCCGGGTACCGCTTCACCAGCTACGAGCAGGGCTATGGCGACATGCTGGCCAAAGCCGACTGGAACACGGTTCGCCTCATCCCGTGGGTGGAGAAGACGGCGATGATCATGTGCGACCTGCTCGACGTGGACTCGGGCAACTTGGTGGAGGTCGCGCCGCGCAGCATCCTGCAGGCGCAGGTGGATGCGGCGGCCGCAATGGGCTTCTTGCCGATGGTGGCCAGTGAGATCGAGTTCTACCTGTTCAAGGACACCTACGACGAGGCCCACGAGAAGGGCTATCGCAACCTGCAGCCGCACTCGCCTTGGCTCGAGGACTACCACATCCTGCAGACCACCAAGGACGAGTACATCCTGGGTGCGATTCGGCGCAACCTGGAGGCTGCGGGTGTGCCGGTCGAGTTCAGCAAGGGCGAGGCCGGCAAAGGGCAGCACGAGATCAACCTCGACTACACCACGGCGGTCGAGATGGCCGATCGCAACAGCGTCTACAAGCTGGCCGCGAAGGAGATCGCTCACTTCAACGGCCGGTCGGTGAGCTTCATGGCGAAGTACGACTTCAACGACACCGGCTCCTCCTGCCACATCCACTCCAGCCTCTGGACGCTCGATGGCCAGACCGCCGTGTTCGACGATCACCATGGCCCGCACGGCATGAGCGAGACGTTCCAGCACTACCTGGCCGGCCAGATCGCCACTGCGCGCGAGTTCAGCCTGCTGTGGGCGCCCACCATCAACAGCTACAAGCGCTTCCAACTCGGCTCGTGGGCGCCCACCGGCGTGGGCTGGGGCATCGACAACCGCACGCTGGGGTTCCGCAAGGTGGGCCACGGCAAAGGCACGCGTGTCGAGTGTCGCATTCCGGGCAGCGATGCCAACAGCTACTTCGCCTTCGCGGGCACGCTCGCCGGCGGCCTCTACGGCATCAAGCACAAGCTGCCGCTCGGCGAGGCCTTCATGGGCAACGGCTACGACGCCCCCGACATCCCCCGCATCCCCTGGAACATCGTCGATGCCATCAACCTGTGGGAAGGCAGCACGATCGCCCGCGAAGCGTTCGGCGAGGAAGTGCACCATCACATCCTCACCATGGCGAAGGCCGAGTGGGAAGCCTTCAACCACACCGTCACCGACTGGGAACTGCGCCGCTACTGGGAACGCATCTAGCATCCCCGCAGCGGTGCGGGGCTCGGGTCAGCAGCGGAACTCGACGAGCACGGGGAGATGGTCGCTGAGGTCGCGCCATGCGTCGCCGCCCGCCGGTGTGTGGGTGGCCGTGACGATCGCATCGTGCGGCACGAGCACGTAGTCGATGCGCTGGTACGGCGCGCCCGACGGGTTGGTGAACGCGCCGTCGGGATCGGTGAGACCGACGGCGCGGAGCTCGCGGAGCACCTCCACCTCGCTGCCGTCGTTGGTGTTCAGGTCGCCGGTGACGATGTGCCGCGGCGTCGTGTCGACTCGCACGTGGTCGGCCACCCGCTTCGCCTGTGCGATTCGTTCGTCGGCGTCGTGACTTGCCAGGTGCGTGTTGAACAGCCGCAGCGCCCCGTCGCGGCGGGTGATGGTTGCTGCCAGCAGCACGCGGTGCTTGTAGATCCAGGTGCTGATGCCGGGGGAGATGGTGGTGCGCATGCGTGCCGAGAGGACCCATGGCGAGATGATCGCGATGCCTTCCGCCCGCCACCACACCAGTGGGGTGTACGGGTAGTGCTTGCGGGCCCAGGCATAGTGCCACCCGAGGTGGCGGGCGAGCTTGCGCACCTGGCGCCGCTGCACCTCCTGCAGGCCGACGACATCGGGCTCCAGGTCGCTGACGACCGCAGCGATTGCCGACAGATCGGGCTGCCGGGCACCGAGGATGTTCCACGTGAGTGCACGCCAGGTCGTAGTCGCAGGATCGGCCATTGCTCCCCAGTTTGACCGGCTCCGCTACCGTGACACGCCATGAGTCGTCTCTCGGGCAAAGTCGCCCTCATCACAGGTGCATCATCGGGTTTGGGTCGCGTGGGCGCCGAGCGCTTCGCGGCGGAAGGGGCCAAGGTGGTCATCGCCGACATCACCGACGGCGACGACGCGGTGGAGGCCATCGCTGCGGCCGGCGGCGAGGCCAGCTTCGTGCGCTGCGACGTCACCGACGAGGCCTCGGTGGAGAACGCAGTGAACTTCGCCGTCGAGACCTACGGCGGGCTGCACGCGCTGTACAACAACGCCGGTGTGATGCTGGGTGACGACGACAACCCGGTCACCACCAGCGTGGCCACGTACCAGAAGACCATGGACATCAACGTGCTCGGCACGCTGCTCGGCTGCAAGTACGCCATTCCTGCGCTGCAGGCCAGTGCCAAGGAGTCCGGAGAGGCCGGCAGCATCGTCAACGTCGCGTCGTTCGTGGCGCACATGGGCGCCGCCACTCCGCAGATCGCGTACACCGCCTCGAAGGGCGCGGTGCTGGCCATGACTCGCGAGATCGCCGTCATCTACGCCCGCCAAGGTGTGCGGGCCAACGCGCTGTGCCCCGGCCCCATCATGACGCCGCTGCTGGCGAAGTTCCTCAGCGACGACGCCAAGCGCAATCGTCGCCTCGTGCACATCCCGATGGGTCGCTTCGGTGAGCCGATCGAGATCGCCAACGGCGCGCTGTTCCTTGCCAGCAACGAGAGCAGTTGGATGACCGGCCAGTCGCTGATCATCGATGGTGGCATCACCGCCGCGTACGTCACGCCCGAGTGATCATGCCCAGCGGCTCGACCCCGCCGATCGGCTCGACGCCGTTGCACGGCGCGGCGAACGGCACCGGCGATCTCGACGAGCGGGCCATCCGCTGGATGCGCCAGCGCATGGCCTCATCCGGTGTCGGCGTCATCGGCGACAAGGCCAGGCTCGATGCCGATCTCGCCGGCTCCATCACCGACGCCGGACTGGGCCTCGACGACGCGTGGCAGATGTTCAGCGAGGTGATTGCCCCGCAGAACATCGGCCTCGACAGCGAGCGCTTCCTCGCGTTCATCCCGCTGTCGCCCTCTGTCGCAGGCATCTGGATGGACGCCATCTGCGGCACGGCGAACTTCTCGGCCGAGTCGTGGTTGGAGGGTGCCGGCGCCGTCGCCGCGGAGAACCAGGTGATCGAGCTCCTGGTGCGCACTGCCGGCTTACCACCGGGCGCCGCCGGGTGCTTCATGAGCGGCGGCAGCATCGGCAACCTCTCGGCGCTGGCCGTCGGCCGCGACCAAGCTGCCGGCAAGCGCGTGGTGGTGGTGGCCGATACTGCGCACGCATCGATCGACAATGCACTGCACATCCTTGGCCTCCAGTCGCTGGTGGTGCCAACCGGCCCCGACTGCCGGCTCACCGGCCACGCCATCCGGGCGGCCGTCGGTCATCGCGACGACATCGCCATCGTGGTCGCTGCCGGCGGCAGCACGAATGCCGGCGTCATCGACGATCTTGCCGGTTGCGCCGAGGTCGCCGCCGACTTGGGGGCATGGTTCCACGTGGATGGCGCCTACGGCCTGACGGCGATGCTGCTGCCCGAGATGCGTGAGCGCTACGCCGGCATCGAGCGCGCCGACTCCTTCATCGTCGACCCACACAAGTGGATGTTCGCGCCCGCGGGGTCGTGCGCGTTGGTCTACCGGCAACCGTGGCTGGCCAGGCAGACGCACACGCAGCACGGCCCCTACATCGACGTGCTGCGCACCGACGACCATGCGTACAACCCGTGCGATCTTGGCTACCAGCTCACCCGGCGAGCCAGCGGCCTGCCGGTGTGGTTCGCCATGGCACTGCACGGCCTCGATGCTCACCGCGACGCAATTCGGCACGGCCTGGTGCTTGCGCAGCGGATGGCCGCCGCACTGGACGCATGTGCTGCGACCGAGTTGATCATGCAGCCGGAGCTGGGCGTGGTGCTCTTCCGGCGCACTGGCTGGCACCGTGACGAGTGGGCTCGATGGGCGGCCACGCTGTTGCGCGACCAGGTGGCGTTCGTCGCACCGACCACCTATCGCGGTGAGCCCGTTGGCCGGCTGGTGTTCATGCACCCGCGTACGCCGTTGGCGATCGTCGACGAACTGATGGCCAGCCTCACAGGCTGAACCGGCCGCGTGGCGTACGCACGGTGGCCTGCAACCGTGGCGCGCCGGCGCTCAGCTCGATGACGTCGCTGGCGCCGACCTCGTGGAGCACGGCGCGCAACAGATCCGGGCTGGGATGGGTGATGTGCAACTCCTCCAGCACAGCCTCCTGCGGCACGGTGTCGCTGGGGTGGGCCGAGGCCAGCCAATCGATCAGGAACGGCGTGGTGCCTCGGTGGGCGGCGTCGAGCAGCGGCAGCGTCAGCTGCCACTGGAGCACCACACCATCGGGACGGGCGCGCGTCATGTCGATGATCTCACCGAGGTCGATGCCGAGTGCGGCAACCGAACCGACCACGTCGGGCAGCGGGCGCAGTGGCCGCGCGCACCACGCCACGAGCGCCGCTGCGGCGAGGTCGTCGACGCCGAACGGCCGGGAGAACGCCGGCGCCGGCTGGTCTGCGTCGGGGCCGACGATCTCGAGGTACGTGGCGCTCCCGAGGCCGGTGAGCTCGTTGCGAGTGCCGCGCCCGACGTGGGCGCCGCCCGCTACCACGCCCACGCCCCACTCCTCCCGCACGCGCCGAGCAGTGGTGGCGACGTCGGGCGTCGCGAGTACGAGGTGGTCGATCATCGAACCAGTCTGCTCTGCGATCGTCTCGGCGAGGGGGCTGTGCAGATCGTGCCTTCGTGACCGGCAAGACTGAGGGAATGAGTTCTGTCTCCTTCATCGGTCTCGGCGTGATGGGCACGCCGATGGCTCGCCATCTTGCTGCGGCCGGCCACCAGGTCACCGTCTACAACCGCACGCCGGAGAAGGCGCTGGCATGGGTGGCGCTGTACGGCAACCGAGCGGCGCCCACACCGCGAGAAGCCGCCGAGGGGGCCGAGTTCGTGTTCCTGTGCGTGGGCAACGACAACGACGTGCGCGACGTGGTGTACGGCACAGAGGGTGCCCTGGCCGGCGCCGGCGCCGGCGCAGTGCTGGTCGATCACACCACCGACTCTGCCGAGGTGGCCAAGGAGCTCGCCGAAGCGGCAGCAGAGTTCGGTGTCGGTTTCGTCGACGCGCCCGTCTCCGGCGGCCAGGCCGGTGCCGAGGCGGGTCAGCTCACCATCATGTGCGGCGCCGACGACGAGGCGTTCTACGAGCTGGCGAAGCCGGTGATGGGCTGCTACGCGAAGGCCAGCGCGCTGATGGGCACCGCCGGCGCCGGCCAGCTGACCAAGATGGTGAACCAGATCCTGATCGCGGGCATCGTGCAGGGTCTCGCCGAGGGCCTCAACTTCGCAGTGAAGGCCGGCCTCGACCCCGAGCAGGTCACCGAGGTCATCAAGTACGGCGCCGCGCAGAGCTGGCAGTTGGAGAACCGTGGTCGCACGATGGTGCGCGACGAGTTCGACTTCGGGTTCGCCGTCGAATGGATGCGCAAGGACCTCGGCATCGTGCTCGACGAGGCGAATCGCAACGGCGCCCGCTTGCCGGTGACCGCCCTCATCGATCAGTTCTACGCGCAGGTCATCGCCCGTGGCGGCAAGCGCTGGGACACCAGCAGCCTGATTCACCTCCTGGCCCACGACTGAGGCGTGCTGCCGATCTGCGGCCGGTGGCGGCGGTCTGCGATGATCTGGCCATGACCCTCATCAAGATCAATGCCATCACCGTGCCCGAGGGTGCGGGTGCCGAGCTCGCCCGCAGGTTCGCCGCTCGGGCCGGCGCTGTCGACGGGCAGGATGGTTTCGAGGGCTTCGAGTTGCTGGAGCCCACCGATGGTCGCAACGTGTGGCTGGTCGTCACTCGCTGGCGCGACCAGAGCAGCTTCGACGCCTGGGTTGCGTCGGCCTCGTTCGCCCACGGCCATCAGGGCGCGGGCGCACCGGCCGCGCATGGCGGGCCGGTGAGCACCGGCGCCGAGCTGTGGTCGTACCAGGTTGCTCAGCTTGCGCCGCCCAGCAACGCGTAGTCGCTGTGCTCAGCGCAACGCCAGTGGCAGGTGGTCGACGCCGCGTATGGTGAGGCGATCGCGCCACGTGGGGTCGCCGGCGAGCGCCACCTGCGGGAAGCGGCGAATGAGCGAGGTGATGGCCACACCGGCTTCGAGCTTGGCGAGCGAGGCGCCGAGGCAGTAGTGCACCCCGGCGGCGAAGCCGAGGTGGCGGTTCGCGTTGGCGCGATCCAGGTGCAGTTCCTCGGGCTTCTCGAACACCGCTGGGTCGTGGCTCGCCGCGCCCAGCACCGTCATCACCAGCGTTCCCTTGGGTACCACCACTTCGCTGCCGTCGATGGCCTGGTAGCCGACGTCGATCATCGGCACCCGCACGGTCTGCTGCACCGGGCCGTCGAAGCGCAGCAGCTCGTCGAGCGCTCGCACATCGAGCGACGGGTCGGCGGCCCAGCGACGCATCTCGTCGGGGTTGCGGAGCAGCGCGAGCGTGCCGTTGCCGATGAGGTTGACGGTGGTCTCGTGGCCGGCGACGTAGAGCAGGATGACGAACGACAGCAGCTCGGCGGGGGAGAGGCGGTCGCCTTCTTCCTCGGCCTGGATGAGCGCCGACAGCAGATCCTCGCCCAGGTGGTGACGGCGGTGCTCGATGACCTCGCCGAGGTAGGCGCCCATGTGCCCGGCGGCGACCTCCGTTGCATCGAGCGTGGCATCGTCGGCGGTCGGTTCCAGCGAGGCGGTGAGCGTCTGCGACCACTCGCGGATCTGTTCGCTGCCATCGGTGGGCAGCGCTAGCAGGTCGCTGATCACCTGGAACGGCACCGGGAACGCCAGCTCCTCGACCAGCTCCATCGAGCCGCGTTCGGCGGCGCGGTCGAGCGCGTCGTCGACCAGTTGCTGCACGCGGGGTCGGAGGCGCTCGATCGCGGTGGGAGTGAACGCCAACGACACGAGTCGGCGAAGGCGAGTGTGGTCGGGAGGGTCGAGGTTCAGGATCGACTTCGCAACCAGTCCCTCGTCGACGCGCTGTCGCTGCCGTTCGCGTCGTGCGCGGCGAGGATCGTCGGGGCGGTCTGCCACATGCGCCTCGATGTCGCGTGCGAACTCGTTGCCGCGCAGTGTGCGCGCGACATCGTCGTAGCGGGTGAGGACCGTGAACCCGAACGCTGACACGTGCACAGGGTCGGTGGTTCGCAACCGTTCGTAGAACGGGTACGGGTCGGCACGAAAGGCCGGGTCGAACGGGTTGAACAGCATCTCGGTCATGGCATCCTCAGGTCAGCTCGATGGGCGCGGCGTCGTGCTCGCGGATGATGTCGCCCCAGACGATCCACTGTGAGCCGTGCGAGTGGGCGGCGATGGCCTGCATCGCCGCGTCGCCCACTCGGGCCGGTTCGATCACGGGCAGGCCCATCTCCTTGATGAACGACTGCGCGTCGGCCGGTACCAGCGGAGTGTCGACAAAACCCGGGCACAGTGCGCTGACGCACACCCCGGTGTTGCCGGCCTGCAACAGCGTGGCGCCCAGCGATCGCACGAACCCGACGACAGCGTGCTTGGTGGTGGTGTAGGCGATGTCGCCGGCCATGCCACCCAGGCCGGCCATCGAGGCCGTGACCAGTACGTGGCCGTGGCCGCGCTCGACCATGCCCGGCAGGACGGCGCGGGCGCCGAAGAACACTCCGTCGAGGTTGGCGCCGACAATGGCACGATAGGCATCGTCGGTGACGTCGCTGAGCGGCGCGCCGCGGCTGCCGACCGGAGACCGACCGGGTGTGGTGATGCCGGCGTTGAGGTGCACCACGTCGAGCGGAGGGAGCGAAGCGACGAGCGCGGCCCACGCGGCGGAGTCGCTGACGTCGAGTTGCAGCTCGTCACTGGACCGGGGGTTGAGGTCGGCCACGTGCACGACGGCGCCTTCCGCTCGGTAGCGGTCGGCGCACGCTTTGCCGATGCCGCTGGAGCCGCCGGTGACCAGTACGTGTTGCCCGTCGAGTGCGCCCATCAGTGCCGCTGCCTTGCCATGCCTCGATGTAAGCACACCGTGCGCGGTGACCTCGTTCCCTAGCCGTGCGCGACGGTGGGGCGCACCCTGTTGGTGAGGGGCAACCCTGTCACTGCCTGGCATCAACTGTCGGGCGGAAGGAGGTCGACATGAACGCCACTCGTTGGGTCGTGGTCGGCGCGTTGTTCGGGCTGCTCGTGGTCGGCGGGGCACCCGCGGCGACTGCTGAGCTGGAAGGTACGAACGGTTGCCAAGCATCGGGCGCGTTCCGCGAAGGCGGCTTCACGGTCGATGCGAGGGCGGTCGGCGATGCGTTGGTCGTCGTGCCCCGTTCGGACACGGTGGACTGGCAGGGTTCCGTGGCGGCACCTCCTGGTGCCTACAGCGGCTCCATCTCCGTCGAGCTGCCGAAGCCGTTCGGCACGCTGGAGATCGATTCATGGGCCGGCAACAGCCAGACCATGTCGAACGCCGGCACACATGAGTACGACCTGCCGTCGCTGGTGCCCGCCGGCGTCGAGTTCACGGTCTCCGGCTCGCACGTCGACCAGAACGGCACGTGCTCGGGTTCGGTGCGCATGGAAGTGGAGGGTGGGCCGTTCGACTCGCCCCTCACAGCCGTCAGCCTGGTTGGCACCGCTGCGACCGGTGCGGGCCTGCTGGCACTGCTGCGGCCGCTGCTGCGGCCAGTGGGGAAGGTGATGTGATGAACGTCGGTCGAATCATCGGTACCGCAGTCGTCGGGTTCCTGTTCCTGTTGTTCGTGGCGCTCGATCTCGTGCTGTTCGGGGTGCTGGCGTTGAACAGCGTGATGGTGACGGTGCTGCCGTTGCTCGGCTTGCTCGCCGGAGGTGCGCTCGGCGCACTCGTCGGCAAGCGCCGCGCCGCCGGCTGACCGCCCCGTTCCCGGGGCGTCCGCTGCCTGGCACACCCGTCCGCCGGTCAGCCGCGCCCCACAGTGAGTGTGGAAGTCGACCGACCAGACGACGGTCGGCCGCGCCCCACAGTGAGTGTGGAAGTCGACCGACCAGACGACGGTCGGCCGCGCCCCACAGTGAGTGTGGAAGTCGACCGACCAGACGAGGGTCGACGGTCGGCCGTTGCCGGTTTGCTGATCTCGGCGTGCCCAGTCGGGTATGCGACAAGAAGATCGAGTGCTCCAGACGCTCGCTCGGGATCAGCACCACGTTGTCGGGAGACGCGAAGTGAGAGCCGCCGAGTTGACGTCGCGCCAGTGGGCCTATCGGGTGGCGTCGGGGGAGTGGGTTGCGGTGATGCCGACGGTCTGGCGCCATGCGGCGACGCCCGAGACATGGGAGATGCGGGTCCATGCAGGCGCGCGCTGGTTGGGCACGCGGGCGGCGCTCGCTGGCCGGTCGGCTGCTGCATGGTGGGGCCTCGACGGGTTCGAGCGTGACGAGGTCGAGTTCGTCGTGCCCCATGCTCGTCGCGCGCGCGGCGGCGTCGCAGTGCGGATCACTCGCGAATGGGCGAAGAAGGACCTGCTCCGTCGAGACGACGTGCGCGTCACGTCCGCAACCCGCACGATCATCGATCTCGCCGGTCAGGGCGGGACGGCGCGCGAACTGGAGCGCGCGATCGACAGCGCGGTGCGGCTGCGTTTCACTTCCGTGCCCACGCTGACGAAGCGGATGCGCGAGCTGGCAAAGCCGGGCCGGCGTGGGCTCCCGATGCTGCGTGCGCTGTTGTTGGACTCCGGCGGCGAGTCGGTGTTGGAGCGTCGCTTCCTGAGAGTGATCCGCGAGAGCGGGCTGCCGCGGCCGCTGACCCAGGTCACGTTCAAGGCTCGTTCGGCACGGGCCATTCGAGTCGACTTTCTCTATCCGGATCACCGGCTGGTCGTGGAGGTCTCGGGCAAGATCGGCCACGCGTCGGACGCAGATCGGCGCAAGGATGCTCGGCGTCGCAACGATCTGCAGCAGCGAGGCTTCGTCGTGCTCGAGTTCACAACGGCCGATGTGATGACCGACCCGGCCGGCGTGGTGGCGACCGTGCAGCGGTCGCTCGACGATCTGGTCACCCCGAATCGACACTGACGGTGGGTGTGTCGCGACCAGAGCGGCGGCTGCGGCGGTGCACGTCTGGTCGGTCAGCACCCACAACGGATGTGGGGGCGCGCCGACCAGACGTCAAACGCGGGGCGGCGCCGAGCTGTGAGCGGACTGGGAGTGGGTGCGGTCAGCGGGTGGCGGTGGCGACGGCGTCCACGATGCGGTCGACCTGCTCGTCGGTGGTGACCAGCGGCGGGCAGAACAGCAGCGAGTCTGCGTTGAGGGCCCGACAGACCACGCCGCGGTCGAACATCGCGTCGCGCACGGCCATCGCGTTCTGGTCGGGCCGGAGCCCCGCTGCCCACATCGCGCCGAGGCCGCGGACGTGATCGATGGAGCCGTCGTCGGCCAGCGCCTGAAGCCCTGTCGAGAGGCGGTCGCCGACGTGCAACGCCCTCGCCACGAGACCCTCGCGCTCGATGATGGCGAGGTTCTGCAAACCCGCTGCGCAGGCCGTGGCGTGGCCCGAGTAGGTGAACCCGTGGCGCAGGAAGAAGTCGGGGTTCGACTCGAGCGCGGCCGTGGGCCGCGGGCCGACGAACACGCCGCCGAGGGGTTGGTAACCGGAGGTGACGCCCTTCGCGAACGTCACGAAGTCGGGGGTGACCCGGTAGTGATGTGCCGCGAACCAGGTGCCGAGGCGGCCGAAGCCGGTGATCACTTCGTCGAACACCAGGTACGCCCCGTGCTGGTCGCACAACTTGCGCAGGCCCTCCAGGTAGCCGCTCTCCGCCGGGTAGATGCCACCGGCACCCTGCACCGGCTCGGCGATGACAGCGGCCACCTCGCTGCCGCGCTGCGCCATCAGCGTGGCCAGTGCTTCGATGTCGTCGGCCGGCACCTGCACGACATCGTCGACGAACGGACCGAAGTTCTCGCGGTTGGGGGCGATGCCCTGCGCACTGGTACCGCCGTAGGCCGTGCCGTGGTAGCCGCGGACCCTCGAGATGATGAGCTTGCGGTGGCCTTCACCGGCTTGCACGTGTGCGATGCGTGCCAACTTCATGGCGGTGTCGATGGACTCGCTGCCCGAGCCGGTGAAGAACACGCGAGCGTCGGGGATGGGCCCGATGGCGCGGAGCTTCTCGGCCAGCTGCTCGGCAGGGTCGGTGGTGAACGGATCGAAGCACGAGTAGGCCTCCAGGGTGCACACCTGTTGCGCGATCGCGTCGGCCATCTCCTTGCGGCCGTGGCCGATGGCGCAGTACCAGAGGCTGGCCATGCCATCGACCAGTTCGCGCCCGTCGGCGGTGTACAGCAGTGCACCTTCGCCGCGCACGATGCGGATGAACTCGTCGCGAGTGGGCTTGGCAAACGGGTGCAGGAACGCCTTGGGCATTCCTGGAACGGTACTCAGCCGGTGTCGACCACGACGATCTGCGTTTCGCGGACCCTCGCTCGGCGGCGTCGGGGTGCGCGAGCACGAAGGGCGAGCGCACACGTAGGATGCCACGTCGAGGAGGCGTGGTGGCAGCAGCGCAAAGCAGCGGAAGGCGGTCCGCGATGCAGGTCTTCGGCGGCACCGTCGGCCGCGCTTGGCGTGCGGTGGCCACGGGCGGCGACACGCCGACTCGCCTTCGAACCTGGATGGTCGGCAGCGTCGTCGTGGCTGTGCTGTTCGGCGTGCTGGGTGCCGTCGGGGTGGGCCGGCGCGACTCGGCGCTCGGTGCCGGAGATGCGGCATCGCAACAACTGATCGCTGTGCAGGACGTGCAGGTGCGCCTGGTGCATGCCGACTCCATCGCCCGCGAGAACTACCTCCGCGGTGGCATCGAGGATGCCGCCAAGCGCGCCACCTACGAGACCGAGCTGGCGGCGGTGAGCGATGGGTTGGTCGCGGTGGGCAACCGGGTGCTGCCCGATGACGCGGCCATGCTGGCCGCAGTGTCGGCGCAGCTCACCCGCTACTCGGGCCTCATCGAGCAGGCTCGGGCCAACAACCGCCAGGGCTTCCCCGTGGGGGCGGCGTACCTGCGCACCGCCAACGACCTCGCGACCACCATGGTGGCCGGCCTCCGCGACGTGCAGTCGTCGTTGCGCAGTCAGGTGAACGACAACCTCGATGGCGCCGACACGGCCGGTCTCTGGCTGCACCTCACGGGCTGGCCGCTGCTCGTGCTGCTGCTCACCGGCGGGGGTTGGGTGGCCTTCCGCTTCCGGAGGCTGCTCAACGTGCCGCTGGCGGTGGCGGCCGGCGTGACGCTGCTGCTGCTGGTCATCGGCGGCAGCATGCAGGGCTCGGCGATGTCGGATGCGGAGAACGCGACGGGTAGCTCGCTGCAAGCTGCCGACCTCGCCGCGCAGGCCCGTTCGGCCGCGTTCGAAGCGCATGCGCAGGAATCGAGCACGCTCATCGCCCGCGGCAGCGGTGGCCTCGACGTGGCCTGGCAGGCCTCCGCCGCCACGGCGGCCTCGGCGCTCGCGCGGATGTGCATCATCACGGGCGACTGCACGCTCGTCGGCACGTTCGGCTCGTACGCCGAAGCTCACGACGCGGTGCGTGCGAGCGACGACGCAGGCGACTGGGATGGGGCGCGAGCCGCCAGCCTCGACGGTGAAGCGGCCATTGCCTTCGCGGCCTTCGACGAGGCCAGCAGTGCCGCCGCGGCATCACTCGGTGCGGAGGCCGCGTCGGCGATGTCGTCAGCGGCCGATGGGCTGGCAGTACTGCGGGTGGTGCTCTTCCTCGCCGGCCTGTCGGTGGCGGCACTGGTGCTCGTCGGCTACGGCCAGCGATTGAGGGAGTACCGATGAACGCGAGAACCCGCACCTCGAGTGCGCTGGCCGTCGCGCTGCCGGCACTGCTGCTGGTCGCTTGCGCCGGTGGCGAGCGCTTGCCGGCCGCCGTGCAGGGCGAAGCTCCTTCCACCAGCGCGGCGCCGCCGGCACAGACGTTCACCTGCCCTGCCGACCAGCAGGAGGTCGGCGACCTGACCCCCAAGTCGTACGCCCCCGACGGTCCGTTGCCCTCACCCGACGACCTCCCTGCCGGTTCCACCATGGCCGCCATCCGGGCCAGTGGCACGCTGCGGGTCGGGGTCTCCGCCGACACCTTGCTGTTCGGCGCCCGCAACCCGCAGACGGGGCAGATCGAGGGCTTCGACATCGACATGTTGAAGGAAGTCGCGAAGGCCATCTTCGGCGCCGACGACGACACGGTGTACGACCTGCTCGACATCGTGGTCATCCCGTACAGCCAGCGAATCCCGAAGCTGCGCAGTGGCGAGGTCGACATCGTGGCGCACACGATGACCATCAACTGCGTGCGGTGGCAGCAGATCGCCTTCACCTCCGAGTACTACACCTCCGGTCAGCGGGTGCTGGTGGAGGCCACCTCCTCGTACCAGAGCATCGACGACCTCGCCGCTGCGCAGGCCACCGTCTGCGTACCCGACGGCAGCACCAACCAGGAGAACCTGGCGCGCGACTATCCACAGATCACGGCCGTCGCGGTACCCGACATCAGCGACTGTCTGGTCGCGATGCAGAGCGGCGCGGTGCAGGCCATCACGGGTGACGACACCGTGCTCGCCGGGTTGCAGGTGCAAGACCCGGCCACCAAGGTCGTTGGCGAGAACTTCTCGTTCGAGCCCTATGGCCTGGGCATCGCCGCCGATCGAGTCGATCTCGTCAAGTTCGTCAACGCGCTGCTCGCGGAGATGCGCGACGACGGTCGCTGGCAGGCCATCTACGACGATTGGTTGGCAGCGGCGCTCGGGCCGCAGTCGCCTCCCGCGGCGCGCTACGGGCGCACGGAGGGCTGATGGGCAACGGTGTGCGCATCCCCACGGCGACCGAGATCACCCAGCTGCTCGCGGAGTGGAACGAGTGGCTCGCCGCGCGCACCGACTCGTTGCTGTCGCTGGAAGAGCGCGTCCGCTCGGCCGGCACCGCTGCCGATCAGGCCGATCTGGCGGCAGCGTTCGTGTGCCGCAAGGCCATCACCGATCGCCTCGACGATGTCGAAGGTCTTGCGCGCCGCGATCGCGGGGCAGCGGCAGCGCGTGCGGCGCAGCCGCTGCACGACGACCTCGGCGCGCTCGTGGGCCGCGACCTCAGTGAGGCGGCCACTCTGCTGGATGCGGTCGTGCAACGCGTCGAGCGGTCCGTGGCCGGCCACGAGCAGCAACAGGTCGCGGAAGCGCGTGTGGTTGCTCAGGCCGGCACCGACCTCGCGGTGGCCGAGCGCCTGTCGGCCGAACTGGGCATGCAGGTGAACCACGTGGCGCAGTTGCAGCTGGCGCTGAGTCGTCGCGAACGTCTGGCGGACACCGCGGTCGAAGCAGCGGCGGTGCGTGCCAGCCTGGAAGCGGCGGCCGACGAGCGAGCTGGACTGCTGCAGCAGTGGCACGCGGTCGGCGGCCGGGTCGAGGCGCTGGCTGTCACCGAAGCCCGCGTTCGCGAGCTGGCCGCGCGCTGCCGGGAGAAGATCGTGCAAGCGCCGCTGCTGGCGGTGCCCTCGGTTGCTGCCTTCCACCTCGACCGCGAGCCTCTCGATGGCCTGCCGTGGGCGGCGGCGAGAGGTCGCATCGCCCCGGTGCTCGCCAAGCTCGATCGTGTCGCGGCGGCACTGGCAGAGGCCGAGCGCCGCTTCCAAGGCGCCCTCGACCGCCGTGACGAACTGCGCGGGCTGTTGCAGGCGTTCGCCGACAAGGCCTCGGCGGGTGGGGTGATGGAGCTGCCCGAGCTCGATTCCCTGTATCAGGAGACCAAGGCAGTGCTGTGGGCCGCGCCCTGCGACCTCGATCGTGGTGGCGCCCTTGTCGACAGGTACGTGGCCACCGTCAACACGAAGGTGCAGGAGGTCGCGCGATGAACTGCGCACAACCAGGGTGCGCCGGCACCATCGTCGACGGCTACTGCGATGTCTGCGGGCTCGCCGGCGCCGCCGCACCTGCGGCACAGGGCGCTGCGCCGAGCGGTTCACCCGCCGGCCCCGCCAGCTCGCGCTCCGCCACCAGCCGGCTGGGAACCGTGCCGCTGGGCTCCGCCAGGAACGCCACGGGGTCGCGACCCACCCGCCGGCTGGGCGGTGGCGGCAACCCGTCGCGCCTGGGCGCGGGCCTCACTCACGTGCCGCCGATACCCGAGGTCGACCCGCAGCAGAGCCTGATGAACCCGCCGGTGGTGGCGGAGGAGAAGCGGTACTGCAGTGTGTGCCAATCGGCCGTCGGTCGCTCGCGCGAGGGGGCGCCCGGGCGCACCAAGGGCTTTTGCGCCAAGTGCCGCACGCCGTTCGACTTCGAGCCCACGCTGGTGGCCGGCAACCTGCTCAGCGGGCAGTACGAGGTGATGGGTTGCTTGGCCCACGGCGGCATGGGCTGGATCTACCTTGCCCGCGATCGCAACGTCAACGATCGCTGGGTGGTGCTGAAGGGGTTGTTGAACGCCGGCGACCCCGATGCCTCGCGTGCGGCTGTCGCGGAGAAGCAGTACCTCGCCGAGGTCGAGCATCCGCTCATCGTGGAGATCTACAACTTCGTCACCTCCGCCGACGGCAACTCGTACATCGTGATGGAGTACGTGGGGGGTCGCTCGCTGAACAACCTGCTGAAGGATCGGATGAAGTCCAACGGCGGCACCTTCTCGCCGATCCCGGTCGATCAGGCGATCGCGTACGTCGTCGAGATCCTGCCGGCGTTCGGGTACCTGCACTCACTGGGCCTGCTGTACTGCGACTTCAAACCGGCAAACCTCATCCAGGTGGGCGACAGCATGAAGCTCATCGACCTCGGTGGCGTCCGCCGGGTCGACGACGACCAGTCACCCATCTACGGCACCGTCGGGTTCCAGGCGCCGGAGGTGGCTCGCGACGGTACGACCGTCGCGAGCGACCTGTACACGGTGGCGCGCACGTTGGCCACGCTGGTGTTCGAGTTCAAGGGCTACCAGGCGCAGTTCGAGACGACGTTGCCCTCGGCCGACGAGGTGGCGCTGTTCGGCCAGTTCGACTCGCTGTACCGCTGGTTGCAGAAGGGCACCGCGCAGCGCCCGGAAGATCGGTTCCAGACGGCCGAGGAGATGCGTGAGCAGCTCTTCGGGGTGCTGCGCGAAGTCACGGCGGCAGTCGGCACGGGGGCGGTGACGCGCAGCACGCCTTCGCAGATGTTCGGACAGCCGGCCGCCACTGCCGATCTGCTCACCTGGCGCGACCTGCCGCGGCTCGCCATCGACCCTCGCGACGCGATGGCGTCGTGGTTGACCACGGTCACCACCGACGAGCCGGCAGCGCGCTTCGCGGCGCTCGAGGGCGCGCCCGAGCAAACCGTCGCAGTGATGGCAGAGCGTGCCGACGCGGCACTGCGCACCGATCAGGTGCAGCTGGCGGAACACCTTGCGCAACGCATCCTCGACGCCGACCCATGGGAGTGGCGCGGCGTGTGGCTGCAAGGCCTGGCAGCGCTGAGCCGCAGCGACCCCGCAGCGGCCGTCGCAGCCTTCAACGCCGTCTACGGCCAGCTCCCTGGTGAGCTGGCTCCGAAGTTGGCGTTGGCCGCAGCCTGCGAGGCTGCCGGCGAACCCGCGGTCGCCGAGCGCTTGTACACCACCTGTGCTCGCACCGATGCGGCCTTCGTCGCAACGGGCCAGTTCGGTCTTGCGCGCATCGCTGCCCAGGCCGGTGATCGCGACGCAGCGCTGCACGCGCTCGATCGCATTCCGGCCACCAGCCGCGCCTACGGCGACGCGAGACGGTCGCGGGCGCTGCTGCTCGCGGCAGCGCTGGATCCTGCTCACGCGTTGCAGGATCTGGGCCAGGCGGCCAACGAGCTCGAGCAGGCATCCCTGCAGCCGGTGGAGCGCGCCTCCCTGCGCATCCGACTGCTGGAGAGCGCGCTGGTGCACGTGCAGGCGCAGGGGCCGCAGATGGCCCAAGAGGTCGGAGGCGTTCCGGCGGCGGAGCTGCCGTTGCGCAGGGCACTCGAGTCGGCGTATCGCGATGCCGCGCGCCTTGCCACCGACGGCGATCGGCGCGTCGAACTGGTCGACAAGGCCAACGCAGTCCGGCCGCGCACACTCGTATGAGCTCCGTCGCCGTCAACTGTCCCGCGTGCGGCGAGCCGATCGTCGCCGGCGATGCTTTTTGCGAGAGCTGTGGCAGCGAGTTGGCGTCGGCCGTCGCCGCACCGGTGCCGACGGGTTCACCACGGGCCGAGTCGTTCCCGGTGCCGAAGACCACGCTCTCGCAGGCGCCCGGCATTGCCGACCAATGCCTCGAGTGCAGCGGAAAGGTGCTCGACGACGGCTTCTGCTCGCAATGCGGCAAGAAGGCGCCGTCGCCACGCGACCACTGGCAGGAGAGCCCGGTGGAGTGGATCGGAGGCGTGTGCGACAAGGGAGTCGTGCACGCTCGCAACGAAGATGCGATGGCGCTCGCCGGTCTGCCCGACCGATCGCTCGCGGTGCTGGTGGTGTGCGACGGGGTCACGTCGGCTCCCGACAGCGACCGTGCGGCACTGGCGGCACCACGCGAGGCGTGTTCCACGTTGTCGGGGTCGCCGGTGCCTGTGTGCGGTTGCGTGGCTGCGAACGTGTCGCACTGGGGAGTCGCCATCGACCGTGCCTGTGCCGATGCCAGCGCC
>ERZ1026796.892-NODE-892-length-21736-cov-4.334722_pt1 | contig 21736 bp, 21 predicted proteins | sample MGYA00520874_ERZ1026796 | MGnify/ENA primary metagenome ERZ1026796 (study PRJEB33270, sample SAMEA104284474) | anaerobic digester metagenome | biome: Anaerobic digester microbiome; feature: mesophilic sludge digester; material: Anaerobic digester biomass | place...
AAAACACAGTTTAAGCCATCCGCACACTCGTTTGACCCGATAATAAAGGACAAACGAGAAAAAGAAGTCAGATTTTCAACACCCTGCTAGCGGGATTTCTCTTCAGCCTCACCCGACTTCAGAATGTCCAGGATCTCGTTGCCGAAGTGCTTCGCCTTTTTCGGGGAGAGGCCCCCGTTGCGGACGAGCCCGTCGAGGGAAAGGGAGTCGCTCTTCGCGATGTCGAAGAGGTCCTGGTCCGAGAGGATCATGAACCGGGCCATGTTCGTTTCCCTGGCCTTGCGGAACCGCCACCGGTAGAGGTCTCGCAGCCGCCGCTTCTTCTCGACCGGGAGCGTGTCGTATCCCGGGATGCCCCGGTAACCGCGCAGGTTGAATTTCTTTTCCACCCAGCGTACGGCCGCGATCCCCTCGAAGGCGCGCGCTGCCTGCCACTGGAGCCCCCTGGCCTCGATCTCCGCGTTGAGCCTGCGGTACAGCGGGATGAGGTGCTGGGTGTCCTCGGCGGCGTAGTGGAGCTGCTCTTCCGTCAGGGGACGCTTCTCCCACCGGGATCGTTGCATCTTTTTCGGCTTCTCCAGGCGCACGCCCAGGTACTGCTCGATGACGGAGGAAAGGGAGAGGTGACTGGAGCCCAGGAGGGAGGCGGCCCGGTGGGTGTCGAAGACGTTTGCGAACTCGAAGCCGTAGTCACGGTTCAGGATCCGGATATCGTTGTCCCCGGCGTGGATGACCTTGACCTGGTTCGCGTCGGCGAAGACCCCTCCCAGAAAGGCCAGGTCCGTGGCCGTGTCGAGGGGGTCGATGAGGTAGATGCACCGCTCCGTCCCGATCTGCAGAAGGCAGAGCTTTTCCCGAAAATAGCGGAACGAATCGTACTCCGTGTCGATGGCGATGACATCGGCAGTCTCGATGTCCTCGCGGACCTTCGAAAGCTTCTGCCCGGCGTCAACCCACAGCCATTTGCCGTTCATGCATCCCGCCCAGCTCGAATTGTGACGGCCTTATATAAACCTCTTTTACGGCAACTGCAACCAGAGAAGCGACCGCGGGGGCGGAAGGAATCGCTCCGGGGTTCAGAGGGGGAGGAAACGAAGCGCCTGGACACCGGCCAGGAAAGCCGCCACGGCCAGGAGGGCGGCATAGTCGGCCCGGCGGAATCTCAGCTCGTGCAGGTATGTCCGGGGCCCCCGATGATAACCGCGCCCCTCCATGGCAAGGGCCAGCTCATCGGCGCGGCGGAACGTGCAGAGAATCAGGGGGATGACGAGGGAGGCCATCTTCCGGAGCCGCCGGACGGGTCCGCCGTCGCCGAAATCGGCTCCACGGGCCACCTGGGCCTCCTTCATTCGCTCCGTTTCCTCGAGAAGGGTGGGGACGAACCGAAGCGCCACGGAGACCATGACGGCAATGTCGTGGGACGGAACCCCGATGCGGTTGAAAGGCCTCAGCAGCCTCTCGACCCCCCCCACGAGTCCCGAGGGGTCCGTCGTCATCGTCAGGATCGCGGCGCTCGCAACGAGGGCGACGAACTGCCAGGTCACCGCCGTGCCACGCCACAGGCCCTCCCAGGTCACGGCCGGGAGAGCGGCAATGATCGGCCGCCCCTCCGTGAAGATCAGGTGCAGGAAAAACAGGGCCGAAAAGAACCAGGCCAGCGGCCTCAGGGCCGCCGCGATGCGGCCGCCGGAGAGACCGGCCAGGGCCGTCCCCGCCATCAGGAACGCCGTGACGGCGAGGCTTTCGACGGCACCCGTGTTCAGAATGACGATGCTCAGAAGCAGCGCGGCGACAATCTTCACCCTCGGGTCGAGCCGGTGCACGGGAGAGTCCCCGGGGACATACTGGCCCAGGTAGAGAGCCTTCACCGGCCGCCTCCCGCTGCCCGCCCCAGGAGGGCCGCGATTTCCCGGAAGGCCTCGTCGACGGAGAGGACATCGGGCCTCACCCCGCAGCCCTGCGCCCGAAGGCGACCCATCAGCTCCGTGACCTGGGGCGCCGCGAGACCGACCGCCCGGAGGGCATCGGCATCACGGAAGACGTCCCTCGGGGCGCCGTCCCGGAGAATGCCGCCGCCGTTCATGACGACGACGCGGTCGGCATCCGCGATCTCGTCCATGCTGTGCGTCACGTGGATGATCGAGATGCCCTCCTGCCTCAGGTCCCGCAGCACGTTGAGGACCCGCTCGCGCCCCGCCGGATCGAGGTAGGAGGTGGGCTCGTCGAGGACCACGTAGGCCGGCCGCATGGCGAGCACGCCGGCGATCGCCACGAGGCGCTTCTCGCCGCCCGAGAGCGAGTGGGGGGCCCGCCGGGCAAGGCGGAGAATCCCCACCGCCTCCAGCGCCACCCCGACCCGGCCGCGGATCTCCGCGGACGAGAGGCCGAGATTGCCCGGCCCGAACGCGATGTCTTCCTCGACGCTCATCCCCACGATCTGGTTGTCGGGGTTCTGGAAGACCATGCCCACGCGGCGGCGGATCTCTCGATGCGCCTTCGGGTCCTTCGTGTCGAGTCCGTCTACGAGAACCTTCCCCTCCTGCGGCACGAGCAGGGCATTGAAGTGCTTCACCAGGGTCGTCTTGCCGCACCCGTTCGGACCGATGACGGCAAGGTACTGGCCCTCGGCGATCTCCAGATCGATCCCCTGCAGAACGGGGGCCCCTTTCGCGTCGTATCGACAGGTCAGCCGCTGCGCCTTGATCATATCCGGATCCTGTCCCTGACCTTGAGGGCGATCACCGAAGCGGCGGCGATCTTCAGGGCATCGCCGGGCAGAAACGGAAGAACGCCGGCGACGGCGGCTTTGGCAGGGGAGAGCCTGCCGACCAGGGCGAGCTGGAGGACGCCCAGGGCGTAAAGGGCCGCCGTGCCGGCAAGCATGGCGGACACCAGCCACAAAAGGCCGCCATCGGGGCGCAGCCTCGCGATCTTTCCCGTCACGAAGGCTCCTGCGACGAACCCGACGAGGTAGCCTCCCGTGGGTCCCATGAGCACGCCGAGACCCGCCTTGCCGCCCGAAAAGACCGGAAGCCCGATCACGCCGAGCATGATGTAGACGGTCTGGCTGAGCGCACCCAGTCCCCCCCCGAGAAGCGAGCCCGCCAGGTAGAGAAAAAGCGTCTGCAGCGTCACCGGAACCGGCTGAAGCGGGATCGAGATCAGCGCCCCCATGGCCGTGAGCGCCCCGAACAGGGAGGCGTAGATCATGCCACGCGTCGATAACCGTTCCGTTGCCATCCGCTGCTTCCATCCTTCCGGGATTGTTTTTGTCGTGCTTCCGCTGCGCAGGGTTTATGGCTAAAGGCCTATGGCACAGGGCCCGTGCATGGAGATTTTTCTGGAGTCTTCGCCCTTCGCCCTTCGCCCTTCGCCCTTCGCCTTTCGCCTCTTCTATATATATTCCACATCCCCCGCGATGATCCGTTCGACGTCCCCGTCAGCCGTTTTCAGCAGGAGCATGCCGTCGTCGCCGATCCCGGTGATGACCCCCTCGAGGGGTCTGCCGAAGGAGTGCACACGGACCCGCCTGCCCGCCATGTCGGAGAGTTCCCGCCAGCGCCGGATCACGGGGCCGAACCCTTCCCTCCCTGCCTGGTCGTACTCGCGCTCGAAGCGTTCGAGGACATCGCCGAGGACATCCACGCGGGAAACGGGACGCCCGAACCCGGCGGCAAGCGAGGTTGCCCTTTCCCGCAAGTCCGCGGGGAAGACCCCGGACGGCGTGTTGACGTTGATCCCGATCCCGACGATCATGTAGTCGATGGCATCGATCTCCGCGGCAGCCTCGACCAGGATGCCCGCAACTTTTTTCCCGCCCGCCAGGATGTCGTTGGGCCACTTGATGGTCACGGGGACCGGGACGAAGGCGCTGAGTGCCTCCGCCAGCGCCACCCCCGCCAGCAGGGTCGTCTTCGGCGCCTCTGCCGGCTGAAACCCCGGTCTGAGCACAAGCGACAGGTAGATCCCCGAACCCGGGGGGGAGAACCAGCTGCGTCCCTTCCTGCCGCGTCCCGCCGTCTGGGCCTCGGCGACGACGATCGTCCCCTCCGCGGCCCCGGCGATCGCCAAGTCCCTGGCCAGCCGGTTCGTCGAGTCCAGCTGTCTTTCGTACACGATCCGGCGGCCCATGCGAACCGACCGGAGCGCGGCCCCGATCTCGGAGGGGGAAAGCCGGTCCGGCATCTGCCGGAGCAGGTAGCCCTTCCGCGTGGAAGACTCGATGACATGGCCCTCGCTGCGAAGGCTGCGGACATGCTTCCACACGGCGGTCCGGGAAATCCGAAGCTCGCGGCTCAGATCCTCCCCGGACACCCATCCGCCTCCCGCTTTCTTGAGGCGACGGAGCATGTGCTGTCGGGCGTTCGATTCCATAGCGAGAGAGGCCCCCGTCGGAGAGGGCGACATGAAATATCACTCTCGGCAACAATTGTCAACCTTCCACGTGTGGATGGTTGACAATTGCGAAACCGCCGGCTGGAGGATCGGAAACGCGATTGGACTTGCCCAGATCGGCAATTTCCTGTATTCTTCCGCCCTCATCCAGAAAAACGGAGGTCATGCATGGGCAGCCACAAGAAGCACGAGAGGAAGAAGGAACTGCAGCGCAAGTGGAAACGCCGGGAGAAGAGGCAGAAGCTGATCGCCAGGGGGCTCAACCCCGACGAGAGCAACAAGATCAAGAAGATGGCCTGAGCGGCCCGGCTTGCAGATAGCAGAAATTCCCGATGCTTCGCGGGATCTCCCCTTTATCCTTCAGGGGCCCGCGGCATTCCCCGGCCAGATCATCACGATCCCCTTGCGCACCATCATCACCGCGATGGCGGCCAGAAGGATGCCCGCCAGCTTCGACAGGGCCCGCGAGCCCGAGCGGCCCAAGGCCCGGTGGATCGGCCCCGCAAGCCAGAAGACGGCGCCGGCAACGGCGATGTTCACCACCGTGGCCGCCACGGTGGGCGCAACGCCGTATTCTCCCACGAGGACGAAGATCGTCGTCAGCACGGCCGGCCCCACGATGAGCGGCACCCCGATGGGGACGGCGCCCAGGCTGCCGGGGTCCACCTGGGCGACCCTTTTCTCCACGGTAATCACATCGATGACGGAGATCGTGAACAGCAGGATCCCCCCGGCAATAAGAAAGTCCGCCACGGTGATCCCCAGGTAGTGGAAGATCCACTGCCCCACGGCGAGAAACACCAGGGCCACCGCCAGCGCCGTGACCATGGACTGGACGATGATCCTCCGGACCGCGCCGGGATCGAACCCTTCCGTCAGGTGCATGAACAGCGGCAGGATGCCGACGGCATCGACGGCGACAAACATCGGGAAAAAACAGAGCCAGAAATCGTTCATGACAGGTGGACAAGCGTTTGAGTGCGCGACCGAAACGGCAATGCCCGCATCCTCCACGTCCGCACGGAAGCGCTATCTCATCAATTTGGCGGCGATCTGCGCCACGTGTCTGCCCTGCCAGCGGGCGGCGGCCAGCTCGTTTTCACTGGGCATTCGGTCCCCCCTCGGGCCGGCGATGGTCGAGGCGCCGTAGGGAGAGCCGCCGGTGATTTCGTCAATCCGCGACTGCCCCGCAAAGGCGTAAGGCAGCCCGACGATCACCATCCCGTGGTGCATCAGCGTGAGATGGAAGCTGAGGATCGTCGACTCCTGGCCTCCGTGCTGGGTGCCGGAGCTCGTAAAAACGCTGCCTACCTTGCCGACGAGGGCGCCCTTCACCCAGAGCTGGCCCGTGGCATCGAGGAACTGCCGCATCTGCCCGCACATGTTGCCGTAGCGGGTCGGCGTGCCGAAGAGGACGGCATCGGCGGCGCCGAGTTCCTCGACGGTGCAGACCGGGATGTCCACCATGGATCTCTGCGCCTCCAGGGCCCCCATCTTTCCCAGGATATCGTCCGATAGGGTCTCGGGCACCCGGCGCAGCACGGCCTCCGCGCCGGCGACCTCCTTCACTCCTTCGGCGACGGCCTGCGCCATCCTGTAGACATGGCCGTACAGGGAATAGAACACGACGAGCACCTTCATCTCACATTCTCCTTTGTCGAATGTAGGCTCCAGGCATCAGGCACCAGGCATCAGGAATCTGATCCTCGAGACTCTTGTCTGTTATCGGCTTTAGCCCTTGGGGGCTACCTCAGTTTCTTCACAGCCCCGGCGATGATGTCGATGGCCCGGTCGACCTCCTCGTCGGTGGTGCACTTGCCGGTGGACAGGCGGATCGTCCCGCGGGACCACTCCAGGGGAACTCCCATGGCCCGAAGGGTCTTCGAGACCTCCACCGACGTCCCGTGACAGGCCGCCCCGGCCGAGGCGGCAAGTCCCTCCATCGAGCCGAGCAACGCCCCCGCATCGAGCCCCCTGAAGGCCACGCTCAGGGTGTTCGGAAGCCGCCTGTCGCGGGGGCCGTTCACGCGGACATCCGGCACATCCCGCAGGATGCCCTCCTGCAGCCGGTCGCGGCTTCTTTTCATGCGGTCCCCCGCCGCCCCGATGTCGCGCTTGGCGACCTCGCAGGCCTTTCCCAGCCCGGCGATCCCGATGACGTTCTCCGTTCCGGCCCGCCTGCCCGACTCGTGACCGGCGCCGTGCATGAACGTCGCAAGCCGCACCCCCTCGCGGATGTAGAGCGCGCCCACCCCCTTGGGGGCGTAGAGCTTGTGCCCCGCAACCGTCAGCAGGTCGACGCCCAGAGCGCCCACATCGACGGGGATCTTGCCGACGGACTGGGCCGCGTCGGTGTGCACCAGGATTCCCCTTTCGCGGGCCATTCGGGCGATCTCGCCGATGGGCTGGACGGTCCCGACCTCGTTGTTGGCGTGCATCACGCTCACGAGGATCGTCCGTTCCCCGAGGGCCCGCTCCAGGGCGGCCAGGTCGACAAGTCCCGTCGAATCCACGGCAATGACGCTGACCTCGAAACCCTCCATTGCGAGCGATTGGCAGACCTCCGAGACGGCGGGGTGCTCGACGGCAGAGGTCACGATGTGATTGCCCCTGTGGCGGTTCGCGCGGGCCGCGCCCTTGAGGGCATGGTTGTTGGACTCGGTGCCCCCGCTCGTGAAGAGAATTTCTCCGGGGCCGCAGTTCAGGAGTTCCGCCGCCTGCGCGCGGGCCGCTTCGACGACCCTGCGGGCCTCGACACCGTACGCGTGTGCGCTCGAGGGATTGCCGAAGACCTCGCGCATGCAGGAAAGCATGACAGCGGCGACCTCCGGGTCCACGGGCGTCGTGGCATTGTAGTCCAGGTAGATGGGTTTCATGGGGCTCAGGGCACGAGGGTCCGGGAATTCGACAGGAACGCTCTTTTGCCTTTCGGTTTATCGCTTGGGCTTGCGCTTAGCATGATCTCATATCGGGGAGAATTTCTGCAACCACCAATACGGCGGCGATGGCAAGGGGGGGATCGGCGCCGTGGCGGCGGAATGCACGACCCGCCGCGCGCCCTCCTTCGTGCATGACGGGCCGGGGCGGGCACGGGACAGGGGTCGCCGCCGCGAAGGGCATCGCGGCTTCGCCGGCCCGGGCATGCAAAAACCGGGGGCGGGGATCCCCGGATTCGGCCGCCGTGATCGCGGTCGCCGGGATGCGCCCCGAAACCCCGCCCCGCTCCGGCAACGACACAGGGAATATCCCGGCTGCGTTTTTCTACACGCCGGGGGAGTACTTCACGGTGATCGATCCCCGGATGTTGCAGACGGCGGTGATTTCAAACGTGTCGGCCCCCGTGGCGGCCACCTGGAAGGTGTAGGCAAAGGTGTCCCCGGCCTGCTTGTTGTACTCGCCCCGCGAGACGACCTGGCCGTTCTTCTTCACGATCACCTCCTTGACGTAGTGCCTGTCGGGGTTGTTCGAGGGGTGGGTGATCTGCACGGAAAGAGTCTGGGCCTTGTAGTCGTAGGCCACTTCCATCCTGTCGGGGCTGTGCGCCAGGCCCGTGCAGGGCAGGCTGAGGACAAAGAGGGCGGAAACGAGGATGACCAGGATACGGGCGGCGGCCGTCTTCTTCATGGGAACACTCCTTTCACTTGCGTTCGTTCACGATTCCACGGGGACCCCGAGGAGCCCCATCATCTCATCCACGGTCTGGACCGGCCTGGAACAGGCGAAATTCCGGCACACGTAGGCCGTCGCCGGGCCTCCGCCGGTCTTCATCTCCTCCGCGCGGGGGGCGATCGCCGTGAGGGCGGCCGACCCGGTCCCCTGCGGCCGGAACAACAGGACCCGGTGGGGAAGAAACGCCCGCCTCACCGCGTCCAGCATCGCCTGCGTGTCCCGCGCCCCCGGATTCCCGGCAATGACGATTTCAAACGCCGGGCCCGCCAGGAATTCAAGGGCGACCATGAGATGGGAAAAGGCCGAGGGGGTCTGCTCGATGTTTCGGGCGAAGGCCCGGGCAACGCCGATCGCCTTGCGTTCCAGGTCCTGCCTGCCGGTGATCCGGGACAGCCTCAGGAGGTTGAGCATCATGACCGAGTTGCCGGACGGAATCGCCCCGTCATGGCCGTCTTTCTGCCTCAGGAGGATCACCTCCCCGTCGGCGGCGGTGAAAAAGAACCCCTCTTCCCTGCCGTCGTAAAAATGATCTATCGTATTATCGGCCAGTTCAAGGGCCGTCTTTAGGAATCTGGGCTCGAACGTGGCCTCGTAGAGTTCCAGGAGCCCCCAGGCGAAAAAGGCGTAATCGTCGAGCATCCCGTCAACGGCGGCCTCCCCGTCCCTGTACCGGTGCAGGAGACGACCCCGGCCGTCGCGCAGGTGCTCCAGAACGAATCGGGCGGCCTCCGATGCCGCCCCGGCCCAGTCTTTCCGGCCGAGCGCCGCCGACCCCCTGGCCAGGGCGGCGATCATGAGACCGTTCCAGTCCGTGAGCACCTTGTCGTCCCTTCCGGGCCGGACGCGGCGCTCCCTGAGCCGGGAGAGCTTCTCCCTGGCGGATTCGAAGATCTCCCGGGCCCTCCCCGGGGAAAGATCCAGTTCGCCGGCCACCTCTTCGGGGCTCCGGGCCAGGTACAGGACGTTGCGCCCCGATCTGGCCTGCGACGCCTCCTCGAGGAAGTTGCCCCCCTTCTCGATACCACAGACCCGGCTGACAAGCGCCCCCTCGACCGGATCGAGGGTCTCCAGGATCTCGGACTCCGTCCACAGGTAGAACCTGCCTTCCTCGCCCTCACTGTCGGCATCCTCGGCACAGAAGAAGGCGCCCCCGGGAGCCTTCAGGTCGCGAAGCACATAGGCGAAGACCTCCCCGGCTGTCTCCGCATACTGCGCCCTCCCCGTCGCCTGGAAGGCTTCCACATAGGCCAGGGAGAGCATGGCCTGGTCGTAGAGCATCTTCTCGAAGTGCGGCAGGAGCCACCGCGCATCCGTGGAGTAGCGGTGGAAGCCGCGGCCGAGCTGGTCGTAGAGGCCGCCCCGTCGCATGGCCTCAAGGCTCTTCTCGACCATCTCGAGGGCGCGGGGCTCGCCGGTGCGCTTCCAATAGCGCAGGAGAAACAGGAAATGATGGGCAGAGGGAAACTTGGGCGCCCCGCCGAACCCCCCGTATCGCTCGTCGAACCGTCCGGCAAGCGATTCGAAGGCCGCACGGCAGGCCCTTTCCCCGGGGAGATCCCCCGCCGGGGATTCCGCGCAGGCGCTCCGCAGGACCTCCATGACCTTCTCGGCAGACCGAAGCACCTCCCTGTGGCGGCTCTTCCAGACGCGCTGGACGCCCCTGATCAGCTCGATCATCCCCATCCGGCCGTGACGGGTCTCCCTCGGGATGTAGGTGCCGGCAAAGAAAGGCTTTCGGTCGGGGGTCATGAGAACGGTCAGCGGCCAGCCGCCGCCGCCCGTCATGATCTGGCAGACGGTCATGTAGATCCCGTCCACGTCGGGCCTCTCCTCGCGGTCGACCTTGACGCAGACGAAGAGCTCGTTCAGGAGGCGCGCCACCTCGGCATCCTCGAAGGACTCGCGGGCCATCACGTGGCACCAGTGGCACGTGGAGTAGCCGACGGAGAGGAAGACGGGCCTGTTCTCCGTCCGGGCCCTCTCGAAGGCCTCGTCTGACCAGGGGTACCAGTCCACGGGATTACGGGCGTGCTGCAGAAGGTAGGGGCTCTTCTCCCGGATGAGCCGGTTCATCCCCCGAGCCGATGGCCTGCCTGCCACGTTCTGCCTCCTCCGGATTTCGTTCACTGCCGCGTCCGGTGCGGGGCAGCGCAGACGGACGTCCGTCCGTCGGAGCGCTCCGCGGCGGGGCCGTTAGGCCGCGGCGCTCTTGAGAAGGGCCGTGAACCGGCGGTTCGCCTCGGCCCAGTTCACGATGTTCCAGAAGGCCTCGACGAACTTCGCCCTCATGTTCCTGTAGTCCAGGTAGTAGGCGTGCTCCCAGACGTCGATCGCCAGGATAACCGGGAGCGCGGGGCACACGTCCACATTGTGCTTTTCGATCTGCATGACGAGCGGCCGGTTCGACATCCGGCACCAGCTCAGCGCGGCCCAGCCAGAGCCCTCGGCGCTCACGGCCGCCTGGGTGAATTCCTTCTGGAACCGCTCGAAGCCGCCGAACTCCTTGTCGATGGCCGCCCCCAGGACGCCCGCGGGCTTCCCGCCGCCGCCCTTGCCCGCCGGCGCCAGGTTCTCCCAGAAAAGGCCGTGCAGCAGGTGCCCGCCGATGTGGAAGGACAGCTCCTTGAGGGCGGCCTTCATGTCGAGCTCGCCCCCGGCCTTCCGGGCCTGCTCGAGCTTCTCGAACAGCGCGTTGGCCCCGGTGACGTAGGCCTGGTGGTGCTTTTCGTGATGGATCCGTAACTGCTCCTCCGACATAAACGGCGCCAACTCCTTGTATCCGTAAGGCAGTTTTGGTAAAGAATAGAAGTGGGGCTTGTCCATGGCATCTCTCCGTCCTTTCCGGGAAGGAACTCCCGATGGCGGCTCCCGGCGGGGAGCGCGGGTGATTCAGCCGGACAATCCAACAGGCCTCCGGCCTTGCGAACAACCGGGAAACATCCGGACATAGTTTACCTCAACGGGACAGAGAAAAACAGGCGAAAAAGCGCCGGCGCCGCAGGATCGTAACCGTCCCTTGCGGGGCGGGCGGTACGGACCCAGACTGGGAACCCCGATCATGAAAAAGGATGAACGCCGGACCAAGGCGGACCTCATCGAGGAGCTCGACTCGCTACGCGGCCAGATCGCCGGGCTACAGGAGGCCGAGGCCGCGCTTCGCGACACGGGCGCCCTGTACCGCAGCCTGGCGGACAGCAGTCCGGTGGGCGTTTTCTTCCTCGTGAACGGCAGATTCCGCTTCCTCAATGCCCGGTTTGAGCAGAGCACGGGCTATCGTGCCGCGGAGCTCCTGGGGCGGGACTCGCTCGTCATCGTTCACCCCGAGGACCGGGAGCAGGTCCGAAGGGACGCCGTCGAAATGCTCCGGGGCCGCCGAAACACGCCCTACGAGTTCCGGGCGGTGACGAAGGACGGCCGGGTGCGGTGGATCTTGGGCACCGTGGCGCCCGTGTCGTTCCGCGGCGAGAGGGCTGTCCACGGCAGCTACATGGACATCACGGAGCAGAAGGAGACCCGGAGGAGGCTCGAGGAGGCGGAAACCGTCGGCGCCTCCATTCTCGACGCCCTGCCCGTGGCGGTGATCGTGCTGCGCGAACGGGCGATCCTCTTTGCCAACCGGGCCACGGAGACGGTCTTCGGCTGGAAGCCCGACGAGCTCGCGGGGCAGGGCACACGGGTTCTCTACCGCAGCGACGCCGAGTACGAGGAAATCGGGCGGCGCTTCTACCCGGTGTTGGAGCGGCAGAGGACGTACAGCGAGGAATTCCCATGCCGGCACCGGGACGGCCGGGACATTCTCTGCTTCGTCAGCACGTCGCGCATCGGCGAGACCCTCCAGGAAAAGGGCATCGTCGCCACCTACGAGGACATCACCGAGCGCAAGTGCGCCGAGGCGGACCTGAGGGAAAGCGAGCAGCGCCTCCACCGCATCATCGACGGCTCGCCCATCGCCTCCTTCGTCATCGGGCGGGACCACCGTGTGCTGTACTGGAACCGGGCCCTGGAGGAGCTGAGCGGGATCCGAGCTGCCGATATCGTCGGCACCGACGGGCACTGGCGGGCCTTCTACCCCATGAATCGCCCCTGTATGGCGGACCTACTCGTCGATGGGGCCTTCGAATCCATCCCAACCTGGTACGCGAACCGCTACAGCCCCTCGAAGCTCATCGAGGAGGCCTACGAGGCCATGGATTACTTCCCCTACCTGGGTGACAGGGGGAAATGGCTCCGGTTCACGGCTGCCGTCATACGGGACTCCGCGGGAAATCCGGTCGGCGCCGTGGAGACCCTGGAGGACGTGACGGAACGGAAGGATGCCGAGGAGGCCCTGAAGGAAAGCGAGGAGAGGCTCCAGGCGATCCTGGCGGGTTCGCCCACGCCCACCTTCGTCATCGACGACCACCACCGCGTGATCGGATGGAACCGGGCGCTCGAGGAGCTGACGGGCGTCCGGAGCGACGACGTGACCGGCACGGTGAGCCACTCGAAGGCGCTCTACGGCCAGGACCGGCCCACCGTCGCCGACCTGATCGTCGACGGGGTAGCCGATCTGACCGAGACGGTCCGGAAATGGTACGGGCGGACCCTGCAGCGCTCGAAACTGCTCGAGGAGGCCTACGAGGCCACCGGGCCCCTGGCCTTCCCCGGCCGGGAAGAGAAGTGGATCCACTTCACCTCGGCGGTCGTCCGCGACAGGCGGGGCAACCGGATCGGCGCCGTGGAGACCATGACGGACGTCTCTGCGCTCAAGAAGGCCGAAGAGGAACTGAAGCTCACCGTTGAAAAACTCCGGAAGGCCACGGCGGGGATCATCCGGGCCATCGAGCGGGTTGTCGATGCGCGCGACCCCTACACGGCGGGCCACCAGCACAGGGTGGCCCGCCTGGCCGAGGCCATCGCGCTGGAGATGGGGCTTCCCTCGGACACGGTCGAGGCGATCCACGTGGCCGCATCGATCCACGACCTCGGGAAGATCTACGTTCCGGCCGAGATCCTCAGCAAGCCGGGGCTCCTCAGCGACATCGAGCGGGAGATCATCCGCACGCACCCGCAGGTGGGCTTCGACATCCTCGAAACCATCGACTTCCCCTGGCCGGTCGCGGAGATCGTGCTGCAGCACCACGAGCGGCTCGACGGGTCGGGCTACCCCCGGGGGCTGAAGGGCGGGGAGATCCGGATCGAGGCCCGGATCGTCGGCCTGGCCGACGTGGTGGAGTCGATGGGTTCCCACAGGCCCTTCCGGCCCACCCTCGGAATGGACAGGGCGCTTGCCGAGATCCGGCAGAACCGGGGTGTCCTGTACGACCCCGATGTCGTTGACGCCTGCCTGGCCCTCATCGAGGGAAAGCGCTTCACCTTCGAGGAGACCCCGGGAAGCCGGGACCGGTAGAGTACTGCCCGCTGCGGGCGATGGAAAGGATTCTCCATGAAGAAACCCGTCGACACCCTTGCCGTCGAAGACCGTCACATGCCGCCGTTTTTCACCAAAATCCCCCTGTCCATCGAGCGCGGCGAGGGGATCTATGTCTGGGATGAGTCAGGGAGGCGCTACATCGACTTCACGGCCGGCTGGGGCGTGACGTGCATCGGGCACGCGCACCCGGCCATCACCGGGGCCCTGGCCGAGCAGGGGCGGAAGATCCTGCAGAACCCCAACTCGGGCCTGACCTACTCCCCCGCCCGTGCGCGGCTCGTCGAGCTGCTCGCGGGGATCCTGCCGCCGAACCTGACGCGGGTCTTCTTCTCCAGCAGCGGCGCCGAGGCCAACGACGCCGTCATCAAGCTCGCCCGGAAGGTCACGGGCCGGATGGACGTCATCTCGACGGAGCAGAGCTTCCACGGCAGGACGATCAGCACGGCCTCGGCGACCGGACAGGCCAGGCACCGGGAGCGGTTCAACCCGCTCATGCCGAACTACGTCTTTGTCCCCTACGGCGACACGGGGGCCGTCGCGGGGGCTCTCGGCGCGAGCACGGCGGCCGTCATCCTCGAGCCCATCCAGGGCGAGGGCGGGGTCAACGTGCCGCCGGAAGGGTACCTCAAGGAAGTCGAGGATCTCTGCCGCAAGGCAGGGGCCTGCCTGATCGTCGACGAGGTGCAGACGGGTTTCTGCCGGACGGGCCCCCTGTTCGCCGTCACGGAGCTGGGGGTCCGGCCCGACTTCATGACCCTGGCCAAGGGCATTGCCGGAGGGTTCCCCTTCGGCGCCTTCGCCCTGACCGAGGACGTCTCGGCGAAGCTCGAAAAAGGGGACCACGGCGGCACCTACTGCGGCAACCCCCTGGGTTGCGCCGTGGCCGGCGCCGTGATCCGGCACCTGATCGACAACGACATCGAGCAGAATGTCAGGAGCGTCGGGGCGAGGATCCGCGAGCAGATGCTCCGGTGGCGGGAACGATTCCCCGCGATGATCGCCGACGTGCGGGGGCGGGGCCTGCTGCTGGCCATGGAGATGGCCGACGCGGCGGCGGCCGAGCGCGTCTTCTCCGAAACCCTGAAGCGGGGGATGATCCTCAACCTGATCCAGGCAAAGGTGATCCGCCTCTGTCCGGCCCTCAACATCACGCCCGGCGAGGCCGAGGGGGCCCTTTCGATCCTCGGCGAAGCCCTCGAGGCCGCGGCGAACGCCTGACCGGACAGCCCCGCATGAACTCGGCGAGGGAGCGACACGAAAGCCCATGAAAATCCATTTCACCAGAACCAACGGCCCCCTGGACGGGATGATCGACGGCGTCATGGAAACTGTCGGCGGCATCCGGAAGCCCGAGTACATCCGAGAGATGATCATCGCGGCCCTCAAGGCCGGCCAGGAAACCGACGAGAGCGCCGATCTGAAGCTCATGAACTCGACGCTCAAGGAGATGCGCTTCACGACCAAGGTCTTCGGCCCCTACCGCAACATCCGCAAGGTCACGGTGTTCGGCTCGGCGCGCACCCTGCCCGACGACCCGGCGTACGGGATGGCGAAGCTCTTCGGCAGGCGGCTGGCCGAGGCCGGCTACATGGTGATCACCGGCGGAGGCAGCGGCATCATGGAGGCCGTCAATGAAGGGGCTGGCCCCGAGCACTCCTTCGGCGTGAACATCCGCCTGCCCTTCGAGGAGAAGCCCAACCCCGTGATCGAGGGCAACCCGCGGTCCGTCAACTACAAGTATTTCTTCAACCGCAAGGTCGCCTTCCTGAAGGAGTCGGACGCCGTGGCGCTCTTCCCGGGCGGCTTCGGAACGCTCGACGAGGCGATGGAGACGATCACCCTGGTGCAGACGGGGAAGCGCAACCCGATGCCGCTCGTGCTCGTCGAGACGCCGGGCTCGTCCTACTGGGACCGCGTGATCCGGTTTATCGAGGAAGAGCTCCTGGCGCGCGGCTACATCTGCCCCTCGGACATGACGCTCTTCGAACGGGTGGATTCCGTGGAGGCGGCCGTGGAGCGGATCCGGCGTTTCTACCGCCGCTACCACAGCCTGCGGTACGTGCGGGGACAGCTGGTGATCCGCCTCGCATCGCCGCTCGGCCCCGGGGAAGCCCGGACGCTGACGGAGACATTCCGGGACATCCTCACGCCGGGGGGGGTCATCGAGCCCACGGGCGCCCTGGACGAGGAGATCGACGATGCGGACGCGGTCGACCTGCCGCGGCTCGCCGTCGATTTCAACCGCAGGGGCTTCGGCCGGCTCCGGAGCCTGATCGACGCCGTCAACGCATTTTGACCCCATCTCATGCTTCAGAAGGACAGACCCATGGGCCCGGTGAAATTCCAGGACAACACCTTCCGAGACGGCCACCAGTCCATCTTCGCAACGCGGATGACCACGGAGGACATGATCCCCATCGCCGAGAGGATGGACGGGGTCGGGTTCTGGGCGGTGGAAGTCTGGGGGGGCGCCACGTTCGACACGATGCACCGGTTCCTGAACGAGGACCCCTGGGAGCGGCCGCGCATCCTGAAGCGGCACATGAAGAAGACCCCCTTCGCCATGCTGCTGCGCGGCCAGAACCTCGTCGGCTACCGGCATTACGCCGACGATGTCGTCCGGGCCTTCGTCGACCGGGCCTGCGAGATCGGGATTGACGTCTTCCGCGTCTTCGACGCGCTCAACGACCTGAGGAACGTCGAGACGGGCGCCGCCCGCATCCGGCAGAACGGCAAGCACTTCGAGGGCGCTGTCGTCTACTCGCTGACGGAGCGCCACCTGGGCGGCGAGGTCTTCAACCTGCCGTACTACGTCTCGAAGGCCCGCGCCCTGGAAGAGATGGGCGCCGACTCGATCTGCATCAAGGACATGGCGGGGATCCTCGCTCCCTATGACGCGTACACCCTGTTCTCCGAGCTCCGGAAGGCCGTCGGGGTCCCCCTGCACCTCCACACCCACTATACCAGCGGCATGGCCTCGATGACCTGCCTGAAGGCCATCGAGGCGGGTGTGGACATCTTGGACACCTGCGTCGCTCCCTACGCCATGCGGACGTCGATGCCGCCCATCGAACCGCTGCTGCTTGCCCTGGAGGGCACCGGGCGGGATCCGGGAATCGGGATGTCCCGGCTTCTGGACATCGGGCGCTACCTGGAATCCCTGGCGCCGAGATACGAAAAGCACGCCGCCTCGGGCAGCCTGTCCCTCATTGACGAGAGCGTGATCGCCCACCAGATCCCCGGCGGGATGACGTCCAACCTCATCAGCCAGCTCAGGGAGATGAACGCCCTCGACCGCCTCCTGGACGTGCAGGAGGAGATCCAGGCGGTCCGCCGGGAAGCGGGCATGCCGCCGCTCGTGACCCCCACCTCCCAGATCGTCGGCTCCCAGGCCGTCATGAACGTGATGGCAGGGCGGTACCGTACGGTGAGCAACCAGTTCCGCGACCTTCTCTTCGGCCTCTACGGGAAGACGCCCGCCGCGGTCGACCCGCAGGTCCGCGAGATCGCCCTGCGCGGCTACGACCGGGGCGTCTGGATCACGGACCGGCCCGCCAACCATCTCAGGCCGGAGATGGAGGCGGCCCGACGCAGGCTCGACGGCCTGGCCCGGACGGAGGAGGACGTGCTGACCTGCGTCCTCTACCCCGACTCGGGGGAGCAGTTCCTGAAACGAAAATACGGCATGGAATAACGGGGCGGCGTTCTACAGAAACGGCAGGGGATCGTCCCGGCGGTAGGCCGTGGCCTGGCAGGAGGCCATCAGATCGCCCGCGGCGTTGCGGACTTCGATGAGGAAGTGGCTGATCCGGCGGGAGCGGCCGATGAGCCTCGCCTCGGCCTGGAGGACATCCCCGTCGTCCGGGGCCTTCAGGTAGGAAACGTTGACGTTGAGGGCGATCTCGATGCGGCCCCCGGCGTTCGAGGCGAACTGGAAGGCCTCGTCGATGAGCGAGAAGAGGGCCCCGCCGTGGCAGCGGCCGTGGATGTTGCGGTGCTTCTCCGTGAAGGGCATCCGGACGAGCGCGTAGCCGTCGTCGACCCGCACGAGTTCCAGGCCCAGCAGCGCCGCATAAGGTTCACGTTCGGCCCTCCGGCGCAGGGCCTCGAAGACCTTTCCGCTCACCGGTCCCTCCGCAGGAAAATTCCCTTTCGTTTCCCAGTCAAGACCCTTCCCCCGTTCCCCTCCCCTGGCGGGAGGAGGAAGCGATCTCGATCGGCGGCAGGGGGAGATAGGCCCCTTCCGCCCCGGGACCCGGGGTAACAGCCTACAGGCTGTAGACCTTCTCCCCCGGCAAGACGGTAAACCCGCTCTTCGTCAGGCTGTCGATGGCGCGGTCCGTGGCATCGAAGCGGAAGATGATGATGGCGTGTTCGCCGCTGCGCTCGACGAAGGCGTACATGTACTCCACGTTGATCTTCTCCTTCGACAGCGACTCGAGGATGCCGTGCAGCCCGCCCGGGCGGTCCGGCACCAGCACGGCGACAACGCTCGTGCGCCCCACGGTGAACCCGTTTTCCTTCAGGATCCGCTTGGCCTTCTCGACGTCGTTGACGATGAGGCGGAGCACCCCGAAATCGGAGGTGTCCGCCAGCGACAGGGCACGGATGTTGATGCCCGCGTCCTTGAGGACCCGTGTGACGAATTCCAGCCCGCCCGGCTTGTTCTCCAGAAAGATGGATATCTGCTCGACCTTGTTCATGGAAGCACCCCCTTTGCGCTCTCTCAGATGGTTCGCCTGTCGATGACGCGCTTGGCCTTGCCCTCGAAACGCTGGATCGTCTTGGGCTCCACGAGCTTGACCTTGGACGAAATGCCCAGGTAGTCCTTGATGTCCTTCGTGATGCGGCGGCTGAGCTCCTGCAGGACCTTCACCTCGCCCGTCTCGGCGAAGACTGTCTCGCCCACCTCGACCTGGACCTCCAGGGTGTCCAGAGTGCCCTCGCGGTCCACGATGAGCATGTAGTGGGGCTCGATGCCCGGGACGTTCAGCAGCACGCCCTCGATCTGGGAGGGGTAGACATTGACGCCGCGGATGATCAACATGTCGTCGCTGCGGCCCGTGATGCGGTCCATTCGCACGAGCGTGCGGCCGCAGCGGCAGGGTGCCTTTACGAGCCGGGAGACATCCCGGGTCCGGTAGCGGACGAGCGGGAAGGCCTCCTTGGTGACCGTCGTGAAGACCAACTCGCCCGTCTCCCCCTCCGGGAGCGTTTCGCCCGTCTCGGGGTCGATGATCTCGGCGATGAAGTGGTCCTCGAAGATGTGGAGCCCCTGCCGGGCCTCGGTGCACTCCATGGCGACGCCGGGTCCCATGACCTCCGAGAGCCCGTAGATGTCGAGGGCCGTGATGTTGAGCTTGTCCTCGATCTGCCGGCGCATCTTTTCGCTCCAGGGCTCGGCGCCCAGAACGCCCACGCGCAGCTTCAGGGATCGCATGTCGACGCCCATCTCCTCGCCCTGCTCGGCCAGGTAGAGGGCGTAGGACGGGGTGGCGCAGATGGCCGTGGGAGCAAAGTCCTGGAGGATCATGATCTGGCGCTTGGTGTTGCCCCCCGATATGGGGATCACGCTGGCCCCGAGCCGCTCGGCCCCGTAGTGGGCCCCGAGGCCGCCCGTGAAGAGGCCGTAGCCGTAGGCGTTGTGGATGATGTCGTTCTTCGTGAGCCCCGCCATGACGAAGCAGCGGGCCATGAGCTCGGACCAGGTGTCGATATCGCGCTTCGTGTAACCCACGACGGTCGAGCGGCCCGTGGTTCCCGAGGAGGCGTGGACGCGAACCACGCTCGACATGGGCACGGCGAAGAGGCCGTAGGGGTAGTTGTCCCGCAGGTCCTGCTTGGTCGTGAAGGGAAGCCGCCTCAGGTCGTCCAGGGTCTTGATGTCGTCGGGTTTGACGCCGGCATTATCGAAGCTGCGCTTGTAGAACCCGACGGTGTGGTAGACGCGCTGGACCACCTGCTGAAGCCGTTTGACCTGCAGCGCCTCTAGGGCCTCGCGGGGCAGCGTCTCGAACTCTTCATTGTAGATCATTTCCCCCCATTCCTCCTGGTGGTGTTGTCGAAACCGGAAAACAGGCTGCACTATAGCCGAAAATGACTCCCTTTCAAAGCGCTTTTCCCGACCGGCGGAAGCGGCGCAGGGCCGTTCTCGTGGGCCGTCCGCCGGGGTCCGCGATTAATGTTTGGATTCACCGCGGCGGATGCTTATAATAACGTGAAAGACCATTCGACGACACAAGGAGTATCCCATGGCCACCATCCGGATCAGAGGAATGTCCTGCAACCACTGCGTCGCGGCCGTCACGAAGGCCTTGAGCGCCATCGAGGGCGTTGACCATGTAACCGTGGACCTGGCAAAGGGCGAGGCGACCTTCGACGAGGCCCGGCCTGTCGACCGGGCCGTCATCGCGGAGCGGATCCGAAAAGCGGGGTTCGACGTTGTCTGAGAAGGTCCTCCTCGGCATCTCCGGCATGTCCTGCGCCGCCTGCGTGCGCCGCGTGGAGGAGGGCCTGAAGGCCCTACCGGGCGTACGGGACGCCGTGGTGAATTTCGCCACGCAGAAGGCCCTCGTGGAATACGACCCTGGCGCGATCGGCACGGACGGGATGGCCGACGCGGTCCGCGGACTGGGCTACGAGGTCGTCTCCCGTGAGCCGGCGGGCCGCGGCGCCCGGGAAAAGACGACGGTCTCCATCGGCGGGATGACCTGCGCGGCCTGCGTGCGCAGGGTCGAGCTTGCCCTGAAAGAGGTTCCCGGCGTCGAGGAGGCGGCCGTCAACCTGGCCACGGGGCGGGGGACGGTGACTCACGGCCCGGAGTGGGCCGGGCCGGGCGGGCTGCGCAGGGCCGTCACGGAGGCGGGCTACGAATACCTGGGCCTCGTCGACGAGACGCGTGAGGACCCCATCGAAAAGGCCCGCGGGGAGGAGATCCGGGAGCTCACGGTCAAGTTCACCGCCGGCATCGTCCTGAGCGTCGTCATCTTCATGGGAACCATGCAGGAGTGGTTCCCCTTCCTGGACGGAATCCCCCGGCAGGCCATGCTCTACCTGCTGTTTGTCCTGACGACGCCAGTGGTTTTCTGGGTGGGAAGCCGCTTCCACTCGGGCGCGCTGAAGGCGCTCCGGCAGAAGACCTCGGACATGAACACGCTCGTGTCCATCGGCGCCCTGTCGGCCTATCTGTACTCGGCGCTGGCCACATTTCTCCCCTCCGTCTTCACCGGTGCGGGGCTCCGCCTCCACGTCTACTACGACGGGGCGGCCTTCATCGTGAGCTTCATCGTCCTGGGGCGTCTGCTCGAGGCAAGGACGAAGGGAAAGACCTCCCAGGCCATCAGGCGTCTCGTGGGCCTCAAGCCCCGGACGGCACGGGTGATCCGGGAGGGGGAGCCCGTGGACATCCCCGCCGAAGAGGTCGTGAAGGGAGACGAGATCCTCGTGCGGCCCGGCGAGAAGATTCCCACGGACGGCGTTGTCCTTTCCGGCTCCTCGGCCGTGGACGAGTCCATGCTCACGGGGGAGAGCATGCCCGTCGCGAAAGAGCCGGGCAGCGAGGTCTACGGGGCCACGATCAACCGCAGCGGCAGCTTCACCTTCCGGGCGACGAAGATCGGCGCCGAGACGGCGCTCGCCCGGATCATCCGCCTCGTGGAGGAGGCCCAGGGCTCGAAAGCGCCCATCCAGCGGATCGCCGACCGCGTGGCCGCCGTCTTTGTCCCGGCCGTCCTGGCCATCGCCGCCGTGACGTTCACTGTCTGGGCCTTTGTCGTGCCCGATCCCGTCTTCACGCGGGCCCTTCTGAACTTCGTCTCCGTCCTGATCATCGCCTGCCCCTGCGCCATGGGTCTGGCAACGCCGACGGCCGTCATGGTGGGCACGGGGATCGGCGCGGAGAAGGGGATCCTCATCAAGGGGGGCGAGAGCCTCGAGAAGGCCCACAGGCTGACCATGGTCGTCTTCGACAAGACGGGAACCCTCACCGTCGGCGAGCCTCGTGTGACCGATGTGGAGACGGCCCCCGGAACGGCCAGGGAGCGCGTGATGCGGATCGCCGCCTCCGTGGAGGCCCTCTCCGAGCACCCCCTGGCCGAGGCCATCGTCGGGAAGGCGCGGGACGAGGGAATCCGGGGGGAGACCGTCGAGGGATTCGAGGCCCTCTCGGGTCTCGGGGCGAAGGCCCTCGTCGGCGGCGCGCCCGTCCTGCTGGGTAACCGCAGGCTGATGGAACGGGAGGGCGTGCGCCTCAACGGGCTC
>ERZ1026796.894-NODE-894-length-21693-cov-2.929751_pt1 | contig 21693 bp, 18 predicted proteins | sample MGYA00520874_ERZ1026796 | MGnify/ENA primary metagenome ERZ1026796 (study PRJEB33270, sample SAMEA104284474) | anaerobic digester metagenome | biome: Anaerobic digester microbiome; feature: mesophilic sludge digester; material: Anaerobic digester biomass | place...
GGCTTATCCCGGCGGGAAGGGCGGCCCGAATCCGCTCTCCCGCGCGCGACATATCCTGCGCGGGATCGAACGACACATCGAGCATCTCCCGCAGACCGGCTACGCCGAGCGGCAGCGGCGGGCCGAAGGAGATCAGCGGATGCGGCGAAAAACCGCGCGACATCCTTACCGACAAGCCGGCCCTTCGGAACACCCTCTGCCAGAGCCTGATAAGGTCAAGGTGGGAGATGAACCTGATCAGGCCCTCCTTCGAATAGGTAAGCCGGTGCATGGTTCGGGATAGATTATCGCACGCCGGGCCGGGGCGGCAATACAAAAAGCTGGCCGGGATTCCAGCCGGCGCGCGCGCGGAACTCACCGCGGCAGCGGCGCCGCCTTCCCGGGCGGGGGCGACCCCGACGCCTCTTCCCCGCTTGGACCCCCCGCCAGGCGCAGCACCGCCGCTTCCAGATCGGCCATGTCGACCGAGGTGTTTCGGCACGGCCCCTCCGGCCTGCGGTTCGGGATGCAGATGACGGGAACCCCGCCGGCCCCGTGGAGGCCCTCCACGAGCTCGCGTTCGCAGGCGACCGCTATGACGCCGGCGGGCTTGAGGTCCCGGACCATCGCACGGGCGAGACGGCCCCCCGTCGCCACCGCCATGGCGAAGCCGTGCCGTTCCATCAGGGGGAGGAGCGCCGCCATGTCGCACTTCCCGCACCGGAGGCAGTTGCGGACATCCTCCGTGACCGCCCGGGCGCACCCCTCGCGCTGGAGGCAGCGGGGGAGGATGACAAGAAGGCGCCCGCGGATTCGCCCTTTCGAACAGCCCGGCTCCAGGCCGTTGCTGAAGGCGAGATACGACGCGGCCACGGCGTCCGCCGAGCGGCCGGCGGCGAGCCCCGCGAGACGGCAGGCCGGATAGAGCGCCCCTAGCGCTCTACGCCTCGCGTTCGCGGACAAGGGGCGAAGGAGATTCCTTCCCGTCGCCGCTGAAACCGCCTCCAACAGGAGAAGCAAGCCCCACGCGCCCGCGGCCGCGGCCAACGCCCCCCGGAAAGGCGCCGCGGCCGCGGGGGCGAGAAGGCGCGAGGCGGTCGCGGCCGCGCCGCCGGCCGCGACGGAAACGGCCGTGGCGAGGGAAAGATAGAGCGCGGCCGAGGCCGACTTCCCCCGCCCGGCCGGCGCTGCCGGGTCGGTGCGCTCATGCCCGATCACGGCCATCTTCGGTTCCTCCCCGCCCCGCGTCTCTCACTCCTCAAGCTCCCTGATCCAGCCCTGCACCTCCGCCGCGTCCGCGGCGGCCGGGAGTAGCTCGAGATACGCCCTGAAATGCCCGGCGGCCTTCCGCCGATCCGTGCTCCGGAGGCGGTAGATCTGCCCGAGGCCGAAATGGGCCTCCGCGGCGGCGGGGGCGTGCTCGAGCGCCCTCTCGTACTCCGCGATGGCGCCGCCGAAATCCCTCCTGGCCGCCAGCGCCTCGGCCAGCCGGCACCGGGCGGCGGCGAAATCCGGATCGATCCTTACGGCCTCGCGGAACTTTTCCTCCGCCTTCCCCTGCTCCCCCATCTTCATGAGGCAGACGCCGCAGTTGTACCAGGCGAACCGCATCCCCGGCGCGCACTCGCTCGCCTTCTCGAATGCCTCCGCCGCCTCGGGGTACCTTCCGCTTTTCTCGCACACGACCCCCAGGCTGAACCACGCCGTGCTCATCCCCGGCTGCTCCCCGAGCGCCTTCCTGTAGTAGCCGATGCTCCTCTCCGCGGGGAATCCTTTGCCGTAGCGCTCGTCGCCGGCGAATTCGCAAAGGTACGCCATCCCCAGGCACGCGGCAACCGACCGCGGATTCTCGGCGAGGGCCGCGGCGTATTCCCGCCCCGCTGCGGCGTGGTCGCCGCGATCGAGGGCGGCCCTGCCGCGGGCCAGGGACTTCTCCAGGCGATCCGCCGCGGCCGGGGGCGCGGCGGCGGGGGGCGGAGGCGCCCCGAGGACGTTGTCGAGTTCGAGGTTGTCCGCCTTCAGGGTCGGCATGAGGCCGAAGGCGATCCGCGCCTCCCGCCGCGCGTCCTCCCTCCTGCCCGACGCGAGATAGAGCCTCGCGAGGGCGAGGTGCGCCTTCTCGTCCCTCGGGCACGCGGAGACGGCCCGGGCGAACGCCTCCTCGGCGCCGCGCGGATCCCCCCGCGCCTCGAGCACGACACCCAGGCTGTACGCCGCCCCGGGGGTGAGGGGATCGATCCCCAGGGCCCTCCTGAGATCGGAAACCGCCCCTTGCGTATCGCCGAGCTCCGCGCGGGTGATACCGATATTGCTCCACGCCTCGGCCATCTGCGGGTCGAGGGAGAGCGCGGCCTCGAACTCCCCTATCGCCTTCCTCTTCAGGTAGAGGCTGCGGTAGCAACTGCCGAGGTTGTTGCGCGCAGCGGCGGCGTACTCGGGGCAGCCCGCGGCCTTCCCGAACTCGACCGCGGCCTCCGCGAAGAGCCCCTTGGCAGCAAGGACGAGCCCGGTATGATACGGCAAGGCGCACACGCGTTCCCATTCGGGATCGCCGCCGCCGCGCTCGGCGGCGCGTCGAAATGCGTCGAGGGCCCTGTCGTGGTCGCCCAGCTTCTCGTAGCAGAACCCCAGCCTGTAATACATCTCCCTGTCCGGGATGCCGGCGACTATGGCCTTCTTGAGCTCGGCGATGCCCCGGGCGTAATTCCTCTGTTCCGCGCGGCCGGGCGTCTCTATCTCGGCGTCTAAGAGCCGGTAGGCGCGGTCCCATATCGAGAGAAGCTCGGTCGCGGCGTGACCGGCGGGCACGGTTCCCGCCGGCGCCGGCGCGGGGAACGGCGCGGCAGGCGGAAGCCCGGGGGCTGACGCTCCCTCCCCACTCCCCGGCGGCAGAGAAGGGAGCGGGATACCGGCGGCGCCCCGCGAGAGAAACGCCGCGCCGAGCGCGGCGGCGGCCGTCTTGATGGGAAGTTTCATCGGGTTTAGGGCCGGTTCAGCTGCCGGAGTCCCGGCGGAACGAGTATATCACACGCCGGGAACGGGGGACACTCATTGCAACATTATGCGCCGCAGTCCGTTGAATTACCTATCGCGGCGCGGGGGAGATCCGCGATCAATCGACGCAGATCGAGCCCTTGTTGCGCTCGAACAACTTTTCGCCGATGCCCGGAACTTTTTTGAGATCCTCGATGCGTGAGAAACGGCCGCTCTTCTCCCTGAAGTCTACGATAGCCGCCGCCTTCCTGGGCCCGATGCCGCTGAGGGCATCCAGTTCCGCCGCCGAGGCGCTGTTGAGGTTGATTTTTGCCGCCGGGGCGGCGCCCCCGGCCTGCCGGGACCCGCCCGCCGGCGCGGCACTCCGCGGCGGGGCTGGAATCTCCCCGCCCGACGAGACGGCGATCCTTCCGAGCGACCGCACTCCGATGGACGTCCCGTTGCTCTCGATCACCATAGCCCCCTGGGGCCCGTACGGGGAGCCGACCGCCTTCAAATCCGCCGAAGATCCCGTAAAGAGGAAGGCGGGCGCCTCCGCCGACGGCGGGGGGCGCGCCGCCGCCCCGCCCGCGTGAGCCGAGCGGGAGAGAAGAAACGAGTTGCCGCCATGGACGATGCAGAGAGTGAGGCTCCTCCCGTCCGCGGGGCCTGACCCGAAGGAGCCGGCCCGCAGGAGATAGAGCCTGGTCGGGCCGAGCGGGATGTTCTCCATGCCGCGGACCACGCGATACTCCGTATCCTTCCGCCTGACGAGGTCGACGAACTCAGCGTAACGCGCATCCTCCCCCCGGAAGCCCGGGTCGAAGAGCTGGCCGACCCTTACGCGGCGCATCAGCTCGACGACGGAGCGCAGGCACTCCTCCTCGGGTTCGGCGCCTACCAGAACCGTGACCTCTCCGATGCCGAGCTGCGCCAGGTAGTCGGCCACCTTCCCGCCTTCATTCTTTCGCGCGCCGATGTATACCACGGTGCCGCCGTCCGGAAAGCGGCATACGAAGGAGCAGCGCGATTCCCCGGCGTCGAGGCAGTGGATTTTGAAGACACCCGCCTCGCCGGTTTTCCTGCATAGGGCCCGGCAGGCGGGGCACACTCCGGCGGACGCCTGTTCGAGGACCGTGAACACCTCCCCGCATCGCCAGCAGCGAAGGGCGGTCTTGTCGGGCCTCTCGGAAGCGGGCAGCGCCGCAGCGAACGCGCAGACCAACGCGGCCGACGCGACGAGCCGCCTCCCCATCGCGCCCGCCCGGCGGAAAACTGGGAAAAGCGTCACGGCGGGATTGGCCTCCTGTCCGGGCCGCGCCGAACACCGCGCGCCGAAGGCGCACCGGGACCTTCGCGGCGCGCCCAGTCAGCGGACCGGCCCCCTCTCCGGATCGGCAAGAACCATGCCGGGGGAAGTCCGCGGTCCGATTTTTCCGGCGTCCATATGCGGCGCCCCCGCAATATACTGCGTCCGCCGGCCCGGAGGCGTCCGGCCCGGGGCGGCGGCAGGGTGTCAACGCGGGTTGCCAATGTAAACGGACGTTGCCACCGGGTCGGCGGGCGCCGCCCGTCCGGCGGGCGCGGCGATCATTTCATCACGGTGAGAAAACCGGCGCGCATGCTGGGCGCCGTGCCGGCGTGCGACGGGCGCTCCTTCAGGTAGCCCATCTCGTACACCTGCGCGACATGCAGGACAGGCATCTTCACGCCCCGCCTCGCGAGCTGGTCTTCAAGCTGGAGCATGCATCCGGGGCAGGCGGTCGCAACGAGATCCGCGCCGCTCGAGAGTATCGACTCCACTTTCGCCCCGCCGAGGGCGCAGGAAAGGTCGTAGTGCGCGAGGCTGAACGTCCCCCCCAGGCCGCAACAGCTGCCGGCGCGCTCCATCTCGACGTACCCGGCGCTCTGGCGCAGGATCTCCCGCGGGGGCTCCTCCACCCCCCTCCCCCACCGCAGGTGGCACGGGTCGTGGTACGTCGCCGTCTCGCCGATCGGGAGGTTGCTGTAGCCGAGGCGGGTATGAATGAACTCCGTGATATCCATGACCTTCGCGGCGCACGACTCGGCGCCGGGGAGGAGCCGCGGATAGCGCCGCTGGACGGTCAGGGCGCACGAGGCGCAGCCGAAAACGACCGCGTCCACCTTGTCGGCCTCGAGGCACTCGAGATTGCGCGCGGCCAGCGCGCGCGCCGCCTCCGCGTCGCCCCCGGCGAGCACCGGGGCCCCGCAGCAGAGCTGGGCCCTCGGCACGATCACGTCCACCCCGTGGAAGGCGAGGATTCTCATGATGGAGGCCGCGGTCTCGGGGTAGACGTAGTTGAGGAGGCATCCTAGGAAGAGGGAGACCTTGATCTCGCCGCGCCCCTTGCTCATCTCCGGGAGCACCCGGAGGGCCGGCCGCCTTGCGATCGGCGGGATGTGGCGCCGCCCGCCATAGAGGAGGGGGAGGTGGCGGAGTGGCGGGCGGCCGCTCCTGCGGAAGAATCGCTGCGAGAAGCGTGCGAGGCGCATCAGCGCGTCGTAGCGCCGGCGGACGGGGAGGACGCGCCTGAAGATCCACCGCGCGGGAAGGGGGACGCCGCGGCGGCTGGCCGCCATCTCCCGCAGGTACTGGACGACCAGGTCGACCTTGACCCCGCTCGGGCACGCCTCCACGCACCGCATGCAGCCGTAACAGCCCTCGATGATCCCTCTCGCGCGCGGGGTGAGCTCCGCCCTCCCGTCGAGAAGCGCCTCCGCGAGGTTGATGCGGCCGCGGGCGACATTCGTCTCGTCCCCGCTCGCGAGGAACGTCGGGCAGACGGCGCGGCACTTCCCGCACCGCGCGCAGCGGGCGATCTCTTTGCGGATCTCGTCCATCGGCGGGCTATCGGCATCCATGGCGGCCCTTTGGGCGCCGAGGGCGGGGCGCCGCCGGGATGGATTCCGTCCCCGGCTCGCCCGCCCCCGCTACCCCTCGAATATCTTGCCCGGGTTCAGGATGCCGTTCGGATCGAGAAGGCGCTTGATGGACCGCATCAGGGCCGTTTCCCTCTCCCCCACCTCCCAGCGGAGGAATCGGGCCTTCGCGGTGCCGATCCCGTGCTCCCCCGATATGCTCCCCCCCATGTCGAGCACCATCCTGAACAGCTCCTCGACGGCCCGCTCGGCCCTCATCCCCTCCCCGGCGTCCTCGCGGTCGTAGAGGATGTTGACGTGGATATTCCCGTCGCCGGCGTGCCCGAAGCAGGCCACGGCGACGCGGTTCCTCTCCGCGATCTGCGCCGCCCCGCGGAACAGGTCCAGGAGCCGGCCCAGGGGGACGCAGACGTCCTCGTTCAGCTTGGACGGGCTCACGTTGTAGAGGGATGGGGAGACCGCGCGGCGGATCTCCCACAGGAGATTGGCCTCCGCCCGCGTGCGGGTGAGCTCGACGGAAATGGCGGAGGAGGAGGCGAAAAGGTCGGCCATCCGCCCCGCGTCGCGCGCCGCCCCCTCCTCGGACCCGTCCGACTCCGCGAGAAGAATCGCGCGCGTACCCGGCGGGATCCCGAAAGGCTTGTAGGCGGAGACGCACCGGATGGTCATCTCGTCGAGGATCTCGAGCGTCCTCGGCACGATCCCAGCCGCCCGGACTTCGCCCGCGGCGCCGACGGCGTCCTCGATCCGTGAAAAAAACGCCATGACGGCGCGCACGCTCCGCGGCAGGGGGATCAGGCGCAGCGTCGCGCCGGTGAAGACGCACAATGTCCCCTCCGAGCCGACCAGCAGGCGCCCGATATCGTAGCCGACGACGCTCTTCATCGTGCGGCTCCCCGTGCGGATGATCTCGCCCGTCGGGAGGACCGCCTCGACGGAGAGGACGTAATCCCGCGTCACGCCGTATTTCACGCAGTGAAGCCCGCCCGCGCACTCCGCCAGCGTGCCGCCGACGGTGCAGAAGTCGCTGCTGGCGGGGTCGGGGGGGTAGAAAAGACCCTCGCGCTCGACGCGGGCCTGGAGGTCGGAAAGGACCACGCCCGGCTCAGCCACGGCGATCATGTCGTCCCTCGATACGGAGATGATCCGGTTCATCCGCGTCATCTCGAGGAGGATCCCCCCCTTCAGGGGGGTGGCCCCGCCGGTGAGCCCGGTGCCGGCCCCGCGCGGGTAGACGGGGACCCCGCGCTCGTTGGCGAGGAGGAGGATGCGCGACACCTCCTCGGCGCTGCCGGGCCTGACCACGACATCGGGGAGCGCCCGCTCTTTCATGGCGTCGACGCCGTAGCAGATGCGGTCTTCTTCAGCCGCCGAGAGATGCCCCCTGCCGACGATGGCCGCCAATGCCGGAATGATTTTTTCAGACGGGTTCATTCGATGGCCCCGCGCGCCCGCTGTGCGGAACGCGCACCCTATACTATCATCGCCCGGGGGGGGCTTCAACGCGCATCGAAACGCCCGAAACGCGCCGAAGGCGCGGGGCGGCCCCCGGAACGGGGGATCTCGGCCTTGCCGGAATCGGCATGCGATTGCCTCGCTGTTGCGACGCCGCGGATATCCATGGCATGACTGGGGGGGATCCGCTACACTCTGCCCGTCCCCGGAGCGGCGCATGACCTTCATCAAGAGAGGCCCGGATCTCGCGGAGAGGATGGAGATCCTCTCCCGCGACTCGCGCTACGACCTGGCGTGCGCCTGCGCCCCCCGCCGCGACGAGCACCGCCGGCGCTCCGGGGACGGCAAGTGGATCTACCCGGTGAGCCTCCCCGGCGGCGGATCGACGTTCCTCTTCAAGGTCCTCCTGTCGAACGCCTGCGTCAACAATTGCGCCTACTGCCCCCTCCGCGCGGGGGCCGACACGAGGCGCTGCGCCCTCTCCCCCAAAGAGCTCGCCGGGGCGTTCCTCGCCCACCATCGCGCCGGGAGGGTGGGCGGCCTCTTCCTGAGCAGCGCGGTCGAGGACACCCCCGACGGCACCATGGAGCGGATCAACGGCGCGGCGCTCCATCTCCGCAGGGCGCGGTTCAGGGGCTACATACACCTGAAGATCATCCCAGGGGCGTCCGACGCCGCCATCGAACAGAGCCTCGGCCTCGCCACGGCTGTGTCGCTCAACATCGAGACCGCCGGGGAGAGGAATTTCAGGGCGCTCACATCCTCCAAGGAGTACGACAGGGGGATCATCAGGCCGATGAAGCTCATCAGCGCCCTCACTGCGAGGGGGGCGCGGTACGCCGGCGTGAAGCAGACGACGCAGTTCGTGGTGGGCGCCGCCGGGGAGACGGACGCTGAGATCCTCCGATGGACATGGCGTCTTTACAGGGGGCTGGGCCTCGCGCGCGTCTACTTCAGCGCGTACCAGCGGGGGGCGGGCTCGCCTGGAGTGCCGGGCGAGCGATCGCCCGGCTCTCCAGGCGATCTTCTGACGCGGGAACACCGCCTCTACCAGGCCGATTGGCTCATCCGGAAATACGGCTTCGCCGCCGGGGAGATCCCCCTCGACGCCTCCGGCAACCTCTCCCTTGCGGTCGATCCGAAGGAGGCATGGGCTGTCCTCCACCCCGGCTTCTATCCCGTCAACATCAACACCGACGCGCCCTCGCGCCTCCTCCGTGTCCCGGGCCTGGGCCGGGTCGCGGTCGGGCGCATCCTGGAGTTCAGGAGGAACGGGGCGCGTTTGCGCTCGCTCGAAGACCTCGGCCGGATGAACAATGTACTCAAGCGCGCGGAGGCGTACGTCTCGTTCTGAAGGATGCGGGCCAAGAGTGCGCCCTGCCCCTGGGGAGGGGGTGGTGGGCGATAGAGGATTCGAACCTCTGACCTCTTGCGTGTCGAGCAAGCGCTCTAGCCAACTGAGCTAATCGCCCCGACGGGGGAAAGGGGAAGCCCCCACTGCGGTACGGATTATACCGCGGGCGGCCCCAAACCGCTCTATTTTTTCCGCGTCGTCCCGGGAAAGGGCGGAGGACCGGCCCTCGATATCAGAACGGTTGCCTCCCGCGGTCCCGGACCGAGATCAGCGGCTCAAGTTTCTCGAACGTCTTCTTTCCGATGCCCGGGATATCCATCACCCCCTGCTTGGTCTTGAAAGGGCCGATCTCCTCGCGGTGGTCCACGATGGCCTGCGCCCGCTTGACGCCGATCCCGGGGAGATACGTCAGCTCCAAAACGCTCGCCGTGTTGATATTCGTCGGCGTCGGGGTGCGCGCGCCGGGCGCCTTCTTCTTCTGGGCGCACAGGCCCGGCGCGCCCCAGAGCATCACGGCGGATGCGAGCACGAAAAAACCGACCCAGCGTTTCATCCCGCGCCCCCACGGAAGACGACCCCCGGGCACGGAGGCCCTGGACGGACCGGGCCGCGCATGGCCGGCGGCGTCACCGCCCCGCCGCCGCACACCATCATTCTACGCCGATCGCGTCAATCCGGCAACCGGAAAAGGGCGGCGCGCCATGCCGCCCGGCGCGGCGCAGGCCCCGAACGGGGACAGGGCTGAAGGGGGGCGTCTCAGCGGAATAGGGGGAGAAGGAATGTGTAGACCAGGAAAAACGCGCCGAGGACGACGACGACCATAACGATCCCGGCCTTCACCCTCGCGGCTCGTTGCTCGTGCTTGCGCAGGCCGATCGTCTGGAAACTCCCGGTGCTCAGGTAGCTCACGAAGCGCTTCTTCGAGTCCGTCATGAGCGAGGGGCCCAGCAGGCGCGCGACGGTGACATCGTCGCGCTTCCTCTCGGGTTTCGGCCTGGCGATGAAGCGGTCGAGGCGCCGGATCTCCCGGTTGACCGCCGAGAGCCGCCCCTCCACCTCCCTCAGGTGCCGGGAGACGACGCGGCCCCGAGAAGAAAACGGCCATTTCATGATCGCCCCCCCGGCGGGCGGGATGGGGCCGGCCCGGCTCCCGCCCCGCGCGGCGCCATCCCCCGCCTCACAGCATGGCCAGCACGGCGCAGAGGAGGCCGGCCATCACCGCGGCCGGCAGGGCGAGCCAGAAGCCTATCCGGAGCAGCTCGCCCGCGCTCAAGCGCGACGCCGCCGACGACGCCGCCTCAACGCCCCCCTCGGTCCACGCCTCCACGCCTGCCCCGCCCTCCCCCCTGAGGGCGGCTATGCGGGCCCTCGCCTCGCTCAGCTCCGTCCTCCCCCGCTGGAGGACGAGAAGCGCCCGGTTCAGCTCGTCCTTGAGCGTCGCAGGGGTCCAGCGCTCCTCCCGTATCACCGCAATCTGCTCGAGCAGGGCGGCGAAGCCCGCCCGCGCGTCTTTCACAAGGGCGGCGCGGCGCGCGACCTCGTCCCCCTCGCCCTCGAGAAGCGCGAGGGACTTCACGAGGGCCTCGGAGAGCTCCTTCTTCCCCCGGTACCACTCCTCCTGCCGGTGCCCCAGGTCCTCCAGTTCAGCCTTCTCCCGCTCAAGATCGGCCTGCTGCCTGCGGAGCTTCGCGATCTGCTCCTTCGCCTTCTCCACCTTGACGAGAAGCTCATCCTGCTCTTTCAGGTTCATGACTTCCTCTCCGGGTGATCCGCCGCGGCCCCTCAGAGAAGGCCAAGTATCTGCCCGAGGTCCGTCACCTGGTAGTCGGGGACGATCTTCAGGTTCTCGGGGTCCTGCCGGGCCGATTCGATTTCGCGCTCCATCTGGTCCACCAGCTCGCCGTCTTCGTCGCGGCGCTTCACGAGGACCGTCCACATCCCGGCCATGTTGCCCATCTGGATGTCCGTGAGGCGGTCGCCGACCATCATCGCCTTCTTCGCGGAGACGTTCATTTTCTTCAGGACGATCCCGGCGATCCGCGGGTTCGGCTTCTCCAGGTTGTCCCTCAGCGAATCGTTCCAGTCGAAGAAAGCGTCTGGCGGCTGGAGCCCGGGGACGTGCTTGAACGCCTCGAGTACAACGGCCTTGGTCGTGAACGTCGCCACGGCGTATTTCACCTTCATCGCGCTGAGCTCGCGCATCAGCCGCACCGCGTCCGGGAAGAGCTTCGATCGGCCGGCTCGGATGTACCGGATGCGCTCCCGCTCGTCCACGACGCCCTTAGCCCGCTGGAAGTGGGCCCAGGTGGTCTTCAGGCCGATCGTCTCGAGCTTCTCCATGAACCCCTTGTTCGTGAAGTAGGAGAGCATATACTCCTCCTCCCTCCCCTTAGGGATGGAGCCGCCGCACTCCGCGACCGTCTTCACGAAAACATCCTTCCAGTAGATCTTGGGGTTCGGATAGATCTTGGCGATCGTGTTGTCGTTGTCGAATATCACCGCTTCCATCTTCCTTGCCATGGTGCAGCCTCCGCTCGTCGAAATCCGCGCGGCGCGCCGATAAGCCCGCCGACCGGCGCCCGCGCCGGGCCCGCCGCGGCGCCGTCAGCGGCCCTCCCGGCGTTTCTTCTCCTTGAACGCCCTCAGCCACAGATCGTAATCCGCGCCCAACTCGTCCCTGCGCTGCTCGAACTCCTCGAGGGAGATCGGGATCGGCGAATCGCCCCGGAACCGGCGGAGGGAGACGTACGCCTGGTAGGCGAGGACCGACTTCGCCTTGTGTAGTACGGCGACCAGCGTCTCGACCGCCTTCACGTCGCCGATCCGCTCGAGGGCGAACACCATCCGCTCCCCCTCCTCCCAGCCGACATCCTTCGCGGCGAGCATCTTGCCGATCTCGTCGGCGACCTCGGGGGCCCCGATGAGCCCCATCGAGATCACCGCCGACCGCCGCATCTCCGGCACCCACGACTGCGCATAGCGCAGGAGCGCGGTCGCCGTGCCGGAATCCCCGCAGACGCCGGCGAGGCGGATCAGGAATATCGCCACGGGGAGCTTGGCCTTCTCCATCCGCCCCTCCGCCCACCTGTTGAACGCGGTCCGCTCCGCCGACTCGGGGAAGCGCTGCCTCATGCAGATCTTCTGGACCTCCGCGGAGAAAGCCGCCAGGTACTGGTCGAGGACCTGGCGCGCGTTCGCGCCGGCGGCGTCATACTCCTCCGCCATGATGCGCGCAAGGCGGTACAGGGAGAGCTCGCCGATGCGGTGGACCGGGAGCTCGGGCGATCTCAGGCCGCGGCAGCAGTCGACGATCTCGTTGGTCAGGACCATGAAGCGCGACCGTTCGAACCGGCCGTCCCTCGGGAGGGCATCCAGGCCGGTGATCAGCGTCAGGGGGATGATCCGCGGCTCCTCTTCGTCCAGCGGGCGGTACGCCCCCTGCGCGCCGCGCCACCATTTCACCCATTTCTCCTTGAGCTGCGGGTCGTCGGGCCTCGTCTCCCGCGGGGCCGTCCTCGAGTTGGCGGCGAAATCATCTATCAGGAGAAGGGCCGCGGAGCGTATGGTCGGGTCGGTTCGGTCGAGGAACGCGATCAAGCCGTCCATGACCCCGGGATTGTCGGTGCGCCGCACGATCATCTTGATCTCCTTGAAGCGGTCGCCCTTGATCCGGCCGCGGGCGGCGTAGTCGATGATGACGGGGAGGGATTCCGCGTCGCCCGCCCTCAGCAGGGCGATCGCGGCCTCGTCCTCGAAGACCCCCTCGACCATGGCGGCCCGAAGCGCCGCCCGGACCTTTTCGCCCCCGACGATGCCCAGCATCCTGATATACGCCCAGCGGCTCACGTACGGCAGTTTCCCCCATTCGGCGGAGAGGCGGGCGATAAAGGCGTCCCTCCCGGGGGTCGGCTGGAAATGGTACGGATAGCCTAGGCGCTCCATCTTCTGGAAGACGGCCTCCACCTTCCGCAGTATCGCACTCGACTTTCCGTCCCGCTCCAGGGCGGCGGTTCTGCGGACAAGGGATTCGAACCGCTCGAAGAGGCCGCTTTCGGCGGCGGCGCGTTTCGCCGGCGTGTAATCCGTGAAACCGTCGAGCGCGTCGTCGATCCCCGCGATCGCGCGGTCGATTTCGCCCTCCCCCCTCGCCTCCGGCGTGGGGGCGGGCTGGGGCGGGGAGACCGCGTCCGGCGGAACGGCCGGGATATCCGCCGCCCCCCCGGCCCCCATCCCGGCCATCTCCTCCATCTCCGCGGCCACCTGGCGGTTGAGATTCTGGAGCCGCTCCAGCTCCCGCTGGCGGATCAGGATGGCCTTGAAGATGAGCGCCACGAGGAGCAGCAGGAGGACTCCGGTCGCGATGAGTATCTTCAGGTTGAACGACAATTTGATCTTCATCGTTTCACGGCGAACCGAGCGCCGCCCCCCCCGCGAGGGCGCAGAGATCGTCCCTGACGCGCCCCATCACCGCCATTCGCATCTTCTTCCCCGCCTGGTTCGACACGGAGGAGAGGGTGAACGGCTTCCCGACGCGTACGGTGAGCCGCACACCCCTCCGCAGCATCTTCAGCGGCCGGTACAGGTCCCGGCAGCCGGCGACGCCGACCGGGACGAGCGGAACGTTCGTCCTCTGGGCGATGAGGCTGAGGCCCGGCTTGAGGGGTTCCCCCCGCTCGATCCGCCTGATCCCCCCCTCGGGGAAGATGAGCAGGACGCCCCCGGCGGCGAGCACCCCCGTCGCCTCCTCGATCGCCCGCCTGTCGAGGCTGCCCCGGCTCACGGGGATCGCCCCCAGGCGGCGGAGGAGAAAGCCGAGCGGGAGGGGCCTGAACAGCCCCGCCATGGCCATGATGTAGACCGGCTCCGGCATGAAGCAGGCCACAAGCGGGGGATCGAACCACGACAGGTGGTTGCAGAAGAGGATATAGGGCGGGGGCGGGAGGTTCTCGAACCCCTGTTTCCTTATCCGCGCGCAGAGGCGGAAGAACGCCCTGAAAAACGGCTTCAGCGCGCGCTGAAACGGCAGCCGGCCATCTCCTTTCACGCCCATCGCGGCACCTTATATCTTGGCGATATCCTCGAAGAGTATGTCGATGCCGACCACGCCCGCGACCACCCCGTCCATCCCGCGGACGGGGGCGGAGACGGTGATGCACAGCGCGCCGTCGAGGAGCGACGTGTAGAAGTCGCTGACGTGCGTCTTCCCGGTCTTCATCGGCCCCTTGAACCAGTTCCGGTTGGAGAAATCGAAGCCCGGGACGAAATATGAATCGTACTTCTCCTGGTCGCCCGCCTTGACGATGTTGGCGGTGATCTTCCGCCCGGCGGTGTCCGTCACGTACATGTACTTGATGAAAGGGTGGTCTTCGAGCATCCCGGCCAGCACCGGCTCCATCTTCGCCCGCTCCATGGAGCGGACCTCCGCGCGCTCCGTGAACTCCTCCACGAGCTGCTGGGCGACCGACCGGACGCGCGTTTTCAATCGGTCGAAATCGGACTTGAACAGGTGCGGCAGGTGGAGCCGCGCCATATGGAGCATCTCCTCGTCGGAGATGGATGTGGTCCGCTGGCCGGCATACTGCGCGTCCACCCACTTCTTGATCTTCATCAGGCCCGGCTCGCGCTTGTCGATCCTCCGGTCCCCCTCGAGGCCCAGATATGAGTCGACCCAGTAGGCGATCCCGGCCACGCCGGCCTTGTCGGCGATGCTCACCCTCACCGGCCGATTCAGTATCTTGGCCGTGTCGAACGGGTTGTAGATCTCCTCGTGCTTCAGCACTCCGTCGGCGTGGATACCGGCCCTGGTGGTGTTGAAGTCGAGGCCGACGAACGGGTAGTTCGGGGGGATCTGCACCCCCAGCTCGTCCTGGAAGTAGCGCGCGATCTTGGTGATGACGGTGGTGTCCACCCCGCCCGGGCGGCCGCGCAGGGAGAGGTACTCCATCACCAGCCCCTCGATCGGCGGGTTTCCGGTCCTCTCCCCGAACCCCAGGATGGTGCCGTTCGCGGCCGCGCAGCCGTACAGCCAGGCGGTGACGGCGTTGATGAGGACCTTGTGGAAGTCGTTGTGCCCGTGCCACTCGAGCCTCTCCGCGGGGACGCCGGCGTCGTGCCTGAGGCCGTGCATGATGCGGGGGACGCTTCTGGGAAGCGTGGCCTCCGGCTGCGGGACGCCGTAGCCGAGCGTGTCGCACGCCCTGATCTTTATTGGGATGCCGCTCTCGTCCGCGAGGCGCATCAGCTCGCGAACGAACGGAACGACGAAGCCGTGGAAGTCGGCGCGGGTGATATCCTCGAGATGGCAGCGCGGGGTGACGCCCGCCTCCAGGGCGGCGCGGACGACGCCGAGATAGTTTTCCGCGGCCTCGCGCCGCGTCCAGTTGAGCTTCAGGAAGATATGGTAGTCGGAGCAGGAGGTGAGGATCCCTGTTTCCCCGAGGCCCATCTCCCTGACGAGGTTGAAATCCTCCTTCCTGGCCCTGATCCAGCCGGTCACCTCCGGGTAACGGTACCCCTCCTCGAGGCAGGCGCGCACCGCCTCCTTGTCCTGCCGGCTGTAGAGGAAGAACTCCGCCTGCCGTATGAGCCCGGCCCCGCCGTCGAGTTCGTGCAGCATCGTGTATATGTCGACGATCTGCCGCACCGTGTAAGGCGGGCGGGCCTGCTGCCCGTCGCGGAACGTCGTGTCCGTGATCCAGATATCCCGGGGGGCCTCCATCGGCACCGACTTGCCGTCGAACTCCACGCGGGGGATCTCGGTGTACGGGAAGAGCCCCCGGTAGAAGACGGGCTCGTCCATATCCCGCACCTCGCCCCCCCCCATCCCGCTGTTCCCGCTCATGTTCCCACCATGGCATCCGGCGCGCACCGAAGCCCCGCCCTCACACCGACTCCTTCAGCGCCTCCCGCTTGAGGGCGGCGATCGCCTCGTTCGGCCTGAGGAGCTTCGGGCACGCCTCCTCGCAGTGGAAGATCGTCCGGCAGCGCCAGACGCCGTTCCGGCCGTCCACCAGCGCGAGGCGTTCGCGCTTCGCCTCGTCGCGGCTGTCGAAGACGAAACGGAACGCCTTCAGGAGCGCGCCTGGTGCGAGGTACTCCGTGTTGAACCAGAAGGACGGGCATGACGAGGTGCACGAACCGCAGAGTATGCAGTTGACCGCGAGATCGATCCGCCCGCGCTCCTCGGGCGACTGCGGGATCTCCCGGTCCGGCCGCGGCGATCTCCTGACGAACCACGGCATCACCCTCCGGATCGACCGGTAGAACTCCTCCATCTCCACCACCAGGTCCCTTACCACCGGGTAGCCGGGCAGGGGGTTGACCGTCACCGTGCGCCCCGGCAGGCGCGCCGCCTGGAGATGGCAGGCGAGGTCGTTCTTGCCGTTGATATTCATCGCGCACGAGCCGCAGATGGCGCTCCGGCAGGAGCGGCGGAAGGTGAGGGTCGGATCGATAGCGTCCTTGATCGACTGGAGGCAGTCGAGGACGGTCATCCCCTTCTCCACGTCCAGATTGAAGGTGTCGTAGCGCGGTCGCCCCCCGCGCTCGGGGTCGAAGCGGAATATCCTGAACGTGTAGCGGCCGAGCGGTTCCGTCATCGCGACCTCAGTATTTGCGCTCCTTCGGCTGGTACCGCGTGATCCTCACCGGGGCGTAGTCGAAAAGCGGCCCGTCCGGGCCGCGCCTGGCAAAGGAGTGCTTGAGCCACGCCGCATCGTCGCGGGCCGGGTAGTCGGATCGGAAGTGAGCGCCCCGGCTCTCCGTCCTGGCGAGCGCCCCAGCGACGATCACCTCGCTGAAGTCGAGGAGGCTCCTCAGCTCCAGCAGCTCCACGAGCTCCGTGTTGAACCGTTTCCCCCGGTCGGCGAGGCGGACGCGGGAGAAGCGCTCCCGGAGGGCGGCGATGGACCCGAGCTGCTCGCGCAGCGGACCCCCCGCGCGGAAGATGCCGCAATTCTTCTGCATGCCCGACTGGAGCTCGGCGCGGATCCCGGCGAGGGATTCCCCGCCGCCCCCCTCCGCCAGCGCCGCGAGCTCCCTCCGCGCCTCCCCCTCGCCGCCGGCCGGCGCATCAGGCCACTCGATCGACGGAAGGTCGGCGCATACCGCCCGCCCGGCGCGCCCCCCGAAGACCACCGCCTCCAGCAGCGAGTTGCACCCGAGGCGGTTCGCCCCGTGGACGGATACGCACGCGCACTCCCCGCAGGCGTAGAGCCCGCGGACCTTCCGCCCTGACGCGTCGGCGAGTACGCGCCCGTCGTTGTCCGTCGGGATGCCCCCCATCGAGTAGTGGGCGGTCGGCTGGATCGGGATCGGCGCCCTCAGGGCGTCCACCGCGGTAAAGCGCATCGCCAGGTCGAGGATCTGGGGCAGCCGCGCGCGGATCTTCTCCGCGCCCAGGTGGCGCAGGTCGAGGTGGACGTACGGGGCGCCCCCGATCCCCCGGCCGGCGTCGATCTCGGTCTGGATGGCCCGGGAGGTGACGTCCCGGGGGGCGAGCTCCATCCGGTCGGGGGCGTAGCGCCCCATCAGCCTCTCCCCCCGGCCGTTCAGGATATGCGCCCCCTCGCCCCGGGCGCCCTCCGTCACCAGTATACCGCTCGGGTAGAAGCCGGTGGGATGGAATTGCACGAACTCCATATCCTCGATCGGGAGCCCGGCCCGGTAGACCATGCGCAGGCCGTCCCCCGTGTTGGCGTGCGCGTTCGAGGTGATCTTGAACGCCCGGCCGTAGCCGCCGGTGGCGAGGATCACCGCCCGGGCGGAGTAGGTGTGGAGCTCCCCGGTGAGTATCTCCATGGCGATCACGCCCGTGCACCGCTCCCCGTCCATCGAGAGCGAGAGGACGACCTGTTCCGGGTAGAACTTCACCGCGTGCCTCAGGCACTGCTCGTAGAGGCAGTGCAGGATGACATGGCCGGTGAGGTCGGCGGCGTAGCAGGCGCGCGGCCTGGAGTGCCCGCCGAACGGGCGCTGGGCGATGAGCCCCTCGGGCGTTCGGCTGAACGGCACGCCCATCTGCTCGAGGTCGATCACGGCGCGCGGGGCCTCCTTCACGAGCAGCTCGACCGCGTCCTGGTCGGCGAGGTAGTCGCTCCCCTTGACGGTGTCGAACATGTGGACGTCCCAGCCGTCGTCGGAGGCGTTGCCCAGCGAGGCGGCGATGCCGCCCTGGGCCGCCCCGGAGTGCGAACGGGTGGGAAAGACCTTCGTGAGGACGCAGCACCCCCCCGCGGCCTGCGCCTCGACGGCCGCGCGCAGCCCCGCGAGCCCGGCGCCGACTATCACCGTGTCGTATCGATGGTGCATGGCCGCGAGCCCCGTCAGACCGCGTGGAACGACGCCACGGTCATGAAGCCGATGCAGAGGAGGACGAGCGCCGCCGCCGTTATCGCGACGAGGGCCGCCGCGCGCAGGGCCGCGCTGCCGACGTAATCCTGCACGATCCCCCATACCCCGTACCAGCCGTGCGGGACGGCGGCGGCGAGGAAGACGATGTCGAACGTCTTCCAGAGCGGATTCGCGAAGCGCCGAGCCACGTCGGCGTACAGCCGCTTCTCGGGGCCCATGTAGTGCATGAGCGCGAAATGCACGGCGACGAGGACGAAGATGAGCGCACCGCTCGCCCTCTGGAAAAGCCAGCCGGTCGATCCCGTACGGTTCATCTGAAGATCGCTCTTTGACGGCGCGCCGCGGCAGGCGCGCCCGGATTCACGCTCAGGCCAGGCAGAACACAAGGATCACGCCGCCCGCGATCCCGAGTGCGGCGCAGACGCCGAAGACGATCCAGTACGTCGCGCGATGGGCGCGCATGCCGAGGCCGCAATCCATGGCCACGAGGCGGATCCCGTTCAACCCGTGGTAGAGCACCGCCGCCAGCAGGAACGCCTCGCCCACCCTGAAGATCGGAGTGGAGAGCGTCTTCATGAGGGCGTCGTACGCCTCCCGCCCCTTCTGGAGATTGTGGACCACCCATATGTGCATGGAGAGATAGACCACCAGGGCGATCCCGGAGACGCGGTGGAAGAGATGCGACCAGAGCCCCTCCCCCCATCGGTAATGGTATCTTCTCATGGCCTCGAACGGCCGCGGCCGGCGGAGGCGCCAGCCGGGCGGATCGCTGGGCATTATAGCATCGCCATCGGATCGGCATCCACCAGAATCTGAATCCCCTTCGGCGGCTTGAGGCCGGCGGATACGGCCTTGAGGAGGGCGTTCATCTTGAGGACTCCCTTCCCCCTCAGGATGATCTGCCAGCGGTAATACCCCTTGGCGCGCGCGATCGGGGCGGGGGCCGGGCCGAGGACCGCGATGCCGGGGGGGGCGGCGGAGACCGCGGCCCCGGCAAGCCGGCGGCTGTACCACCGAACCGCCTCCTCCCCCCTCCCCCGTACGGTCACGGCTACGAAGCGGTTCACGGGCGGATAGCCGAGCTCCTCGCGGAAGACGATCTCCCTCCGATAGAACGCCTCGTACTCCTGCCCCCGGGCGGCCGCTATGGCGGGATGCGAGGGCGCGAATGTCTGGACGATGACCTCGCCCGGCATATCGCCCCTTCCCGCCCTTCCAGCGACCTGGGTGATGAGCTGGAAGGTGACCTCGGAGGAGCGGAAGTCGGGGAGGTTCAACGCCGTGTCAGCGCAGATGACACCCACGAGCGTCACGTTCGGGAAGTGGAGCCCCTTGGCGATCATCTGCGTCCCGAGGAGGATGTCGATCTCGCCGCGCTTGAACGCCCCGAGCGTCGCGGCGTGCGCGCGCCTGCCCGCCATCGAGTCGGCGTCCATTCTGCCGACCGTCCGCCCCGGGAAGAGCTTCCTCACCATCAGCTCCAGCTTCTGCGTGCCCAGGCCCGGAAAGAGAATGCCCGGGGAGCCGCAGACCGGGCAGCGCTCCGGCGGCCTCCCGGAGAAGCCGCAGAGGTGGCAGGCCATCGCCTCCCCCTCCCCGTGCACGGTGAGGGATATGGAGCAGTTCGGGCATTTCTGCACGAAGCCGCACCGGCGGCAGGAAAGGATCGGGGAGAAGCCGCGGCGGTTCAGGAACAGGATTACCTGCTGCCCTTTTTCGAGGCGGTCCTCCATCGCCGCGAGGAGGCGGCGCGAGAAGAAGGTCGTCCGGTTCGACCGCCGCGCCTCCATCCGCATGTCCACGATCGTGACGGGGGCGAGGGGCCGGCCCTCGATCCTCCGCGGGAGCGTGAACAGGCGGTACCGGCCGGCGAGGGCGTTGCGGTACGACTCGACGGACGGGGTCGCCGAGCCGAGGATCACCGCGGCGCCCTCGATCTTCCCCCGCATGACCGCCACGTCGCGGGCGTGGTAGCGCGGCGACTCCTCCTGTTTGTACGTGCGCTCGTGCTCCTCGTCCACGACGATGAGACCGAGGTCGGCCACGGGGGCGAATATCGCCGACCGGGCCCCCACGGCCACGCGCGCCTTCCCGTCCCGCACCTTCTCCCACTCGTCCATCCGCTCCCCGTCCGAGAGGGCGCTGTGGAGCACCGCGACGTTTTCGGCGAAGCGCGCCTTGAATCCCTCCACGGTCTGGGGGGTGAGGGCGATCTCGGGCACGAGCATGATCGCCCCCCGCCCCTCCCTCAGGGCGGCGTCGATCGCCTGTAGGTACACTTCGGTCTTGCCGCTGCCGGTGACGCCGTGGAGGAGGACGACCGAGAAGCGGCGCTCGCGGATCGCGCGGGACGCGTACGTGATGGCGCGGGCCTGTTCCGGGGTCGGGGGCAGATGGCCGGCTGCGCCGGCGGCGCCCCCCGTCCACGGGTCGCGCCAGACGCGTTTCCGCGCGACGCTCACAAGCCCCTTCCCCTCGAGGGCGCGCACCGCGGCCGGCGAGGCCCCGACGCGGCGGAGCAGCGCCTGCATCGCCTCCCGCCCGCCTCGAGCCAGGAGCTCCTTCAGGACAAGCGCCTGCTTCGGCGCGCGCGCGCAGGCGGCGTCCGCGCCGCCGGCCGCCTCGATGCGGGCCCGGTCGGCCTCGACGAAGAGCGGCATCCTCGCCTTCGCCCCCCCGCGCACCCCGGACGGCACCATGCAGCGGATCACGGCCGGTAACGGGCAGTAGTAGTAGGAGGCGATCCACTCGGCGAGGCGCATCACGGGGGGGGCGATCACCGGCCTCGCGTCGCGCACGGACAGGATCGGCTGCGCGCCCGGATGGGGCGCCCCTTCGGAGACGGAGGCGACGTAGGCGCCCATCCGCCGCGAGCGGAACGGGACGTAGACGCGCACCCCGGGGGCGACAGCCCCCTCGATCTCGCGCGGGATCAGATAGTCGAACTGCCGGTCGACCGGGATCTCGAGGACGACCGACGCGAATCTGGGCATATCTCACCGTGTGGCGGCACCCTCGGCGGGAACGGGTCTCGGTGCCGGCTATACCACAACCCGGCGCCGATGGGGACATGCCGCCTCACCCAGCCTCCCGGTCGACGAAGGCGCGCACCTTCTTCAGGTCCTCCCACGCCTTGCGCTTGTCGGCCGGGTTGCGGAGCAGGTAGGCGGGGTGGAAGGTCGGGAGCACCGGGACGCCGTGGTAGTCGTGGAGGCGGCCGCGGAGCCTGTTGATGCCGTCGTCGGTCTTTAGCATCGCCTGCGCCGCGCAGCGGCCGAGGGCGCAGATCAGCCGCGGCCTCAGGATGGCCAGCTGCTCGAGGAGGTACGGCTCGCAGCAGGCGACCTCGTCGGGGCGGGGATCGCGGTTCCCGGGGGGGCGGCACTTGACGATATTCGTGATATAGACATCCTCGCGGCCGAAGCCGATCGCCGCGAGCATCTTCGTCAGAAGCTGCCCCGCCCTTCCGACGAACGGGAGCCCCTGCCTGTCCTCCTCCGCCCCCGGGGCCTCGCCGATGAAGACGACGGGCGGACGGACCGCCCCGGCGCCGAAGACGGCCTTGTTCCGTGTCTTCCCGAGGCCGCACGCCGCGCACCCCGCGACCGCGCGCCCGATCCTCCGCAGCGAGGAAGCGGCCTCCGCCGGGGATGCGGAGGATCGGGCGCGCGGTCGCGGGG
>ERZ1026796.899-NODE-899-length-21621-cov-6.649856_pt1 | contig 21621 bp, 17 predicted proteins | sample MGYA00520874_ERZ1026796 | MGnify/ENA primary metagenome ERZ1026796 (study PRJEB33270, sample SAMEA104284474) | anaerobic digester metagenome | biome: Anaerobic digester microbiome; feature: mesophilic sludge digester; material: Anaerobic digester biomass | place...
TAGTCGGTGAAGTCCAATCCCGCCCCCGATACCTCGTAGGTAAAAGAAAAGTCCCAGTCGTAGCCGAGAATCAGCGGAGGCAAGGTGTAACGTGCAGGGTAGATCATTTACACCACTCCCTTTCAATAAAAAAGCCCCTCCGAAGAGGGGCCTCACTTGTTTTGTTGTGGTTGCTTACTTCTTGCGCCAGTAAAGAACGTCCGATACCCTGAAATCCTTGTCGTCCCGCCACCAATCGTATAACCCTTCCGCCGTGATCTGTGTCTGTCTTGACGGGAACGGGGTGATGTAACCCGCCGCTTCGTAACCTGACTTCAGAATGTCAAGCCACTCGTCTGAATCATCCCACTCTATGACAGCCTCCTTAACGTCCTTTATAAGGTTGCCCAGGCTTTGGGTGACTTCCGATACAGGTGTAAATCGATAGTTGTAATTCAGCAAGGCATAGGATGAAATATCCCTCACTCCCACTACCGGGGAAGCGATGTACCCCAATATTTCAAGAGCCGCCCATACGAGCGGGTCTTCATCATCATCCGGCCCCCTCATGGTCATAAGTTCACCCAACAGAGCAGGAGCGATAACCAGATAGAAAGCCGCCGCCGCAACCTTCATGGGCTGTACACCCTTCAACTGGGCATACTTGACCTCTGAATACATAAGGTTGTAAAGGACGCTGAAGAACGAGTAATACATGGTGAACAGTTTCTGAAACTCCCCGAACTGGTCGCCCCTCTGGACTGCCGCCAATGAATAGGTATGTCCTGATCCCTGTGACTTCCTGACCATCCCGTCTGCGTATGCCACAGCCCTGTCGCCGGATATCCCCTCACTTAAGGCTTTGGTATAAGCGGCCTGCCATGTCGGGACCGATACCATCATGTCAGCCCAACCTATGGCATAGAGTGCCGCCACGTTGACCTTCCTGACCAGTCCGTCCCTGCCTATCATCCTTTCAAGAGCATCTTTGGCGTCCCTGTCGAATCCCTCTTTACGGTGTCTCATGAAGTCCGACTTAGCCAGAGTGTCATCCCACATATTTTGCGGGTTGCTCATGAAATCCACGAGGGATATCGCCATCTGCCCCGTGCCCACAAGGTGAGCCGAAGTGAAGTAACCCAGGAACTGCGCCACGATAACGGATGCTTTGAACCCCATAGCAACTATTGTCGCTCCGTATCGTGCCTTCTTGATAGCGGCGGCGAAAGGATCAAAGAGATCCCGTCTTGTTGATGCAACCGCCTTGTGCCATGAAACGAACTGTCTATACCCGTCCAGACCGAAAGCGTCTATGACGGCATCCCTTACCCTGTCGTGCCTGAGTATCTTCCCTATGTCTATGACTGCCTTCCGGAACGCAAGGTCGTGAAGCATGTCTGCAAGGTGTCTGTTGAGAACGTTGAACCCCAACCTCAAGGGAAGTCCAGTTGTTTCAACCGCTTCCTTCGTGTGCCCCTGATTCGTGTGTCCGAAAGCGGAATACCCCTTGTTGAAACTCTCATGTAGTTGCTTGTCGGACAGTTGAGCCGCCTTGAATGACTGGTTGCTGTCGTATGCTATGGGGTAATACCCGCCCCTTAACACTCCGTACTTCGTCTTGACGGGAACGATCTCTTTCTTCCCCGGCCTGAATCCAGCCGTTTCAACATGCAACTGTTCAATGGCGGGCCAGAATGTCTCAAGGTGGTCCCATATATCCTGAACGACCTGCCAGTCCCGTTCGTCCAGAATATCAAGGACTTCCCATACCTGCCGTTCCGTCCATCCCCATGTGCCTTTGGGATTCAAGACCCTTTCTCTGTTCTCTTTAGCTCCCATGTTCAAAGCAAGGGTCAGAACATCCTCTTTGGTCAACTCCTGCCCTATTGCCGCAAAATGCCGTCTCCGGTGCTGCAGGTCGTGCCACTCATCATCCGAATAGACGGACAATATCTCGCGGAGTTTCCCGTAAGCCTGTTCCTTCAGAAGGGTCTCCGTCTGATCGGCATCGACAAACACCTGATGGATGTACTCCTGCCACGGACCTGTATCCTTGAAGTCGTCAAGCACCCTGCAAAGGAACTCTATCTTTAAGTGCCACGCATTGAACGCACCCAGCCAGTCTTTTAACTGTTGTCCCTTCTTTGGATGCAGTGGTCTCTTAGGCTTGCCCTTTTCCCCTATCGCCTTTTCCTTTGATGCTACAAGGGCATCCACAGTCGCCTCTAGGTCTCTTGCTGTCTTGCTTGTGAGCAGTTTTCCCTTCAAACGTCCCAGGTGGATGATGTTCGCCACGGCATTCGCAAAATCGTGCAGTTCCTGAACGGTCATATCCTTGACATTGGTCTTGTATGACTCCTGCCTTAACCGTTCCGGAATAGCCGCTACCAGACTCTCGTCTTCCTGTTCGGAGATCCATGCGCTCAACTTCTTTATCTCACTCAGTTTTTTGTCGGACAAACGTTTCATTGACACCCTTGCGAACAAAGCGTCCAACTGGTCAAGGTATTCTATGGGCAATCCTTTGGGAGGTTTCTTCTCTAACCCCCTTAGTTTCTTGGATATCTTGTCGATAGCCGCCTTTTCCTTCATCACCGTTATTGCCATCTGGTGATTGACCAACTGCTGTTCCTTGAATCCAGCCGCCGCTTCATAGTCGCCCTTCTCCATTGCCCTGAACGCATCCCTGATAGCCTTCTGCTCAAGGCGGAAGTACCTTCCCACATTCAGTTTATCGGGGTGCATGGAGGCAACCGCTGATTCTATGGCGAGCCTTACCGCTTCCTTGCGCCTTAGTGCTTCCGCACGTTCTATCTTGATATTGTCCTTTTCAACACCCTGCGCTATCTGGCGGAGAATACTTATCTCCGCAATGATGGTGTCAATACGTGTCCCGTTCCTTATCTCGCGTTCGGCCTGACCGGTCATGTCACCGCCCTCTATCATGGCATTCCAGTCAGATACCCTTGCTTCGGTCAGTTCCTTGATCTTGTCTCTTTTAGACGGAGCTTCAAGAATATCCCTTATCATCTGTTCGCCGGAATTGTAGCCAAAGAACTCCGCCGCCATGTCAGCGTTGTACGCTCCCTTTTGGGACATTATCTTTTTCGGGAGCCTGTTCGCCACATCCTCCCCGTAAGCCATAGCGATGACTGTGCGGTTCAGTTTGATACCGCCATCTGATACGGGTCTGGACATCTCTTCCAATGCCCTGTAAACAGGCATGTTCTCAACTTCCCGTGTCACCTCTTTACGGGCATCCTTCAACTGCTGTTTCTTGAGGTTCTTCCATGCTTTTTTTGTTGTCCTCATGGCCTTATTGAACAGGGAACGCCATGCCTCTTCGTGAGCCTCGTCAGCGGTAGCCCGTTGCCCCTCAATAACATCGTCCGGAAGCATGTCAGTGCCTACAGCCTCAAGGAAGGAATCGTACTTGTTGCGGGTTTCCGCCTCCGTGATCTCTTCCTCTGTTGCAAGCATCCGGTCAAAGACACCACGTATATCATCGTTCATATCAACATTGAGGTAACGAACATGAGCATAGATGCTTGTGAGCCACTTCTTGAACGATTCAAAGGCTTTGCGGAGTGCGGATGATGGAGCGTTCCCTTCCATTAGATATGCCTCAAAGCCACGTGCAAACTTCTCGTGCTGTTCATTGGTCAGGGGTTTCCCTTTTTCCGCACCGAGCCAGTCAAGAATAGTCTCGTAATCCCTTACGACCCATGCAGGAGCGTTCTTCTGTCGGGCTATCTGTTCAATATCCTTCAGGAACAAATGCCCTGATTCATGGAGGAAGGTGGACATATCCGATGCCTGAATGAGGCGTATGATAGCCCTCGTATCAGACAGGTCGATACTGCCACGGTTCTCCTGATAGTACGTATTAAGTATCTGTATAGCCTCGTCATCGAAAATAACGTAGTTATAGGAGCCTTCGCCCTTTGAGCGTGAAGTCCCGTCAAGGTACTTGATACCCTTGATGCCGAGGGAGTTGAGGTATTTGGATGCGGCTTTTTGTGACCCAATGTGTTCCGCAAACCCCATGTACGCTGTAACGCCGGTCGGGGAAAATTCGTATTCGCCGTTACGCTCCATAACTTCGGTTACGCGCCGGATATAATCCCCAAGGTCATTGTCGCCGAAAATTATTCCCTTCACCTTCGCGCTCTGCTCACTCAGCGGCTTATCCCAATCAAGCAGGACATCATCGTTGGGGATATCGACCTCGTAGAGTTGACCTGACTTCTTAAACTCTACTCCGGTTTCTTTCCACTCTCTGATTTGTTCCACTACATCCGTGTCACCATTAGCCTTCGCCTTCCTAATAGCAACGTTATAAGGGACATCACTCCTGTTAAATATTTCAACGGCAACATAAGCAGATGCTTTATCTGCGACACTTCCTGGTTCTGGTTGTATCCCGTTTGGTTGCCAATCCGACAGTGCTTCTTTGTAATATTTTGCAACCTCTTTATTCCCTGCGAAGTACAGTCCCCATCCGTATGCCTGTGCGCCCTCACCCGTGCCGATGTGGTCAAGCGTGAACTTGTCGAACCTGTGTGGCGAACCGTGGTAGGCAGGCTGATGATAAATATTCGCATCGTCCGGGTTCCACGTACCCTGGTTGTTGACGGATTTGATTTGTGTGGGGGAGAAGGTTACATAGGAAACGCCACCAAACTCCGTATCATCTACACGCAACCCGTCAAACCCGTCGCTCTTCCATTCTTGTACTGCCTCTTCTGAATTTGCAATCTCAAACAATTCGTCAAGAGACACGTCTTTCGGATTCTTGATTTGTAAATAAACTTCTTTTTGTTGAGAATACGGAGAAAATTCTCTATCTACCATAGACTTGTCAGAGAACCAAAACCCTAACTTGGCAACATTTTGGGCGTCTCCCCAATCGGTGTTTTTGCCCAAGAACTCTTTTTTAAACTCTTTAAACTCTGCATCCGTCCCGTGATACACCACCAACGGCTTGCCCTGCTCGTCAACGACCTTCGAGTCACCGAACCATTTGTAGAAGTTGTCGTTCAGTTCTATCGTGCCATCCTGCCCGTAGGTGATGCCGTCCTGTGAATACTGCTTCACCCGGTCGCCCACCAGGAAGCGGAACAGTTCAGTATCGTCCTCCGCCTCCGTGAAGTTCTCTAAGAACTGTACTGCTTTGTCGAGGTGCAATCCGCCTTCCTTCGCAAACATCTTTGCCCCTATCGCCTTACGCAACCTCTGCGCTTCTTCCTTACCAAAGGTGGCGACAATGGACTTGTAATCAAGTCTTCCGTTCTTCCGTATCACATCAAGTGCATCTTTACGCCTTGTTTTATCCTCTTCCATAAGAGAATTGATTTCCTCAAGGTAAGCCGCTTCCGCTTCCATAAGAGAATTGATTTCCTCAAGGTAAGCCGCTTCCGCCTGTTTGGATGATTCCGTATCGGTTACTACAACACCCTGTGTACTCTCCTGTGCCACCTCAAAGTCGGCGGGATCAAAGCGTACCCCTTCCGCATCCGCTATTTCAGGACGTATCTTCGTTCCCGTCTTCTCCGTCAGTTTCGGAGAATAACCAGTTATGCTCAAGCCCACTTTTGCAAGCCATCTCATGGGAGAAATGCCCAATGCCTGCCCCGCGACCACGGAACGTGCCTTTATCACCGATGCGGAACGTTCCGCTTCCTGTGCGCCCATGCCTGACGCTATGAGTTGGGTCTTGACGACCTCTCCCACCTGTTCAGCGGAAGTCCTGACCGATTCGTCAGCGTCCATTGCGGACTGTGCCTCGTACCATTCACCCTTGACCTTTTCCTCGAAGCGGGACATTTCCTCTTTAGCCTCGTTGACAGACAGGTCATCCTCATTGACCGACATATCATCTACAAGTGCCTCGAAGTGTCCGGACGGAGCAAGCCTTTCAATGGCAACCTCTATGGGAATCTCAACCTTGCCGCCTGTCGCTACCGCTTCCTCATAGGATGTTTCCACTCCAAGTTCACGGGCTACCTCAACGGGTGTGGTTACAACCTGCCCCCCCGAACCCTGGAAATATTTCTGGAATGCGGTCACGGGAACATATACCTTTTCCACTCCGCCGTTCTGACCTATGGACTTCACAAGGTGGCGGAACTTTGACGGGTAACGTTTCAGAAGTTTCGATTCCTGCGCCGTCCCGCTCAATTCTTTAAGCATCGCCTGTGTCTTTGCCGCTTTATAGGCGTTCCATGAATCAGCGGTCACGGTAGAACCTGCGCCAAGGAAGCCGAACAGCAATGCTGCGGGACCAAACTCCTTGACGATCTCCCATGAACGCTCAAGGGATTCCTGACCTGTCAGCGGTTCTATATCCTCATTGCCTGTTTTTATCCTTGCAAGTTCACGCATAACCAGGTTCACGTTCTCCTGTGTAACTTCCTGCGCCGTCTCTGCAACTCCGGTTATGCCCATCCTTGTTGCCGCCGTTGTGATAGCCTTCCTGAATGACTGTTTCGCAAGGAGTTTTTTAACCCCTGCGCCCGTGAGTGCCCCGATAACCTTTCTGCTCCCGGGGAAGGCCGCCATGAGAGTACCTATCTGTGCAAGTTCTATCCCGCCATTAATGCCACCAACCATGAAGGCTGTAAGGAAAGCGGTTTCAGGATCGATGCCGGATTCCACGTATTCCATGAAAGCCGCGCCGAACTCCTGAGAAAATACCTCCTTGAAAGCACCTGCCGAAGAGCCTGCACCGAAAGCCGCACCTATGCCGGAAGCACCCACGGCAAGACCTACAGGAGCCGAAGCGGGGAAGAGTGCGGTCATAATGGTCGCCGCAACAGCCGCCCATCCGCCTTTCTCCAAACCCTCCATGCCTGCCTTGACGCTCTGAGCCATAAACTCTCCGCCGCCATAGAACGCCTTCTGGAAAAATCCTTCCGTCTTCTGTTCCTGCGGAAGCCCCATGGCAAGTTCATAGACCTGCTTCAACGTATCCTGGTTGATACCGTCTTTTGTAAGTATTCCGGATATCTCCCTGAACACGTTGGACTGTTGCCACCCCTTGTTCCATCCTTCTACGGCAAGTTCCATCATGGAAGCGTTCTCAAGGTCATCGTGAGCGATAGCCATGTTACCGGGAACGCTGAAGAACATGGACGAAACAGGGGCCTTCTCCGCCATGTCCATCAGGGCGGAAGGGAGCACCCTCTTCTCCGCTTCGCTTTTAACTTCGGGGTCTTCGTCTATCATCCATTGCGAGATCCCCGTCTTGTCGGACAACAGCATGTTGGAGGCAACAGCATCAGGGTTGCTCCCTGACGTGTTGCGGTACGCCCTTATAAGGTCATCGTGAAGTTTCGCCTTATCGTCAAACCATTGTACCGACTGTTCCTTGATCTCCTGACTTTCAACAAGGCGTTTTTCCTTCATTGAGAGCGGTTCAAGGGTAATATCCTCTTTGGGAGCATCATGAGGTATCGGGACATCAGGATTAGAGAACCATCCCAGACCCGTAGACTTCTCATCAGGTTCATCTACAAGTTCACCCGATGCAATGAGTGCCTTCTTTTCCTTTTCGTTCAGCGGGACTTCTTCTATCCGCATCACCATGCGTTAGTCCTCCTGCTCTTCGGGAACAACCTTTATCTTGACTATCTTGCTGCCCTGCTTCATGTACCAGAATCCGCCCTCAACGCTGAACTTCGCATCAGGGTATTTCGCAAGAACGGATATCTTCTCGTTGTAAATGTCGAACCCGTGAGATTTCTTTTTGTCAAAGGGGAGCAAGGTGTCATGCACAACGTACTCCTTTATCAGTTTCTTTGTGATATCGATGATCTCCGTTTCTGTGGGATTATCCATACCATCTACAATGTCGTTCAAAGCCTCATTGAAACGAGGTTCCACCATGTTTATTTCGTCATCATCAAACTCCTGTGCCAGAAGCCCGTGGACATTGCTTTTTATCCTGGTAAACATTCCAGACTTCGGATCTTCGGGATTGGTTTGCCATATCTCTTTCAAATTGGACTCTGTGAGTTTTCCCCCGTACTCCATGGAAAACTCCGTATATGACTTGAACTTGCCATCCTTGACCGCATCGGACGCTTCGAAATAAGTCACGTTGTAATTGGGGTCATCCTTGTCTATCTTCAACGTCCGGTCAAGTTTGCTGACATAGGTATAGAGCGAGTCCTTCACGGACGAGGGGATGTTGAGTTTATCAACGTAGGCAAGCCGTTCAGACGGACTCATGCCGTCAAGTTTTTTGGCATGGGAGTCGAACAGTCCGACCTTCCACTCGCGTTCAGCGGCTTCCTTTTCGGAGAACCTTGTCTTCACATAAGAGACCAGTTTGTCCTCTTTTTCCCCGGAGTAGTTCTTCCGTATCCAATCTATCGCCTGTGATTCAGAGGAGAATTTCCTTACTATGCTGTCCGTCTGTTCCTGCGCCCATACGGTCATTTCAACGTTCTTTATGGACTTTTCTATCTCATCCCTCACGGAACCCCTTATCTCATCCTTGTGTCCCTCATACCACGCACGCGCACCCTTGCCGTCATCACTTGCAAGTATCTGCTGAATGACGTTCACATGAATTCCGGAAAGGTACTCTTCCTTCTTGAGTTCTATCGCTTCTTCGGGAAGTCCCAGGGTAGCGGCGGCAATGGTTATCTGCTCCAACCCCTCCGCAACGGAATCATTGAACGCCACCATATCGGTATAGTTTGCTATGGCATCATTGGCGGACTGCGTTATGAGGGCGGCTGTTACTTCCCTTTCGTACACCCTCAACTGTTCCGCTTCATGCCGGGAGAGTTGATCCCGTGCGGTCTCAAGTTTCTGGAACGACATATCATGGAAATACTTCTTCTGCCGTTCTGACTTGAGTTCGCCGGATATAGTGTCATAAATATCCCGCAGGGCTTCGTCACCGTCACGGTACAGGTCAACGGCGTTCTTCCCCTGCTTTGCAAAGAATCCGTTCTCCCCGTAAAGCTTTTCCCTCATCTGCTCAAGCAGCTTGGCGTAGGCTTCCTTCGCCGCCGTCTGGTCAACCTGCTCATAGAGTTTCAGGGCAGTATTGCCCAGCGAGTCGCCAACGGACATGAGGCGATTGCCTGCCTGCTCAACGGCACGACCGACACCCGACCCGAAAGCCTCAGCATCAACCCTGGGAGTTGGGAGCGGCCTTAACTGTTCCTGCGGTGTATATCTGGGCACCTGCGGCATCTACATCACACCCCGTATTTGTATGCGTACCACTTGTCGGCGACCATCCCGGCTCCGGTCAGCAAATTAGATCCCGCGCCGAAATATCCCGCCTGACGAGCGTTGGAGGCTCCCGCCTTTGAGATGCTTGCCTGCGACTGATACCCCCATGATTCCCTCCCGGCGTTCTCCCTGATAGTCCATGCGTCCATCTCGATAGACCTCTGGGTATCGGCTATAACGTCCATAGGGGAACCCGTTGAAAGATTTACGCCTGAAGCCCCTAAAACTGCACGCTGACGCCCCTTAACTCTCGCACCCTGCTCCCTCATCAGTCTTTCTTCCCGTGATGCTCTCCGTTGAGAATCAGCAGCCTGCGCTTCATATATCTTCGCCTGTGCCTCCATTGCCGCACCCTGTGCCTGACCTTGCTGATAGGCTCCGTAGGCGGACGTTACGGCACCAAGACCCGTCATCACAAGGGAGGCGGTCTGAAGGGAAGCGGCTGTCCCTGCGGCGGCTGCTCCTCCCCCTGGAGTGAGTGCGGCAAGTGCCGTGGTTATGAATTCACACATATCATTTATCGCCTCTCTTTCGTTCTATCCTGTGAAACGGCATCCCGAACGGTCCGAAAGGTTCAGGCTCGAATACCCTGAATCCCACCCATTTGGCCCACCTGAGCGATACCGTGTTGCGTGCGTCTATCCAGTTCACGAGGGTGGTATAAAGATCGTGCATGTTGTCTATCCAGTATTCCCTACCCTCTCGTAAAAACCTTCGCCATACCCTCTTGTCCCGTATCATGTCCGACGCGAGCATCCACGGCATCCCTACAGGAGAGAGGATGTTCAGACCGCCGACCCCGAACATCCCTATGCACCTGTCGTCAAGGAGTATCGACCAGGTGACGGTCGCCTTTTCGTAGGATCTAATCAGCGCGTCTTCCGGGGTCGCCTTAGACGAAGCCCACAACTCATCCACATCGGCCTGTCTCAACCCGATGGAAAGGAGTTCGTCTATATGTCTTCGCCTTGCCGTGACTACGCCGTCCATTATTTCCTTCCCGCGTCAAGTTGCGGAGTGATGGCAAGTATCTCCATAGGCAGAGGTTTTGACTGCTTGATGTATATGCGCCCGTTCTGCTCCCACCCCGTGTCCATCAGTATCCTCGCGTCCCCCGTGTACAGGTCGTTTGCACAATCGGGAAGGGGTTTCAGCCTGGTGGAGTTTGGTCCCACCTGAATACCCTGCGTTTCGTAAACCGATACCCACACGGTGTTCACAAGTTTCGGCCTCGTTATGATAGTGCCGTTGTTCGTCTGTACCTCTATCCCTAGTGTCTCCACAACACTGTCATAGGGTAAGCCTACCTGTACGACCGATGCGGCAGTGGTTAATGTTATCTGCCCCGACGCGACGGTCTTTGTCCCTATGTATTCCCCGTCGGCAAGGACTGCAACGGTCTGACCTTCGAGGTGCGAAAGGCCGGATATCGTGGTTGCCGCCGCTCCATCATAAGTCAACCCGCTGTCAACAAAGAAAGCATCCTCAAGGTCATCCCCGAAGTCGCGGGTATGCAGGCGTTCTATGTACCTGACGGTTGCGCTGTTGACCGTCCTCTTGACAACTATCCATACCTCGTCCTCGTCTGTTCCGGGAATGACGCAGACACTTTCCACTTCCGCACCCGTCCCGGCAACGGTATGTTCCGTCCATGCGAATACCTCATGTTCCTGCAGGTATGTGAAGGAGAGCAGTTTGCCGTCATCCCTGACCATCCAGACAACAGACCACGGCTCCTGCTGATAGGCCATGTCTATGATCGTGTAGCCGTCAAAGTAGTGCTGTGAGAGTATCGACCTGTTCAGGGATGTGAATACGTCCTTCTCGTAGGTGTAGGCGAGTTCCCTGATGGTGTTTCCTTTACGGGCACAGAAGAGTATGGAATTGCCTATCACGATGGGTTGAACCTTGTTGGCACCCCTGCCCTCCTGGAACCGTGCCATGATAGAGGAAGGCGTTATCACATCGTCGCTTCCGCCTGATACCCTCCACACACTTCCAGAGGTCATGACTATCAGGTCGTTCATCGCTACGATATGTTCAATGGCGTTCATCTTCGACGAATCAAGCGAAGCGGACACCGCATCGTCATCGACAAGGGGAAGGCTCGTGCTGAAGTCCACGTAGTCCTGTGTTTTAGATCCCCATATCGTCTGCGGTTCTTCGGGCGTGCCTGCAAGCCATAGCCTGCCGTTACCGAATCCGCCCGTCTTAGAGTATCCCGGTGTCGTTCCCCATGCGCCGATTGCCCAATTCGATGTCGGTATCCCCAGATTGGAACATCTCCGGTAGACCTTTGCTCTTACTACCTTAGCGGAGGTGTAGCCGGTTATCTGAAGGTATCCAGTACGGAGTTCGCGCTTCTTTTTGAGAGTCCAGTAAAATCTATAAGTATTCCCATTCGCATAAAATCGTATTTTTGGATTTACGTTATTGTAGTCTTCCGCCCTAAGTTCTACTGTAGTCACAACTCTCGTTGTTTTAGTTATGTCTGGGAAACTGTCATAAACCTGCCACGTGGTTCCCCCGTCTACGGAATACTCAAGGCTTATCGATGCGCCATCATCCCCATCTTCAAAGTGGTACGTAAGCTCGTATTCCCCGTCGATATCTTTAGTGGTATTGGGTATAACCTCACGGACATAGGGGTCGTAATTTCCATCAGTTACAACACCGCCTTCATCTATGTATTCTACTTTTATCCATCTGCCAACATCAGCGGAGGTGAATAGGTCTGCGCTAGACGTGACCGTGACCGTCTCCCCGTAAAGCCCCGTAGAATCAGGGAAGTATGCGGATACCGTCAAGGTGTGGGAATCATCATCGTTGTCCTTCATGAAAGGCCCGTTCTCCCAGTCGAAGGTGTCAAGAGTCCACGTTGTATGGGCGGAACGGGTTATCGTTCTCGTGTCGTATGAGGGATGGAAGACATAGAGGGTGTCGGCAGACTGTTGGAAGCGGAGATCGAACAGAACGCTTTCAGGCCACGGGGTCGCTATCTCGTAAGCGGCATCGGCTACCCACTTGTCCTCCCATGATTCACCCGTTCCAGGTTCGGTCGTCGCCCCCGAAGTGTGAGCGGAAATACACCTGTAGATCACATCGTCATTCTTCACGAAGTCCGCAACAACGTAGCCAGTCGCTGTCGCCCAGGCGGATGTAGTGGACGTGGTATGGACTACCTGCCCCCCGTCCTTGAAGACCCTCATGTAGTAATCCCCGAACTCAAGGACATACGCCTGTGTAGTCGAGAACTCGAAGGGAACCACCCTGACCTCTTTGGACGAGTCCTTGACCGTGCCGATGTACTCGAACCCCGGACGGTTGACAACTCCACCCTGAGGAAGGACGATGACATTACTCCCCGTCCGAAGTCCCAGGTAATACTGGTTGAGGTCAGTCCTCTTGTGCAGTGCCGGAGCGAGTACCCCTGCGGCAAATGATGGCCTGATAGGGTAGAGGCTCATGGTATTACGAAGTCCTCCGTGCTTCCAGTGCATCAGAGGTGAAGACGAACTGCCTGTATCCTTCAGCCTTGGACGCTACGATGGCATGGTTTATGGCGTGCTGATAGAGTTTGAACATGGTGTCCTTCGCGTCTTCCCTCTGCGTCAGCGGATAGGCGATGTCGTAGGCAAGCCGTAGGGCGAAGCAGGTCACGAATTCAGGAGGCCATACGCCTACAGAGTCAAGGACATAGGTATACCTTGCTACCGCATCCTCCACATTGCACCAGATAAGAAGTCCATCCTGCGAGTCGTTGAGTCCTATCTCGTATTTGATCTTCTGTCCCAGAGTCCCGGCTGTGTCGATTATCTCCCTGACCATGGCGCAGTCGTCTGGGTAGGTGTATGCGTAGTCCCACATGTCGGACTCTTCGGTTTCATCCTCCGTCAGGTCAACCTCAAGGGACGCGAAACGCCAGTCCGCCGCCCGTAGGACTTCGCGCAGGGATATGGGCCAGTAGAGGTTGACGAGTTCCGCCTCTGTGGACGTGTCTGTATCGAGATCCGTCAGGCTCATCCCTGCAAGGTGGCGAAGGGCGATATTGGCAATATTAGTTTTAGTAAGGGCCGAATACCCCGAACTGCTCATGATTGAAGCCCTCCTTCAAAAAAAGAAGGGGGCGAATGAACGCCCCCTGTGTTGTTATTCCCCTGCTCCGTAGTCCTCTGTAGCCAGTACGGTGCTGACGCTGTATGCCCTGCCGTCAAGTGTGGCGGCGCAGACATAGAACGCGGTCTTTGCAGAGTCTGTTATCTCAAGGGTGTATACCCCCGTGGCAAGAGGCTGTACCAGGAGTGCTTTCTTTGCCGTGAAAGTCGCAAAGTCCGCACCCGATGCGCTCTTTGCCTGAACCGTGCCCGATGCGGTAGTAGCAGTAAGTCCCACACCCGTGTCAGCATCAGAGAGCCACACCATGAACGGACGTGCCCCGTCAACGGTTGCCCCTGCCGCGTCCTTCAGGGTGATGGCAACCTCGCAGACATTCTCCGCCCCCGCCGTAGCCGCAAAGGTGAAGGATGCAACGATGTCGTCGAGTTCATTAAGTTCAGCAGCGGTTGCCGTTACCGCAGTGCCTGCACCGGAACCAAGTTTGAGTCCACTATCCGCAATAGCGATAGTGTCCACGTTCTTGTTGGCTCCAAGGACGAGAGCCTTGGAAGCCACCGCTGTTCCGGCTACAGCGGTATCAAGCAGGTTGAGTTCAGCAGCAGTCGCAGTGACCGCTGTGCCGGAACCGGAACCAAGTTTCAGCCCGCCGTCGGCAATGACAATGGTGTCGATGTTCTTGTTGGTGCCCACCACGACAGCCTTTGATGCAGTAACCGTCCCCGCCACTACATCGGTCAGGTACGCTACCTCATCGGCATCGACATCGGTCAACCTTTTAGCGAGAGCCGCGCCGAACTTGTTTGCCCTTCCTACAGCCATTTATTCATCCCCTTCCATGAGGGCAAGTATTTCTTTCTTCGTCATGCCCTCGTCCACTTCAAGTCCCTGCGCCTGCGCCATCGCAAGAAGATCGTCGTGCTTCATCCTGATGGACGCTTTAACGTCGGGTTCCTTGCCAGGTTCGTCGACCGGCACAAAATGAGGCGGGGGGGAAACCCCGTCTTCGAACCAACAGATTTCCCCCTCGCGCCGTCTATGCTGTCCCGGAAACTGGCATTTCCGTGTGCATAGGTACTGCTTCATAACGTGTTACCCCCCTATGCGGTTACGTTGGCACTCTGCGCGTCGAGGGTGATGTAAGCGTCAAATACCCCCGCCGTTGCCGCATGATTCCCGATGGTGTACTCAAGGTTCAGGTAACGCAGTCCCGAAGGAACGCTGATGGGAACCTGGATAACATCAGTTCCCTGACATACATCTCCCGCCTCGGCCAAGGTCTGCGAACTCCAGATATTGACCGCGCCGGAGCTGAACGTGGTGTCAGCGTCCGCCTCAAGGTCAAAGGTGATGGTTGCGTCCTCTTCCTTACTGCCCATAGCAGTGGTGAACACGATGTTCAGGTAGACCACCCTGCCTGCAAGCCTGTTCGCTGCCTGAAGGTCGATGTAATTAGTGCAGTCGTGGGCCGCGGCAGTCCCGTTTGTCCCGCTCGAAAGATCAAGAGCATCCGCAAATTGCAGGTCGCTATCTACAAAAGCCATGTCTGGTCACTCTCCTTTTCAGTTTCTGTTAAGCCCACTAGGAAACCTGGGACTCGGTGCTGACGATCGAGTCACACTGTTTAACCGGGATGCCGCGGAAGAACGTGGTCGGCCTTCCGGCGTAGTCGTTCAGTGTGAGGTACACGTTATGCTTGTCTTGGATCATGATGTCCAGCCACGTCTTGACTGTCCGGGATACGTAGAACACCGGACGACATGCACCCTGGTTCGGAAGAAGGTTCATCATCTGGATCATGTACTGGATAAGGTTTATCGAAGAGTCGGAGGAAGCCCCATAGGTCGCGAGTGCGGAACCGTCGATGTTGGCAAGCCTGACGAGGTAGCGTGCGTCCTCAACGGCAAGGCCGGATTCCCACACGTAGTGAGTCCTATAGCCCTCGTACCAGCCGTTGGTCGCGTCTCCGAGAGTGACCTGCCCTTTGTCCTCCATCACGAGTCCTGCCTTGGAAGCCCGTGGGAATATGCCGTATATCGGCCCCCAACCGACAAGGAATATCGAGGTGCAGTCAGTCCCGTCGTCAGTCCCGCCCCCGTCGAGTACGTAGGTGCCGAGCGCGTTAGTCCTGACGGAAAGGCCATTGAACTCTTCAGGTGCGGTCAGTGCGTTGCCGTAGAACAGGGTGTCGGAGAACTCCTGGGACATGCCCTCGATGTGTGCCTTGTCCTGTCCTGCCCTGAATGCGGCAGTGTTGCCGTTCAGGTCTGCGATCTTCTTGTCCACCGAGCAGTAGGCTTCGAGCATCCCGCAGGTCTCGTCTATCTGCTTCGTGGTCGCCTTGGTGTCGGTGACACCCTCGTTCAGCTTGCGCCATGTCGGGGTAGGGATACTTGCCCTCTGGATGATGCGGTGTCCTGTAGGAAGGTTGCCTTCCTTCCAGGGGATGTCCTCGATTATCGGGTTGGTCTCGCTAAGTATCTCCGCGACAGGCCCGATGTTGCCGGACGGGTCAAGCATCTTCGCTACATCGATAAGGTTCAGTTTGTTTCCGATCTCTGTTACCATCTCAGATCACTCCTTTTCAGACATAAAAAAAGACCGCTCAATGGCGGCCCTCACTTGTTGCTATTCAGTTGACTAACTTCATCCGCTTATGTCTTTGCGTACCTCTTCGCCAGTTTCTGTTCCGCCGTCAGGTTGGACTCGTCATCCGCCTTACTCCCCCTGCCGTCGACCCATTTGTCATCACCCATGCGAGTGCCCAGTTTCCACAGGTCACGGATCAATTCAGGGTGTGAGGTGAAGCCCACGGAATCCAGAAGGGCAATGGTCTTGTCGGAGAAGACCTCGTTCATCGCCTTGCTAGCAAGGCCTGCGTTCTCCTTGAACGCCCTCCCCCCGTATTCAGCGTCGCCCTTTGCGTCAGACTTCCACTTCTCCACCTGGTCGGCGTATGCCTTCATCTCGCTCTTGCGGAGTTCGACATAGGCATCGGTCAGTTTCTGCGCCTTCTCGTTGCTCAGTTCCATCTCCCTGAAGAGCGGTGAGAACAATTCAAGCGCTGTCTCGTCCATCTCGATACCGTCAGGCAGTTTGATGTCGTACTTCTCCGGCACTTCGGACTCTTTCTTTTCCTCGTCCTCGTCCGGCTTCTCCTCGTCTGCCTTCTCGCCCTCTTCAGGCTCCTTCACTTCCGCTTCGGGTTCCTTGACCTCTGTCTCGTCAACGGAAGTTCCCTGCTCTGTTCCCTCATCCGGGGTAACGGTGTCATCCGTTCCCGAAGTCAGTATGTTGTCCTCAGGCATGATCTCTCTCCTTTTGTTCGGATTTGTGAAGCAATGAAAAAGACGACCCGTAAAGGTCGCCCTGTCTCCCGGCATCCCACAGAACACCGGGGAGTATAGTTGGTGGGGGCCAGGGGGCCACATGGCGGCCATCCTAAATGGCTGCACTGTGACGTCACAGACGACGTGGCCTTGTTCCCTCGCTTCCCCCATTTGGTGGAGGTGGGGAGAATTGAACTCCCGTCAGCCGTCGTGCGCTACGCACCCTCAGGCTCTTCCCTGTCACCCCCGTTATTTACTGATGGTCTTCATCCACTTGGCACGCAGTTCATCATCTGACCCGCACCATTCACGCTGCCAAAAGGCAAAGTCATCAAATGATGTATACCCACAGCATTCCGAGTAGTCAGACACAATAGACCTGTAATGCCCGCCGTCCGGTATAGGCTCCGTACTCTCTTTGAGTTTCGCCCGAAGCCTCTTGTTCAACCCCCTGTCACGCCACCAGAATATCGGGTTCTTTTTGAAACTCCGAGACATAGAATCACCTCACCACATCGGCTCGACATACTTGCCGATAAACCACGGCTCTTCTTCCCGCTTCGGTTGCCATCCATCGAACTGACAAGCATTACTTGACGGTTGCAACTCTTCGGTATTTCCTAATACTTCCTCCGCTAACTCAAGCCCCGCTACCACGGGGTCGATGCAATCTGCTCATTTGCCCATGTATTTACCTACCCTTTCTTCTCCCTGAATGAATAGATCCCGTCCTTCGCTTCTCTCTGCATGACGGGGAACATCTCAGGACACGATTCCATGAGATCCCGCATGATGGACAGTCCCACGTTGCGATGCCCCTCAAGGAAGTAACCCCTCGAATTACCCGTGAACGTAGACCGGAACACGCCCGTGAAGGCGAGCAGTCGCCAGATGTAACGGCGGAACCTCAGGTCGTGCATGAGGTCGTAGAACTCCGCAAGTTCCATCCGTCTTGCTTTCCCGTCCTTCTCCTGCTGTTCCTTCCCCTCTGGCTCCTCAGGCTCGAATATCCCTGCGCTCGGCGGGAGCATCACGCACTACCCCTCTGGCCCATCAACGCCCCTATCGCGTTGTTCTCTTTGTTCTCGATCGCGCTCATGTCCTTGCCGACCTGTGCCGCCTGCTGTGCCTGCGCCATCATCATCTGCTGCTGCATGGCACGCGCCTTCTCAGCCCGGATGAAGTCCCGTTTCTTCTCGTCCCTCAATATCTCCGGGTGAACGCCCATCATGTCTCCGTAAATATGGACTGCCTTGTCAAAGTCGATGTTGTCTATGACATCAGGGTCTTTACCCGCCTTCGCCTGGAACTCAGCGATGCTCCCTACGAAACCGGAGAACTGTTCAACCTTTTCCATACCTGCCATTCTCTGTGCCTGTGCAAGGACTGAGATGTATTCCACCTTCAACTCTTCCCCCTCAAGTTCTGCCGGGGGCGGAGGCGCAATACCCGCATCCATGATGTAACTGAATGCCGTGTCTATGAGCGGGTCTAACAGGTCCGAGTACAGTTGCTCAAGGACAGGCCCGATCATGAGCATCTTTTCCTCATGCCGTTCCACGACCTCACGTGCCGTCACATCCCTGCCGCGCATAGGCTCCTGTGCGAACATCAGGAACAGGTCATTGAAGAAACTCTTGCCTATCCAGTACTGGAGATCGTCAGTCCACGCCTTGATGCGCTCAGGGTGAAAGTCGATACTGAACAGAGGCCCGAACCTTTCAGTTGACGGGTCTTGAACATAGTTCACCCCGCCCGGCAACTGGTTGACCCCTATCGTCTCAAGTGAAGGCGGAGCGACCAGCGGCGGGTCTATGCTCATGTCGAACGCTTTGATAGTTTTTTTCTGAAATTGCTGATAAATCTGCACAATTCCAAGAGCCGTCTCACCCGGCCCCCATCCCCACGGTGCGCCCGGGACGACAGACCATCTGGGTGCGAGTACGGGGAATATTCCGTACCCTGACTCCCTCAGGAAGTTCTTATTCTCGTGCCCGGAGTCCTCGTAGTAGACGCTCCTGAATCCCTTGCCTGCATTGAACGGCTTATCCTCACGCACCATCTCGTTGGGTTCCACGAAATGGTCTATCATGACAGGCGTGTCCTCGTGATTCTTCGCCAGTTCCCTTAATCTCTCTGAGCAGTTCTTCTCACCGAACCACCGAACAGCCGCATGAGCAGGAAGCCAGAACTTGCGCCCGAAGGAGTCAACTTTCAGATCGTGTCCCACACCAAGGACATACTCGCCTATAGTCAGAGGTCTCAGGCGTATGACAGACTCAAAGTCCTTCTCAGTCACGACCGCCGCGGTGCCGTATGGCAACTCTTTGTAGACGTGATGCAGTCCCTGGTAAACGTTCGACTGGCTAAAGATGCTGTACATGAGATCCTCGATGACCTTGAGCCACGCCTTAGCTGCCTTTGAGCGTCCTCCTGCTGGGTGTTTCGTGGCAAGTTGGAACCACGGCCTTGCAGGACTCGTCAGACCACCCTGCAATCCTGCCGCCATGACGTTGACCGCGTATGTCGGAGCAGGATGGTATATCTCAGCGACAGAGCGTTGTGCGTCAGACGGCTTAGTCCCGTCAAACAGCCCGTTCCATGGCAAAATAAAGGCCGTGATGTCTTCCCACCACGGCTGCATTGGTTCTCTGAGTGATTCCAGTTCCTTCTGACGGCGCTTGACATGCTTCATCAACGCCTCATTTTCGTATTGGGGCATTCGCCGTCAACTCACTCTCCTAATAGTTTTTTCTTCGCCACGGGTGCGGCTCCGAGCAAACCTTGAGAACTGGTCGCCACGGTGTCCTCGCGTCCGTATGCCGCAGCGCGTCTCCTGCGCTCCGCCTCGATGCCGCGGTTAACCTGATCTCCCTCGTCGTTCTTGACGGGAGGAGGTGTAATCTTCGGGACAGTGGGATTAAATATGCACATGCTATTACCTCGCTTTCAGGGGATCGTATTTATCGGCGTTACTGAAACGGTTCTTAGCCGTATTCGACCTGTCTGTCACTTTCAGCTTTGGTCTCACTGGAGCGGCGAAGGTCAGGACTAACGCATCAGCAATGTCAGGCGACCTGCCCCCGCGTTTCTTGATATCGTCTTTCGCCTCTAATACCATCCTGTCCGATGCGTCCATCTTGTACGTCGGCGACACCAGGTCGGTCTTGAGATCCGGCATGTTCGGCAACGCTCCGCCTGCCTCTATCCACTCCCTGCATTTGTCCCACATCTCGGAGCGTTTATTGGCGTACCGCACGGGATCAGCCGGTTTGCCGCCGAAGTTGACCTCTATTGCCGGGTACCCCAGTTGCCGGAGCCTGTCTATGACTCCCTCTCCGCGTCCCGCATCGATGAACAATGCGTCAGGCTCATGATGGTCGTACTGTGCCGCTATCCGTTGAGCGAGTGTCATGTTGTCTATGTCGGTAAATACTATTGGCTCGTGACACCACAATCCCTGCCGCAGAACTATGACAGAGCGATCATCTCCGAAGCGCGCAACGTCAACTCCCAGGATCTTCGGCGCGCCCCTAACATCGGCAGGAGTGATGGTCTTCTTGCACGCCGCACTAACGAGGTCTATCGTTATCAGCGTGTCATCGCTCGATGCGGAGAAATCGCACAAAAACTCCTGTCTGTAGGCCGCATCGCTCATAGTTGCCTTCGCCATCTCTAACTCTGACTCTGTGATAATGTCCGTCTCGTCCACCCGATAAAGTGCAGAGTACCAATCGTCAAGCGTCTGAGCGTATTCGTACAACTCGTAAAACAGGTTCATACCCTTTGGCGTGCCGATGAACACCGCCCACCCCTGACGGTCAACCAGTGTAGGCCGGACTATCTCTCCCCACACTTCAGGCTTCATTTGCGCTACCTCGTCCATAACAACGCCGTCTAAATACATCCCCCTGATAGCATCGGGATTATCTGCGCCCAGCAGCATAATCCTGGAATCATTAGGCAGGGAGATCGTCAGTTCAGATTCCGATATTTTCACGTTAGGGACCGGCTGAACGAATCGCTTGAAATAGTCCCAGGTATTACGTTTCGCCTGCTTCAACTGCGGAGCCATGTAAGCGTACCGCGCATTCGGGACCGTGACCGTAAGTGCCTTTTTGATCATGTGGTTGACAGCGCAGACCGTCTTCCCGAGTCGCCTGTGAGCCACGATGACGGAGAATCTATGGGAGTCCATCTGGGAGTGAATGACATTCTGCGGATACCTGGGATGGTACGGGATGACTATCTCATTCATCGGCAGCCTCATCAGCGGTTTGCCACCTGATCAAGAGAGGCCCGCCATTTTTGCCGGTATGCTCTAAATGTTTCTCATCACGCCAGCCGTAATTGTTTTTGAGATTGAAAATGATTCCAGGAGTGAAGGTTGATTTATCGTTCAAGTGTTCCTCAAGCCACCGGAGCACTTTTGCTTTCGCTGTTTTTATAGTGTCGGAAAACTCTTCTTCCGAAGCATAGTTAATCAACTGTTCCCGATCTAAACCGCACGCCATTGCAAGCCCCGTCACTGTGTAAGGCTTATCTTTTTCCTCGCACTCGGCAAAATAGGCATCAATTTTGACCTGCAATTCCTCGGCAGTTTTATATTTTCTTGGTCTGCCTGTTTTTGCCACGATTTTCACCTCCATTTTGGACTATTATGGGGTTTCAGGCGATCTTCGTAGCCTGTATATATATGTACCGGTCTGTATTATATCGCCAGTGATACCAGGGTAATATATAATCACCAGGCCCCATCCCCGCCCTTATATGGTGATTGCTCCCGACTGCCCCTTACCCATGAAGCCCATCAATGTGCCCTTAGCCCGGATTAGATCCAGCTCAGTAAAAGCGCATCAAAAAAGCCCGCAAGGTGTTAACCTCACGGGGCTGAATCGGTCTCAAGACACACTTGTGCTATCGTAAGCAAGTATACCACGGAAAGGGT
>ERZ1026796.901-NODE-901-length-21604-cov-3.042790_pt1 | contig 21604 bp, 19 predicted proteins | sample MGYA00520874_ERZ1026796 | MGnify/ENA primary metagenome ERZ1026796 (study PRJEB33270, sample SAMEA104284474) | anaerobic digester metagenome | biome: Anaerobic digester microbiome; feature: mesophilic sludge digester; material: Anaerobic digester biomass | place...
CTCCGACACCGAGTACCTCGAACGAGTCTCGCCCTCGTCGGCCTTGAACACCGCGGAGATCCGGCCCATCGGATAGGCACGGCCCTGCCCCGGCGCCAGGACGATGGCCCGGCGTGGCGGTGCACTGGAGTCGCTCATCCCCGCTCCCTTTCGTCCGACCGGTCAACGCTGGACATCGGCAGGACCTCGATGACTCGAATGGACGACTGCATGCCCCATTCCCCGAGCGATCAGCCACCGGTTCACAGGATAGGCGGCAACGCCCGCGACGACCAGCGACAGCGCCATCGTGGTCCAGAAGCGGACGGAATCGACCGACCCCGCCATGGCGCCCGGGATGGCCAGCATCAGCGCGTTGTCCACGATCTCCATGATCCAGCGCAGGTTAAAGGCGACGCCCTCGTACACGGCGCGCAGCATGTGCTCGCGGGTGTGATCGCTGCTCAGGTTAAAGAAGGTGCCCCGCACCCACGTGTCGGCTATGGGCGCCCGCTCGCCAAACATCCAGGGCGTGCACAGCAAAAAGTCAGAGCCAGCGGGGATGGTCTGCACCTTCTCGTCCATGAGGGCATAGACGTTGGGGATGGCGGGATCGGCCTGCTCGGCCTGGTAGAACTCGTCGGCGATCCACTTCAGGCAGGCTCCGGCCGTCTCCATCTCGGCAAAGAGCAAGGCCTTTTCCGGGTCAACCGATTGCATGGAGACGACGCCGTGGCGGCCGGTGGGGCTCTTGCTGGTGACGACGCCGACCCAACCGGAGGTGCCGAGATAGATGTGCCCCTCACCCTCGCCAACCGCTCCCGAGCCGGCGGCGGCACCCTGGGCGTCGCCTCCGCCGCCAAAGACGGGCGTGCCCGCCAGCAGGCCACACTCACGCGCCGCCTCGGGCGTCAGGCCCCCGACCTGGTCGGTGGAGCGGACCAGCGGCGGGAACTTGCCCATGTCCAGGCCGATGTAGCTGATGACGCCCCGCAGCCAGTCCTTCTTCTTCTGGTCAAAGCCAACTGCCGAGGCGCAGGACCATTCCATAACGCGCTCGCCGGTGGCCCGGTAGACGAGGTAGCCGTTGACGTCCAGGAAGCAGGACATCTTGTCATAAACATCCGGCTCGTTTTCCTTGAGCCACAACAGCTTGGGCATGCCGTCCTTGCCCGACAACGGGGTGCCGGCGATGGCGGCAAAGACCGCCGCGCCCAGGAACTTTTTCATGATGCGCCGCGCCTGGCGGGTGGCCCGGGCATCGAGCCAGATGATGGCCGGGCGGAGCGGCCTTCCATCGGGGCCCATGGGGACAATGCCCAGGAGCTGTGTGGTGTGCGCCACGGCAAGGACGTCAGCGGGCGAAATGCCGGCCTGCTCCATGACCTGGCGCGTAGTGGACACGACGGCAGCCCACCAGTCTTCGGGGTTTTGCTCGGCCCAGTCGGCGCGAGGGTAGTGGACGGGGTAGGGCGCAAAAGCGGTGGCACACGCGCGCCCGGTGGCGTCGACGAGCACCGCCTTGTTGCCGCCGGTGCCCGCGTCATGAGCGAGCAGATAACCCATGGCGCACCGCCTTTCTCGATACTTGACCGCCCGCGAACTTGCCAAAATCGAGCAACACGGGCACAATATCGACGTTGGCATTATACCATGGATTGTTGCACAGTGCAACTGTGAGAGCCGACGGTTGCGGCACGATCGAAGGGGCACGCTAACCTTATGCCCGGTCACGACTATTCGCTGGACCTGGATCGAAGCAGGGACCAGACCATGCGCGAGCAGGCGCGGCAGGCCATCATCGAGGCCATCCGCAGCAGCCGGCCGGGCTTTTGCATCGGCGACCGGCTGAGCACGCTCCAGCTTGCGCGCCAGAACGCGGTCCATCGCAACACTCTGATGCACGTGATGGACGACCTGGTGCGCCTGGGGTTTTTGCGTCGCCTGCCCAACAAGGGCTTTGAGGTGGTCCATCCCGCGCCGCAGAGGCCGCCGCTGCTCACGCAGCAGATCCTGTCGGTGACAGACGTCGCCGAGCGCGCCCACCTGGAGTCGCGCTCGCGGGTGATCGCGGCAGAGACGGGAATCCGCAGGGCCCGGGAGCTGACGGGGCCGCTGGCCCGGGTGCGCAAGGACCTGGGGCTTGCCGCCGGGGAAGCGGTAGCCGTCCTGGCGCGCTGCCGGTCCATGAAGGAAAAGGGCTCCGCGGCGTGGGTGACGGTGGCCATCGAGCAGTCCTTTATCCCGGTGAGCCGCGTGCCCGGCTTTCTGGAGGCGGCCATGACACAGATCGCGCGCGAGAAGGACTTTTCCGTGTACCGCCAACTGCGCCGGACGTTTCCCGACGAGGAGTTCTTCAAGGCGCATTACGAGATCTCGCTGACCCCACTGCCCGAGACGCTTGCCGGCTGCTGGCCCTCCTCTCCGGAGAAGCGGATGTGCGTCGTAACGGTGACGTACTGCTCCCAGGGCCCCATCGAGCTAACCCGGACGTGGTTCGACACCAGCCGGGCGGTGCTCCTCGCCGGTTCTCTGGACGTCAAGCTGACGTGACGCCGGGCTGCCCTGGGCAGCCGGCACGTACCCCCATCTTCCGGCGCTCACGATTGGGCCAGGACGTCTACCACTCGATGACGGTCGTCATGGCCGGATGGTCGGACTGGGGGCCCGGCAAGTACTCGGAATCAGCCACCTCGGTCCCGGGCGAGAGGAAGATGTGGTCGATTCTCCGGGCCGGGTCGATCCCCTGGCCCTCGTTTCCCCCGGGCCACTTTTGCAGCCACGAATCGTCCAGCATAGCGGTTGTCATGCGGTACTGGTCGGTATCCGGCCGGAAGTTAAAGTCCCCCATGAGAATGACGTTTTCCTTGCCCTGCACTTCCTGAAGCACCGCTTCCTGCTGGACGATGGGCCCGCCGTTCCCCAGGTGCGTCACGAACACGTCGAACGACCGGCCCCCCACCGTGATCCGCGCCTCGATGGTCGCCGTCTGCTCGCCCTCGCTATACATGTAGAACGTCCTCGGGTTCTCGATGGGGAACTTGCTGAGCAGGGCAATGCCAAAGGTACCCGGCACCGTCTTGGGGCCATAGTAGGAGTGCATGTCCAGCCTGTCGGCCAGATACTTGACCACGTCGGCATTGCCCCCGGCGATGCGGGCGGTGTCCGATTCCTGCAACCCGACAATGTCCGCATCCACTTCCCGGATCAGCGCCAACTGCCCGTCATGGTCCCGGAGTCCGTCCCGGTTGTATCCCTGCTGGATGTTATAGGTCAGAATCCGCAGGGACGTCTGCGAGGGGGCGGGGGCCTCCGGCCTGGCCGCCACGAGGGCCGCGCCGAGGATGGTCGCCACGGCGACCAGCACCATCAGCGCGGCAAAGGCCTTACCGTGCTCGAATTCGCCCCCGGTCCCGCCCAGGTCAAAGGCACCGCGGCGCACCAGGAGCACGGGCAGCGCCATGACGGCTGCCGCCACCAGGAAGACGAGCCAGAATCTGTCCCTGAAAAAGGGGCCGACGACGGGGATATAGTCATATACCGTCGTAAAGACCTGGGCAAAAATCATGAACAACAGGTAGAGGGAAGCCAGGCTGAACCCAGCCCCCAGCGCGCGGAGGGATGGTCTGCCGGCGACGATCTCCCGGACAAAGAGCATCCAGTCGAAGACGACGACGGGAAAGAGGAGCAGCGTGAGAAAGAGGGGGATGTGGTGTATTATGCTCACGGAGGGTTCTGGAAGCGGATAGGCGCCGGCATCGGCCGGAAAGCTGACCTGGTGGGCGAGGATGGTCAGGACCAGGGACAGGCCAAAGATCAGGTTCCAGCCAAGGACCAAGCCCGGAGTCAGCGCCGAGAGCAGGCCGGGCCTGGCAGCCAGTACAACGGCGAACAGGCCGAGAACCAGCGCGGCCATCGACACGATGGGCAGGGCGCTCACCCCGGTCCACCGGGCCATGACGTGGGGGCTGGCGAAGGCAAAATAGCACAGGATCAAGGCGCTGACCAGCCCCAGGCAGAGGCCCACGGTCTTCCAGGCGGGCAGGCGCTCGTGCCTGGCCGCATCGGCGGTCCGGGGCGGCGCCGGGTCCGGCCTCGTCAGCCTTAGCAGCAATGCGCCGGCGGCCAGGGCCAGGATCCAGCCCACCCCCTGCGACCAGCCGATCGTGGACACGTCGCTCCCCGAGCCGAGGGTCCGGAACAGGATGGACAGTGACAGCGCCACGGCCAGGCTTGCCCCCAGTAGCAAGCTGCTCGACGCGCCCTCCCGGTCCTTTCGGTTCCAGAGGAGGGAGGGCAAGAGGATCAGAAAGCAGGCGACCCCCAGCCCGGCGACGAGCATCCTACCCCGCGTATCGAGCAGCGTTTCGGCCACCCGGCACAGGAGCATCAACTCGCCGACGAGCACCAGCGGCCACCCGGAGAGTCCTCTTGGCAAGAAGAGCAGGATCAAGGGGGAAAAGAGAAACAGGATGCTGACGATTTCGACAGGGATGCTGGTGCCCATCAATCCAAAGGCATAGATGGCCTCGACAAAATCCGAGATCAGTTGGAAGAAGAACAGGAGAATGAGGCTGTAGAGCGCGACCTGGAGCATATTCTGTTTTTTCATGCTTTGACTCCGCATTTGTTGGGGCTCACCGCCCGCTTTCAATGGCCGGGAAACGCTCCCTGATGCGACCCGGGAGCGACCGGACGTGGCACGGTGATTATACCACAAGGTGTTGGTACGGCCAATCAAGCGGACCTGCGCCTGCGGCAGGAGCCCCCGGCCCTCGCGGATCGGTCTCCCCTCGTTGCCCTTGAGCCCGGCGAGGAACGGCTCAGTAGTCCCATGCCGCCATGATGTCAAGGATTGGTTGCAACGGATCGCCGTGTAATCAGGTTTGCCGTGCCGGCGCCTGGTCCACAAGACTTCTGTCGATGGGGGACAGCGGCCAGGGCCGCAGCTTGACCGATTTCCCCTTGCCCGCTACAATACGTCCATGATGGCAAGGCGTGCAGCGTTTGTGCCCTACCGGCCAAAGACTATCCTGAACAAGGGCAAGCGGGCCGATATTGGGGTATACCGCCCGATGCTTTCTTTCGTGCGGTGGCGGCCGTGACGGGCCTGAGTACAGAGTTCAAGGTAGACCTTATCGATCCCCAGAACTGTCGGCCCGCTTTGCGACGTGCTATTGAGCGCGAAGGAGCTGCTGTGTGAGCGATCGCCTGTTGCGACTGGCAAAGCGAATCCAGAGCGAGTGCCAAGATCTGGCCCGTGTCGTGGAGCGAGCACAGGCAGGCTGGCGCCGGGCTGAGAGATCAACAGACGATCTGTATCTTGACCGTTGACATATTGTCCCCAACGGTGCCAAAATATCGATACACAGAAGTAGGGATGATCCGGAACCTGGGCAGAACAGCTACCGCCTTGCCGACCTGAAAGGATCGGGCGTGCCCTCGGGGATCCATACGGCGCCGTCCAAGGGAAAAAGCGTTGACATGCTCTTCGACCCGTGCTAGAATGGGGCTGTAATCCTGACCGACTTGGAACGACACATGGGGGAGTTGCTGTGAAGAGTGTCTTCGCTACCAGAGTGCCGGTGATTTCCGGTTCAATCCTTCTCCTGCCATTCTTGACCTTTAATCGGATAGACAGGCAGGCATTCCGCGCACGTGAAGATTTCCCGGTCACGCCCAGCGTACCAAATCACGCGCTCCAGCCGAAGCACTGCGCGCGTTCGCCGCTGACGCACTTGGGCATCACCTGAAAGGACCGTTCACCTATGCCTGCACCGGTCGTCGTCGAATTCCCCCTCAGAGGTGAATGGATCGCCCCCAACACACCTGGTAGGAGGGTCCCAAGCCACGGAACCCATATACTCGGCGAGACGTACGCCTACGACTTTGTCGGCGTAAACTCAGGAACCCGTGGAACGCGGTTTTATCGGGCCAGTCCCCTGCGCTATCTTTTGCTCGGCGTCCGCCTGCAAGAATGCTATGGCTGGGGGCGACCCATCTACTCCCCGTCGGATGCGACCGTCGTTGTCGCCGAGGACGGCTGGCCCGAACGGAATCCTGTGCACCCCGTCAGGGACCTCGCCATTGCCCTCAAACACGCTTACACGCTCGACGAGAAGCGCATAACAGACTATCGCCTCCTGGCCGGGAACTATATCATTCTCGAGACCGTGAACGGCTATGCCGTCATCGCTCATGCACAGACTGGCTCCATCCGCGTCTCTGCAGGGGATGCAGTCGCCACCGGCCAGCATCTCGCCAACGTCGGGCATTCAGGCAACTCCACAGCGCCCCACCTCCACTTCCACCTGATGGATCACCGGGACCCGCGCCTTGCGAAAGGCATCCCTTGCTGCTTCCGGGAGTACGAGGTTCTTCGCGACGGGGGATGGCAAGTCGTTCACGATGGCATCCCAACACATAAGGACAAAATTCGCAAGCTGTGATGCCTGACAACTCGATGATGCCGACCCGGCCAGATAGGCGAGGCTAGAGCATGTTATCCATTCTCGACGATGAACGCATCCAAGATCCGGGGCCGGTCTTCCAGGTGACCGTCACGCTGAAAGACCTCCTGCAGATCGAGCACTGTCCGCGGGCGTGGCGCACGCTGGACCTGTACGTGGTACGTGACGGGCCGGTGGTGTTCTACGTGGGGCAGTCTCACGTGGCGTTTGACCGGGTGTGGTCGCACTTTTACGGTGGATTCAAGGCCCGATCGCTGCTCGGCAGATTGATCCTGTGCAACTGGCCGGCGTCGATGCATTGGACCGTGGAGCTGCTCAGCTCGCAGCTTATGCGATTTGCGGCGGTGGAGCACCAGCTCGACGCAGCAGAGCGTCTCCTGATCCAGGATCTGGCACCCTGCCTGAACGAGGCGTTGAACCGGCAGCCAACACCGCTGCCCGAGATGTATCGCCCGCCGACGGCAACGCCGACCTGTCCCCGCAGCCCCAACAAGCTCATTCGTGAGGCCGGGTATGCCTTGAAGGCGGAGCAGCGGCGCCAGTGGCTGGAGACCGGCGGGTAAGGAGCCAAGCGCGACCGTGTCTGAGAGCGAAAAAAAGGAGAACCCGGTGCCCCTCCGGTCGACATCCCCTGGCGGTCGACTCGCTTACCTCGATTGGCTTAGATTCCTCGTCGTTCTGTCTTTGGCCCCGTTTCATGCATCCATCAGCTTCACGGGCATGGGTTCGGTATACGTGTACGATAGCCCGGTGCGAGATATTCTTCTGGCCGGCTCCCAACCTGTCGGTGTCGGGCCGCTTGTCCTCACCGAGTTTACCGTCTTCATGGATAATTGGTTCATGCACCTGCTTTTCCTTGTGGCGGGCATCGGCGCCGCCCACTCGCTGCGGAAAAGAAGCGGTGCTCAGTTTCTTGGAGAGCGTTGCAACCGGCTGCTTCTCCCACTTCTTTTTGGCACGGTGTTTGTGGTGTCCGTCCAATCGTGGCTGCGTGCTCTGTCCTTTGGCAGGTTTTCGGGCAGCTTCTTTGCGGTCTTCCCTTCATTTTTCAACGGAATATACACGGGACCACAAAGCAGCGGGAACTATGACTGGGGACATCTCTGGTTCCTTGCATACCTCTTTGCTTTCTCGGCGCTGGCGCTGCCGTTGTTGCTTTCCATCCGGCGAAAAGGAGAAGCGTCTCGCATCCTTTCCGTTGCTCGTCATTTTGCCACGATGCCGTTGCTGTTACTCCCCGCACTCTGGACAGGCCTCCTGGAGGCGCTATTCAGACCGGGCTGGCCTGGAGCTTTTAACCTCGTCAGCGACTGGGCCAACGTCTCCATGTTCCTCTCCTTCTTCCTTGCGGGATACGTCGCGGGATCCGTACCGGAGTTGCTCCAGGCATTTGAGGTACACAGGCGGCCCGCCTTGATTCTTGGCGCCACAGCATTCCTTGCCAGGATTGCGACCTACGCATTGGTGGCTGTTCCGGACGGCTACAACGCGGCCAACGTTGTTGCGCAGGCGTTGCGAGGCATGGCCGCATACGGGCTTGTCATCGCTGCTATGGGCTATGGACGGCGTTACTTGAATGTGCAAGGCAAGATGTTGGGGATTGCCCGCGACCTCTCCTTCCCACTGTTCATCCTGCACTATGCTCCGCTCACTGCGGCGACGTACCTGCTGTTGAATAGCGGCCTGTCCATCTGGACCCGATGGCTTCTCGCCGTGGCCGTGTCGTGGAGTTTCGTAGCAGTGTTCACATTCCTGGCACGGTTCATACCACCGATCAGGAGTTTCTTTGGCATTCGGGAGCCATCGGTCAGGGCCAAACAGAGACCGGGACCCATCGCAAGTCGTTAAAGCCGCCTTCACCATCCCCCGGCGACAAGCGGGCGCCGGACAAGCGGATCGTCGAGGGCTGGTCCACGAAGGTGGCTCGGACTATCGAGGCGCTACGGGTAGAGCAGAACGTGGGGCTGCTCTGGTGGCCGATGGAGCCTCAAATTGATCGTGTTTCAAAAATCGATTCCCTTTACTTGACAGGTTCCGCGCTTGGCCTATACTGTGGCTGGTGTAGTGTCGCCGAACGGTCCGCAGAAGAATGTGTCAGGTTGCCCAATTGGGGGCCAAGACGGAACCCACACAGCAGTCACGCTCTGGAGAGGCAATCAAAGATGAGCACCGATCTCGTGTTTCGCCTTCTTTTCATTCTCGCCGCCATCGCCCAGGCCGCGATCCGGATCTACTTCCAGTCCCGGATCCTGCCTGAACAAGCCCGGACAAAGGTCACGGGACAGACCTGGCGGCTAATCCCTGGGGCCTTTGCCGCCCTGACTGTCCTCGTGTTCGGCTTTGCCTTCATATTCTTCCCCAATGCCTTCGCCTGGTCCTACGCAGATTTTCCAGATTGGCTCCGGTGGACAGGGGCCATCCTTCTCCTCGGTGGTGTTACCCTTCTTGCGGTAGCCCATCACCATCTCGGCAAGTCATTTCACTCCCTCGTCGTTCAGAAGTCCGGTCAGATCCTCGTCGAGAGCGGGCCCTATCGCCTTGTCCGCCACCCGATCTATACGGCATACGTGCTCAGTTACTTTGGTGGTGGTCTGCTCGCGTCCAGCCTCGTTCTCACCCTCATTCCTGGGCCGCTCTACATCCTATTCGTCGCGTTGAGGCTTGCAGAAGAGGAAGCTGTCATGATCGAACAGTTCGGCCCCGAGTACCGCGACTATATGAGCAAAACCGGCCGCTTCCTGCCCCGCCTGGGAGGACCTCGCCGGGACGCCTGAACAATGCCAGGACAAGGGAGACGACGCTATGGGCGACCCTGGTGCCCTGCTGCGTGCTCAGAAGGGTGAGCTGACCGGAATCGATCTCCCATAGGACTTGCTCAGGCAACTTTTGCAAGAGACCCTGGGCACCGGGGTCGAGCTGGTCGGCTGTCAGATTGGCAATCAGCTCCACGACTATCTGGTTCTGTTGCTCCGACTCGATCATCCTGCGTTGGAAGTCGTCCCCAAGCTTGCGGGACCTGAAGCGCCATGTCTGATCCCCGCTTCCGGTCGAGCATCTGAGGAGTAATGGCCGTTCCACGGCCGCCAGGAAAGAGATCTGCCCGCCGCCGCCCCGCCTTCCGGCCACCCTCCCCTGGTCGCGGCCATTTTGTCACAGCATTGTCACGGCCCTATCATGGCGCCTATCACCTGACTTGTATACAATGAGCCAACCCGTTTCTCGGAGAGAGGCAGCGTGGCATGGAAGAGATCGTGACTCAGAATAGCAGTATTCTGCTCTTTGTTGTCGTTGGCTTTATCGGCCAGATGATCGATGGTGGCCTGGGCATGGCCTACGGCGTCAGTGCCAACTCGGTTCTCCTCGCCTTTGGCATTCCCCCCAAACTGGCCAGCGCCAGTGTCCACGCCGCGGAGGTCGTCACCACGGCCATCTCGGGTTTTTCCCATGCCCAGGTGGGTAACGTGGACAGGCGCCTGGTCCTGAGGCTCATTCTGCCGGGCGTCGTGGGCGGTGTCAGCGGCGCCTACCTGCTGACGCAGGTCAACGGCGATATGATCAAGCCCTTCATCGCCATCTATCTGCTGATCATGGGCCTGGTGATCCTGGTTCGGGCATTCATGAAAATCGTCGAATCCGAGATCAAGAAGGGACTCATCCCTCCCCTGGCGATTTTCGGAGGTTTTTTCGACGCCATTGGCGGTGGCGGATGGGGCCCCATCGTTACGACCACGCTGGTGGCCACCGGCAAGAAGCCCCGCTTTGCCATCGGCTCGGTCAACCTCAGCGAGTTCTTTGTGACCCTCTCCATGTCGGTGACGTTCATCCTGACCATCGGCAACCTGGTCGACTACTGGCGCATCATCCTGGGCCTCCTCATCGGCGGAGCCATTGCCGCTCCCCTGGCCGCGTACGCCTGCAAGTGGATCCCGCAGAAGGTCATGATGATCCTGGTCGGCCTGCTGATCGTCTTTCTCCAGGTGCGCACCTTGCTCGGCATCTGGTTCGGCATCAAGATCCTGTAGGCTCGGTCCTCTCGATAGGGAAGGGCGAGGCAGGCTCTTGCGGTTACAGCCCGGCGCGCTCTATCACGTACAACAGGAAGACGATCAGGGCGCCCAGGGGAACGATAACGACCCAGTCGTTCACCTTGAGGAGCTGTGGAAGGGTCAGGTCGCCAAAGCCGCCGCGTTTTAGGATGCCGTCTCGAGCGCGGGGATAGAGGACGGCAAAGAGCCAGGAACCAAGCAGGATGCCGGCCAGCCCGGCTACGGCAGCGTCCAGGTAGCCGTTGCCGATGGCGCCGGCAATGGTACCGGGACAATACCCCAGGAGCGCAAAGCCCAGGCCAAAGATCAGGCCCCCGATAGCGTTCTTGCCCCACGAGCCGGATTTCGGAGCGAGCTCGATCCAGCCCAGTCTCTTCATAAGGTGGATGCCGATCATGCCCGTCACCACGGCCGAGAGCATGATCTTGAGCACGGTAAAATCGGTCAGCAGCAACTGCCCGAGAATGACGTCGTACTTGGTCACGCCACCCTTTTGTAGCAGAAAGCCAAAGACGATACCAAACAGGAACCCCCAGGCCAGAGGCAGCTTGGTTTTCATCCGTTTTCTCCTCTCAGGCGACCAGGGCAAAGAGGAGCGCGGCCATCAAGATTCCGCCGACGAAAAAGCAGATGGCCGAGATCCAGCTCGACACGGCAAGCTGCATGGTGCCGCTGATGCCGTGCCCGCTGGTGCAGCCGCCGGCCCAACGCGAGCCCAGGCCCAGGAGAACGCCGCCCAGCAGGGCGGCGACCAGCCGGAGCGGCACGTTCGTCCCGAAGGCGGCAGCCCACCGGGAGGGAACCCACTGCCACTGGAAATCGCCTGACAGAAGCGACGAAACCAGCGCCCCCACGACCATTCCGAAGACGAGCATCCACTGCCAGTCCACGGCCGGTTTCACCTCCTGGTAATAGGGCCGGGTCTCTACCTTTGGGCCGCGCAAGAGCTTCTCGATCATGCCGGCCGACCGGGCGAAGGAGGTGGAGCAGCCGATGGGCTTGTGGGAGATCAACCAGGTAAGCCAGCTCAGCACGCCGATGCCGATGCCCACCACATAGGGTGACCAGGTGGTCTCTGTCAACCAACTCATCGTCTGGACCTCTGCCAGGATCTGAGAGCGGAGGGGCCGAGGGTGACGCTGAAAAAGCGCGACCCGTGCGGATTCTCGCAGACGTCGCACTGCCGGGCATAACCGGCGGCGCTGTAACCCGTCATCCCGCCGGCCACGTTGTGCACCTCGCGAAAGCCGTGCTGCTTGAGGATGCTGGCCGCCAGGCTGGACCGGTTCCCCGAGCTGCACACTACAAAGGTGGGCTTGTCGGGGTCCAGCTCGGTGTAGCGGGTGCGCAGATCGGGGGCGGGGATGTTGACCGCGCCGTCGATGTGGCTGTCCTCGAACTCGAGGGGGGCGCGCACGTCCACCAACACCATGTTGGAGGTGCCGGTGACCCTGTCGTGCAGGTCCTGGGCAGAGACCAGGTGGACGTCCTCGGTGCGGCGTCCGGCCATGGCCCAGGCGGCCATCCCGCCGTACAGGTAGGCGGCTGTGCAGTCCAGTCCCACGCGGTGGGCCCACAGGGCGGCGGTCTGGGCGTCCTCGTAATCCTCGGCTACGATCAAGATCTCCTCGTCCATGGGCAGCACCCACCCGGCAAAGGTCGGGAAATTGCCGGCCAGGTCGAGGCTCCAGGCGCCGGGCACGTGCAGGCTGGCATAGGCCGTATAGCTGCGCACGTCTACCACCGCCAGGTTCGGATCCTCCATGCGCTTGCGGAAGTCGTTGGGCCTCAGTTCCTCCAGCGAAGGCAGGTCGGCCAGCAGCGCCGGGCCACGACGGTTGATCTCGCTGCACCGCTCAAAGTGATCGGGGGCGGGGGGCATCTCGGACGTGAGCGAGTGGACAAAGCTCTCCCTGTCGAGTTGCAGTGCGGCGTTGTGGCGGCGCTCGTAGCCGATGGTGGACTGCCACTTGGATCCGATAGAGCGGCCGCAGAGCGAGCCGGCGCCGTGGGCGGGATAGACCTCCACGTGGTCGGGCAAGGGCAACAATTTCTGGTGCAGGCTGTCGTAGAGCTGCCCGGCCAGTTCTTTGGCCTGCTCGGGAAACAGGTCGGGCCGGCCCACGTCGCCTACAAAGAGCACGTCGCCCACAAAGACGCCGATAGGGCCATCGCCGCGGGACGTGTCGGTCACGACGTAGGAGACATGCTCGGGCGTGTGGCCGGGGGTTTCCAGCACGCGCAGTTGCACGTGTTCGAGCTCGAGCGTGTCGCCTTCGGCGAGGGGGACGTGGTCGAACGTGCATTCAGCCGACCGCGGCGCATAGATCTTGGCGCCCGTCTGCCTGGCCAGATCCATGTGGCCGGACACGAAATCGGCGTGGAGATGGGTCTGCAGGATGTGGGTGATGGTCATGCCCATCTCACGTGCCTGCTCGATATAGATGTCTACGTCACGCTGGGGGTCGACGATGGCACAGCTTGACTTGCCGGCCAGGATGTAGGAGCTGTGGGCAACCTTGTTCAAGAAAAAGTGCTTTAACAGCATAGCGCATACCTCTCTCGGCTTTTCTCGATGCGAGGCGCCGCGCTGCTGTCAACGCACCTGCCGTCATTATACTCCCAGGCCACGGGTACTGCAAGTGGGCCCCACTTCGCGGCACTTTCGCCGGGGTGGAGGTCGGAGGTGCCAAAGGCGCGGGACGACCTGCCGAACCAGAATATTTCTTCCCGACCTGTCGATTTTCGGCAGCGGGATTCGACAACATGATGAACAATCGCGTGTTCGGGGCGTGCTCAGCGCGTTCCGTGTGACGTATCTTGGTGAAAGGGAGGTTCTCTATGCCAACAACCACTTCCAGGGATGGCACGATCATCGCCTTTGAACGATCCGGTCATGGACCGGCGCTCATCCTAGTGGACGGGGCGCTTATGCATCGTGCGCTGGACGAGGCAGCGGGACAACTGGTCGAGCTGTTGGCCCCGCACCTGACCGTGTTGCGCTACGATCGGCGGGGACGAGGCGAGAGCACGGACAGGCAGCCCTTTGCCCTGCAGCGCGAAATCGAGGATATCGAAGCTCTCATCGGCGAGGCGGGCGGCTCCGCGTCCTTGTATGGCATCTCCTCGGGTGCAGCCCTGGCCATGGAAGCGGCCATTGCCCTTCCGGGCAAGGTCGAGAAGCTCGTCATGTACGAAGCTCCGTACAACTCGGAGGAGACTGCCCGGGAGGCGTGGCGGGAGTACAGAAGGCGGCTCGAAGAGCTGCTGGCTGCCGGCCGCCGGGGTAATGCGGTGGTGCTCTTTGCCATGCTGGTGGGCATGCCCGCCGAGCAGGCCGACGAGATGCGCCGGATGCCCACGTGGCCGGCATGGGAGGCCGTGGCGCCCACCCTGGCCTATGACGCCGCGGCACTCGGAGAAGACGCCTCGGTGCCGGTCGAGCGGGCACGCCGGGTTGCGATGCCGGCGCTGATCATGGCCGGCGGCGAGACCTATCCATTCATGCATGACACGGCGAGGGCCCTGGCCGCCGCCATGCCTCACGCCGAGTACCGCGTTCTGGAAGGCCAGACCCACGAGGTCTCGCCCGAGGCGCTGGCACCGGTGTTGATCGAGTTCTTGACCGCGCAACCGGCAGCGGTTGGCGCAGCATACTTGACAAAAGACTGAAAGGAAGATCCGATGCGAAAGCTAAAGGTTCTGAACCACTTGACGCTCGATGGCGTGATGCAGGCGCCGGGCGGCCCGGACGAGGACCGTCGTGGCGGCTTCCAGTACGGCGGCTGGGCGCAGCCCAACAACGATTCAGTCATGGGCAAGTTCATGGGCAAGGGGATGGCCAGGGGTGCCGATCTGCTCCTGGGCCGGTGGACCTACGAGAACTGGGCTGACTACTGGCCCAAACAGAAGGACGACAACCCCTTTACCACCGTGCTTAACAACTCGCAAAAGTACGTGGCGTCGCGGACGCTGGAGGAGCCCCTGCCGTGGGTCAACTCCAAACTCCTCAAGGGCGACGCGGCCGAGGCCGTCGCCAGGCTCAAGGAGCAGACGGGCAAGGATCTCCTGGTGATGGGTAGCGGGCAGCTCATCCAGTCCCTCATGCGTCACAATCTCATCGACGAGTTCATGCTCATGATCCATCCCCTGGTTCTGGGTACGGGCCGGCGTATGTTTGCCGACGAGGGTCACTACGCTGCCCTACGGCTCGTCGATTCGATCACCACAACCACGGGTGTGATCATTGCCACCTACCGGCCGGCCGAGCCGCCGGCGGGCAGGTCAACCTGACGTTCGCCCGGGGTTGTTTGACAGATAAAAGTTCCAGGTGTATGATCCTCATCGGGGCCCAGGCGAGTGGGTCTCCGGGAGGTGAGAGATGCATGCTCAGGTGCGTGTGCAGCCCTGGTGGGCGGCCCTCGTGGTGTGGGGTGTTGTCAACGCCGTCAACCTCTTGCAGACAGCAGGCTTCCTTTCACGGATCTATACCGGGAGCAGGACCATCAACCACGTGTTGGGCGGCGTGATCGTTGCCCTGGCAGTCCCGTCGGCCGTCGCCCTCGTCGCCTTGTTGCACGCGGACGCCGGCTGGCGGCAGTGGGTGGGGCCGGCGGTGTTTCTCGCCTTTGTGGCGCTGATGCTCGCCGTCGAATACCTCTGGCCCGTCGAGTTCCGATCACCGGCGCGCTACAGCATCCTTGTGCCCTACCTCCTGCTTTTCTTTGGCGCCATCCTGCTCATGGGCCTGCCCATGTTTCGCATGGATCGCGGGCTGTGGCTCGTCACGGTCGTGACGACGGTCTTGCTGCTCGGGTCCATGGTCATCGCCATGCGCGCGGGTGTCGGGTGAGGCTGCGCTGAGAAATGGTGGCTCCTTGTATGGCTTAACGCTGAATAGAGCCGGGAGACAAGAAACACAATGACCCAAATCCTCAAGGACGAGACCACGAACCTCGGCTGGAAAGGGCTTTACCGGGCCGGCGGCATTGCTGCGCTGCTCGCCGGCGTGCTCTTTCGGCGCAACATTGCCGCGGAAATTGGGCTTTTCGTTCAGCACGAATCGCCGGCCGGTGCAGGCGACTGGTTCGCCCTCCTGCAGGACAACCGGCTCCTGGGGCTCGTTCATCTCAACATCCTGGACGTCGTGAACTATGCCCTGCTGGCCTTGATGTTTCTGGCTCTGCTTGCTGTGCTCCGTCCGGCCAACAAGAGCGCCATGGCCATCGCCGCGGCCCTTGGCTTCCTGGGAATTGCGGTGTACCTGGCCTCGAACACGGCGCTCTCTATGCTTTCCCTCAGCAATCAGTACGCAGCCGCCACGTCCGAGGCGCAGCGGGCCTATCTGCTGGGAGCGGGAGAAGCGATGCTGGCCATCAGCCGTTTTGCCAGCGCCGGCGCTCCCGGTAGTGCGGGTTACCTCAGCCTGCTCCTCGTCGCCGCTGCCGGCCTGATCACCTCGCTTGTCATGCTGCGTAGCCGTGCCTTCAACCGGGCCACAGCGTACGTCGGCATTGTGGCAGCTGCCCTAGACCTGGCGTACTGCATCGCCTATCTATTCCTGCCCGGGGTAGAGATGTTGCCTGTCTTTTTCATACCGGCTGCCGGTCTCCTCTTGATGGTCTGGCACATTCTGATCGGCTGGCGTCTCCTCCGGTTGGGGAAGGCCGGTCCGAGCAGCCCTGGGCTGGGAGATCGTTCGAAAGGAAAACCAACCGCCGGCCTTTTCACGACCTGAGTCGCCCTCCGGGCCACGACACCGATATTGCCAATACGCGCATAGCCTCACAATACCTCATCATCATTGGACGTTTCGTTGGCTCCGCACGGCTCAGAAGCGGTAACAAGCAAAGCCGCCAGGTGATCAACAGCCCTGGCAGCCCCAGCCGGCTCCGCCAAGCAGGCCGGCGGACTACGCTTCCGACTGGGCCGGGCACAAGTGCCGGCACGTCGTCGCCGCGTGGGCCAACGTCTCCGTTTGACAAACGGGCGTTCCGGGTGCATAATGAGAGCGCCCGTGAAACCTGGCGCACGCGCAGTGCGCAATAGCGCTCATCATGCCTGACGCTCTCGTACACGTGCCTGAAACGGAGGAGCCACGATGAAGACGGCCGAATCACTCAAGAAGTCCTTCAACTATGCCATCGGTATGTTTGGAACCTCCATTCCGATCAACATGCTCAAGACGTACGCAGCCATCTACTATGTTGACCGGTTGGGAATGACCACCGTCCAGATGGCGACCATTCTCCTGATCTATACCTTTATCGACGCCCTCGACAACCCGGTATATGGTTTCCTCTCGGACCGGACACGCACCCGCTGGGGGAGGCGCCGGCCCTGGCTGGTCATCGGCACGCCGCTGCTGATCCTGGCCTTCATCGCCTTCTATTCGCCGCCGGCCTTCCTGGCGGGCGAGAACCTGTTCGGCTATGCAGCGCTGTTCTACATCCTGACCGGCACGCTGGATTCGGTCATCAATGCCAATTATGGGGCGCTCTTCCCCGAGCTGTTTCGCACGGATTCCAGCCGCGCCTCGACGAACGCCATGCGCCAGGCGTTCCAACTGGTGGCCATGATCATCAGCATCGCCCTCACGCCCATGGTGACCAGCGCCATCGGCTTCCAGACGACGGCCATCATCTACGGCATCCTGGGCGGCGTCGTCATCCTCTACATGAGCCTCACCTCCCGTGAGGTCCGGATGGAGGTCGACGAGAACAAGCCCGAGCTGTGGAACAGCCTGAAGGACCTGTTCAAGAACCGCAAGTTCTGGATGGCCGGGCTGGCCAATGCCTTTTACAGCGCGGCCATGTCCCTTGTGCTGGCCTCCATGCCGTTCTTTGTCAAGTACACCTTGCAGCTTGGCGACAGCCAGGCGACGTTCCTCTTTGCGGCGGTGCTGCTCATCGCCATCGGCTGCGTCGCCGTCTGGGCGCGGCTGGTGCGCCGGTTCTCACTGATTCCGGTGTGGCGGACGGCGCTCATCACCCTGGCCGTCGCCTTTGTTCCCCTCTACTTTGCCAACTCGCTGCCCACCGCCATGGTCGCCAGCGCCCTGGTGGGCTTTGGCTTCGCGGGGGTCATCACCACCATGGATCTCATCGGCGCCAGGATCATGGACGAGGACACCCGGAAGCACAACGTGCGGCGTGAGGGGATCATCTCCAACGCGCTCGGTTTTATGAACCGCCTGAACGGCCTGTTCACCAGCGCCGCCTTTTTCCTGGTCTCTATCCTCTTTGGCTTCGTGAGCGGCGACAACCCGGGCCCCGAGCCCCACAACGCGGCTCGCTTCCTGCTGACCGTCTTTCCGCCGGTGTTGATGGTCATCAGCTTTGCCTTTTCCTTCCTGATCAACTTCCCGGAGGAAAAGGCCGCACCGGCGGTGCCCGAGCCTGTCGCGGGGCTGGAGTGAGCCATGGACTCCCTTTTGAACCTGTCAATTCGCATCGACCCGTCCCAGGCGGGCACCTACTTCACGCTGCCCTTCCACGTGCCGGAGGGGATCGAATCGATAACCCTGAAGTACGGGTATGACAGGCGGCCGGCAAAGGAGCAGGCCCTTGACGGGGGCCTGTTCACCGGCCGGGAAGAGGTCAACATCGTCGACCTGGGGCTCATCGACCCGCGGGGCGTGCAGGTCGGGGCCTCCGGCTCTGACAAGGTCGAGATCGAGGTCGGCGAGACCAGGGCAACCCCCGGCTATCAGCCCACCCGGATCGTCCCCGGCCGGTGGCAGATCCTGGTGGGAGCCTACAAGGTGGCCCCCGAGGGCGTCACCGTCGGCTACGAGATCAGGCTCCGGCGCAAGGCGCGAAGGCTCCTCAGGGGAGACCTGCACGTCCACTCGGTGGGCTCGGATGGCGTCCACACCGTGGAAGAGCTGGCCTGGAAAGCCAGGCGCCACGGCCTGGACTTTTTGGCCATCACGGACCACAACCAGTTCGCGCCGGCGGATTCACTGCCTCGCGTGGACGGCGTGACCATGATCCCCGGCGTGGAGTGGACGCACTATCAGGGACACGCCAGCTTTCTCGGGGTGGACCGGCCCTACGACGGGTGTTTCGCGACCAACTCCGTGGAGGAGGCGCGGACGCGTTTTGCATCCGCCCGCGAGCGTGGCGCGCTCATCGTCGTCGACCATCCCTTCGATCCGCTCTGCGGCTTTCACTTCCCCCTCGACGCTCTGCCGTGGGACTGCATCGAAGTGTGGAATGGCCCTATGCGCGAGTGCAACCTACAGTCGGTGGGCATGTGGCATCAGCTCCTGGCGTCCGGGGCCAAGATCCCGGCCTGCGGCGGAAGCGACTATCACCGCGACACGCCCTTTCTCTTCCTGGGCGGGCCGACGACCTGCGTGTTTGCCGAGTCCGCCGGTGCTAGCGATATCCTGGCGGCCCTACGGGCCGGCCATGCATTCATTACCTTTGCGCCCGACGGGCCCGGCCTGGAGCTGGCCGCCGGCGACGCCATCATGGGCGATACGGTCAACTGGCAGGAGCTGAAAGAGGTGCGCATCAAGGCGCAGGGGTTGCTGGCCGGCGACGTGGTGCGCGTTGCCACCGCCCAGGAGACGGCGGTGCTCTTTACGGCGCCGGTGGACGGGGACGTAGAACTGACCTACGCCCTGGCTTCGCCCGGGTTCGCCCGCGCCGAGATCCTGCGCTCATTCTTGCCCGGGCTGCCCATGTTGCCGGCGCTGCTGTCGAACCCCATCTATTTCGCCGGGCCGTGATCTGGCCGCGGGTAATCTGGCTGCGGGATCGTGCTCCCGCGGGTTCGTCCTCCAGGGATTGCTGCCCTAGCCCTTGAACCGGGGCTCGGGCAGCCCTTGCACGTCGGTGTGCACCACCCACAGGTCGCCACAGCCCGGAGCGGCCGCGCGCTCCTGGTCGGTCAGCCAGCCCCAGGCGGTGGTCACGTATAGGTCCTTGAGATCGGGCCCGCCGAAGCAGCAACTGGTTGGGTTGGGAATGGGCATCTTGACCACGCGCTCGATCTTGCCGTCCGGATCATAGCGGGTGATGCACCAGCCGCCCCACTGGGCACTCCAGACGCACCCCTCCGCGTCCACCGTCAGGCCATCGGGCAGCCCCTTGTCCTCCGGTACCCTGGCAAAGGACCGGCGGTTGGCAAGCTCGCCCGTCGCCGGGTCACAGTCAAAGGCGAGCAGCTCGTAGGCGAATTGGGCGGTCACGTACATCGTCTTGCTGTCGGGGCTCCAGCCCAGCCCGTTGGAGCAGGCCAGGCCACCGGTCATGGTATGCAGGGAGCAGTCAAGGTCCAGCCGGTAGAGGGATCCTTCCGGCCGGGACTGATCGTCGGCGTGGGTCGACCCGGCCCAGAAGCGGCCCTGCCGGTCGGCCGAGCCATCGTTGAACCGGACGGGGCGATTGTCCGCCTCGGGGTCCTCCAGGAACCGGTGCTCGCCGGTCCGTTCATCCCAGAGGTAAAGGCCGGTGCGCGTGGCGAACACAAAGCCACCGCTCTCCCGCCGCGCCTGCCCGGTGACGTGAATGCCGGGCGTCCACTGCCGGAACGCGCCCGTCCCGGGCTCCAGGCGGTACACCGTCGGGTTCGACCAGATGTCCAGCCAGTATAGGGCCTGTTCATCGACGTCCCACCGCGGGCTCTCGCCCACCTCGTTTTCCACCTTGATGACGTGCTCGATCTCGAACATGGACGTTTCCCTTTCTTGATCTGCTGCCGATCAGGCGACGATCTCGTGTACGTGCCGATGCTGCATGTTCCCGTTAGAGACGTCGCCGCGGCCCTTTCGAGCGGTGGAACGGGCGCGCTCCAGGACAGCCTCGGCGGCGCGGGCATCCGTTACCAGGCAACTGCAAAAGCCTCCGCGCAGAGCCGCGGCAATGGCCCTGGCCTTGCCCACGCTGCCCGACACGGCGATGACCCTGGGGATCTGCCGGATGGAATCCGCGTCCAGGTTGATGGCCCGCTTGTTTGCCGAAATATCCAGCACCCGCCCCTCGTCGTCGAACTGGTGGGCGACGACGTCGCCGACTACGCCGGCCTCCAACAGCTCGTTCAACTCGTCCCGGCTCACATAGCCCGCACGCAAGAGGCTGGAATACTCGGGCTCGGGGGTACCGATGCCGATGAGCGCCACCTCCGCCTCGGCCGCAATCGCCAGCGTCTCCTGGTTTATCCGCTCGCGTCGCAGCGCCTGGGCAACGTCCTCATCCCGGACAAGCAGCGGCGCGGACAGGAAGCGAAACGACGCTCCCAGCTTCTGTGCCAGCCATCGCCCCAGCTCCGCGCCATCGACCATGGGATCGCCATGGCCCACCGCGCCGATGAGCTGCACGACCGTCGAGCTCGGCACGATGGTGCTCGGCATAGCGCTGACCACGGCATGGACCGCCGTCCCCCAGCTCAGCCCGATGATGACCCCGGGATGCAGGGATGCCTGTAGGCAGCGGGCGCCCAGGTCGCCGAGCCGCCGCAGCAAGAGCTGGTAGTTCTCCGGCGGATCGGCCAGCACGTGGGCCTCCGCCAGATCGAACTCCTGGAGCAACTGCTGCTCCAGCTCGCTGTCGGTCCGCAGGGGATAGCGGATGCGCACCTCGACGAGCCCGGCATCCCGCGCCTGGTCGAGCAATCGCGAGACCATGGAGCGGGACTTGCCGATGCGTTCGGCGATGGCAGCCTGGTTCAGACCTTCTTCGTAGTACCAGATAGCAACTTGGGCCAGGAGGTCGATTCTTTCCTCTTCCATACTCACTCCATTTCGATAATAGCCTTACTGTCAAGTACCTATTTTACATTACATGCCACGGTTTTCGCAAAAACACGTTGGGCCCGTGCACAATTGTGCAGGGCAACGGCAAGTTTTCCATCAGCACCCCAGCTTTTCCAGGCGCTGCCAGGGCTCGCGCATGGCCTCCTGCAGGCAGCGGTACTCCTCGTACCGCGCCAGATACCTGTCCGTTGCGTCTTGCTGCGGCTCGTGGCGGCGTACCACCTGCACCGCCTGGGCGACGGCGTCGGCATAGCCGGCATAGACGCCCACGCCGATGCCCGCCGCGATGGCCGCGCCCAACGCTGCGATCTCGCTGGCAGCGGGCACCTCGATGGGCAGCTCCAGCG
>ERZ1026796.905-NODE-905-length-21543-cov-4.295713_pt1 | contig 21543 bp, 18 predicted proteins | sample MGYA00520874_ERZ1026796 | MGnify/ENA primary metagenome ERZ1026796 (study PRJEB33270, sample SAMEA104284474) | anaerobic digester metagenome | biome: Anaerobic digester microbiome; feature: mesophilic sludge digester; material: Anaerobic digester biomass | place...
CAAAACTTAGTAAGTACTAAAAAATACTATTTTGTTATAGTTTCAAATGATGTAATTTATGGTAAAGATGGGCTTCCTTTACAGTTTTCTATCGATTCCCTTTAGAGTTTTTTCTTAAGACTTTTTCTTCAAAGTATTTCTTTGGATTTGTTATCTTACTCTTTCTAAATTCAAAGTCATCGTATGCTTTTGATGTAACAATTTTTTCAGTAAGGAGTGTTCCTTCTGGTCTTACATATATTATCCACCCAATTATAATTATGAATATCCCAACTATAATTCTTCCAATAAAGCTGTCAAATATTCCTGTCTGTGGTATTTCTTTTTCTTCATCGGTAATATGAGCACAATCTTGTGCTACAACTATATATACTTGAGATCTTAGAGTGGAGGGGTCTAATGGTATTTGAACAGGGTTTACAATTACCTCATTTAAGTTTTGTCCTGTTAATGATTTAGCTCCTGCTGTTGCTTGGAATACTATTGTTAATGTTCCTCCTGCTGGTATGCTCCATGGTGCAGAGGGTTCCCACACTATTTCTTGAGTATCACCCACAGTTGTAATTTTTACCATATCAGTATCTACAATAGCTGTTCCATTTACTATTGAACTGTTAATTGTGTATATAAACCCAAGAGGTAATTTGTCTTTTACAGAAGCTATTTGATCTTGTGCATCTCTGTTATTTTTTACAGTAATTGTATATGTTGCAGAATTTGTACCCTCTGTCCTTTGTACACATGTTTGTCCTACTGCTTTTGTTGCACTAAAGTTAGACTTTTCTGAGTCAGGAAGAGGCTGTGGTTCTTCTGGTGGTGTTTCTTCTGGTGAAGTATCTATAAATGTTACAGTTGTACTTGCAGACCCTATACTAGATTCATTTACAAATACCTCTGCAGTTATTTTAAGCTCTCCTAAATGATCATTAAGGATATTAAATGAGTCATTGCTAAAATTATTTGGATCATACAGGTCAAGTTTTGACATTTCAATTGTACCTTTTGTAGAATCTACTATTATTCCATCTATTGCAGTTAGTGTTGTAAATTCAGGTTCAAATGAGAATCTAATCTTTATATTTTCACTATTAAGTTGACCAACAGATATACTTATTTGAGATATTTTTGTTTTTCCGTCAGATTGCTGTTCTGTTATAGCTGTCATTCCAGTTACTGCTGTTGTTCCACTTGTTTCAACATCTAGAATTCTTCTACATATCATTGAGTTTATTTGTTCACCTTGAGAATCCTTTGCTGTTGCAACTATCTCAATAGCGGTAACAGCTGGTGGAGGTGTAATTTTCTTTGTTATTTTATTTCCATCAACTTTGTCAGGAGTGCTATCCTCACTATTTACTTTAAAGGTATAATCTACATAGGTTGATTTATCAAAAGTTGCTTCTGCATTTATTTCATCTGTAGGTTTAACTCTCCCTGTTATTATCTTTCCATCCTGATCTCTAAGTATGAGGTTCTCACACCTTGTATCTGATATGCTTCTTACAGTACATGTTTTTAGTGACTCTTTAGGTGTTGTAGAGTTAAGTAGATTATCTGCTATATCATTAATATCACATTTCGCACTACATACTTGATCTGCTGAAACAGTATTTAGGTTGAAGATGAATGCTCTTTTAGGATCACCACAATCATTTACAACTGCAGGATCTATTATGTAACAACCACATGTCATTTGGGTTATTGGCTGTGTAGTTTCTGTTTCATCTTTCTTAATTACAAAGAAGTATACCAGTACTACAATTAATACTACTATGAGAATTGCTCCTATTATCATTAAATTCTTTAATGTTGTTTTAGTTTTCCTGTCTGTAGGCTCCATTTAAAGTTTGCTTAACGTATGGGTATACGTACATAAAGTTTATGAGAATATATATATCATGTCAACAAGTTTTGTTATATTGTTGTACAAAATAGAGTAAGTCCAAGCTTAGGGTCTATCTTTCCTATTTTTATCTCATAATCAAGATTACATAGTTTTTCATATTTATTCATAATCTTATCCCAATCATATTTATCACTTGCCTCAACCAGTGTCTTAACTGTAAACGGAGGAACTCCCACTATTGAAGCTATTTCAGAATATTTGTAATGATGGTCTAGGAGATATTTAGTCATAGTAATTAGTCTCATATTTCTTGCTATCATAGGGAATATATACTTTGGATCAACTCTTTGACTTAGTATTCTTTCTAAAATTTTTAATGGTTGACCTTCTGTTTTATTCATTTCATCAAGGAGTTTCCATATATCATCTTCAAGAGTATCAACTATTATATTCTTTACATCTTCTTCTTCTATTTTTTTATTTAATTCTAGTAAGTAGAGTTTCTTTATATTATTTTCTAATCTTTGTGTATCATAGTTGGAGTATGTACAAAGAAGAGTAAGAACCTCTCTACTTATATCTAATCCATACTCCTTAGACAGCTCATTGGCAAACTTTATGAATGCTGGTTTATACATCTTGTTTACTTCAACAAGAGTATTTGTTGTTTTAAAGAATTTTACATATTTTGTAGCAGAGCTTACCTTTTGATCTTCCCATATTATTATATTATCTGGTGTATTATTCTTAAGAAATTCAAGTATATATGGAATTAAATTCTCTCTATCTTTATTTTTATAAAGTCTTTTAAGAAATATTAATCTTGGTAAGTTAAACAGAGATTGAGAAGAGAGTAAGTCTATTATCTTAGAGCTTTGAGTCTCTTCTGCATCAAGAGATATATATTCTAAATTCTCATTTTTAAGAAGCTCTTTAATATCTTCTTGAGCTCTTTTCAGAGAAAGATATGTTTCATTTCCTATGTATAGTTTGTACATTATTCACCTTGTTGAATCTCTACAGCATTATCTTGTATTATCTCTTTTCCAAAAAGGATAGAGATATCACCTCCTGTTGCTGTAGTTAAATATTCTGGTTTAACTTTATTAGTTATTTTAAGATAGCTTGCTAGTATATCAACTGATTTAGAGAATTTATCTGTTGTATTTGAGTATATATATACTCCTTCTTTATCATTAAACTTTGTTCCTTGAAATCTAATATTTAGGTATTTAAACTTTGTTTTTAATTCATCTGTTTTTGTTTTTGTATTTTGATATCCCAATCCTGTGTCATATGAATATATGGATGGATTCTCTGAATAAAGAGCAGGGTAGTTTAGTGCAAGATTTATATATTCCTTAATTTTTGTATATCTCCCTAACCCCTCTTTCGGCCCTATATTATACTCTCCACAGCTTGTTTGTGGACCAATTAGAGAGTAGTTTCCAAGTGTAGGGTCAAGTACAAAGGAGTATGTTGATGATGTAGAGTTTTCACCAGATAGAGATTTTAATATATTGACTCCTGCCTGAATATCATCAATAGTAAATTCAGATATCTTTATATTATCCTGAACAGAAGAAAGCAGGGACATAAGTTTGCTAGGATTAAGGAGTGTTTCTGTACTTAAGATTTTTTTAATAAAAGCATCAATTACTTTATGCTGTCTTTTTGCCCTTGCATAATCTGAACCTTCCCCATTCTGCTGAGATTGTCTTGACCTCGCATATTTAAGTGCAGTATCTCCGTTCATAAGCTGGGGACCTGCTTTAAAAGATATTGTCTGTGTACCATATCCTCTTTCTGCAGGGTAATTATAATCTGTAAAACTATTTTCAACATTTATATACAATCCTCCTACTGCATCAACAAGTTCTACAAAACCATTAAAATTAATCATTGCATAGTATTGAATTTCCATTCCTGTAATTTCTTCTACAATACCTTTTAGTCCTTCTAAACCACTGCCTTTTTCTTTTGCTTCATATATAGAGTATGCAGAATTAATTTTTCCATATGATGTTTTACTTGGATTTACCTTTGTACAGAAGTCTCTTGGTATAGATATCATTACAACATCCTTTGTTTTGTGATTATATGATGCAACAATAATAACATCTGTATTTAATGTTTTAAGCTTTGTTCTTGTATCTATCCCTACAATTAATATATTAGTATATACTCCAGTGCTGTCTTTCTTTAATTCTGGTTCTTTTTGTTTTCCTATTAAATCACTAGGAGAAAGATTAAGGCCTATTCCTTTTCCTGTCATGTACCCTTTATATCCAAAATACAACCCGCTTCCAATAATTAGTACAAGGAAGATAAAGAGAATTGTTAGAAAAGGTCTTTTCTTCTTTGTATGTGTTTGAAGAGACTCTTCTTTAGTATGCTTCTTATTATTTATTTCTTTGTCTGTAAGATTTATAGATACTTCCACAAGATATACCTTAGAACTTAGTTATTTCAGATATTTCTCAATATTTTGATTATGCTCTGTTAAATTCTTAGCATAGTAGATATTTCCTTCTTCATCGTGAATGTAATAATAGTAGTCATTATGCTGCGGGTTTCTTACAGCATTAATTGATTCTAGACCAGGGTTGCATATCGGAGTAGGTGGAAGACCAGCATATTTATATGTATTATATGGATTATCACTACCTTTATCTTCTTGAGTAATTACATGCTTCCAATCTTTTAGTGGGTAAAGAAGTGTTGCATCTATTTGAAGAAGCCATCCCTCTTCGTATCTTCTTTGTATAATATCAGCAATCATTGCTCTATCCTGTGCATTGTATCCTTCTCTTTCAACCATACTAGCTATGATTATATCTTCATAGCTATCTTCAGTTCCTACCTTTGCTTTAAAATTATTTGTTAATTTCTTTAAGATATCTTCGATTGTTTCATCTACTGAGAATGCATATTTATCTGGGAAAAGAAAACCTTCTAAATCAGTTAATTCGTAATTAAATCCTAAAGACTGAATGAAGGATGGATTAGTTGTTAATTTAAGAAAATCAGAAGAGTTAAAATTCTTATATCCTCCTTTTGCAAGCTCTGTTGCAAGTATTTCTGCAATTTCATCTTTTCTGAGTCCTTCTGGAATTGTTACCCATATATCTAAACCTCTTGCTTGCTGAAGAGTTTCTGCAATCTCCTTTATATTTAAATTCTTAGGAATTTCATATACTCCTGCTTGGAGCTTTTGAGATAAATCATTTATTTTAAGGTAATACTTAAAGTGATTCTTCCAATTCTCTTTTAATATCCCAGCATCAACTAATTTATCAATTATTGAATCAACAGATTCCCCCTGTTCTATCTGCAGAGTAACTTTCTCACTACTTTCACTATTTGGTTTTTTAATAACAGAGTTAAAGTTTACTTTTGCTAAAACTGTTATAGCTACTACAGTAATTACTGCTAATATTATTATTTTAATTAGGCTTTTCATTTTTATTTTGTTTAGAATTTAAGAATTCTTGAAGGAACACTGTTGCAGATATCATATCAATTTTACTCTTCGTAGATTTAGTATTCTGACCAAGAGATAGTAACATATTTTGAGCTTGAATAGTAGAATAACTTTCGTCATAAAATATTACAGGTATCTTTATATCATCTTTTATCTTTTGTGCAAAAGAGTCTATTTTCTTTAAAGACTTAGTATATGTACTCTGAAATGCCTGAGGTCTTCCTATTAAAATTGTCTTTATTCTATACTCCTCAATTATTGATTTAATTTCTTCTATTATTTTATTAATTCCCATATTCTTGGTTACATTAAGTACAGTTAAAGGTGAGGCAATTAATCCTTTACTATCCGATATGGCTAAACCTATTCTTTTTGTCCCGTAATCAATTGCTAAGATAGGGTATTGTATATTCATATTAGTTAAGAACTCCTTTTATTCTTTTTATTCCATTTCCTACACTTTCCTGCTTTATGATTTTAAATGTACCTAATTCAGATGTGTTATCAACATGTGGTCCGTTGCATATTTCAATTGAGAATGGATTTTTCTTATCACCTATGTAATATACTTTTACAGTATCTCCATATTTTTCTTTAAATGCTGCAAAAGGAACAAGTTTTAATGCTTCTTCTTTTGGTAATTGCTCATATGTAACAGGGAGTTTTTCTTTTATAGCTTGGTTAACTAAATCTTCTACTTTCTGAAGCTGTTCTTGTGTAAGATTTTCCTGATTTGGAAAGTCTAGTCGTAATCTCTCTGATGTAATATTACTTCCCTTTTGATATACATGATCTCCCAATACTTTTCTTAATGCTGCTAGTAGAAGATGTGTAGCTGTATGATATTTTGTTGACATTTCTGATGTATCTGCAAGGCCACCTTTAAATATTCCTGCAGAGGAGCTTCTTGATTTTTCTTGATGTTGTCTTTTTGCCTCTTCAAAGCTTTCAGGATTGGTAACAGTTATATTTTTTTCAGCAAGTATCTCTTCTGTTACTTCTTTAGGTAAACCATAGGTTTCATAGAGTGTAAATATCTCTTTTCCTGATATTCTGTTTGTATGAGAGATATATTTATCAAGCTCTTTTAATCCTTTATCAATTGTTTTATTAAATCTGTCTTCTTCTTTTTTTAATTCATTTAATATGTAGTTTCTTTGTTTATCAAGTTGAGGATATATCTGTTTAAACTGGTCTATACATACATTTCCAATTACTGAAGTAAAACCATTTTCAATACCAACTATTCTTGCATGCCTCATTGCTCTTCTTATTAGCCTTCTTAAGACATATCCTTGCATAGTATTTGATGGTGTTATTCCATCCATTATTACAATTACTGCTGCCTTTATATGATCAGCTATTATTCTTTGGGAGTGCAGATTATCTATCTTTGAGAGTTCTTTTACTTTATTTAGTACAGGTTTGTATATATCTGTTTCATAAAAGGAATCTACATTTTGACTTATCATTGTAAGTCTTTCAAGACCTCCACCAAAATCTACATTATGTCTTCCAAGAGGTAGATACTCTCCATTTTCAAAGAGATATTCCATAAACACATTATTTCCTATCTCAATATATTTCCCACAATTACAATTAACATTACAGTTGTTATTACATGGTTGTTTGCCTGTGTCATAAAAGATTTCTGAATCAGGTCCACATGGTCCTCCTGTAGTCAGTCCCCACCAATTATTTTTCTTTCCAAACTCTTGGATTCTTTCATTATTTCCGACACGAGCATCAATACCATATTTTGAAAACACACTTTTCCATATTTCAATAGAGATTGTATCTTTTGGAATGTTATCTTCTCCCTTAAATACTGAAACATATATTCTATTTATATCCATTTGCAGTACATCAATGAAGAATTCCATTGTCATCTCTATTGCTTCTTTCTTGAAATAGTCATTTAAAGACCAATTTCCTAACATCTCAAAAGTAGTACAGTGATACTCATCTCCAACCTCATCTATATCACCTGTTCTTAAACATCTTTGAGAGTTTACAAGTCTGTTTCCTAGTGGGTGTTTTTCTCCTTTTAGAAATGGAACAAGGGGAAACATTCCAGCATTTACAAAAAGGACTGAAGGATCATCTTCTGGGACAAGTGGAGCATTAGGTATTTCAATATGACCTTTGTTTTTGAAAAAGTCTATATATTCATTTCGCAGTTGTGCATATGTAAGTTTTCTCATTTGATAATTATATCAGAAAGGATTTACTCTGTAGAGTTATTGGGTGTTTCTTTTGTTTGAGTCTCTTCCTCTAGTTTCTTTATCTCCTCATAGAGCAATGAAAGATCTTCTTGTGGTTCAGGGGCTGTAAATGTAGCTTGGGGTTCCTGTGGTTGGGCAGTACTTTGTGTCGGTTGGGGGCTAGGTTGAGGCATTTGTGGTATTTCAGGCTCAGGTGCTTGAAATACTTGTTTAGACTCTTGTGGCTGGGCAGTACTTTGTGTCGGTTGGGGACTAGGTTGAGGCATCTCGGTTGGAGGAGTAGGTGGTATTGATTCTGGAAGTGCCATGTTTTCCGCTGATGCTTGTTTAGAATCTTCTTTCCATAAAGAGGAAATGATAGAAGGTATAAATATCGCAAGAAGTATTAGTGTTATTCCTCCCAGTATTATGTACGTAGTTCTTTTAGATATTTCAAGACCAAATATGTTAAAAGTATCACCCTGCTGTGTTCCTGATATTGTAAATGTCCACTCTTTAGTTATATCTTCTCCACTAGAATCTTTAAATGATACAGATACTTTATGTAAACCTTCAGCAAGGGGTGTTTCAGGAATATATATTAATGTATGCTCAGAATCTGATATTTTGTTTATTTTTAATTCTTCTGTCTTATCAATATCATCTATCTTAAAGACAATGCTATCCTCCACTATTGTATTATTTTGAGTTGCGATAAGGGAGGCCTTTATAGTTGGTGAGGTATTACTTATTTCATCTGTACTTGTAGGAGATACATTAATTACTTGTGGTTGTGGAAGTTCTACTTTATCATCAGGTCCTTCTTCTTCCTCTTTTGCCATAATTATCTCTTTTGAAACATCAATTCCTACTCCTGCTGGGTCTTGGTCATCTATTGCTCTTACTATCACTCTGTAAGCACCATTCTCTAATCCTGACAGATCAATAGTATATGAATTTTGAGTTGATGGTATATTTGTATCTATTGCTTTCCATGCTGATTCATTTGCAGGGTTAGAAGTAATATATATTTCATACTTTAATATTTGATTGCTATCAGTTGCTTCCCAAGTTACTGTAAGCTTAGTATCTTGTGTAATCTTCATATCTGAAACTGGGTCTATTATTGTAACTACAGGATTATCATTTCCTTCTGGGCTTACACTTATAACCCAGGATTGAGAAGAAAGATGCATACTGTATCCATCATGTATGAAGACATTTGCTAGATAGCTTCCTGCTCTTTTAGGTGTTCCCCTAAACTTTATACTTAGCTTTCCCTTTCCACCATCATTAATTACTGTTGCCTTTAGCCATGTTTCTCCTTTTGTAAATGAAAAAGCATAATTTATTGTATCTTTATCTGTATCTTGTGCTTCAAGTGAATATTCATATGTTTCTCCTACTTTAATACTTTGTGAGGGTTTAGATGCTTGCGGGGTAGTTATAAACTCAGGTTTGGAGTTAGATGTAATTGCTTTTACTGCCTTTTCATCAGCCATTTTATACGGACTACTTATTACACATGCAAAGCTTTTTCCTGTCATATCAACCAATGTACCTGTGAGATTGTATGCTCCTTCAAATTTAGGTGTATATGCAAAAGACTCTGTTACCCTTGTGTTAATTGTAGAATCATATTCCTTGTTAAACAGTGTTTCTCCTCTTTCATCTTTTATTGTTATTTCCTTAATTGAAGAGCTATCAGATATTGCATCTACCTGAATTCTTACAGTTTTATTTACTTCAAGTGTATATGGATTAACATTAGGAAAGGTAATAATACAGGGATTAAGTTTACTAAGCATAATTTCCTCAAAGGCTTTATTTCTTGTATCAAAACTCCTGTTTTCTATAATACTAAATACAAAAACAGGGAGTGTAAGCAACAGTAGGAGTGTAAGGAATAGCTCCTTGTTTTTTCTTTTTGTTGGGTTAATTCTGTTACTCATCTAATATATATTATTCTTTATTTATTGCTTACTGCAAGTTTAATATTAATTTCGTTTTGAATAGCTTGTAGGGTAGAGTTACTGGATCTTCCATTTTCTGCTACAGCAGTTATTGCTTGTTTAAGTTTTTCTTCAACAAATGCCTGTTCTCCTACTTGGAATGATTTCATATATGGAGCCATGTATGCAAGTGCCTGTGTATACTTGTTTTCAGCTAACTCGGCATTCATAGATACTCTAGAATACGGTTCACCAAATGCTCTTGTCTTAGCAGCATTTTGATAGAGTCTTCGTAGCTGTTCTGGCTCACTTAAAAACTTTACAAATTTCCATGCTTCTAAAGTGTCTTTACTTGTTTTACTTACAGTAGTTCCCCAATATGTAGCATAGTAGACCTCATCATTGTTTGTAAGACGTGGCAATGGAGCGAGTCCAAACTCTATATCTTCTGTATATTCCAGTATTTCAAGTGCTCTCCAGCTTGTTCCAAACATCATTGCAACCTTTCCATCAACGAAATATGTAAGATCATTAGGGAGATATGATGCCCAAGTAGGGTTTTTCTCTTTTACAAATGAGGTGTATTTATCAAATGCAGCAAGTGCCCTGGGGGATGTAAGATTCATCATTGTTTTATCTTCGCTAAGTATTTGAGCGAGATTTTGAAGATAGAAGTAGAAAAGTATATCTGTTGAGTGGGTAATATTTCTTGATGTACCAATTGCTAAACCAGATTGTATAATTTTTCCATTTGCATCTCTTTTTGTAAGATTATCTGCTGCTTCCATAAAGGAGTCCCAGTCAGTCGGAGGTACATTATACCCAGCTTCTCTAAGGAGTTCTTTGTTGTATATAATCATAAGGCCATCAATTTGAAGAGGAATTGCATATATTTTTCCATCATTCCCAGTAAAATCTTCTATTGCTGTTGGGTAAAATTCTTTGCTGTATTCATCTGCACTCATTACAGATGAAGGGAGGGGTGACAGATATTTTCTAAATTTTGGCACCCAGCTGTTATGTATCATTGCTATATCAGGTGCAGGCTCATTTGATATTTCTGCCTGCTCAAGTCTTGTATATAGCAAGGACTCATAATTCTTTAATGGTTGAATTGCATATGTTATCTTTACACCAGGATTTTCAGCTTCATATTTTTCAATTAAAGGATGCATTACCTCTTCTTCTTCCCAGAAGCCCCAGAAAGTTAGTTCAACTTGTTTTGGTTTACTACTGCTTAGTACTGCCATTAAAATTGAGAGTACTATTACAAAGCCAACTACTATTGCAAGGAGCTTTAATATTTTTTTCTTTTTTTCGTCCATACATATATATTACACAAATTAAATCCTTTCAGCTACTACCACTAGTCTTTTTATACCAGCACCTAGTGGCCAGCATGTCATTAATGTAACTGTTTCTTTATCTGTTTGTGTTTGAAGTATTGAAAGATCATCTGCAGAAACAATCTTTTTGTTTCTCACAACATATTTTAAAACTTGGTCATCTCTGTATATCTCTACTGTATCTCCAATATCTACATTCTCTAATCTTGTGAATATTGTTTCAGGAAGGTTTGAATGAGACTTAAAGAAACTCTCTACTGCACTATGACCATATATGAAAGAGTTTCCTCCATCACCTGGAAGAGGAGTTCCTTTAAAATGGGCAAGACCATATTTTAGATATTGGTCATATACTTTTTCTTCGGAGCTTTCTACATTAGGAGTTAATCTTACTTTATCTATTCCTACCTCTGGAATTGAAAGGTACATATTTTTTTTGTATTCTTTGTTTACGACAATTTCTTTTGTTGTTTTTGTTGTTGGGTCATAGGAGAAAAGTCCTTGATACTGAAGTCCTTCTGCTGTTTTAGATAGATTCTCAAAGTAGCTTTTTCCTGGGTCATAATATGCAAATTCATCTTGTATATACTGTTTGTAAGACTGCGGAAGTGGATCTTTCATTGAGTTTTGTTTTGAGAGCTGTATTTGTCCTTGTATGTATGATACCAGAAGAGGAATAGCTTGACTTAATATAATTAGTATACCAATTACTCCTAATATCCAAGAGATTGTTTTCTTTGTTTCTGATATCTTTTTCTCACTTACTTTTTTAATTCGAATGTCTTCATCCATATGTAGAATATATTACCAATTAAGTGTTTCAATGTCACATATGTGGTACTTAATTCATTTGTCTGCTAGAATATTGTCCGTATGACAAAGAGAGATTACTATGAAGTCCTTGGTGTAAGCAAGGATGTTAAAAAAGAAGATATAAAGAGGGCATATAGAAGGCTTGTGAAGAAGTATCATCCTGATGTAAACAAAGAAGCGGATGCTGAAGAGAAGTTTAAAGAGATACAGGAGGCATATGAAGTTCTTTCAGATGATGCAAAAAGACAGGCATATGATCAATATGGTCATGCTGGTACACAAGGTTTTGATCCTAGAAGTGGAAATGGAGGAGGATTTGAGTATACATACGGAGGTGCTCCATTTGATATGGGAGATATATTTAATACATTCTTTGGTGGAAGTGATTTTGGGTTTGATTTTGGATTTGGACAGCAGACAGCAAGAAGGCAGAGAGTCTCTAGGGGTGAAGATATTAGGTATAGGATGAGATTTACATTTGAAGAAGCAATGAAGGGTGGTGAGTTTAATGTAAGGATAAAGAGGAAGATTAAATGTTCACAGTGTAATGGAACAGGGAGTTCTACTGGGAAAAGAAAGACATGTGATGTTTGTAAAGGTACTGGAAGAGAGCGAAGACTTCAAAATAGCTTCTTAGGACAAATCTCTGTTATGACAGAGTGTTCAAAGTGTGGAGGCTTAGGAACTATTCCAGAGTCTGTTTGTAGTAAGTGTGGTGGTACAGGCCTTGAATCAAAAACAGAAGATATGAAGATTAAAATTCCTGCAGGAGCATATGATGGTATGGTACTAAGATTTAGAGAAGGTGGAAATGCCGCATTAGATGGAGAATATGGAGATTTGTATATTGAATTAGAAGTTGAGCCTTCAGAGAAGTTTGATAGACGTGGTAATGATTTGTACTCTGTTGAAAGTATTCCTATACATACAGCAGTACTGGGTGGTACTGTTGAAGTGGAAACAATAGATGGAAAGGTTAAATTAAAAATACCTGCTGGTACTCAACCAGGAACAATCTTTAAAATTAAAGGGAAGGGTGCTCCAATTCTTAGAAAAGAGAATGCAAGAGGAGATTTGTATGTAAAAGTTAATGTGGATATTCCTAAGAGACTTAAAAAAGAAGAAAAGAAATTGTGGGAAGAGTTAAGTGAGCTTTAATGCATTTGGGATTTTGTAATAGATGTGGTATACTTTCATGGTAGTTGTATTTTAGGGATGGTGAGGTATTTCTCACCTTTTTTTTAGTATGAACAATTTAAATTTTTAAGAATATATATTATGGCAATGACATCAGAGCTTGTTGCAGCGATAAATCAGATATCTGCAGAAAGAGGAATTGATAAAGAGGAGGTTTTTAAAGCTTTAGAATCTGCAATACTTAGTGCTGTTAGAAAAGAAAAATATGGGAGAGTAGAGAATGAGGATGATGAGGAAGAGAAAGCAGGAAGTAACTTGGTTGTAGAGGTAAACAGAGAAACGGGCGAGTTTAAGCTTTTTGCACTTAAGGAAGTTGTTAAAAGAGTTAAGAATCCTGAAAAAGAAATTGCACTGAGTGAAGCAGAGTTGATATCACCTAATGTAGAAGTGGGTGATTCTATTCAGATAGAGATGCCATCAGAGGATTTAGGAAGAATTGCAACACAAACTGCTAAACAGGTACTTTTGCAAAAGATAAGGGAATCTGAAAAAGAGTCTGTGTTAAGTGAATTTAGTGATAAAGTTGGACAGGTATTTACTGCATTAATGCAGAGGATGCAGAAAGGTACTGCAGTTATGGAGATAGGGAAAGCAGTAGCATATATGCCTCCTGAAGAGCAGATTGCAAATGAGTTTTATAGGGTTGGGGAGAGATATAAAGTGCTTCTTAAAAGTATTGAAGATTCTGACATGATTGTTTCAAGGTCTGATCCTAATTTTTTAATTGAGCTCTTTAAACTTGAGGTTCCAGAGATTGAATCTGGAATTGTAGAAATTAAGGCTGTAGCAAGAGAAGCAGGTTCAAGGAGCAAGATTGCAGTTGTATCCCATCAAGAAGGAATTGACCCTATTGGTTCTTGTGTTGGTCAAAGAGGAATGCGTATTGCAAATGTTATGAATGAGCTTGGTGAAGAGAAAATTGATATAATTGAATGGGATGAGGATTTAGAAAGATTTGTAGCTAATGCATTAAGTCCTGCAAAGGTTGAGTCTGTTGAAATACTTGGTGATACTGCAACTGTTGTTTCTCCATCTGACCAGCTATCCTTAGCAATTGGAAGAGATGGACAAAATGTAAGACTTGCATGTAAGCTAACGGGGGTAAAGATAGATATAGTTGGTGCACAGGGAGAGGAGACAGATGCTGTAGAAAAGTATGCAGAGGATACTCAAGAAGAAGTTGTAGATAAAAAAGAAGAGTAAGAATTTTAAAATGAGAAACTGTAGTTTAAAATGGTTAAAAGAACGGATAAAGATAAAAGAAGTGTTCAAAGCAGAATCCCAATTGTTGCAATATTGGGTCATGTTGACCATGGAAAAACTACAATACTTGATTATATAAGGAAGACAAATGTACAAAGCTGTGAAGCAGGTGGTATAACTCAAAAGATTTCTGTATTTACTGTTGCAATAGATGAGGATTCTTCTAAAAGAATTACTTTTATAGACACTCCTGGTCATGAAGCATTTGATTTAATGAGGGTTAGAGGTGGAAGTATTGCAGATATTGTTCTTTTAGTAGTAGCTGCAAATGATGGAGTAAAACCTCAGACAGTTGAGTCTATAGATATAATTAAAAACTCATCTGCAAAACCAATTGTTGTTATCAACAAGGTGGATTTACCTGATGTTGATATCGCAAAGGTAAAAAGAGATATTGTTAATGAAGGACTTTTACTTGAAGGTATGGGTGGAAACATTCCTGTTATAGAGGTTTCAGGAAAGACTGGAAAAGGAATACCTGAGCTTTTAGATTTAATAACTCTTGTAGCTGAAGTTGAAGGTCTGCAGGATAGAGGAGAACTACCTAATGGTGTTGTGGCAAAAGCATTTGTACTGGAATCTGTAAGGGATAAGACAAGAGGGAATATATCCTCTATCGTGTTAGTAAGCGGTAATTTGTGTAAGGGTTCTTGGCTTGGGTATTCTAACGATGGAAAAGTTGTTGTTGAAAGAATAAAAGGAGTTATTTCAGAGGACGGAAAGAATATTTGTGATTTACAGTGTGGATGTGGAGGGAAAATCATTGGTATTTCTAATTTAATACCCGTTGGCTCTGAGGTATATATTCTTGAAGAAAATGAGCCTAAGTTAATTGAACCATTACTTAAACCTAAAAGTATTGAAAGTGAAACTGCTATTACAGAAGATGATATATTCAACTCAATTTTTGATGATCAGCAAGATAATGAAGATACACAACTAAATGTTGTAATTAAGTGTTCTTCACAAGGTTCTCTGGAAGCTCTTAGGCATTCATTGGAAAAGATAAAGAAAGATGAATACAAAGTTAATATTGTATCTGATGGCGTGGGGGATATATCAAACAAAGATATTGAAATGGCTAAACTCTCTAAGGCAATAGTACTTGGTTTTGATGTAGGAATGGACAGAAGTACTGAAGAGTTCGCAAAAAAGAATGGTGTTCTTGTAAGAACATATCAAATAATATACAAGCTTCTTGAAGAGGTTGAAGATGCATTAGATATGCTTTCAACACCAAAGCAAGTTGAAGAGGAAATAGGTAACGGAGTTGTAAAGATGATGTTTATACTTTCAGATGGTTCAAAAGTTTTAGGATGCAGAGTTAAGGAAGGGATATTAAAAAGGGACTGTAAATGTTATGTTGTCCGAAATGATGAAATTATTGGTGAAGGAAGAATACAATCTGTTAGAATAGGGAAAGAAAAAGTGAATGAAGCAAAACAGGGGGAAGATTGTGGAGTTATACTAGATACCGACATCGATTGTATGGAAGGTGATGAGGTGTATTGTTACAAGCTTTCTAAGTAGTGAATAATTGACATTAAACCTATAATAATATACAATAGGATATATGTTGTATCTGCCTATTGTCAAAATAAATATATAATGATAATCTAGAATACATGGCACTATCTAAAGATGAAAAACAAAAGATAATCAATAAATTTGCACTTCACGAAGGTGATACGGGTTCTCCAGAAGTCCAAATTGCTATACTAACAGAAGAAATTCAGAGATTAAGCGAGCATCTTAAAGTTCATAAAAAGGATAATCATTCAAGAAGAGGTCTGTTGCAAAAGGTTGGAAAGAGAAGAAGGTTAATAGAGTATCTTTCAGAAAATGAACCAGAGAGATATGCTATCTTTTCTAAAAAGTTAAAGATATAAAGAGAATATTTTAGGTCTTTCTTTTTTCCTGCTATCTTGATATAACTACACAGTTATATTTCTGATATTTAATATTTAATAATATATATTTATGCTATTTAATCCTAAGATTTATGAATTTGAAATAGATGGAAGAAAATGTTCATTTGAAACTGGGAAACTTGCTTTAAAATCTCAAAGTGCAATTATTGCAAGAATGGGAGATACAGTAGTGGAGGTTAATGTTAATACAGCACCTGCAAACCCTGATAGTGATTTTTTCCCTATGTCTGTTGAATATATTGAGAGGTTTTATGCTTCTGGAAAAATTAGTGGATCTAGATTTGTTAAAATAGAGAGATTTCCTAGTGATGATGCTGTGCTTAAGGCAAGAATGATTGATAGAGCACTTCGTTGCAGGTTCCCTCATGATTACAGAGACGAATTAAGTCTCATTGTTACTGTTATGTCATATGATGAAGAGAATGATCCTGTGATACTGGCAATTAATGCTGCTTCTGTGGCACTGCTTAATTCAAAAGCACCTTTTGATGGTCCTGTTGCTGGTGTAAGGATTGGTATGGAAGATGGTGTTATGAAGGATATATATAGGAATATGGAGGATGTTGATAAACAAAATCAGCTTAACTATGTTCTTGGTGGTGATGGTAAAGAGTTTACTATGATTGATGCAGGTTGTTTTGAGGTTGAGGAGAGTGAAGTATTTAAAGCTATGGAAACTGGTCTTGAAGAAATGAAAAAATGGGTAGATGCTCAAAATGAATTTGTAAAACTTCTAGACAAAAAAGATAAAACATATACATCGTTTCAGCCTGATGAAACAATGGTAAAAGAGCTTTCTGAATTTCTAGGAGATAGGGTATTAGATAATCTTTTGAAAAGCGATAAAAGTGTCCATGAAGCTGCAAAAGAGGAAATTTTTAAAAAGTTTGAAAATAAATACTCTAAACTTCAGTTAAGTGAAGGCTATGATTTACTCCAAAAGCAGGCAATGAGGAAGTATATAAATGAAGAAAAGAAAAGAGTTGATGGGAGAGGATTTGATGAAATTAGAGAAATGGAGGCAGAGGTAGATTTACTCCCAAGAGTTCATGGTTCAGGATTATTTACTAGAGGTATAACTCAGGTGTTATCTGTTGCTACACTTGGAACATTAGAGGATGCTAAACTCATTGATGATATGCTTGGTGAAAAAGAAAAAAGATACATGCACTATTACAATGATCTTCCTTTTGCATATGGTGAGGCTGAAAGAGTAAAACTTGCTCCAAGCAGAAGAGCAATAGGACATGGGATGTTGGCAGAAAAAGCTCTAATTCCTGTAGTTCCCTCTGTTGATGAATTTCCATATACAATTCTTGTTATGTCAGAGGTACAAGGAGAAAACGGTTCTTCTTCTATGGCATCAGCATGTGGTTCAACACTTGCATTAATGTCTGCAGGTGTTCCTATTAGAAAGATGGTTGGAGGTGTCGCATGTGGTCTTGTAACTAATGAAGATGGTAGTTTCCATGTGTTAGTAGATATGCGAGATGTTGAAGACTTTTATGGAGATATGGATTTTAAAATTACTGGTACAGCAGATGGAGTTACAGCAGTACAAATGGATACAAAAATGAGAGGATTAAGTATGGATATAGTAAGGGAAACATTTAAGAAATCAAAAGAAGCAAGATTAAAGATTTTAGAGGTAATGAGAAAAGCCATATCTGAACCAAAAGCAGAAATATCGAAATATGCACCTAAAGTTGCGAGAGCTTCCATTCCAGTAGATAAAATTGGAGAACTCATAGGTCCAGGTGGGAAAAATATTAGAGAGTTAACAGAGAAAACAGGTGCAGAGGTTAGTGTAGAAGAAGATGGATCTGTAAATATATATTCTATGAATCAGAAATCTATTGATGAAGCACTCAGTTATGTAAAAAAACTTGGACTTGTTCCTACTGTTGGAGAAATATATGATGGAAAAGTTGTAGGACTAATGGAGTATGGTGCATTTGTTGAAATAGCTCCAGGTCTTTCAGGATTAGTTCATGTTTCAGAGATTACTGATGAATATGTAAAAGATGTAAAGAAATACTTAAAGGAAGGAGATGAGGTTAAAGTAAAGCTTATCTCTAAGGAAAGAGATGGTAAGTTGAGGTTAAGTATTAAACAGGCCAAGGAAGGGAATGGCGAAGAAAAGTAGTTTATACTTTCTTAATCTTTGCAATAAAGAAGCCCATCATTTCAGATGATGGAATTATCCTTATACACTTCTTTACTACTGTGTTGTATTGATTTCCACTCCAGTGTGTAATTCCACTTGTAATATGCTTTTTGTAATCTTCAAACTCTTTTGAATTTACAATATCAATATCTTCAAGCTTAGCATTCTTAAACTTTTCTAAAAGATATGTAATAACTCCTTCATTTTCATCAGGTTCAAGTGTACATGTTGAATATACAAGTGTCCCATTAGTTTTTAATGTCCTAAAAGCAGAATCTATCAGCTCCTTTTGAATATAGAATAAAATCAGCCTACAATTTCTCCCACAGCTGCCACTTCAAGCAGGTGGTTGCCGCCGTAACCTTTCTGCCTTTCTGCGCGATACAGTCTGCATGCCCTGCATCGGCATTTATGTTGAACGGTTTATTGGCACGAAAAACGATTGTTCGCTTACCCGACCAGAAAGAACATGTCCCGCACTTCTTATCGGTCACTTTATAAACGCCATAGCTGGACATCAGATTGCCCCCTTTTAGAAATATTCAATTCGGTGCTGCTATATCGCCGGACACTAAATTTAATTCGCCCTTCAACAGATATATTCTTTTTTCGACAGTGCTGTATTCGACCTGATATTCGATCTCCAGATTTGATTTAATGTAGTCGCCTTTTTTGGGAATGGTTACGACGTATTTACCTTGGGACGGACTGGTTGATTTACATTTTAGTGCTTCAAGCTCGATGAACTTCTTGCCAAAATATTCATATTCGCCGGCAAGTGTATCATCCATGATTTCGTCAGTCAGTTTAACTAATAATTGAGCTGCATAAGTATTTTCCTGATCGTCAACATCCTTGCCGATCAACGCCAGATACATGTATTTTTTAGGATCAATCGGAATAAAAAACAAATGGGTATAAATCGGTTGTCTCTTTAATAACCCTTTACGTTTTTTCACCACGCAATATCTAATAGTCCCATTCATTTTATGCCCCTCTCACTAACTAAAAATTAAAGTGGTGGACCCGTTTCCCGTGTCTATTTTTTCATGAACTATCTTTCTGCAGTTCTTTAATGCTTGCTCTACATTTTTGGTTTCCGATGCAGGGAAGGTATAACCCATTTGGATTTCAATGTTCTGTGATAATGAATCCGGTAGATCAAAGTTGATTCCTATTTTGCGGACATAATCCGCGATCTGGCCGCGAATGATAATTTCATGGCCACCGATTTCCGGTGATACCAGTCCAGCTTTTTCACGGTTGGCAACTTCCATACGAACTTTTTTAAACTCTTCCGAGTCGCTGTTTTGGATCTGTCGCCAACTGCTTGATTTTGGACTTTCCGCAGGTGATTTGATCTCGCCGATGATCACCGTTTTGCCTTTAGTCGCAATGTAATCTGGTTTATTGGCGTGCTGTCGTCCCTTGCCTTTGATATCCCTGTCGCCGTCAAAGTAACGATAACCATGCGCGGTAAGAGCGTCTTCTGCTTTTAAATAAAATTCACGTTTTCCGTCAGCCATGATGACCTCGAAAATTTTAAGTAGTTTTACGCCGGCACCAACTATATTGTGATGTCAACTGCAAATAAGGACCATCAGTAAGTATCAGTGTCGAAGGAACCGGAGACGCGCATCAAGCTTATTCAGAGGAATTTATCGGAATAGACTTCAAAATACTTTAACACTTTTCCGTGTTATTTATCCGGTTCGCTAATTTTTCCCGTTTCAAAGGTCGGCATCTTTATGAGTTTTAAATGAGTTCATAACCGTCCAGATAACCAATCCCAAAAGTGAAATGGCGATAATTCCGACAGGGATCACCAGCCGTTTCATCAATCCAAATAGCCAGCCTAAAACCCTGCTGTGATTCTCCAGCCATTTTTGCAGCTTATTCAGCGTCGTCCTAAACGTCCTTATTAAGTAACCAATATAGCGTACCACCTGAAACTCCGGAACAAAATTAGTCCGTGACAGACCATGGAATATGGCCGGCGCCAAACGTTTTGAAGTTTGATCTACTACATCAATTTCTGCCGCTTCATTTACTTGTGCCATGTTAAATCCCTCCATATTTCGTTGTTTTCTCATGAATTACTTTTATACCGAAACCACATCACTACCAATAAGCCCGTTAAAGTCAGTGAAAGACTGTTGCCGAATATGAACACGATGTTTTTAACATACAGTGCATAGGACAGGATAAACAACATACCGATCATCAGAATGGCCAGGTATGTCCCGCTCAGTCCTGTGATGCATTTTGTCCTGTAAGTCTTGATAAGCTGGGGAAGGGAACTGGCACACATGATGATCGAGCCGGTTGTCCCCACGATTTCAAATAAATGTCTGACATCCATAATCATTTCCTTTCCATCTTCCGCAATACTCTCTTTTCAGCCCTTTTTCTTCCTTATCGAATCCAATTAATATTGAAAGCCAGACACCTTATCTGCAGATAGAATGTTGTCTTAAGAAGACCGATGTATCTTGTCCGGCCCCAACCATAGCTTTGTTTCAGTGAGCCAAAGGTTCTTTCCACCACATAGCGCCGCTTGGCGATTCTTTTGTTGCGTTCGATAGCTTGCCTGTTCTCCGGTTCGTTGCGCTTTCTCTTGTGCATGATCTGATCGTTCAACTTACGCTGCTTCAGAAGCTCCTTGTTCTTTTCACTGTGATAACCCTTGTCCGCGCAAACCGTGTCGCCATCTGACAATGGCGATTTATCAAGCAAAGCAGGAAACATCACCGTATCATGGACATTGGCCGGGGTGACGCTCAGACCTTCGACAATACCATTGGAGTCAACCAGGGCATGGGCTGTAACCAAGGTGGCGTCAACCATCTTGCCGTGTTTGACCTCCAAACCCAAATCATGAAGTTCGTCCATGATGCCCTGATAGATACTGTCAAACAATCCAGATTCGGCAAAGCGGTTACGCCAGCGGCAGATCGTGGAATGATCCGGCTTGCTCTCGGTGATGCTAAACTGGCAGACAGGATTTTCTATATTCTATGCCATTTGATGTTCTCATCCAACTGAATAAGAAAGTGTTCAAGCTTGGCCAGGCTGTTCTGAATCTCGTAATCGGTCAGGGTCATTTTGTCTGTTCTCATGCTAAACTCCATCGTTGTGATAGAGTGTCTATATATAGCTAACAATTTTGTCAATAATCAGTTACATCTTTATAGCCTATCTTTTTATGGCGTTCGTTTCATTGCTTGGAGTTAACTTCAGAGACTCATATGCAAAGGTCTTACGAGGTGTTTTTGTCAAGGCATTATTATAACCTATTATAATGTGCCCCTATGTGTTAGATAACCAGGTAAGATTAGAC
>ERZ1026796.913-NODE-913-length-21423-cov-3.398619_pt1 | contig 21423 bp, 16 predicted proteins | sample MGYA00520874_ERZ1026796 | MGnify/ENA primary metagenome ERZ1026796 (study PRJEB33270, sample SAMEA104284474) | anaerobic digester metagenome | biome: Anaerobic digester microbiome; feature: mesophilic sludge digester; material: Anaerobic digester biomass | place...
AGCGGCTATGGTGACAGTTGACGATAAGTGAGGCATCAATAGCCTTTGCTCGTATCTACCAGGTTATAGAGCGGCTCGCCGGCTTGGTAGCGCTGCAAGTTTTCAACGAATAATTCTACAACCGCATCCATCAGCTTGGGGCTGATGCCAGAAACATGCGGCGTGATGATCACATTGGGCAGGCTCCACAAGGGGCTTTCTGGCGGCAGCGGCTCCTGCTCGAAGACGTCCAAAACCGCCGCACCGACCCTTCCGGATTTCAACGCAGCCACGAGAGCAGCCTCATCTACCAACCCGCCACGGGCAATATTAACAAAGCCGGCTCCTGGTTTCATTGCCTCGAACATTTTATCCGAGAAGAGATGATAAGTCTCCTTGGTGAGCGGCAAGGTCAGCACCACAAAATCACATTCTGGCAGCATACCCGGCAGCCCTTCGATAGGGTAGAGACGACGGAAGTAATTGCCTTTCGGATCGCCTAAGCCTTGGGCGTTATAGCCGTTATCTTCAGGCTGCATCACATTGCGCTTGGCTGCCAGTACAGTAGCGCCAAAGGCATAAAGCAAGCGGGCTACTTCGCGTCCAATGGAACCATAACCAACGATGCCAACAGTGCTCTCGCGCAGTTCCTGAGGCATCAGCGCATCGCCATAATTGGGCAGCCACTTTTTCTCGTGCTGGGCTTGGATGGCTTTGGGCAGCTTATGTGAAAGCGCTAATAGTGCCATCAGGGCATATTCGCCTAATTGGCTCACGCGAACGCCGCTTGCGGAAGTAAGCATTATGCCTGCCGCAGAGCTAATGGGATACTCTAATGCATGCTCCACACCAGCAAAGGAAACTTGAATCCATTTGAGCGCTGGGGCTTGCTCTCGCGTAGGCAAATTGCGCCCGCTGGTGAGCAATACCTCAGCCTTTTCCCAGATTTCTTTTGGCAGGTTTGCGGCATCTTTAGCGTTCACCACCGTCAAATGGATATTTTTAACTTTATTTTTGATGTATTCCTGCTGAGCTTCGTTCAGTTCGATGGTACTCAGCACTTCCACAGGTTTATTCTCACTCATCTATATATAAATCCTCTGAGGGTCTAATTCCTCTCTCAATATGCGTAATTCCTCAGGCGTTGGCGCTGGAGTCATTTCCACCTGGGGGGCTTGCTTGAGCTGCCAGCCAGTGTTAGCTTGTACCTCTTCAAAGGTACAGCCGGGGTGCAGCGCAGCTAAGATCAACTCGCCTTGCGCATTCGGCTTGAGAATGCATAAATTAGTGACAACAGCTTGCGGACCGGCACCGCGCACACCAGTTTTAGCGCGAGCATCGCCGCCTTCCAAAAATCCAATCGAAGTATGAAAGTCAACCCGAGCTGGGAAGCGCCGCTTTTGGTGCGGGGTGATGATATAGCAGCGGTTTGCCCAGGCTGCGATCTCCATCGACCCGCCGGAGCCAGGTAAGCGCACCTTGGGGTGGAAGTAATCACCAATGACAGTAGCATTGATGTTGCCAAACTGATCAATCTGCGCGCCGCCTAAGAAGCCGACGTCAATATTGCCGCGCTGCAGATAAAACGAAAAGATATCAAACATCGAGCAGACAGCTAACGCGCCACTCACGAGGGTGGGGTCACCGATGGAAAGCGGCAGGCGTTCGGGCTGCGCGCCAATCACGCCGGCTTCGTAGATCATCTGCAGATGCGGAGCGTGTGTGCGGCGGGCAAGATTGCAAGCTAAGTTCGGAATGCCTACACCTACGAAGACCTGGTCGCCATCCTGGAGAAGGCGGGCAGCGTTGATAATCATCAATTCTGTGGCGTTATAAGCTGCTTCACTCATTGGTAAAGCTCCCATAGTTAACCGGGGCACTCAGGCGCTGCCCAACGTGCAGGCGGCTGTGCGTCTCTGCGCCCAATTTCTGCCAATACTCCGCACGGTCGCGTACGCCAAATACCCATTCGTCCAAGTACGCGCTTACACTCGCTTCATCCTTACTGATTTCTTCCCAAGCTAAATATAACGCGTTGTCGCGGTCATAGTAACCCTGGGTGTAGGAAGGGTGAGCGCAATAAGGCACGTGGCAGACGGCATCTACAATCATGGCGGGGATCAGCGTGCGGTTTGGGTCGGAGCGGATCACGCTCTCATCCACAATCTCCTCGGCGGTGAGGATGACATGCTTGGCTGCAAAGGCGGCTTCGCGCTGCTCGCCTAAGATGCCCCAAATATGCGCATTACCCTCGGAATCAGCGCGCTGAACATGCACAATGGCGACATCAGGGTTAAGCGCCGGCACCACAATTACATCGTCCCCACCATAAGGGTCTTTCACGCGCCGGTATTGCGGGTTCACGCGCTCCAAATCCACGGCGCCAGTTTGGCGCATGGGCATAAAGGGCAAACCGCTGGCACCAGCTTGCAGCCGGCTGATCATGCCAAAGTGAGAGTATTCCTCCCACTCTAAGGTACCGTTTTGGATGCCTTCGCGCAGCCACTTGAGCGAGCCGACCCCGGGGTTGCCGGAGTAGGAGAAGATCACCTTACGCGCACAGCCGGCGGCGACCATCAGGTCATAAATCAGATCGGGGGTAGCGCGTGCTAAAGTCAAGTCCTTGCGCCCTTGGCGGATGATCTCGTGCCCAGCGGCGAAGGGGATAAGGTGAGTGAAGCCGGCGGCATAGATAGTATCACCATCATGCACATAGCTTTGTATCGCCTCGTTGAGGCTGACCAGTTTAGACATGTTATTTCTTTCCGCTTTCGATCCAGGATTTGTGTTGGTGTTTCTGCTCTTCACGGCGGGAGGGCGAAATTGATTCGCCCTCATCCGTTGTTTTGCTTGGGCGGCTGAGTAATGCCAACCCAAAAATTAAGACTAACAATCCTAATATTTGGTAGGATGCAATTGGCAACTGGCGCACCCAGGACCAAGCCAACCAAATGAGGTTGGCAAAGCCCAAAATGGTGAGAACTCTGCCGACTTTCTTTAGGAACGCATCCATTTTAGGTCAAAATTAGGCACGGCGCACCGTATTGCGGATCTGCTCGTGCAGGTAAAGCGGCAGATAATACAACCCGCCAGCATTCTTGCCGCTGGAGCCAGAACCTTTCCATCCTCCAAAGGGTTGGAAACCAGGCCAGGCGCCTGTGGTGGACCCCTGCGGACGGTTGGCATACACCACACCTGCTTGGATGTGGTCGTAGAACCAATCGATCTCGGATGGGTCGCCATAGAAGCCGGCGGTTAAGCCATAAATTGTGTCATTAGCCAATTGCATAGCTTCATCCAGATCCTTGACCCGCTCGACCATGGTAATAGGCAGGAACATTTCCTTCTTCCAAAGAGGATGATCGCGGGGGACGTCAGCTACGATGGTAGGCGCGCAGAAATAGCCTTTATCATAGATGCCGCCCTTGAGCTGCTTGCCTCCAGTGAGGATGGTGCCGGCTGCAGCCAGGTCTGTTATATAGCTCTGATAGTCCGCATAAGCTTTCTTGTTGATGACAGGTCCTAAGTAAACCTGCCGTTCCGTCGGGTCACCCACCGCAAACTTTTCCGTGAGCTCAACCATCCGCTGTACGACCTTATCATAAAGCGGTTCCTCGATGTAAACCCGTGAGGCAGCGGAGCATTTTTGCCCTTGCAAACCAAAAGCCGAGCGCACAGTGCCTAAGGCAGCATCTTCCACGTCCGCATGGCGGGAGATAATCGTGGGGTTTTTTCCGCCTAATTCCAGAATGGTAGGGCGCACATACTTGAGGTTGGTGTGATTATAGTAAAGGTTCATGCCTACATCATAAGAACCTGTGAAAGTGATGCCGCTCACATCCGGGCTCTCAACTAATGCATTGCCCAATGTGGAACCAGGACCAGTGGCTAAATTGACAACGCCATCTGGTAAACCAGCTTGGCGTAGGCAATCCACCAGCAGGGAAACCGTCCAGCAGGTATCGCTGGAGGGTTTGATCACGACGGTGTTGCCTGTTACGAGCGCAGAACCCGTTGGCCCAGCGGTGAGCGCAGCCGGGAAGTTGAATGGGCTGATGACCAGCCAAACGCCATAGGGGCGCAGCACGGATTGGTTAGTGGAGATGAAGCCCGGCAATGGGTCCGAGCCCATATCGCGCACATAGCCGCCGTTGGCTTCCATCTGGCTGCAGGCATAACGGATGAGCGCGATAGCCTCTGCGACTTCGCCTAAGGCTTCGCTGCGGTTTTTGCCGACCTCTAAAACCATGGCTGCTGCGACCTCGTAGACGCGCTCGTCGAGGATATCAGCTGCTTTACGCAGCAGAGCAACGCGTTCTTCCCAGGGAGTATGGCTCCAGGCGGGGAAGGCAGCTTTGGCAGCAGCAATCGCATCGGCGGCATCCTGGGCTGTGCCTTTTTGGAAGGTGGCTAAGTGCCAGTCGGTGTTGATGGGGGAGTGCTTATAATTCTTTTCGGTGGTAAAGCGTTCCTCGCCATTGATGAGCAATGGGTATTCCTGACCCAAATTGCTTTTAATCTTTTGGAGTGCAGCTTCAAAATTGATGTGCAGTTCTTCAGGGGGATTGAACATGGTGGCATAGGTGAGTTTGAAAGAAGATTCTTTCGGCATTGAACAATACCTCCTCAGGTTAGGTTGTTATTACCGTGATTGTATCACAGGTAAGATCGGGGAAATGGATTTACGCTTTATAGGAAAGGCAAAGTGGTATTGTCATAAAGTAGCAAAATTGAAATGTCCTGTTGAGATTAGGAACGATGAAATGGACACACGAAGTGTACTGCGTAATCCAAGTGAAGGTAAGGAATGATTCCGAAAGAGGAAGTTTAGAATACCCGGATTAACCTCCGGTAAATCGCTTAGTTTATCACTGTATCAAAACATGGTCACTAGCCACACTGTCATTGAGAAGAGGGCGCTCTTTGCCCGACGAAGCAATCTTTTCTAACATGTCAGAAGATTGCTTCGCCCTTCCGGGGCTCGCCTAAGAGGCTCGCAATGACAAAAGGGGCAAATGACAATATTACCTTTCTAAATTGTCAGCATTAGGACATTTCTATTTAGTCTAGACAGGTTTTACGCTTTATAGGAAGGTGAAGCGAAAAGCAGCTTATTCGATTGCATGGTAGTCGATTGGTTTTACCGGACGTTCAACGTGTTGATTGCCCTGGGAGACACCATTGGGGTAGTAGAAGCGTTGGCGCAGCTGCCAGGTGAGGGGTCCACTATAGCGGTAGCCCTGATAAGTACCCCAAAACTGGCACAGGCGGAACCAGATAATGCTCCCGAAGCTGCGCAGGAGTTCGCCATCATGCGCGGCGTTTTGCATATCGCGAACGATGTTGCGCGCCGAGAGCCGCACGAAATCCAGAAAACCAAAACGCTCATGAATGTAAATGTGCTTGAAGGCGATAGCTTCGCGCTTGTAGCGGTTGAAGACCGCTCGCGGCGTTTCGTTATGCACATGAATGATCTCGGCTTCAGGCGCATAGTGGATCTTGTAGCCGGCGTTCATCATGCGCGTAGCCCACTCTAAATCCTCCAAGCCGGGCAAAGTCTCGTTATAGGGGTGCTCAAGCGCCAAACTACGGCGCACGGCTGCGTTGGCATTATTGCAAAACGGGCTCTCCTGATATTGCTGGGCATCATTGGGGTACCAGCTGGCGAAAATTTGGCGTTCTGAATACTTCGAAGTCTCTCCGCCACGCTGCTTGCCGTAAACCAAAGCAATCTGCGGGTCGGTAAAGGGAGCCAGCAGCTTCTCAAGCCAATCCGGGTAAACCGGGTAGACATGCGCACTGGCAAAAGCGAGCAGATCGGCGCTGGCAGCTTGAATGCCCAGGTTGAGCGAACGACCAAAGGTGAATTCCTCAGGTGCGATGTGCACCACCTGTACCGGGTAACGCGCCGCCACAGCGAGCGTGCCATCGGTCGAGCCCGAATCGACGAGGATGATCTCAACATTTTTGACTGTCTGCTGGGCGATGCCTTCGAGCAGGCGGCCAAGGTGTTTCTCTTCGTTATAGGAGCGGATGATGACTGAGCAAGCTGGTTGTGGCAACTTTCACCTTTTGCGTAGTGATTCCTAAGTGTATCTTCAGAAAATCTATTATACCTGAAGCTCTGGAAGCCAGGCACTTTGTGGTTGCAAAAAAATAGCAGCCAGATGACCCGGCTGCTATTTAGGATTAATTTGAAAACCTAATCTTATCTGCCTTTGCGGGTGGCGCGGTCAACGATGACAGCACCAACCAGCACAGCACCGCGCACGATGTATTGGATGGATATATCAATGCCCATCAGGTTCATCCCGGAGGTCAGGGACATCATCACCAGGGCACCGATAATCGAACCAGTGATCGTGCCTACACCGCCGGCTGCCGAAACACCACCTACGAAAGCAGCTGCGATGGCATCGGTCTCGAAGCCAAGCCCAGCAGTGGTGGTGGCTGATTGCAAGCGGGAGGCATAGAGAATGCCAGAGAGGGCTGAGAGGACACCCATGAAGGCAAACACGAGCTGGGTGATACGGGCAACACTAATACCGCTGAGCTCAGCAGCTTCTGGGTTGCCACCTACGGCGTAGATGTGCCGTCCTAAAGGCGTCTTAGTGGTGATAAAGGTAAACAAAGCAACCACAATCAGCACGACGACCAAGCTCCAAGAAAGTCCGTTATAACCAGAGAGCACCCATACGACGTATCCGATGATGGCAGAAGTCAGGATCATCTGTAAGATGAACATCGAAGGGGATGAAACCTCAAAGTTATAAGAAATTTTCTTCTGGCGGCTGCGGATGGCTGAAATAATGGAAAAGATAATTGCAATCACGCCAATAATCAGCGTGACTTTGTGGCGGTCATCCAAAAAACCAATGTCAGGGATGTCGGGGATAAAACCGTTGCCGATCGCATTGAACACGGGATCTCGGATGATGATGGTACCTGTCCCCATGGTCACAAGCAGCAGTGCCCCGCGGAAAATCAAGCCGGCTGCCATCGTCGAGACGAAAGCCGGCACGCCTAATTTAGCAATTGGCAGGGAGGTGAGCAGCCCAGAAAGAGCACCGAGGATGAGTACAATGGGGATAACGACGTAGACAGGTAAGCCCCAAGACGTCATCGCAATGGCAGCAAAGGCGCCCAGAAAGCCCGCCAGATAGCCAACCGAAAGGTCAATGTGCCGAATGACGATGATGAGCGTCATGCCGACGGCGAGCACAGCGATGTAGCCCATTTGGTTGAGCAGGTTGCTGATATTACGCGAGGATATGAAGACGCCATCTGTAGTGATCGTGAAGATGAGCATGATGACGATCAGCGCAATAAACATGAAATATTGGCTAAAATTCGTCGAGAGAAGTGACAAAATTTCTGAGAAAATAGATGGTTTTTTGGGATCAGACGTTTCTTTGATCATGTGGACCTCTCCTTAATATTCCACTGCAATTTCCATGATTTTTTCCTGTGTGGCTTCTTCACCGGCGAGCTCACCTTTGATTTGACCACCAGACATCACATAAACACGATCACTCATCCCCAAGATTTCAGGCAGCTCCGAAGAAATCATGATGATGCTCATGCCTCTTTCCACCAGGGAGTTCATAATTGTATAAATTTCGTATTTTGCCCCTACATCGATACCTCGGGTGGGTTCGTCCAAAATCATCACACCCGGTTTGACAAATAGCCACTTGCCCAGGGAGACCTTTTGCTGATTCCCACCACTGAGGTTAAGCACCTTTTGTTCAATTGAGGGGGTCTTGATGTTGAGGTTCTCTTTGTAATCATTGGCAATGACAATTTCCTCATTTTCATTGATGATGCCCCGCTCGGTAATTTCGCGTAGGTTTGATAAAGTGATATTCGTCTTAACATCCTGAATTAGAATCAGACCGTTCCCTTTGCGATCCTCGGTGACGTATGCTAATTGGGAAATGATGGCATCATGCGGATTGCGGAATTTTTGCTCTTTTCCCTTAATAAAAATCTTCCCGCTCACATGGAAACGATCCGGATTACCAAAAATGCTCTTGGCAAGCTCAGTGCGCCCCGAGCCCATCAAGCCAGCGATGCCGACAATTTCGCCTGCGTGTACGTTAATGTCGATATCTTTGAGGATTTGCCGACCTAAAGCAGGGGAATAAGCCGACCAGTTTTCGAGACGTAAAACCTCTTCTCCGATTTTAGTTTTTTCCCGCTTCGGGAAAACGTTATCAATCGAACGGCCGACCATATGCCTGATCAAGGTGTTTTCCCTCACCTGATGCTCTCTATTATCCAAGGTGCATATTGTTTTTCCGTCCCGCAACACGGTGATGGTATCCGCTACAGCTAAAACCTCACGTAATTTATGCGAAATCAAAATGCATGTTACCCCCTGCTGTTTGAGGCCTTTGATCAATTCGAGCAAGTTGTCACTATCAGTTTCATTAAGTGCAGCTGTAGGCTCATCCAATATGAGGATTTTTACATCCTTTTTAAGCGCTTTTGCGATTTCAATCAGCTGCTGCTTACCAACGCCAAGCGTCTTTACTTTGGTTTCCGGGTTGACGTCTAAGCCTACTTTTTTGAGAATTTCAGCTGCTTGCTTAATGGTTTCATAGGAATCAATGGTAAGACCATTGGTAATTTCGTTGCCTAAAAAGATGTTATCGTACACAGATAATTCAGGCACAAGGGCAAGTTCCTGATAGATAATGGCAATACCAGCACTTTCGCTATCGCGTATGCCTGAAAACTTTTGTGGTTCACCATTAATAAAGATCTCACCACTGTATGTGCCGTAAGGATGAACCCCACTGAGAACTTTCATCAAAGTAGATTTTCCCGCACCGTTTTCACCGACTAAACAGTGAATTTCACCTTTTGCGACGCTAAAAGTGACCTCGTCAAGCGCCTTAACCCCGGGGAATTCTTTGGTGATAGATTTCATTTCTAGGATAGGCTGTTCCATTAACGCCTCCTTATTGCGAAATGTAATATTTATAGAATAGTGACTGGTTTCCCAGTCACTATTCTACCCCAAATCAAACGATTTTACTTAAGATTTTCTAGCCCAGTGAACTGATCTGCCGTGTAATAGCCAGAGTCAATGATGGCTTCAATCAGGTTGGTTCGGTCCACGCTGATAACCTCTGATGGTTTGGCGGGAACATCAATCACACCATTGTTGTAGGTAGTGGTTGCTTCAGGTGTACCGCCCTCCAAGAAGATCACGGCAGCCTTAATCGCATCAGCAACCAATACGCGCACGTCCTTCAGCACGGTCATGGACTGTTTGCCATCGATGATGTATTGCACTGATGCAATTTCAGCATCCTGACCAGTGATCACGTAGGAAGTGACGTCAGTATCGGCAGCGAAGGCATCCGCAATCGCGCGGGCTGTGCCGTCATTGGGTGCCAAGATGAAGACATCACCCTTATCAGCAGCTGTAGCAGCAGTCAGGTTGGATTCAGCTAAGTTCTTGGCGACGTTGAAGTCCCAGTTGGTGGTAACCTGACCAATGATCCTGCCCATTTCCTCACGGGTGAGTGTGGGCTTATCTTGCAGTGCCACAGCTTCGGAGGAGTTCTTGATTACGAAAGTGCCATCCACAATCTTGGGTTGCAGCACGCTCCAAGCGCCTTCAAAGAACAAGAAAGCATTGTTATCGGAAGCAGCGCCAGCATACAAGTACAGCGGGTTGCCTGTGCCGGTGGCATGATCAACCAGATACTGCCCTTGGGCTTTACCCACGGAGACGCTATCGAAGGTTACATAATAATCGACAGCTTCGGTATCGGTAATCAGGCGGTCATAGGAAATAACCTTGACGCCGGCTGCACGGGCAGCCTCGGCTGAAGCAGCTGCGGCAGTGCTATCGTGCGGGCAGATGATGAGAACTTTGATGCCCTTGGAAATCAGGGTTTCAACGTTCTGCTTTTCTTTGGCGGAATCACCCTGGCTGAAGAGAATTTCCACGCTGTAGTTCTCTTTTTCCAGGGCATCTTTGAAGCGGTTTTCATCCTGGATCCAGCGGGGTTCATCCTTGGTGGGTAAAACAATCCCAACTGCCAGCGTTTCTCCGCCGGTGGTCTCAGTGGGGGTAGCTTCGCCACCACACGCTGCGAGAGCAAAGCTACTGACAATCAATATGCTTAAAAGCATCCAAACAAACTTCTTACTTTTCATTCTTAACTCCTTCTTTCAAAATTAGAATTGGGACTTGCTGTTTGGAAAAGACTAAGACCTATTTTCTGTTAGCGACCATCTCCTTTCTCGTGTAGAGTTAACACACCCTTATTATAAGACTAATTGTGGATTAAGCTGAAACATTCGGCAATTCTAGACCTGCAGAAAGTTATCAAAACAAAAAAATCGTAACCGCGCCTCCTTCGTTGCCATAAAAACCCAAGGCAGCTATTACTTATTGATTAAAGGCAAGTAATTGTAATGCTCAGCCACAATGGGCGTAGGTGTGGGCAAGGGTTCAGAGGCGATGGTAATTGTGCCTGCGGAAGCTAAGCCAGCTGTTCCGTCCTCCAAAGCCGCTTGCACGTACACTCGGTGTTGCCCAGGCTGGAGAGTAGAGACGTCCAACTCGGCAAATAGTGCCTCCTCAGCTTTATCCCAAGACCCATCTTCCGGCTGGATGTCGTAGAGCACGGCGCCCTCTTGCCACGGAGCCAAATCAAAGCTATACACAGCGGAAGCACCTATCGGCGTGGGATCCGTAGTAAATCTGTAAAGGTTAGTCTTGGCAACAGCTGAAAGCTGCCAAAGAATCTGCCCATTTTCTATGCGACTTTGAATGCTCAAGTTGGTAATTTCTGGTCCTGCTGGCAAGCTGTATGGAGCAAAAGAAGCTTTTGCTGCTCGTATCAGCATGTTGAGATTGGCATTGAGTTCCTCTTCAAAGTCCCCACAGTTCATAAAGTATTGACCTTCTGAACTGCTCCCGATCGCGTAAGCTAAAGCCGGTATACCTAGCTCAGCATAGACATAATCCTCGGGCGTGCCATGGAATTGTGTTGTTGGCTCAGTCGGAAAAGCGTCTAAACCATAGGCAAGTTTATTGGCTAAGGTGTAAAGCTCAGCTTCTTCGGGAGCATCATCACCTGTGTAAAAATAAGGGTACCTGAAAATGTCTCCATAGCTCTCCATATTAAGAAGGAGACCGCTTACCTCTGCAATATCAAAAGGGTCCTCGTCGCGGAAATCAGAGAAGACATCGTCAAAGTACGCCTGAATAGATGAAGATTCTGGCTCAGAAAGGGCAGACGCGCCACTGTAAATATTTGTGCAGCCTAAGTAGCCTCCTGCCCATTCAAAGGGAAAATTGCGCCGCAGGTCGGTGCCAGTGAGATCCAAATCTGAACAAGTTGCTGCATTCAAGTTCTTCAGGCGGGCATCAGTACCACCCGTGCTAGCCCAGCCGCTCGCAATTTGCTCTTCTACCACAGCACGGCCATCTGGGTTGGCAACCAAAAGAAGATAGATTTCGGTCTCGTCGAGCAGCCAAGCGACCTCTGGGTCGTGGTCATAGTTCTCCAAAAGATGTTCAGCGAAGCGAAGGTTTAGTTCAACGGGTGCCAAATCACGGGCGTGCAAAGCACTCATTACAAAAAGGACCGGCTTACTACCGGTCGTGTTCTTGTTGGTGAGCTTAAGGATATTCAAATCATAACCCGATGTGTCACCAGAATTCTGCTTGACCCAAGAATCGCCAATGTCGAGCCAGTCAGCCAGGTCGGAGTGTGCTTCAGCAAGGCTTGCAGCATCAGCAAGAACTGTATCCAGCGTACGGTAGCAAAGAAAATCTGGGAGCGTGGCGACTACTTCTTGCGCCAGGGGTCCCCGCTGAGTGAAAAGAGGGAAGCAAAGTGTAAAGACGAAACAAATAAGAACCCCAGCAATCCAGAATCGGTGAGATTTGAGCACGGCAAACTCCTTTATAGAAAAGTGAAAATTTCAAGAGCGAATTATACAAGGAAAGGCTCATTTAGGAGTAAAAATGTCATTATTATCTGTAACCAGGATAATCTCAAAAAGTTGACAGCCCTGCCGGGATAGATTATGCTTATTTTAAGTTCGGGCGGGACCGGCACGGCGGAGCCCTGCGAACCCCGTCAGGTCCGAGAGGAAGCAGCGGTAAGGAGGTCGCTTCGGGTGTTGCCGACAAACCTGCCCGAACATTTTTATGTACCATGACTGAGCCATCCACCTCCACTCCTCCGGTCTGCTCTTACGAGGGATCCGATTATCAGCAATCCTTCTGGGAAGCAGGCCAGCGCCAATATGAAGATGCCGTCGAAGCCATTGCCCTCCAGCGACTGCTCCCGCCGAAAGGCGAGCTGTTGCTCGAGCTGGGCGCTGGTGCTGGCCGCAATACACCGCGCTATGGCGGCTATAAGCGCGTGGTTCTTCTGGATTACTCCCGTACGCAGCTGCTGCAAGCGCGCGAGCGCTTAGGTGATAACCCGCGCTACACATACGTTGCAGCGGATGTATACAGGCTCCCATTCGTAACCAGTCTTTTTGATGGTGCCACAATGATCCGTACGCTGCATCATATGGCTGAACCCGGCTTAGCCTTGCAGAGCGTCCGTCGCGTGCTGGCTCAGGACGCTATTTTTATCTTAGAATTCGCCAATAAGCGCAATCTGAAAGCGGTATTTCGTTACCTCAGCGGCAAGCAAGCTTGGAATCCCTTTTCACCTGAGCAAGTGGAATTTGCCGCGCTCAACTTCGACTTTCACCCGAAGACTATCCGCAGGCTGCTAACAGCAAGCAACTTCAAAATTGAGCGGCAATTAGCTGTCTCTTATTTCCGTGTGGGTTGGCTCAAGCAGCACCTGCCGCTCGGGTTCCTGGTGGGTCTTGATTCAGCCTTGCAGTGGACGGGAGCATTCGCTCAGTATTCACCAAGCGTTTTCACCCGTGCAAAGGCAATTGGCACTGCGCCTGCCGAGCATCCCCAGGGATTTTTTGCCTGCCCTGTGTGTGGAGCTGCCTTAGCAGAAAGCGCTTCCTCTCAGACCTGCCCAGGTTGTGGCAACTTATGGGAGTATTCTGAAGGTATCTACGACTTTCGGATTAAACCTGTGGCTTGAACCTATGCGTCAAGTACTTTATCAGGGCAATCGGCAGGTTGAGTGCTCACATCTAAATCAAGCGGATTAGCGCTTGGCAAGCTTCTCCCTTTCCAAAACCAGAAATAGTACATCGCCACAGAAGCAATATAGAAGAAGATCGTTATAAGGAAGGGCGGGGCAAAACCGTAGTTTACTTGGAAGTACCCGCTAAACGTCGGACTGAATGCCCAACCAAAATTACTTGCCATGCTGGATAGGCTCGCCACCATAGCGCGCGATTCTGGTTCGACTTGTTCCATCGTAAAAGTCGTATAAACGGGCGAGCTCATGTTCATCAGCACCAAGCGAAAATAATAAGCCGTGGCTGCCACGCCAAACCAAGGTGCAAAACCCAACAAGGCTAAGAAGGGAATGGAGAGACCTTGCGTTGCGACGACAACCTGGATCTTTCCAAATTTTTCCGCTAATGCTGGCGCCAAAAGCAGCCCGATGCCCATTGCAAGCGATCCCCAAGCGAATAGTACACCAATGGAAGCATCGGAGAGGTTATGCACGTTGCGGAAGAACACATTCATGAAAGGCATAATCATGCCGGCACCAATCGAGGTAAATAAAATCGGGAGGATCAGTTTGCTCAATTTGCCTGGGTTCTTGCGCATGTAATTAATTGGCGCAAAAGAAGCTAAATTGCTATCTTTGGCACGGTTTTGGCTGATCATAAAAATTGGGATGAGGGAAACTGCCACGCCGATCACGATGATCCCCAAAGCCCAAGCATAGGCAGTGGCACTGGTTGCGCTCACTGCCAATCTCGTGCCTGCCCAGGTCGGCAAATACCCGCCTACCCACTGCCCAATGGATGAGGCGGTCATGCTTAAGCCAGAGCTGAAGCTGAAGAGATAGGTGCGCTCGGTTTCACCACTATTTTCCATCAAGAAAGGTCCCATGGTTATAGCGGTGAGCGATTGGGCTAAGCCAATCACGATGTTCATCACCACAAAGATGGGCACTGATGGGTAGAGCACCATCATGAGGATAGCAACGCCCATCCCGCTGTGCCCCAAGATGAAAGCACGCTTGTGGCCAATGCGGTTGGCTAAGTATCCCATGGGCAGCGCTACGATGAGTGAAGTCGCGCTGCGGGCAGTGACTAAATTGCCCAAAACGGCTTCGTTGTAGCCCAAACTCAGTACGTAGAAGTTGAAAAGCAGCTGATATACCCCTATGGCTGAGCCATAAATGATGGTGCCAATGAGGTATTTCCTGGCATTAGGGCTAAAGGCAGCGATGCGCTCTAAATAGGTTTTTACAAAAGAAGTCTTTTTCGCTTCAACAGTTGATGGTATTTTCTCCACCTTAATCCCCCTGAATAAACCTTTTGAGCAGGTCTTGGGTTGCTTCCAAGCCTTCATAGCGTGTGGTGTAATAACGATCTCCTTCTGGGGAAACGGTAACGCGCACCAAGCCGGCTAAGCGCAGCTCGCGGAGGTGATGGGTAACGGTAGGCGGGCGAAGCCGCAGCAGGCGCGAAAGCTGTGCGGCAGTCTGGGGCGATTGCACAACCGTGCGCAGAATGCGTAGACGGGTGGGGTCCGCAAGTGCCTTAAGGCTGAGCAGTAAACTATCCGGGATAACCTCACCCGGGATTAAAGCCATGCTATCGGGTCGAGCGCCAAAAATCACAAGCAAAGTATCCACATCTAAGCGGTTGTAATATAAAAAGGGTGATCCCCAAAAAGAGGGAGCTAAATAGATTCGGCGTGCTTTGTCTAGCTCAGATAAGCGTACACCGGAAGAAAGCTCCTCGAGCATGGTGGGGAGCTGCAAAGAGCCAGCACGCATTTGTGCATGCGAAAGTCCTTGGCGCAGCACTGGCAAGATGCGCTGCTCTTCTTCAAGAAAGAATGCTTCCATATAGGCTTTTAGCGCCTTCAGGTACTTTTCGCCAAACTCCTCTCGATGTGCCCAGGTTTCATAGAGCAAATTTAGATAAGTGGGGGTGACCAATCGGTCATGGTTCTGGAAGTTATTGCTAATGATGCTTTTTTCGGTAGTGGTCCATTTACGCTGTGAGGTGGTATTGAGCAACACGTCGCGTACTACCGTGGGGGTGCTATAGGATAAACTCAGAACTTCGAGCCTTTTTTCGGCTGGTAAATGTTCAAGCGCATCGATAACGGCTTGGGCGTCTCTGGGCATTGGAACGTTATGAACAAAGGGCAGCGGTTCGTACATTAGAGTGATGGCTGTCTCCAGGGTCTCACGTTCTTCGGCGGGAAGGCGTGAGCGCACGCCAGCTGCCCAAGAGGCACGCAAGCCATGTTGTTCAGGGCGGTGGAGCACAAGCAAGCTGATGAAAAGGTCATAGCCGCTGCCCATTTCCCATCTAAGGCGGGTGTAATCTGATTCAGGCAACATAAATCCTCACGCTAAGTAAATAATGGTCTATTATATTAGCTCATTATCTAATTGGTCAAGTGGAGGAAAGTCTGCTTAGGCTGTGCCGCTTTTTTGGAGTCTCCCACATTCGATTAAAATAGTCCAGTAGAGGTGTGAATTTGCATTCGATTTTTGACTATCTCGACTGGCGTGGGGATATATCCTTCGCACTCGATCCGCTCAACGAAGTGGATAACCTGATTTTCTCGGTTTTATCCTATAGTGACTTTAGCGGCGTGGTCCCAGGATTAGATAAACCCGGCTCAGTCACCTTGCAGGAGGCTGCAGACCGTATCGGACCCGCCCCTCACGAAGTCACCACCAACCTGACGCGTTCATTTTTCGCTGCGCTGCCTTTGCTCTTGGAGAAATGCGCTCAAACCGAACGTTTTGCCAATCTGCAGCTCTCGCATTATATCGATCGTATCGAATTTGCTAAAGCTGAGCAGTTCTCTGCTATCGTCTTCTCCTTAGAAGAAAACTTGCATTTCATCGCCTTTAGCGGCACAGATGATACCTTGGCAGGTTGGAAGGAAGACCTCGAAATGAGCTTCCGAGACGCGGTTCCGGCTCAGAGGGATGCGACGCGCTATGCTCAAGCCGTAATGGCAAACCTGAGCGGCGAATTTTATCTTGGTGGGCATTCCAAAGGTGGTAATCTGGCGGTTTACGCAGCCGCGCATCTAACGCCGGAAGAACAGCAACGTATTATTGCAGTTTACAACAATGATGGACCGGGTTTTCTCGCCAACATTATTGAAAAGGAAGGCTACCAGCGCATTATTCACAAAGTGACCACTTTTATCCCCCAATCTTCTGTGGCAGGCATATTGCTGGAGCATGGGGAGGAATATCGGATCGTCAGAAGCAGCGAAACAGGCTTACTGCAGCATAACGCCTTCTCCTGGGAAGTGTTGGGCAAGCATTTCGTTTATGAACAAGAGCTTTCTAAAAGCAGCTTGGTGCTCAGTCAGGCTATCCGGGCTTGGTTGGATGAAATCCCCTTAGAGCAAAGAGCGCATTTTGTAGAAGCGTTGTTCCAGGTGATCGAAGCAACCGGTGCCAAAACTTTGAGCGAACTCTCGGAGGATAAACTTGCTGCGGCTCGCGCGATGATCACCACCTTTACCCAATTGGAAGAGGAGACCCAGACTATCCTAAAAAAAGTGGTGGAAAGCTTCTTTACCGAAAGCCAGAAAATATTACGTTCTTCCTTAGGAGAGGGCGTAGAAAACCTGGTACAAAAAACCATACTCCGCAAGAAATCCAACGGTCCTAATACCCAAAAAAGCTGATCCTTTATGGGTATAATAGAAGTGACCATACCCAGAAAGAAGGCAGCCATGAGTGATATTCAGTTTCCGCATTTCAGCAAAGAAGAAAAGATCTCAGCGCTTATTGAGCAGCTCAGCGCTTACATCGAACAATATCACGGCGGCACAGTCGAGCTCGTTGCAATTGAGGGGGATGAGGTTAAGGTGCACTTGGGCGGGGCTTGTGAAGGCTGTCCCCTGCTGCCTGCAACTTTACAGGGTTGGGTAGCTGGCACATTGCGTCAATTCTTCCCTGAAGTAACCGTTACGTCAGTGGATTAATTTGGAGGAAACACTAAGCTGCTGTAGCTTGCATTTCCTTCTGCACGGTGTTATAGAGCGTCTCCCCTTTGATTTCATCCAGGGTGTAGCACGTCCCGCCCATCATATCGGCTAATTCCTGCGCCAAACCTGTATCGAAAGCTTTAGCTTCCATATTAATAACCACGCTGTGAATGTCTTCTTTAGCAAATAAGCTCGCCATTTCCTTGATTTCTTCTTTCACCGGTTTATTCCCCATTGGCACGTTCCCAGCGCCATCTGTGAGAACGATGAGCAGCGGCTGTACATCCGGGTGAAGGATTTTTTCGCGGGTGATGACCTCATAAGCCATTTTCAAGCCCGCAGCTAAGGGTGTTTTGCCGCCCACGGGGATATCCGCTAAAGCGCGTTGGGCTAAAAGTACGGAGTTGGTAGGAGCAAGCACGAGCGTAGCCCGGTCTTTCTGGAAAACAATCAAGCCCACACGATCGCGGCGTTGGTATGCGTCCTTGAGCAGGGAAAAGATGGCGCTTTTGGTGGCTTGCATGCGTTCGGCAACTGCCATAGACCAAGACCCATCTACCAGAAAGAGGATCAGGTTGCCCGTTTTTTTGACGCGCACCTTTTTCTGGAAGTCTTCCGGGCGCACGGCAAACGCCACGTTTTCCTTCTCGCGGATGGCTTTTCGCTGCCTCTGGAAAGGCGCTGCCGCACGAATGGTCGCATCAAAGGCGAGATCGTCGGCTTTATGCGGAGAGGGGCGGGCTTTGATGTAGCGCCCGCGTTTGCGGTCGGTATACGTCTCAGAGCGCCTGCCGCCATGCTTGCGCACCATGTCATCCAGCGGAGTGTCCAATTGGCGGGTATCAAAAGGCTCGCCGGGTTTAACTACCTTGCCACCATCCCACCAATGAGCATCCAGCTCGGTAAAAACTTGTTGCTGCGCTTCCCCTACTGGCACTTGCAGGTCATCTGGCTCTAAGCTGATGCGCTCCTGCTCACTGCCCGTTTTTTTTTTACCCTCATCGTCCTCATCAGAGGGCGTTTGCTCGGCTTCTACCGCAGCCTGTTCTTTGAGCTGTTCGATGCGCTCTTCTAACGCCTCAATCCCGACATCAGATTTACGGAAAGGTCCGGCTTTGACGCGATGCGGCAAAGCGAGCTCAGCAGCCAGAGCGATATCGTTGGGCACAATGCGCGTGCGGCCGTCAAAGGCAGCTTGTGCGCGGGCAGCCTTGAGGATCACCAGGTCTGAACGGTGGCCATCCACCTCCAGCGAGGCAGTCAAGTCGGCAATAAGCAGTAAGTCTCGGGTGGTGTAAGTAACTTCATCGACCAACGCGCGGGCTTTTTGGATGCGGTTGGAAAGCGCTTGTTCGCGGGGCAACCAAGCCTCGCGGAATTTGACCGGATCTTGCTCGAAAGCAATGTTGCGCTCCATGATCTCCACGCGCGCGCGGGCATCCAGGATGCCGCGGATATCCACCGAGAGGGCAAAGCGGTCCAGCAGCTGTGGTCGCAGATCACCTTCCTCTGGGTTCATGGTACCCACTAAGATAAAGCGGGCGGGATGGCTAAATGAGATGCCTTCGCGTTCAACGATGTTCATCCCCATCGCAGCAGAATCCAGCAGAATATCCACGACATGGTCATCCAGCAGGTTGACTTCGTCGATATAGAGCAGTCCGCGGTTTGCAGCAGCTAAGACGCCGGGCTCAAAGTGGCGTTCGCCTTTTTGGATGGCACGCTCGATATCCAGCGTCCCGACCACACGGTCCTCTGTGGCAGAAACGGGCAAGTTGATGAAGGGTGTTGGGCGGCGGATGATAGGTAAAGGCTCCTTGGAAGCCGCGGCGCGCTCGATGCACTCGGTGCACCAATGGGTTGGGTCGTGCGGGTCACAGCCAAAACGGCAGCCTTCAATGGCTTCTTCCTCAGGCAGGAGGGCAGCCAAGGCACGCGCGGCAGTAGACTTAGCTGTACCGCGTTCGCCGCGGATAAGTACGCCACCTATGCGCGGGTCGACTGCATTGAGCACTAAAGCACGGCACATGCGCTCCTGCCCAACGATAGCCGTAAACGGATAAACAATGCGTTGATTCATCTATTTCTTTTCCTCAACGCTAAGTTTACCATGCAGCCGTAAGAAAAACCTTAGAAGGTATATAACTGTTAGAGCAAAGTGAAAATGTCCTAAAGTAGCATAATAGAAATGTCCTATTGAGATTAGGGACAATGAAATGAACAATTGAAGTGAACGTAAAGAATTAGGCTGAAAAAGGACGTTTAGAATGCCCGGATTACCAGCCTTTAAATCGCTCAGTTTATAACGATATCAAAACATGGTCACAAGCCCGCAATGTCATCGCGAGGAGGGCGCGTTTTGCCCGACGAAGCAATCTTTTCTATCGTGCCAAGAGATTGCTTCGCCCCTGCGGGGCTCGCAATGACAAAATGGGCTTGTTCTTGCATGGTACCCTGCAGGTAGGCTGCGCACTCGGAGACCGGCGAGAACAACATAATGTTCTTGCAGGGTCTCCCGACCCTGCAAGGCATTTGACCTTTAGGTCTCAGGTTTCTTGCTGGTTCTGGAGGACGGGGAAACTTGAAAAAGATGGAGACCTACGGTCAAAACCACTCGCTGGTCCTTACAGGAGGCTGCGCACTCGGAGACCGGCGAGAACGAGGGCAAACAACAATGGGAGAATGGCTATTCTTCCGCTCTGACCAAAATATGCGTCACGGCAGTAGAACCAGTTCCCGCTAAGGCTTGGATCATACCGATACGTGCCTGAGGCACCTGCGAAGCGCCTGCCTCACCGCGCAGCTGCAAGCAAGCTTCAACCGCCTGATAAACCCCCGCTGCGCCCAACGGATTGCCGCGGGCTTTATGCCCACCCAGTGTAGCCACCGGTAAGGGCTGCTTCTGCCAGCGGGCATGGTCAAAGGCTAAGCGCCATCCTTGCCCGCGTGGAGTAAGTCCCGCTGCCTCGAGCGAGAGCACAGCATGCAGCGTGGTGATGTCTGCATATTCAAAGAAATCTGCTTGCGCTGGGGTGATTCCGGCTTGCTGGCAGGCACGCTGCACCGAGACAGCTGCAGCTTCAAAGAAGAGTGGATCGTTACGATCATGCAGGGCAAAGCGATCTGTCACTAAGCTTGAACCGGCAATACGAACGAGTGGATGATTAAGGTTCTGAGGAACCACCTCGCGGCGCGCCAGGAGTACAGCTGCGGCGCCATCTGCCAGGGGTGCGATGTCATAAAGGTTAAACGGCTCCGCAAGCATGCCAGCCTTCAGGTAAGTCTCCAGTGCTAACGGCTTGCGATACATCGCATGTGGGTTGTTGAGAGCATTGGCATGCGCGAGCATCGGGAAAGCAGCTAAAGCTTCCCGCTCCACTTGGTTTTCATAGATATAGCGCTGCATGAGTAAGGCTGCCTGACCAATCGGGGTAAGCCCTTCGGCAGCTTCGTAGTCCGAGTCTAATGTACGCACCGAGAGCGAGTCGATATCACTATCCAGCACATCGGTGGCTTTTTCCACGCCAATCACTAAGGCGACATCCACCATGCCAGAACGAATAGCAGTATAAGCCATACGCAGCGCAGCTCCGCCAGAGGCATCGGCTGCCTCCGCAGTGGTGCCTTCCGCACCCTTAAGCCCAGCCCATTCGCACAGCAGCGCACCTAAGTTGGCTTGATGCGAAGCGCTGGCGGCAAGCATATTGCCCACAAAGATCGCCTGGGGTTGCAGCCCGCCGGCATCTTTTATGGCAGCGCGGATAGCCTGCACACCCAAGTCGCGCAGCGAAAGACTCCACAGCTCGCCCACATTGGTTTGCCCGATGCCGGCAATATATACTTCAGGTTTGGTATCAGCCATAACGCGCCTACTTTACCGTAATCTCGCCGCGGAAGCGCACGTATGTGGCGTAGTCGATCTCCGTGCGGCGGGCAATGTATTCCTGCGTGGTGAGGGCTTTACCTTGGCGTTCGCGGATGGGCTCTTGCACGCGAATAACGAAAGCATCCGAGCCGGCGCCAGAGCCATATGAAGTCATTAGGATTAAGTCCCCGGGTTTTGCCTCGTCCAAGATAGCGGAGAGCCCAATCAGCGCAGAGCCGGAATACGTATTGCCAATCATAGGCGTGAGCAACCCAGCCTTAATCTGCTCGGGCGTGAAGCCGAGCTCCTTAGCCACCCGCTGAGGGAACTTGGTATTGGGTTGATGGAAGACGGCGTAAGTGAAATCTGTGGGTTTAAGCCCTGTCTCGGTTAACATCGTGCGCGCGGCGGCGGTAATATGCTGGAAATAAGCTGGCTCTCCCGTAAAGCGCTGACCGTGCTC
>ERZ1026796.917-NODE-917-length-21347-cov-3.312959_pt1 | contig 21347 bp, 18 predicted proteins | sample MGYA00520874_ERZ1026796 | MGnify/ENA primary metagenome ERZ1026796 (study PRJEB33270, sample SAMEA104284474) | anaerobic digester metagenome | biome: Anaerobic digester microbiome; feature: mesophilic sludge digester; material: Anaerobic digester biomass | place...
AAAGCTGGCCTCCGTCACCGGCAGCCCGGCCAGGTCGTCGGCGGTATAGGTCTTGGTCGTGGTGCCATCGGTCACGGTCAACGAGTCGGACACTTCGACCGGCCCGGCGGCACCGCCACAGGCAGCCAGCATCGATACCAACAACAGCCAGAAGATCCATTGCACTTTCATCTCTCGCCTCCAGAATTCGCTTAGCTCCTGGCCTCTGCCAGGACGGTGTCCCTGCCCAGGCGGGTCTGCAGCGTGCGGCCCGCCTCCCAGGCGAACCAGCCGACCACCAGCCCGACGGCGGCGTGCAGCGCCACCAGGGCCAGGACGATGACCAGGGCCGCGTCGCTTCCCAGCCCAAACAGCCTGCCCCCCACGTCCAACAGGTCCAGCCAGACGGTGAACAGCGTGCGGCCAAAGAGCAGCGGGTTGGTCACAAAGGGCTGCACCAGCGGGCAAAGGACGCCAACGGCCCCGGCGACCAGGAACCCGGCCCGCCGTGGCCTGCCCAGGGCCGTCAGGGCCACCTCGGCCACCAGCGCCTCGCTCATGATGCCGATCATGGGCCCGATGATGACCCCACCCAGGCTGAACAGCTTCAGGAGCGTGGCGATGACGCCGATGAACAGGGTCGAGCCGCGCCGCGGCACCAGAACACGGCCCACAAGGGCAATGACCAGCCCGACGGTGGACAGGACCACGCCGCTGAGGGGGATATTCAGCGACTTGAGCACCGTGCCCAGGGTCATTTCCGACAGCCCCCACAACGTGCCAAAGACGGCCATCGTTACCAGCTCACGCGTTGAGAATTTCATCCTTCCAATCCTTTCAGGGTTGCATTATCGTCTCGCAGCCGGCAACTCGCCTGTGGTTGCCGTGCTGCGCCAGGTGCCCCATGGCCTTGACCCGGCCTTTTTCCATGAGAATGGCCCGCCGGGCATAGTGGTGCACCAGCTTGTAGTCGTGGGAGATGAGCAAGATGGCGCTGCCCGCGCAGCTCAGGAGGGTCAAGAAGTCCATCAGCCGCGACAGGTGCTGCCAGTCCTGGCCCAGGGTCGGCTCGTCGAGGATGAGGAGCCGTGGGCGCAGCGCCAGGCAGGCTGCCAGGGTGGTGCGCTGCTGCTGCCCCACCGACAGCGACAACGGGCGCCGCTGCCGCAGTCCTGCCAGGTCCGCCTCCAGCAGCGTCTCGCGGTGCCTTTCCTCGTCGTAGCAGCCATAGTTGCGCGGGCCGTAGGCCACTTCCTCGTCCACGCTGTCGGTGAACAACTGCTCGCCCGGGTCCTGGAACAGCAGGGCCACGTCCAGGCCGGGTCGCGGCCGCTTGCCCCCCAGGAACTGCACCCGCCCCTCCAGGGGCTTGAGGAGGCCACACGCCGCCAGGGCCAGGGTCGACTTGCCCGCTCCGTTGTCGCCCACCAGGGCCACCAGCTCGCCGGGATAGAGGTCCATGCTCACGTCGTGTATGACCGCCCGGCGCCCGTAGCCGGCGCTCACCCCCTGCAGCGACAGCAGGGGCGTGGCGTCCGCCGGCCCGTGGCCGTTGGGCCGGATGAGCTGCTGCCAGGGAGTGGGTGCCTCTTGCGCCGGCCGCCGCAGGCCCATCCGCCGGCGGATCTGCTCGTCGGCCAGGAGCTCCAGGGGAGCCCCCTCGGCCACCACGCGGCCCTCCTCCATGAGCAGCAAGCGGTCGGCCAGGTGGGCCGCCTCGGCCAGGCGGTGCTCCACGAGGACGATGGTCATGCCCTGCTTGTCCCGCAGCGAGGCCAGGGTGCTCATCACCCGCTGCGTGCTGGGCACGTCCAGCGAGGCCGTCGGCTCGTCGAGGATGAGCACCTGGGGCTGCATGGCCAGCACGGCGGCAATGGCCAGGCACTGCTTCTGCCCGCCCGACAGCTCCGCCGGCTTGCGGTCGCGCAGGGCCCCCAGCCCGGTGGCACCCAGGGCCCACTCGACCCGGGCACGCACGGCCTCCTCGTCCAGGCCCAGGTTGCGGGGCCCAAAGGCGACCTCATCCTCGACGCGGAGGTGAAAGAGCTGGGCGCCCGGGTTCTGAAAGACGATGCCCACCCGCTGGGCCAGGGCCGGCAGGGCGTGCTCGCGGGTGTCCAGGCCAGCCACCCGCACCTCGCCCTCCATGCGCGCAGGAAGAGCGTGGGGGATCAGGCCCGCGAGGACACGGGCCAGGGTGCTCTTGCCGCAACCCGACGGGCCGCTGACCAGGATGCACTCGCCAGCCTTGACGTCCAGCGAGACGTCCTCCAGCGCGCGCACCGGGCCATAGGCCACCGTCAGGTGGTCGACGTGGATCACGACGATGCCTCGGGCTGATAATACCCGCCGTTGGCGCACGACCGGCACAGAACCCGGCCGTTCATGCGCACCTCGCGGGCATCGTTGATGCCCTCACCACAGCACTGGCAGATGACCCGGCTGACCGTAGGGCCAGGCCTGTCCTCCGTGCGAACGGCCATCTGTACCTCCTGCACGTCAAAAAGCTCGTCGTCGGGCATGACCTTGTAGGCTTCTTGCTGGGCCTCGTACTTGGGCAGGTCTGCCGACACATAGTGTCCCACGTTGGCGCGGCTGTCCTCACGGGCCACGACGCGCACCGCTCGACCCGACACAGTATCCAGGAAGGTGGCGGCCATCTTGCCATAGTCCACGTGTTTGAGCGTGCGTTTCCCCAGCCGGCAGCCCGTCACTGCGGCGATGGCATCCGTGGCGCAGCGATCGATCTCGACATAGACGATGAGGCGCTTGGGCTCGAGCTCCGGATCCGCCACGCCAAGCTCACTGCAGGCGCGCATGGACATGCGCACACCCAGCACCTGGCCGGGGCAAAGGTGGCCGTGCATGGCCACCGACTTGCTCAGGAGCGTCTCCAGGTCTTGCCTATGTCCGTTCCCATTCCCGTTCCCGTTTCCGTTTCCGTTTCTACCGTTTCCTTCTTGCATGGTTTCCCACCCTTCCTCTCCCCGACCCGCATCAGCCCGTGCCGTTGGCCAACTAAAAAGCTCGCCAAGGAGACCGTTGGCGAGCAGAGATTGCTCTACAGGGGCACGGTTCTCCTTCCCAATTCCATCCCGCTCTGCAGCGGGATTTCAGGAGGCGATGGCGTTTCCCCCATCACCCGTGATCCTCCTTTTGTGGCAGAGGACCCCTCGAGATGGCTCGAGGATCGGCCTGCCAGCCGTAGCGTTACGCCTTAGGCTGTAAGGCTCGGAGAGAATATTCAGTTTCTAGCCCAGCGATTCAAATATCGCCTTTGCCGTTCTTTCCAGATTTGGCTCCCGCCAGGGCTGGCTGCTGGCCTGGCGCACACACAACAGCTCCACATCGCCATCCATGATCCGCCCCAGGTCGACTTCGCCCAGGGGGAGGACCGCGTGCTGGTAGCAGATGTCGCTGCACAGGTGGCAGTTGACGCAGCGCGACACCTGGTAGACGACGCCCACCCTGCCCTCGTGTTCGGCCTTGAGCAAGGCACCCGTGGGGCAAAAGTAGGCGCACATCTGGCAGGCCGTGCAGTCACTGCTGAACTTCAGGCCTGCCCACAAGCCACCCTCGCCCGCCTGGAAGCGGGTTTCGGCCGGGCGGCCCATGTGCTCCAGGGCAGCCACGAGCAGCAGCCGCTTTTCGGGCAGCGCCGTGGGCAACCCATCGGAATAAACGCGAATCTCGGGCTCCTCTTCCACCTGCTGCGGAACGCGGGTGGCTTCGCCCACGCGCGCCGTCTCGCGGACCAGGGTCTTGAACAGGCCCCGCCGCGTCACCCCACCGCGGCCGGCCTGCTCGCCTGCCGCTGCCAGTTCGCCGGGCAGTTCGGTGCCGACCATGATCTCGGTCGACCGTCCGAAGGCCTGTAGCAGCGCCTCGGACCGGGCGATCACGCCGTCGAGGAGCTGGCGGCCCCTGGCCAGGGGACAGCCGGCGCACTCGCCTTCCACCAGCCACAGGGAGCGCGCTCCGTAGGCGCCGGCGCCCACGAGGAGCGCCTCGTCGATCCGCCCCAGGCAGCTAACCTCGATCAGCCCCTGCCTCCCGGCGGGCGGCACCGCTGCCTTCGAGCAGACAAACCCGGCCCAACCGCGCTCCTGGGCCGCCTTTTGCGTCTGGACCCACAGCTCGTCGTGACTGGGCGAGAGGGCCTCGATGGCGCCTGTGGGGCACGCCGCACTGCAGATGCCACATTGCACGCACAGCTCCGGGTCAACCTCCAGACCGTCATCCCAGGTCAGCGCGCCCGTCGGGCACGCTTCCAGGCAGCGGTTGCAGGTCGAGTGGCGGTGCCGCTGGCGCGAGCAGCGATCGCGATGGATGGCCAGGTGCCGGCTCTGCAGCGTATCTACGACGCCTTCGATCTGCTCCAGGGATAGGCCAGGCATGGTTACAGCTCCTTCACTGCCTCGAGCAGCTCGGCGATGGTTTCTTTTTCCATGGCGAGGTGCTCCTCTGTAAGCCGGGCGATCCCTCGAAAAAAGTCCGAGGTTGCCACTTTGGCCAGGTCCTGGCTAAAGGTCGGGATCCAGACCAGGAGGTGCTTTTCCAGGAATGCCTGCTGCTTCTGCAGGTAGCCTGTGGCCGCGGCCAGATCTCCCGCCGCCAGCCCTTCGGCCGCCTTCTGGCAGAGATAGGCCATGTACTCCAGCTCGATGGCGATGTGATCCTCGGGCTCCTTGAACTCACCGATGCGCACCAGTCCTTCCTGGCGATACTCGGCCAGCACCTGGTCCCGCGCCTCTTGCATGAGAAGGCGGTCCGTGCTGGTATAGACCGACTCGAAGGGATGGACCGTCTTCGAGCTGGCGTTGAGAAACAGGCTCGCGTACTCGGCGCTCAGATCGGTCTCGACCTTGGTCATGTCCGCCTGGGCGATGCGCCGGGCATAGTCGCGCAGCAGGCGGTGGCCTTTGCTCTCGGCGTCCTCTTCCGGCGCCTTTGCCAGCTCTTCGACCAACCCTTCCAGGAACTCCACCGACACCTCCTGGCGGTAGGCGCGCGACAAGAAACTGTAGCTGGCAGCGCGGCTCTCCAGAATCTCGGATACCTCAGCTCGGGTCAACTCGTCTTCCATAGCACACAACTCTTTCTAATCAGTCTCTACACCCCGGGTGCAGCGCCCCCGGTTCACGGGGGCGCCACAGTGAGGGTCCCTTAAGGCAAGTACTTGATGCCTTCCAACATCTGTTGCATGGCCGGGCTCGTCAGCATCGCCGGCAGGCCGGCCGACAGGATAACAAAACGCAGGGTCCAGCCACCGATGAGACAGGAGGTCGCGCCGACCAGGGGCACGACGAGCGCCGCCTTCTTTTTCAGGAGGCCCGTCAGTTGGGTGATGCACACCAACAGGGGCACCACCAGGCCCAGTCCCACGACCACGATCCACAGCGCCGGCCACAGCGCTCCCGTGGTCAACATCTCGGCCGACCGCGCTGCATCAGGGCTACCGTTGAGCATTGTGCTCAGGAACACGCCCAGCACCGCGCCCTCGACGACGATGAGGGTGATGATGGCCGCCTCCAGCACTTTGCCCAGCCGCTTGGCCCCCTCTGCCTTCTCTCTCACGGCTGCGTACGCGGCCACGAGCCCCACGCCGGTGTCCAGCGCCGACGCTGTGAACAGGGCAGGCAGGAGCCAGGTGTTCCACAGGGGCCGGAAGGGCAGCACGCCCAGGAGCACGCCGGTATAGATGGCCACCCCCAGGCTCACAGGAATGCCGACGATGGCCAGGATCTTGCGAATCGTCCCTGCCTTTTCCTGGAGCGGCATCCAGATCTTGCCGATGTAGCCCAGGGTCCAGTCGGTGCGAAACAGGGCAAACAGACCGTTTACGACAATGGCCAGGATCAGAAGCCAGGCACCGATGGCCATCCAGGAGGTCATGTTCACGAAACTGCGAAAGAGCACCAGGGCCCGGAACGGTTGCCCCACGTCCAGCAGCAGAAACAGCGTGCCAACGGCGATACAGATGGCACTAACCCAGGCACCGAAGCGAACCGTAGATTTGTAGCGGTCGCCGGTGGCCAGGTAGATCACTGCTGCAGTGATAAAGGACCCTGCGCCCAGGCCTCCCAGGAACAGGTAAAAAGCTACTATCCAACCCCACGTTGTTTGAAGTTGTGTCATCATCCAGCTCCCCTGGGGCGCCTGTGCTGGTCAGCCTCTGACCCATGCCAGAGCGCTGCCAGCACGGCCCCCCTTCTCAATTCCAGACTCAAGGTGATACGAGCACTGATGGCTGCGTGGAGCCGGCCAGGACCTTGGCCGCCCTCTCGCCGGCGTACGCGGCCAGCTCGGTCATGGTGCCGGCCTTGATGGCCTTGGCCGGGCACGTGGCAACACAGGCTGGATCCTGGCCCTTCTCGGTCCGATCCAGGCAGTAGTTGCATTTTTCCATGGTCCCCTGGGTCCCGTACTGCGGCACGCCAAAGGGGCAGGCGAAAAAGCAGTAGTGGCAGCCGATACACTTGTCGCTATCGACCACGACGATGCCGTCCTGAGCTCGCTTGCTGATGGCGCCCACAGGGCAGACATCCATGCAGGCAGGCTGGGCACAGTGCATGCAGGCCAGCGAGACGCTGACGATCTTGGCATTCGGATACGCACCCGACTCCAGGTTGGTTACCCGCCGCCACATGGGCCCCGGGGTGCCGGGCGTGTCGGACACTCTCGGCGCCACGTCATTCCAGTTCTTGCAGGCTGCCACACAGCTATAGCAGCCGGTGCACCGGCTCGTATCGATGTAGAAACCCTTCTGCATCCCGTCCTCCTTTAGGCCTTCCTGACCTCGCAGAGCTCCGCCTTGAACGAAGGAAAGCCCGAGATCGGATCAAAGTTCCGGCCAGTCACGATGTTGATGTCGGCCTCGGGCCAGCCGTGGTAGACGTGCACGACGCCGGGCATCGCCAACTGCGTGACGTTGGCCTTGAGGGTGATGCTGGCGCGCGGACCCTCGACGATGACGTCGTTCCCCTGCTTGATGCCACGCGCGTTGGCGTCCACAGGATTGATATCCACCTTGGGCTCGACCTGGAGCTCGCGCAGGCGCGGGATCTCCCGATGGCGGGTGTGGACGAACATCGGCTCGCGCGAACCGGTATTCAAGACCAGCGGGTACTTGGCCGCCAGGTCGGGCGTGCTGGTGGGACTCTCGGCCGGTTCCTTGTAGGTGGGCAGAGGATCAAAGCCCGCTTTTTCCAGGACCTGTGAGTAGAACTCGAACTTGCCCGAGGGCGTGGCAAAGCCCGGCTCGTCCGATGCAGGCGTCATCTCGCCCGGCGGAATGTTGACACCCTTGGGCTCGGCCATGATGTCGGCGGCCTTGAGCCCCAGAGCTTCGAGCTGCCAGTCCATAGAGGCCTCAACGCTGCCGTCCCAGAAATCGGCACCCAGGCCCATCTTGACTGCAAGGTCAAACATCCACTCACGGTCGCCCCGGACCTCGCCGCCTAGCTGGACGACAGGCGTGCGGATAAAGACGTTGCGCCCGGCCACGCGGATGGGCCCGGTGCGCTCCAACGACGTGGCCACGGGCAGGACAATGTCCATGAGCTCCATGGTCGGCGTCATCCAGAAGTCCGCTCCGGCGGCAAACTCCATGTCGGTGATGGCCTTCGAATATTCTTGGTCCTGCGGCCACATGCGAAAGTTGGCCCCGACAAAGAGGCCGGCCTTCAGTTGCCCGTCGCCCACGTACTCGGGCAGCAGGTTCATCTGGAGCTGCTCGATCATCTCCCACCAGACCGGGAAGTATTCTTTGTCGGGCTTCAGGTCTTTCAGGGGCGGCAGGCGCTTCTGCCAGTCGTTGATCTCGGGCACGGACACCCCAGAGGGGCTCGGCTTGAGGCCGGGCACGACGACGTTGCCGGTCAGCGCCGCCAGAGCGCCGACGGCGCGCTGGTTCTGGCAGCCATTAGCGTGGTGGACCACCGGCGAAGCGCTGGTCACCCAGGCGGTGGGCTTGTTGGTGGCATACAGGCGCGCCGCTTCCACGATCTTTGCGGCGGGCACCCATGTGATCTCGGCCACCTTCTCGGGCGTGAACTCCTCGACGTAGGCCTTGAACTGCTCAAAGCCGTAGGTCCACTGCTCAACAAACTCGCTGTCGTACAGGCCCTCGGAGATCATGACGTTAGCCATGCCCAGGGCCAGGGCGCCATCGGTGCCCGGACGGACCTGAAGGTGAATGTCGGCCATGCGGGCGATGGGCGACAGGCGGGGATCCACGGCGATGACCTTGCAGCCGGCGTCCTTGGCGTCTACCAGGGCGCCCATCTCGCGGGCCATGGACCAACCTGGGTTATGCGCCCAGAAGATAACCGTCTTGGCGTTGGCGTTAAAGGGCAGACCCCCGGCGCCGTTGAGCCGCTGGGCCATCTGCATGGAGGTGGCGCAGGTCGAGCTCTCGGTGCCATAGTTGGGCGAGCCAAAAACCAGCCCCAGGCGCTGGGCCGGCGGGCGTGGCTCTTCCTTCGGGTCACCGACGTAGAATACGACCTTTTCCGCCCCGTCCCTGTCCTTGATCTCATTGAACTTTTCCGCGATGGTGGTCAGGGCTTCGTCCCACGTGATGCGCGTCCAACCGGCATCGGCGCTGCCTTTGGGGTTGGTGCGTTTCATGGGATACCGCAGCCGGGCGGGATGGTAGAGCTGCTGCAAGATCGAGTTGCCCTTGCTGCACAACGGGCCCCGGGGATAATCGGCCCAGGGTTGAACGCGGGTGGCGCGGCCGTTCTGGACCAGCACCTCCACACCACAATATCCGATGCAGCACATGTCGCAGATGCTGCATTTGACCTCTTCGCCCCCCGCCGCTTCTCCCTGGGCCAGGGCTGCCAGGCCACCATTCTTGCGCAGAAAGCCGACCTGGCTTTCCTCAAGAATGAACGTGGTCGCGCCCAGGGCCCCGGTCGCCTTGAGAAACGTGCGGCGGCTCAGGTCCAAGTTGGTTCCGGCGTTCACTTTGCTCATTCCGTTCTCCTCCTCAGTCATTTCGCTCGAATCTCGACATTGGAATCCGATCCATTGACCGAGCGGGTGCCGCCCTGCACAGAGCGGCACCCGGTCAAGCCATTTCTACTTGGAGAACAACACCGATGGCTGGGTCGAGGAGGACAAGGTCTTGGCCGCCTTTTCCTGCGCCAGCACGGCGAGCTCTTCCAGGGTCCCCGCGTGCAGGGCCCCGGCCGGGCAGGTCGACACGCAGGGCGGATCCTGGCCCGCCGCCAACTTGTCGATGCACAACTCGCACTTTTGCATGGTGCCGTCGTCGCCATACTGGGGCACGCCGAAGGGGCACGCGAAGAAGCAGTAGTGGCAACCGATGCACTTGGACCGATCGACGCGCACGGCGCCCGTCTCGGGATCCTTCTTGATGGCACCCGCCGGGCAGACGGCCTCGCAAGCCGGATTGCCACAGTGCATGCACGACATCGAGATACTTTCCTTGGTGACGTTGGGGAACGTGCCGCTCCACACCGTCGTCACCCGCCGCCAGCTGACGCCCAGGTCCACGTTGTTCGCTGCCTTGCAGGCAACCTCACAGGCGTGGCACTCGGCGCACTTGTCCACTTCGAGATAAAAGCCATATTGTTTTGCCATGGTTCACATCTCCTTCCTTTCCAGGTCCTGTGCCACGCCTAGGCCTTCCGGACCTCGACCAAGGTCTGGCTGCTCATGGCCATCACCACGGGATCAAACATTTTGCTCCGATCGGTGGTGTACATGTTGTTGCTGTTGGCCCCGCCGTCCGCCAGCGGATAGTCTTCCATCCCCAGCTCCTGGCAGCCTTGCCACCAGCCGTGGAGGATCATGACCGTGTCCGGGCGGATCCCGGGATAGTACATGGCCTTGACCTTCAGCCAGCCGTGGGGGCCTTCGACGATCACCCAGTCCCCGTCGTTGATGCCGCGCGCCTTGGCCGTGTCGGGATAGATGTGGAGGAAGGGATAAGGCTCGATCTCGCGCAGGTATGGGATATTGCGCAGCCACGCTGCGTTATAGGTCTTGGACGTATGGTAGTCCGACATGAGCAGTGGATATTTGTCCAGGAGCTCGGGCGTGGCCGTGGGGCCTTCCGGAAGCTCGCGCCAGACCGGCATGGGGGTGAACCCCGCCTCCTCGAAGAGCGTGTTATAGATCGCCACCTTGCCCTGGGGCAGGTAGGGACCCTTGTCGATGCGCGTGCTCACCGTCGAGAACCTCTTGGCGTACTGCTCGTACTCCCGAGGGTTGCCCTTGTACTTGCGGCCCTTGGGATACTCGGTCCGCAGTTGCTCGTAGGTCATCTCCAGCGGTTCCATCCGCCAGTCCATGTGGGCCTTGATGTCGCCGTTCCACCAATCCTCGCCGTAGCCACAGGCCGTGCCCAGGTCGAGCCAGAACTCGTAGTCCGACTTGTAGTCTCCCTGGCGCTCGATGACCTGGTTGCGGGCCATGATCCACGGGCCCGAGGTCTCGAAGGGATGGTCATTTTCATAGCCGGTGGCCACGGGCATGACCACGTCGGCCCAGGGCATGTCGGAGGTGCGCATCAGGTCCAGGACCACAAAGAACTCGAGCTTGCCGAGGGCCTCGATGATGCGCTTGGTGCCGCGGGTGCTGGCGATGGCCTGGCTGCCGGGGGCGATCATGGCCCGGATGGGATACTTTTCCCCGGTCAGGACGCTATCGAACAGGTTGTACAGGCCGCAGGAGGTACCTTCCTGCCAGGGCTGGAAGGGCTTGGGCATCTCGTAGCCCACCAGCTTGTCGACCCACTCCTGGGTGTAGCGTTCCCGAAGGTGCACGCCACGGGGCTGGGGCATCTCGCTCGAGCCACCCCAGACGTTGCAGCCGGGCTTGTCCAGGTGGCCGGTGATGGCCATCATGATCGCCACGGAGCGGACGGCGTCGTTGCAGCTCGGGGCGTGCTCGGGCCCGTTGCTCAACTCGATGGCCGCCTTGGGCGTGGTGGCGTACAGACGGGCCACTTCCTTGATCTGGTCGGCGGGTACGCCGGTGATGGTCTCGGCCCATTCCGGCGGATACTGCTGCACGTGCTCCTTGAACTCCTCAAAGCCATAGCACCACTCGCTGGTAAAGGCCGCATCGTACAGGTTCTCGTTGATGATCACGTTGAGCATACCCAGGGCCAGCGCGGCGTCGGTGCCGGGGCGCAGGGGCACCCACATGGCGTCCGTCATGGCGCCGTCGGCCTCCAGCGAAGGCTTGATGGCGATGAACTTGACGCCACGGGCCTTGGCATCCACCAGCTTGGCCACGCCACCCTTGGCCGAACCCGAATACACGGGCTGCACGCCCCACAGGATGATGAGATCGGCGTTGCTATAGTCCGGCGAGGTGACGCCACCGATGGTGTACGTAAAGGTGAACATGCGCTGCATGGCGCAGATGCCACTGTGCCCATAGTTGGGGCTGCCGTGCGTGATCAGGAAGCGATACAGGTAGTCGCTGTAGCTGCGCCGCGCCGGCGAGAGGATGCCCAGGCTCTCCGGCCCGTGCTTTTCCTTCAGCTCGAGGAGCTTGTCGGCGATGAGCTGAATGGCCTCGTCCCAACTGATGCGCTCGAACTTGCCCTCTCCCTTTTCTCCCACACGCTTCATGGGATACTTGATGCGGTCGGGGGAATAGACCCACTGCGGGGCGGCGTGGGCCTTGGGGCAGTTCTTTCCGTTGTTGGTGGGGCACTCCGGGAAGGGCTCGATGCCCACGAACTTGCCATCGACCACCTTGGCCATGACGCCGCAGCCGGAGCTGGGCCCGCACATGGCGCAAAAGGTCGGGACAAGCTTGGCTTCCCCTGCCTGCTCCTGGGCATAGGCCACGCCGCGCTGCTTCTTGAGCAGGGTCGCGCCGGCCCCACCGATGGCTCCCGCTGCTCCAAGCGCTCCCGTTGCCTTCAGGAACGTGCGGCGGCTAAACCGTGTAGAGGTATGCTGTCTCTCTTCACCCATTGAATCCTCCTATCTGATTGGGCTCCACACCATCGTCATTGGTTCGATCGGCGAGTTTGATTTTTTCTGGCCTGGCCTCCTCTGCCCGCTCCGCGGTCCGCAAAGCACAACCCTGCGGCTCGTCCAGGCAGACAACGGGTGCTTTGCCCGTGATGGCGCACACCAGGTCCTGGATGTCCGTCATCGCCCGCCGCTCACCGCTAAGCAAAAATATCAAGTTTTCGTCGGGGCTGATGCACGTAATGCGTTGCACCAGACCGCCATTCAGGCATCCCATGAGCTGGACGACCGGACACTCTGCCGGGTCCGCGCAATCGACCAGGACCACGTCGGGCTTGCAAGCCTCGATGCGGTCCTGGATTGCTTCGCTCCGGGCCCAACGCCCCACGAAATCGATGTTCTCCTCAACACGCAAAAGATCTTCGATTCCCTGGGAAAACAGGGACCGATCGGATACCAAGAGAACTTTGGTCATTCGCTGACGATACCTTTCACCTGGTCCTGATACAGTGTACCAGAATTCCGGCGCTAGGGCACCATCCGGTCTACCCATTTTTGAAAAAAAAGGGAGCCATCTTGCGATGGCTCCCAGGGGTGAGAAAGACCTCAGCGGCTATGGCCCAACTGGGCCATGTGTGGCGGCATCCGGACTACCCATCCGGGGAACGCCCTGGCTGCGACTCGGGCAGCAGGCCCTCCTGCACGGCATAGACGGCGGCCTGGATGCGGTTCTGCATGTGTAGCTTGTCGAGGATGCTCTGCAGATGCTTCTTGACCGTGTTCTCGGTGATGCCCAGCGTATTGGCGATTTCCTTGTTGGTGGCCCCGGTGGTCACCTGGACCAGCACTTCCAGCTCTCGGGCCGTCAACTCGTCGCGCTGGGGTCCCTCGGGAACGGGGGCACCCGGGCGTTGAAACTCGGCCAGGATCTTGGCCATCATGGGCATGGACAGCGCGGCATCTCCCGCAGCCACCCTGGACAGCATGTCGTAAAAGTTGTCGGGGTCGAGCTTTTTCAAAAGGTAACCGCGAGCCCCGCTCTTGATGGCCTCGAACAGCGTCTCGTCCTGCTCGTCGGCGGTAAGCATGATAATGGACGTGCGCGGCAGCTTGGGCCGGATGGCCCGCACGGCCTGCAGCCCATCGCAGTGGGGCATGTGCACGTCCATGAGGATAATATCGGGCTCGGTTTCTTGCGCCTTCTTTATGGCTTCCAGGCCATCGCTCGCCTCGCCCACGATTTGAAAGTCATCCCGATAGGACAGCAACGAGGCCAATCCCTTTCGGAACAAAAGGTGGTCGTCCACCAGGAGAACCTTGAGCCTGGTCATGTCAAACCTTTCTCGCGTTTCAAGGGCAGGGCCAGCCGAATCTCGGTGCCCTGACCAGGTTTACTTTGAATGTCGAGCGTTCCACCGACACTTTCGCCGCGCTCGCGCATCGTCTGCAGCCCGAGGTGCTGCTGGCCGTCCCGCTTGACCTTTTTCGGGTCAAAGCCACGGCCGTTGTCGCGCACCACGATGGAAGCAGAGTGGTTCTCGGAGGCGAGGATGATTTCTACAGCGCTTGCCCCGGAATGTCGCCTCACGTTCGTCAGCGCTTCTTGCACGATGCGCAGCAATTGAACCTCCGTATCGCGGGACAGGGAGGGAACGCGCCAGGCGGCGGTATCCATGGTGACTGCAATCTCGCTGCGCTCCTTGAAGTGCCGCGTGTGCTCCTCCAGGGCGGCCAGCAGCCCTCCCTCCGCAGAGATCGTTACGCGCAGCCCGGCGATGGAATCGCGCACGTCGTCATAGGCCCTGGAGGAGATCTGTTCCATCTCTCTCAGCTCCTCCTTCACCTCGAGGAGCCGGTATTGGCCGAGCAGCCGCTCCGCCAATTGGCTCTTGAGGTGCACGTAGGCCAACACCTGGAGAAGGTTGTCGTGCAGCTCGCGAGACAGGCGGGCTCGCTCCTCAAGGGCGACCATGCCCCGCAACTGGTCGCTGAGCCGGGCAGCGTTGATGGCGACCCCCAATTGATGGCCGGCCGACGTCAGGAGCGCAATCTGCTGTGGAGTCAGGTGGTGCGGCTGGCTGTGGGCCAGGTTCATGACACCCAGGACCCGCCCCCCCGCTTGCAGCGGAATCCCGGCATAGAACTGGACCACGTCAGTGGTCCTGGGCACAAAGGGCCGGGAATCATTGGCCACGTCCTCGACGATGAGGACCTCACCCTTTTCCGCAACCCAGCCGGCCAGGCCGTCCCCAACCCGCACCGTTGTCAGTGCCTGGCTAAACCACTCGGGGACGCCCAGGTGGGCCACCTGCACCAGGAGTTGCTTCTCCTCGTCGAGGAGCATGGCGATACCGCGCTGCAAGCCGGCGATGCGCAGTGTCTCGCGCAAGACCAGGTGCATCATCTCCTCGATCTCCAGGGGCTGGCTGATGGCCGACGAGATCCTATGGACGACGTCGGCCAGCGACGCGCTCCATAGCTGAATTTCTTCGCAGGTCTGGCGTTGTACCTGGAGCGCCCTTTCCTGCTCTTCGAGGCGCGCCTGGGACGCCAGGCTCATCTGCCGTTGCCGCTCGCCTTCGGAGGTATGGAGAACCCGTACCAAAAAGACCGTGATGCCCACCGTGGTGAGGGTTCGCAGCGCCTGGACGGTGGCCCCAAGGAACAAGGGCAGCGAGCTGATGGAGCCCAGGATGGGCAGGGCAACGCCGCCGGAAACGAGGGACTTGAGCCAGAAGGAAATCGCCGCGCCGCCCAGGTCGCGGTTCGCCTCCTCCAGCCCGGCGTGTGACCGCTGCAGCCACACGGCGAGGCCAGAGAGGGCCAGCCCGGGAAGGTAGAGCATGATCCGCGCCCAGGTCTCGGCTTGCGGCAGCCAGTCACCGTTGCGTGCTGCCGGGCTCACCAGGATGGCAGCCAGAACGCCGAGATAGGCCAGGCCAAAGAGAGCCAGGAACCACTGGCGGCGCTGCCAATTGGGCCTGCTGACGCCGAGGGCCTGCAAGCCAAAGGCGATAAGGAATAGAGTGCTCACCACGAATAGGCCCAGCACCCCCGCCTGCACCAGCGGCTGGCCCCTGAGGACCCCCGCGCCGCCGGGCATGCGGAAGATCATTTCCAGCCAATTGCCGATACTGGACAGGAACGCGTGGACCGAAAGCAGCCACAGTTTGTCGGTGATGCGCAGAAATTGGGCGCGACGCAACTCCAAGGAGATGGTCAGGCCCATGACAAAATAGGCCAGCCCATTTACAAAATAGAGTAGATAGGCATTGTCCAGGAAACTTGTCTCTAACACCGTCAATATAACTCCACCACGCGGGAGTAAGGTTTGGCTCCTGCCTGGCGCACGATCTTAGCACAGAAGTAGGGGATTGTCAACAAAGGGAGGCTCACTGCGGTTATTGTCAGAAAGCGCCGGTTCATACAGTAGCCAGCAAGCACCCGCTCAACTCTGCCCGTAAACCGGAATGGCCGCGCCGTTGATGGGCCGCGCCGCCTCGGAGGCCAGGAACAAAAAGACCTGGGCAATGGCGCCGGGCGGCACCCATCGGCCGGGATCGGCCTTGGGCATGGCGGCCCGATTCTGGGGGGTGTCGATGGTGCCGGGGAGCACGCAGTTGACGTTGATCCCCTTCGGCCCCAGCTCGGCCGCCAGGCCCTCCACCAGGCGCACAACCGCCGCCTTGGACGCGCTGTAGGCCGCCGAACGGGCGCTGCCTGCCAGGGCAGCACGGGCTGCGGTGTGGACGATCTTGCCCTCACCCTGCTCCAACATGGCGGGGGCCACGGCCCGGCTCAGGATGAGGGCCGTGCGGGCATTGAGGTCGTGCAACAGGTCCCAGGTCTGCAGCGCCGCATCGTCGATGAGCGCACCCCCGCGCCAGCCGCCGACGGTGTTGGCCAGGACGTCGATGCGCCCCAGGCGCTCCAGGGCGGTGCCCACGGCGGCGGCCACCGACGCTTCGTCGGCCGCGTCTACCCCGGGAAGGAGCAGGTGGTGGCCGGCCCGCGCCCATTGGGGGTAGAGGGCCGCCAGCCGGTCGGAGCCGCGGTCCAGCAGGACCAGGCGGGCACCCGCCTCGTCAAAGGCCCGGGCCACCGCCTCGCCGAGGTTGCCCGCGGCGCCGGCGACCACGACCACGCGACCGGTAAAGTCAAACATCGCAGCCCTCCTGTAGATCTCCCTGGAACCCTAATACAGGTCGAACCCATACCATGCCGCGCCCAACAAGGCCGTCTTGGGGTTCAGCACGACGTACACCGGGACGTGGGACAGGGTGTCGGCAAAGCGCCCCTTGTTCACAAAGGCGGCCATGAACGTGCCGTCGCGCAGCTTGGGCAGGATGCGAGGAGGGATCCCGCCCCCGACATAGATGCCGCCCGTGGCCATGACCTTGAGGGCCAGGTTGCCGGCCTCGGCGCCCAGGACGGAGACAAAGGTGTTGAGGGCGGCGATGCACAGCTCGCACTCTCCGCTCATGGCCGCCCGGACGAGGACGGGGGTGGGGTCCTCGGCTTCGCGGAGGGCCTGGGCCACGCCGGGCACCTCGGGCGCGTAGCGGTTGTCGCGCAGATACTCGTAGATGAACGGCAGGCCCAGACCCGAGCAGACCCGCTCGTAGCTGACGTGGGCAAACCTGCCCATGAGATAACGCAAGAGCTCGATCTCGAACAGGCTGTTGGGCCCGAAATCGACGTGGCCGCCCTCCGAAGGCAAGACGTGGTAGCGGCCGTCCTTGAAGAACAGGATGGCCTCGCCCAGGCCGGTGCCGGGGGCGATGACGGCCTTGGTGCCGCTGCGGGCGGGCGCGTCGTTGAGGACAAAGAGGTCCTCGGCCTCCAGGTGGGGAACGCCATAGGCAGTGGCCTCCAGGTCGTTGAGCAGCTTGGCCTCCACCAGCCCCAGCTCTCGCTTGAGGACCTCCTCGTCCATGGTCCAGGGCAGGTTGGTGGCGGCGCACTTGCCCTCCACCACCGGCCCGGCCACGCCGACGACGGCCCGCTCCACGGTGGCGCCGGTCTCGGCCAGAAACTCTTTCGCCACCGCCTCCAGGCTGGGATAGCTGGCGCTGGCAAAGGTCTTTTGCACCTCTGGCACCAGGTCACCGTCCGTCGAATACAGGGCCAGGTTGGTCTTGGTTCCGCCCACGTCACCGGCCAGCAGCATGTCGTTCCCTCCTTTGCCATCCCAGCAGGTACGGGCCTGCCTGCCCTCAAAATATCATGGAACGAGGGGCTTGTCAACTGCCAGGTTCAAGCCCGATTGCCTTTTCCCTCCCCCGGTGGTATAATGCCCACCAGAAGAGCCGGGGGAGGGAGCAGAACACGCACCATGTCTCTTTTGCAGACCGAGATCTACCAGCAGCCTGACGTCCTGGACACTCTGCTCGCCGAGGAAAGCGACCGGGCGTGGGAGATTGCCACGACGCTGAGAGAACGAGAGATCTGCCACGTGGTCATAGCCGCGCGGGGCACGTCGGACAATGCCGCCCGCTATGGGCAATATCTCCTGGGCGCCCACAACCGCCTGCCGGTGGGCCTGGCCACGCCCTCGCTGTACAGCGTCTACCGGCAGCCGCCGCGCCTGGACCGCTCCCTGGTGGCCGGCATATCCCAATCGGGCCAGTCGCCCGACATTGTTGCCGTCCTGGCCGAGGCCCGGCGCCAGGGGGCGCCCACGCTGGCCATCACCAACGATCCGGGCTCGCCCCTGGCCGCCCAGGGTGACCACCTGCTGCTCCTGCACGCCGGTGAGGAGCGGGCGGTGGCCGCCACCAAGACCTACCTGGCCCAACTGGCGGCCCTGGCGCTCCTGTCGTGCGCCCTGGCCGACGACCGCGAGCGGCTGGAGACCCTGCGGCAGGCGCCGCGCCTGGTGGAGCGCATCCTGGGCATGGAGGAAGAGGTGGCGGCCGCCGTGGTGCGGTATCGCTACATGGAGACCTGCGTCGTCCTGGGCAGGGGCTACAACTATGCCACCGCCTTCGAGATCGCCCTCAAGATGAAGGAGCTGAACTATCTCATCGCCGAGTCGTACTCGTCGGCCGACTTTATGCATGGTCCCATCGCCGTCGTCGGCGGCGGCTTTCCCGCGCTGCTGGTGGCGCCTTCCGGGGCAATGTTCCCGACCATGCACGCCTTTGGCGTCGAGCTCAAGGCGCGGGGCGCCGAGCTGCTGGCCATCTCGGACCGGGAGGAGCTGCTGGCCGAAGCCGTGACAGCCCTGCCGCTGCCCGAGGGCCTGCCCGAGTGGGTTTCGCCCCTGGTAGCCGTGGTGCCGGGCCAGCTCTTTGCCCTGCACCTGGCCCTGGCCAAGGGCCACGATCCCGATCAGCCCGTGGGCCTGCAGAAGGTGACGATCACCCGCTGAGGCGAGCCCGGGAGATGGTCGCCTCAGGCTCCTCGCCTGGAGGTGGCCATCAGCGCGCCAAACACCCCCAGGGCCAGAACCAGGTCGGCCAGAATGGCGGTCATGGTCACCGCCGGCCCCACCGACTCGAAAAGCTGGCCGATCATCCAGGGTAGGAGCATGCCCCCGATGCTGGCACCCACCAGGAGCCAGGCCGTGACCTGCCCCGTGATGCGCACGCGCCTTTCGGCCAGGGTGATGGACGTGGGAAAGACCGACGCCATGGAGACACCGAGGCCCAGGGAGCCTACCCACAGGGCGACCACCGAGCCGGACCAGATCAGCATGACTGCGAGAGACAGGATGCAGCCCAGGAGGTCGAAGAGGATGATCCAGCGGGGCCGCACCCGCGCCGCCACGGGAAGGGACAGCAAGCGTCCGAAGGTCAGCCCTCCCCAGAACGCCGAGGTCAGGTAGGCGGCGCTGGCCGCGCTGCCCAGGCCCTGGGCCAGGGCGTAGCTGTAGATCCAGCCGCCAAAAGCCACCTCGGCGCCCACGTAGAGTGCCAGGAGTAGGGCAATGAGGACGACCGTGATCCCCTGGCGCCGCGGGGTGTCGAGGATCGCAGGATCTCCGCCGGGCGTCGCCGCCCGTTCGTGCACGGCGGCGGGGCTGGGCTGGCGTGCGAGCCAGACGGCGACGGGGATCAAAAGGACCGCCAGGGTCCAGTAAGTCCAGCGGATGCCTCCGCTCCAGATCAGCGCCTGAGCCACGAGGAGCGGCGCCAGGAAGGAACCGACGCCAAAAAAGAAGTGCATGGCGTTCATGTAGGGCCCCACGCGGCTGCCGTGGATCCAGACCAGGAGGGTGTTTCCTCCGACGTCGATGGCGCCCCCGCTCAGCCCCACGAGGAGCCAGGCAGCAGCCAGCAGCCACAGCACGGGGATGGCAGGCATGACGGCCAGGGTGACGATCATCAAGGCCATTGTGCCGGCCATGACCGGGTGCCCTGCCACGCGATCGTACAGGCGCCCCCCGAAAAAGGACCCGATGAGATAGCCCACGGAGTGGGCCATGAACAGAAAGCTGATTCCTTCGACCCTGGTGTTCGTCTGCTCCGCCAGGCCGGGCAGCGTCGGGCCGAGCATGGCCGTCACCATGCCCAGGGCGACGAACCCACCAAAGTAGCCGACGGTCTTGGGCCAGTGATCGGCCTTCACGGCGGGCTCGCTGGCAGGCATATTGCGTTCCACGACATACTCCTCTCGCCCCGATGCCCGGGAGCCGGGCGGGACGGCGTAGAAGGTGATCCGGCCCATTATTCCACAAGGCGCGCCTGGCGGCAAATAAGAGGCGGGGCTTGCCCGGCGGTCGGATTGGCGGGTGGACCGCCACTGCCTCCCGGGCGCCCATGGCAGGACAAGACTGTCAGCCGGTCCCGGGCAGGCCGGCAGTCCGCCTAAACCAAAGCCAAGGTGAATTCTACACCAGGTGCGTCGCACCAACGGCAGGTGCAACGCACCGGGATGCGGGTTCCATTTTGGTATCAGTTTAGGGGCGCGGGCGGAGGCGGAGCCAGTGTTCAGGACGGCCGGGATCGTGACGGTAAAGGAGCAGATGTTCGTCCTCGGAGGCCTCGTACTCGCCATCCGAGACCTCGACGCGGTAGCCGTGGGGGTAGTGCAGGACCGGAAGGTAGATCTCGGTCGGGGCCTCCACGGCCGGGTCGTGGCGAAAGACCAGCTCGAAGGCACGCCGCCGCACATCGTAGCTCATCTTGAGGGGCAGGCCCGCCACGGCCCGGGCGTATGGCCGGACCACGGCCTCCAACGCCCGCCCGCCCGAGTCAGGATCGGCCGGATCGTGCTGCTGATCCCGCGAAAAGATGGAAAGGTCCTCGCCGTTCCATTGGTCGCCGCGCTCGTTGTCGTTGTCGGAGGCATAGTTCCACAGCGTGCCGCTCAACAGGTTGGCCTCCAGCGCCCGGAAGGTGCGGTCCATGGCCCGCACCTGGTGGCGGAAATCTCCTGTCCGGTAGGCACGGCCGCCCGCCAGGTCAAAGGGGATGCCAAACTCGCCGATGAGGGTGGGCACGCCACGGCCGCGTTCCGACGCCTCGGTCCGGACCCGGGCCAACTGCGCCGCGAAAGAGCGCTCGACCCGGCGGCTACCCCAGGCGCGGGTGCCCTCCTGAGCGTCGACGCCCAGGAAGGGAACGAATTGCTTCAGGAAGAGGGTGACGCCGTCGTACCAATGGGGCGCGTGCACGACCCGGGGCATGGTCCACTCGTCCCAGGCGGCCGTGGGCTGGTCGGGCGGCGCCTCCAGGAAGGCGGCGAAGCCGCCGGTGCCGAGGTCGGCGGTGAGCGTCTGGTGGCCCCAGCCGCGGGCCTCCAGCAGCACCTGGGCGCTGCGGGTGATCCGGATCGAGCTGCGCTGCACGGCGCTGCCGATCAGCGACTGCGCCTGCACCGACACCGCGGTCTCCAGCAGGGCCTTGCGGGCGCCCCGGTACCACTCCATCGCCTCGGCGCTGATCGCCCCCATCCTGATCGCGCTGTGGTTCTTTTTGTTCGGCGGTCTGGCACTATTGGGCGGCCTGAGCGGCATGTGAGCCGGCTCGCACGATTCATTTCCATCTCTCACTAAGGAACGCCTGCATGAGCGCCGTACCTCCCATGCCTCCGACCACCGCACCGGGCAACGTACCCAATCACCTGGCGTGGGCCATCGTGTCCACGGTGCTGGCCACCTGCCTGTGCCCCGAGGCGCGCCCACAGATGGCGACGGTGCGGCCCGGCGTGTTCGCCCCGGTGTTGTCGCCGCGGGCGGTACGGGCAGTGCAGCTGGACGTGCACCTGCAGCCTCAGGACCTGCGCGTGGTGGTGCTCGAACGGCGTGCCCTTGAAGGGGTTGCCGTCGTCGGGTCGACCCTCGTCGGGGTCGTTGGTTGCCATGCCTCAACCGTACGGACCTTCGGCAACGCTTCCAATGGCCCGCGGGGGATCACAGGGACTACTCAGGGTCACCCCGAGTGGGCCACCCCACGT
>ERZ1026796.925-NODE-925-length-21243-cov-2.817011_pt1 | contig 21243 bp, 21 predicted proteins | sample MGYA00520874_ERZ1026796 | MGnify/ENA primary metagenome ERZ1026796 (study PRJEB33270, sample SAMEA104284474) | anaerobic digester metagenome | biome: Anaerobic digester microbiome; feature: mesophilic sludge digester; material: Anaerobic digester biomass | place...
TATTTGGTGATGAGGACAGGCGGGATTAGGGCAGAAAGAAAAAGGATGCATGGATTACCTCCGTACATCCTCTTTATCGCCCTCATCTCTTCATCTTGCTTCAACTTCTTATACAAGGTTCGTAGCAGTAAAAACCTCTTTCATCACGTCTATTTTCCTACTATATTTTTCCTGTATGCAGACCCACTACAAAGTCTTCCTCAACGATGTCGTCACCGCCCATTTTTCATCCATGTCTATGTCCGAGCGACGTCGCTTTTCCGAAAAAATGCGCTTTCTGGCTGCTGGCATCTGGGAAGGCGGCATTCTCGTAAAGAAACTCTCCGGGCAAACGCGCAAAGTGCTCTTCGAGGCACGCCTTTCCAAAGGAGACCGCCTTCTCTTCACCTTAGGTCGATACCTCGATGAAAGCGCCGTCTATGTCTGGGCTCTCGTCAAACACGACGATGTAGATCGCGCAGCAAGAGTCGGAATGCCGGATAATGCCCCATTTCTAGATTTTCCAGTCGACGCCGAAGAAGAGGTCGACAATCTCTTTCTCGATACAATACCTGAACCATGGCTAACCCAAGAGAGCATAGAAGACAAGGTCGCTTTCGACTACGGACCTCAAAAATGGAAAGTTCTAGACGACACAGAGTGGGATCGCATGCTATCAGAACAAAAGGTCGAGGAGCTGGACTATCACCTCTTTCTTTCGAGGGAACAGTATTGTGTTTTAGAGCACAATCCTCCTCTCCTCGTATCGGGCACTGCGGGTTCGGGCAAGACCACTATCGCCCTCTATTACCTCTCTAGAAAAGAATTCCTAGGGAAATCGAGGATCTTCATAACCTATAGCCCCTATCTCCGCGATTTTGCCGCCAAACTCCACCATAGCTTAGTAAAGGGCAACCCCATAGAGGATCGTCCACCTTACCCCGAATTCTTGACCATCGAAGAGATTCAGCGCCGCTTTCTTCCTACCAACCACCCTTTCTCAGATCCCACAAAGCTCGTTGGGCTCGACGAATTCAAGATAATCATAGCTGCAAATCCTCTTGCAAGGAAATTTGATCCCGAACTTCTCTGGGAGGAAATACGCGCCATTATAAAAGGAGCCATGCCGCCCTATTCCCTAAAGCGCCTCGAAGCACTCGCCAATCGGCTTGCACAAGGCAGTCTTCCTATACAAAATAGGCAGGAGCTTGCTGCCGAACTTACGAGTTTTAGCCGATTCTCCTTTAGTGGCAAGCTCGATAAAATCGTTGTATCTAATTCATCATTTCAAGACATCGAAGAATTCGCCAACGCTCTTGGCTCTAGCTCACAAGAGGGCGAGATCCGAATTGTCTTTAAGATTTTCGAATTCCTCAAAAAGAAAAAAGAATTCTTCAATCGTCCTCTCCTCAGCCTTGAGGAATATCTCTTTCTGGGAGAAAAACGCGCGCCCAACTTTCTCTATGACAGAAGGGAACTCTACACCCTCGCGCTTTACTATGAGAAAAAATTGGAGGAGCATGGTCTCTATGATGAGATAGATCTCGCAAAGCGAGCCCTCCTCGAGAGAAAACAAAGCGCATTGCCTCAGGTCTGGAATCTCGTGGTCTGCGACGAGATTCAGGATATGACCGACATTCATCTCGAATTTCTCTTCGATCTTTGCTTCAACCGCGACAATGTTTTTTTTGCAGGCGATGAACGACAGACTATCAATCCGAGCGGCTTCCGATGGGAGGCTGTGAGATCGCGCTTTTTCGAGTCGGGTGCTGTTGTGCCAGAGCTGACGCGCCTTTCCATAAACTTCCGTTCCTCGGGCTCCATAGTGGAACTGGGCAATGCGCTCTTAGATCTCAAGAAAACCTATGTCGGAGCAGGAAAATTCGAAGCGCGCGAATCCTGGAAATTCCTCGGCAAGGCTCCCATGGTCATCGATAACATCGAAGAAGAGAGCATTCTCCGAATCGTCCGCGAGAGCGGGGCAGAACGCATAATCCTCGTCCGCTCAAATCAAGAGAAACAGCGACTTAGCAACATTCTTGGCACGGAGCTCGTATTTACGATCTTCGAGGCCAAAGGTCTCGAATTCGAAACAGTCCTCCTTTGGAGATTTGTCGAGGACGAGAAAACCGACGCCCTTTGGGCGACTATGAGTGAAGAAGGGCTAGGCACAACAGAAGAAATGCTTCCTCATCTTCGTCATGAACTCAATCTCCTCTATACCGCGGTAGCGCGAGCCCGATCCATACTTACGGTTTACGATGGACCAAAGGCCTCAGCTGTCTGGAGGGCAGGGCGGCTAGCTTCTATCGTAATCAAAACGAGCGATACTTCCATGCTTGCGGAGAGCTGGGGTAAGACCTCGACTCCAGATGCCTGGGCAAAGCAGGCAGAGATATTCTTTGCGCATGGGTATTATAAGGCAGCAGCCGAGTGCTACCGCAATGCAGGCAAGCCCAACAAGGAAGACGAAGCCCTGGCTCTCGCTGCCTTCGAAGATAAGGAATACGCCAAGGCAGCACTGCGCTTCGAGCGCTGTGGTAATTTTGAGCGTGCGGCGTTTTGCTATGAGAAAAGTGGCGATCTCGATAAGGCTATGCAACTCTATGCGCGTTTGGGCGGCAAAACCGCGAAGAAACGTCTATCCATTCTCCTGCTCGAAAAGGAAGGCTCCTTCGCCAAGGCAGGGAATGCTTGGCTCAAAATGGGCGAAACCCGCAAGGCTCTCGAGGATTGGGAGCGAGGGGCTGAGTTTTCGCGTATAGCTGCATACTATAAGGAAGCTAAGGACTACTCTCGGAGCGCCAAGTATTATGAAAAGGCAGGAGATATAACCAAGGCCGTCGCGTGTTATAAGAAATGTCATGAGTACGAAAAAGCCTCCGAGCTCCTTCTCGCTTCGGGCGACTGCGAGGCTGCCATAAAGTTGTTTCGGAAAGCTAAGAGCAATGGTAACTATCTCGACTTCTGCAAACGGAGCGGTAGACCAGACATCATCGCTCGGGGCTATCTCGAACTGGGCAGATGCGAAGACGCAATAAGGCTCTTTAGGGAATATATTGCCGCCGACCCCAAAGGTATCGAGTCCCTCGGTCGCGAAGCGGAGAAGTTAGAAAAAGCAAAGCAACACAAGAAGGCTGCCGTCATCTATGCTTCCTTGGACCTGCACAAGAAAGCCGCCGAAAAATATGCGCAAGCCATGGATTACGAACATGCTGCGCAGGAATTCTCTCGAGCCGAATGCCACTATGACGCCGCGATTCTCTTTACGAATCTCAATCAAATAGAGAAGGCTCTTGTCGAATGGAAGGCGTATATACCTGAAAATCATGATAAGCGCTTAAAAAAGATTAGCTCGATTCGAAACCTACAATGGGAGCTTTCGGCGCGTAATCCAACGCAAGGCAAGACATACAACCAATATGTGGCCAACGAGTTCTATAGCGAAGCTTCGGATGCACTCGAGAGAGGCGATTTTCTCAATGCGCTGGCAGTTTTCATGCTGTTTAGGGAGTTTGATCCTATCCTCGAGTGTCTAATTGGCATTGGGGACGATTTGCTTGCGATCTATGTCATCAGTATCATCGACAATTACGCCATGTGGACCAATTATCGAAAACGAAGAGGGGGCGTTTCGCTTGAGCCTCTCGAGGCAGCGAAGCATATAGGCCATAAATTCACAAGTATCGATCCCGTCGCCAAGGAGGCCATTCCAGACGTGACAGGTCTATTTCTTCTTGTCAAGGATATTCTATCTTTTGCGGAGCGGAGAATGCTCGAGGAGCTGCGCATAGAGCTACTCGTATCTATCAGTATCTTAGGTCGTTTCTGCTCGTATACTGCGGAAAATCTCCTCCACGAGGGAAAGGACTATCTCTATATTCTTGCGGTCCTTAAGGATTATTCTGCCATTTACATGGAAGTCAAGCAGTGGATCAAGACTAAGGAATCGGTGGTAAAGATGCTCTCGGTTGGCGATTATCTCGATGAGCTTGCGGTTGCTTTAGGCGATGATGTTCTAAAGGTATGTGCTTCGGAGATAGCAAATAAGGCCGTAGACAAGCCTCTTCTTGAAAATCTAGTTATCGACGAATTCAATTGGAGTTTTCTCAGCATGAATTCGCAATTGAAAGAGAAGGTTGTGAGTTATCTTGTCGATAACTATTTGACGGAGGAGGCTGCCGATGTGCTTCGTTTGCATGGGGAGGGGAGGCGGGCAGCTGAGCTTCTTGAATCGCGCTCTTTAATAAAGGAAGCAGCTAAGGTTTATGAATCGATAAAGGATTGGGATAAGGCCTTGTCGCTATACGAGAGTCTTGGAGATAAGAAGTCGATTGCGAGGATGTATGAGCACAAGGGCGATCTCGCTTCTGCCATCTGCCTTTGGGGGAAGCTAGGTTATCCGAAGCAGGTCAAACGCCTCGAAAATAAATGCAGAAAATACAACGTAGGCAGTTCGGAAAGCGATGAGGGCTCCAGTCAGTTGCTCCTTGATTTTTAGTTCCTTTTTTTACTGCAACGAACCTTGTGTATACTTTAGGCATTCTATAAGGAATTGTCTCAAGCATAGGCATAGGAAGGCACATACTCTGGTTTATTTTTAAGGGGAGTGGGGAAGGAAGGGAGCCAGAGTTTTCTTTATATTGCCCTTTATCGCCCTCATAACTCCATCCTGCTTCTACTTTTTATACAAGGTTCGTAGCAGTAATCATGTTAAGAAATACGCCGCATGCACCGCGGTGATATGCTCTCCTAGACTTTTTGTTTGCGGGTCATTGGAAAGCACAAACGAATGAAGAAGCGGCTTGTCAAGCATTTCTTGCAGACCACGAAGATGACGGGTATCAGTCGCGAGCGCGCGCTCCGCCATCTTAATTTCGAAGGCAAAATAACCCTCCGGTAGCTCAATGAGGAGGTCTATCTCTTTACCATCAAAGGTCCGCAAGTAAAAGAAGTGCGCATCCACAAAGATGCAGCGTTCCTGTTTAAAAAGCTCCGCGATAACGAGGCTTTCAAATTCTTGCCCATTAGGGGCGCCGCGCTTTTGTATGATCGCTTGGAGCACCCCATAGTCGAGAAAATGCAATTTCGGTGCCTTAACAAGCTGCTTGCTTTTGTTTCGCTCCCAGGCAGGCAAAATCAGCGTCTGATAGCTCATTTCGAGATAGCGAATATAGCGCTGGACAGTCTTGGTCGATATGCCGATTTGTTGTGCGAGGCCTGAATAATTCAAAATAGCACCTGTCTGAAACGCCACATAGCGCTGAAGCCTTACAAAAGGCTCCAAATCCCTTAACGCTGCGAGATCGCGCACATCGCGTTCAAGATAGGTTCGCACATACTGTAAAAGCCACAGATAGCGATCCTCGTCATCGAGTTCGGGATTTACAAGCGCCGGATAGCCGCCAAGGCGCGTGTAAAAATCCCACGCCCTGAGTTTTTTCGCATATGCGGGGTCGAGCGCAAAATCGGGTAACAGCGATTTGATGTATTCTTGAGTATTATCTGGTGCGCTCAGCAGTTTTTGAAATGGCGAAGGCACCACGGGCTCAGCCCAATTTTCAGTTTCGAGTTCTGGCACTGTAAGCGGATAGAGTTCCACAATGATACAGCGACCGGCAAGGCTTTCGCGGACTTTTTCCAATAGAAGAAGCTGGCTAGAGCCCGTAAAGATATATCGAGGCTCAGTCCACTGGTCGTAGACCGATTTGATACTCTCAATGAGCGATGGCTCTTTCTGGACCTCATCGAGAATGGCCTTTGGATAGAGCTCTCTCCATTGTGCTGCAGTGAGGCGTGCGTAAGTGCCTCGCAAAATCGGATCCTCGATGGACAGAAACTGATAATCTGGAAAAAGCGTGCGCGCGAGCGTTGTCTTGCCGGTCTGGCGCGCCCCTGTCAGGACGATGATGCGACTTTCTGGCCTTTTCATGCGATTCATCAAAAAAGAAGCGATTGTACGGTTCTTCATGACTAAAATTGTACTATATTATGGAGCAAAAGTCCATAAATTGGCCTAATTTATGGACTATGTTTACAGTAAACTATTCGATAATCCTTGGTAGACATGGCCAGATTTGTGAATACTGCTACGAACCTTGTGTATACAATAGGCATTCTATAAGGAATTGCCTCATGCATAGGCATAGGCTGGCACATACTCTGGTTTATTTTTAAGGGGAGTGGGGAAGCCCCGGAGCCAGAGTTTTCTTTACATCCTCTTTATCGCCCTCCTCACTCCATCTTGCTTCAACTTCTTATACAAGGTTCGTAGCAGTAATCAAGTTCTCTCTGGTGAGCAAACGTGCATCCTCATGGTGTTCAAGAAAAGGCGCAACATCCGAGGCAATCGCTCCAAAATCTACCTGTGCGCTGCGCTCCTTGATCATGATTCGCCAATCCTTAAAATCCTCAATCCCACTTTGCGCCATGGTAGCACGCAGCAGAATCGGATTCGGCTCTATAGGAGGCCGCCTACTTTCATACCAGAGCAGATCATACCAATCCCGGCCCTTCACAAACGGCCGCGTGAGGATCGCATGGACCTTGCCTGCCATGAGCGATGCAAGGTCATGATACCGCACTGCAAAAAGCATGTGGCGATTCACGATGCTCGAGCTCATCGTTGCGCCCTGTGGTGAATTGGTATCGATCTCGATCTTGATTGAAATCTTTTCAGATGCGTGGCCCGACAGCCCCACTTCCTTCAAAATTCCTGCAAAACCAACCCACGCGACATGGACAGTATGCGTAGCATTCCATGAGACTGAGACCTCATAGCTCTGATAGCTCAAATCCCTTTTGATTTTACGCATCCAAAGCACAGGCTCGTATCCGTCGGCAGATTCACGCGAAAAATCGAGGTCCTCGGAATAGCGCGGCAGATTATACAAAAATCGCAGCGCCGTTCCTCCCATAAACACGATTGAGCGAAAGGCCTGCGATTCGTGAAGACTTCGCATGATCAGCGCTTGGAGATATTCTCGTACGACATTGAGCCGATCAGTGGGGTCAGAAATCGTGCGAGCCAATACAATGAGTTCGTGCTTCATAGTAGTACTGCCCCTGAAACGCTGTCGGCATAGGTTTGCCAATATTTTGCTGCTCGAATGAGCCTTGGAATCTTCGAGGCTCGTGCGAAATCGATAACAAGGGCGGTATCGATCGCCTTTGGCTCGAATCGAAACGATTCCATGCGTGCTGCCGTCCACTCGCCACCTTCCAAATACCATAGATCGAGCAATGCCTTTTCTGGCGTTGCCACCCTGAGCTCTTGCGAGAGAATAGTCTCGATGCGGTAGGAATGAAAAAGCGATGGTTTTATGGTTCGATAGCGAAACACGCCAAAGCGATTCTCAAAAGTCCGTGTGGGTCGCGTCGTGATGGACGTGTACCATGCAGTTTTCTCAGGGATCACACTATACCAAGAGAGCGCCCATCGCTCAGAGAGATAGGAAGGCGCATAGAGCATATTCGCGATATACGCTGCATTGAGGGTAGCGCGGCGATACGGCTCTGCAAATGTGTAGAGCCCTCGCTTGAGTTCTAGGATCTTGCCAGCTCTCTTCAGCCTCGAGAGAGCAGTTCGCACGGTCTCCTTCTTTTCCCCAAAGAGCGTGCAGACCATCGCAAAATCGAACATCGGCTGGTCGCCAAGCCTCTCCAATAATTGCTCAAACTTCATCGATTACGATAATACACATAAATGTATATTTTTGTAAATGATCGCCTTCATTTGCCTTTCATATCTAAGCGCGCCAAGTCCAGACTGCTCCATCCTGTCGAGATATTTCTCACGAAATCGCAAAAAATATCTGGATATTATTCACGCTTTCGTATAAAATATCCGCATGATCCCTCGTAAAGACCTCGATAGGCTTCTAAAGCAGGCTACGAATCATTCTCTCAGCATCATCATCGGTGCGCGACAAGTCGGCAAATCCACACTGCTGGGCATGATTCGAGCGCAACTTGCGCAGCAATCTGAAATGTTCAATCTTGAGAATCCCCTTCATCTCTCCTTATTTAATGAAGGATATACCTCATTTATCCGCACGATTCGCACAAAACTCATTTTCATCGATGAATTCCAGTACTGCAGCAACATTTCTTCTATTCTGAAAGCGGTATATGATCTCAATCCTCAAATAAAGATTTATGCGACAGGTTCATCCTCTATGGAGATTCAAACGCATCTCAAGCAGTCGCTTGCAGGTCGAAAACTCGAGACAGTCCTCTATCCTTTGACTTATGGCGAATGGCTCTATCAAGAGGATGCATCGCAAAGGCCGCCATTATCGCCCCATATCGAGGAAGTCACACCGCCCGATAAGCTCGAAGCGCATCGCGCACGCCTCCGTGAATTTGTGCGCTATGGTGCACTTCCAGGGCTCACTGCGCTTTCAGATGACCTTGAAAAGAGAGAGTATCTCTTCGGAATCTATCAAACCTACATCGCAAAAGACATCAAGGCTTTTCTTAAGGAAGAATCGGTACTCTCGTTTAATAAAGCGATCACCTGGCTCGCACTCAACAATGGTGCACAACTCAAGAAAAGTACGCTTTGCAGCGTCGCAGGCATCTCGAGCCGACAGATCGAGCGCTATCTCGACGTCCTTGCGGGTACTTTTGTGCTCGCGCTCGTGCCACCGCTTTCCACCAATAAAGGAAAAGAGCTCACCAAAACACCGAAGTTCTATCTCTACGATCAAGGAATTATCAATAGCATCATCCAGGATTTTAGGGATATCGATCGAAGGCCCGATGCAGGGATCCTCAGAGAGCAATTTGTCTTCTGGGAACTCAAAAAACATCTCGACATTCGCTATTCGCTCTATTACTGGTGCACTGCCGATGGCAAGGAAGTCGACTTTGTGCTCAAAAAGGATCAGCAGCTCCTGCCTATTGAGGTCAAATCCTCCTGGCAGCCTCCTCTCCTTCCTTCTGGCTTACGCCATTTTCTGAGCTTCTACCCAGAGACCAAAAATGCGGTGGTGCTTTACGATGGCCCAGAATATACAAGCCGCCATGACCATTGTACGATCTATTTTGCGCCTATCCACAAAGCCTTCGCAGCCCTCAGCCTTTTATAATGACAACGGGATTGTTGTGTCTTAGATTTTCTACACCTGCACGGTACTCGGCTCCAAGAGCGTAGGCAGAGCTTCTTTGGTGATCACGCGCACCTCGCTCTTGTAGGTGTCGAGCCATAGCTTCGGAACCTTGGCCGCGCTGTCGCGCAATTTGATCTCGTAGCCAGAAAGCGCGCCATTTTCCTCGATCACAAGATCGAGCTCTTTCTGGTCGTAGGTTCGCCAAAAATAAAAATTGGCATAGCGGTGCTCATACTCATATTTTTTTAAGAGCTCCATCACTACGAAATTCTCCCACAAAGCACCAACATCGTTGCGCAGCTGGATAGGCCTAAAGTCGTTGATCACCGCATTCCTCACACCCACATCATAGAAATAATATTTAGCGCTCTTGCGTATTTCGCTCCTAAGATTGCGCGAAAAAGCCCCAACTCTTTTGATGATAAACGCCTTTTCAAGCAGATCGAGATAGCGCTCTACCGTGTTTTTGCTCAAGGCTGTCTGTGTGGCAAGCTCGTTGAGAGAAACTTTGTTTCCAACTTGGAAGGCAAGCAGCCGCACAATGTCCTGCAATTTCTGTGAATTCCGAAGCTGTTCCAGCGCCAAAATGTCCTTAAACAAATAGCTATTGCGTAGATTCACCAGGTATTCGGCCTTTTCTGCGGCGCTACCCAAGCCAAGCACCTCAGGATAGAGTCCAAAGACGAGGTACGCCTCGATCTCGCGATAAATATCGGCCCATTCGCGTTCCTGTCTCAATTCCAAAAGAGAAATTGGGAACAAGCGTCGCTCGACACTTCTGCCTGTGAGCGGTTCAGAAGACCCTTGAGACAGTGTGAGCATGCTCGACCCAGTGAGCACAATCGATTTTTCCGGAAAGAGATCGATGAGGAGCTTTGCACACGCGCCGATTTGAGGGATATACTGTGCTTCGTCGATGAAGATGATATCGTATGGCGAAAAGAAAAGCCGGTAGGTTTCGATTTTTCTCGAACCGAGAATCGAAGCGAGCTCGAAGTCGTCGCCTACACCTCGAAATACTTTTACTATTGAACCATTGAAGGCGCCGGTACCCGCGGTCTGCGAACCCTGAAGCGCACGTTGCGCCGACGGACTTTGCAGGTTCGCGATTACCCTCTCCATCAACATTGTCTTGCCTACCCGCCGTGCTCCATAGAGCACTACCACCTTGCCTTTTCGAAGAAGCGAGCCAGGCTCTACTTCGTACATCCGCGGAATCCGTTGCACACGGCAAGTATCGCGCTTAATAGAAAAATTGTCAATAAATTGACCAAATTAGGCAAAATATTGTCAGTTAAATGACAATATTAATTATATTATCCATGGCTCGTCCCCGCTTTGCATTAGAAAACTGCTTTACTTAATGCCTTTTGAACGAGCCTCGGCCTTTAATAATTTATATAGTTCTGGAATATTTCTTTAAACGACGATCCAGATTCTTTCCGTTATGATTTCTCCATATTCATGAGCAATAATGTTTCTTAACCCCGTGATCTTCTTCCACTCGACTGTTGGAAAATTATCCTTGGCCGATGAAGATAGCCTTTTTGATGCCTCTCCAATGACCAAAAGCTGCCGTTCTACTGCAAACCTACGAATTTTATCACTTTCAAATTGTTCAAAACTAATGCATTTCGTGAATTGTAGAATATCTTCGCATGCATCGACTATGTCCCATAAGTAAGCCTTATCTTCAATGCTATATTGCATAAATCTCCTTTGCAGATCTAAGAATCGATTCTCTTCTGAAAGGATTTCGCAGACTATTCTTTTCTACTATGTCCACCTTTCTTTGAAATATTCTCTCAAATTGTTCCTGAATCTCTAAAACATCAAAATAAGAATATGCCCTATCAGGGGATAATTCTATAAGCAAATCAATATCACTATTAGGACTAAAATCATCGCGAATAGCAGATCCAAATATGGATATTTTCTGAATAGAAAACTTGTGAGCGATTGTGGCTATTTGTGAATCATCGATTTGGATCAAGATTTGTTCCATAAATCAAATATCTTTCTCCTCTTATATTTTGTCAATTACCTCAAAATTCCTTATTATTTGACGATTTTTCAAGTCTTAGGTATGGAGAGCAATCATTGCGCATCGCTATCTATCTATTTATCTATCTATCTATTTATTTATCCTATCAAAATATCCTAAATCGCTTGAAATTATATATAAAAATGTCCTATAATATCTCCTATGGAACGTAAGGCACTCGATGTGCTCATCGAATGGAAGGCGAGAGCCAATAGAAAGCCTCTCATAATCCGCGGCGCTCGACAAGTCGGCAAGACTGAGCTCGTTCGTATATTTGCTCGCCGGGAGTTCGACTCGCTCATCGAGATCAATTTCGATGAGTATCCTCAAAAAGCAAGCCTCTTTTCAGACGATGATATACAGAACGTCTTTCGCTTCATCGAAATCGATGCGAACCAAAAAATTGTGCCTGGCAAAACGCTCCTCTTTCTCGATGAGATTCAGTCAGCGCCAATGGTGCTTGCTCGCCTGCGCTATTTCTACGAAAAGATGCCCGCGCTGCATGTCATCTGTGCAGGCTCGCTCCTAGATTTTATCCTCTCTGAACCTGACTATTCGGTGCCCGTTGGACGCATTGAGTTTCTGTACTTAGGACCGATGACCTTCGAGGAATTCTTGCGTGCGCGAGGGCAGGAGCAACTTCATGAGTATCTCAATTCGTATACGCTTGCCACGCCAATGCCCGAAGCGATTCATACAAAATTGCTGGGCTTTTTAAGAGAATACTTCGTGGTAGGTGGTCTTCCTGGTGTGGTGAAAGCCTATATCGAATCGAGCCTCGATCCCATTGTCACTTCTCGGGAACAGCAGAGCATCCTCCAAACCTACTATGTCGACTTTGGAAAGTACAAAAAGAAAGTGAATGTGTCTTTTCTGCAAGATATATTCAAGAAAATTCCTACACAAATAGGCAAAACGGTCAAATATACTGCATTGAATCCGCTTGCAAAATCGCTTCTTGTCAAAGAAAGCCTTGATCTTCTAGAAAAGGCACGCCTTCTCTACCGTGTATTCCATTCCGATGCAAATGGCGCCCCCTTAGGCGCAGAAGTCAATCTTTCCTATTTCAAGCTCATTTTTCTCGATACAGGCCTCGTAAGCGCTGCGCTTGGCCTCAAACTCACCGATTTTTTGCCAGACATCGAGCTCACCCTTGTCCATTCTGGAGCAGTTGCAGAGCAATTTGTGGGCCAGCATCTTTTGTACACCAATGAGCCTTGGGCTGAGCCTTCGCTCTATTACTGGAATAGACCGAGTAAGGGATCGACTGCAGAAGTAGATTACCTCATTGAGTATGATGGGCATATCCTTCCGATTGAGGTAAAGGCAGGTGCAACGGGAAGGCTCAAATCTTTGCAGATGTTTGTCCAGGAAAGGCACGCTCCCCTCGCGCTCCGTTTTAATAGTGATATACCTTCACTCCATCATACTCATACCGCGATCGCCGGAAAGGAAGCAATCCCCTTCGAGCTTCTCTCAATACCTCTGTATCTCGTAGAACAGACTTGCCGCCTTGTCGCAGCTTCCTCGAAAGGATAACGGATTCTTATAATACTGCTACGAACCTTGTGTATACGCTTTCTTATAATTGCTCAAATTTCATCGATTACGATAATACACATAAATGTATATTTTTGTAAATGATCGTCTGTATCTTCCCTTCCTATCTAAGCGCGCCAAGTCCAAGCTGCTCAATACTCATCAACCAGAGCCTGCGCGCGCTGCCCCCTTTTTCTCTTTCTTTTGCCAAAGAAAAATCCCGTCAATCCAGTCTTCATCATGCCATCCTGTTGAAGAATATCCTGTTCATCCCGACCAAAATTCAATACAAAAACCCAAACATCCAGAGCGGAATCTTTCGATCGTTCCCGTACTCAAGATTGTCCGCCGCGATATATGCATCAGCAGCGGTTTTGATTTGCGCTCGTGTCTTGTTTTTTCCGCCGACCTCGATGGTATACTGCCCATCGACAAGAAAATCACCCGTTTCTGAATATTCAAGCTCATGTCCATAGGAAAGCTGATTCGCGAGGAAAGTCTCTCGAACTGTTCCTATATCTGGCCTTGCATCTTTCAAGAGATACATCAAGTTGGTATTTTCAAGATAGAGTTTGTCGGGCTTTTGCAGCGCACTGATCCCATGGGCGTCGCGATACAGGCAGATGATAAGCTTTGCTTCATGAAGATAGTGCAAATAGGCAAGAAGCGTGTGTCGATTGATACCGATTCGTTCGCTCAATTTTGAGATATTGGGAATAAATGGCGCAGATTCTGAAATGATGTGCAAAAGCTGCTTGAGTTTTGGGACATACGCAATCTCGATGCCCCTCAATTGGGGTAATTCCAATTCCAAAATCATCTGTACTGTCTCTTCAAGGCGCTGCGGATACACATCGAGCCCCTCAAGAAAATAAGGGTAATATCCAGTCTGCAGATACCCAGAGAAGTATTGAAAAGGATGCACGTGCGCAACAATCTCAGGAGCCAAAGTTTCATGGTGCTGCAGGAGTTCTGGCAAAGATATCACGGGGAAATTTTCCCCTGTCTGGAGATTCAGGAACTCTCTAAACGATAATCCCTGCATCGTATACACTACTGCGCGTCGACTCAAATCTGCGCGCGCATTGAGAATTTCCAGCAAGGAAGAGCCAGTGAATACCATATGCAGATCAGGATAGTCATCATAGATATTCTTGATTGTCTGCGACCACTGCGGATATGCATGCACTTCATCGAGAAAAAGGTGAGTTCCACCTCGCTTTACAAAATTATCAGCGAGTTCAATGAGGCTATGATTCGCGAACCATAGATTATCCAAGCTCGCATAGAGCGCAGCATTGAGGTTGTTGCTAAAAGCCTCCGCGATATGTTGCAGCAATAGTGTCGTTTTCCCCACTCCGCGAGCGCCGCGTATACCGACAAGGCGAGCATCCCAGGCAATCGTGTCGGCGATCGAGCGAATAAATTCCTGGTTTGTGGCAGCGATTCTTCGCCTATACTGTTCTATAATTCGTTCCATGATCAAAGTATATCACAAATTGAAAAAGATTGAATAGTGCAATAACCATTTTTGCTCTATTTTTGGTTATTTGGATAAACAAAATGCCATAGAACCTTTGAAGGATACACAGGATGCTTCGACAGGCCAACAGAATTTTACTTGATTTACAGGATATTTTATAGAGTAGGAGAGCCAAAAAAGCTCACAGCGCTTATATCGTTATGTGTATCTATCACAGATACGATTTATGCATTTTGTACTTGTCACAGATACAAAGTTCACATATAATCACTACTATGCGTATCGAACATGAAATAATTACCAACCTCGAGGAAGCCATGCAGCGGCGGCTTTCCATCTTGCCTTCCGCGCTTCGTCCATTTACGCGAGAATATCATGACCTTCCTCAAACATTGGTGCTCACCGGTCCGCGGGGCGTCGGCAAGACGACCTTTCTTCTCCATCATGCGACAGGCAAGCGCTTTCTTTATCTTTCAATGGATAATCCTTCGCTCGCTAACTTTCCCCTCTATGATCTCGTCCGAGCCATTTTTTTGGAAGGATACGAAGGCGTCATTATCGATGAAGTGCATTTTGCTGCAAACTGGAGCCTTCACCTCAAGGCGCTCAGCGATGACTTTCCACGCCATTCGATATGGGCGAGCGATTCATCTTCGCTCGTGCTGCGGCGCGGGGTGGGCGATCTCTCTCGTCGCTTTGTCCCGATTTCGATGCCGCTTCTCTCCTTTCGAGAATTCCTTGCCCTCGAAACAGGCCAGAACTATCCAGCCTGCGACCCTTTCTCGCCAAATGTTCCCTTGCCCCTGGCTCCTACTCCAGAGCTTCTTACGGCATTTCAGCGCTATAAGCAAAGAGGTACTCGTCCATTTTATGCACAGTCGGAATTTGAAGAGCGAATGATGGCGATCTTGGATAAATCGCTCTATGCCGATGTGCCATTTTTCCTGCCTGGTGTCACCGACGGCAATCTGAGGCTCATGAAAGCGATCATCGGAACGCTTGCGCATGCGACTATCCCCCGTGTGCAAGTACGTTCGCTGTGTGCAGATTGGTCGATAGGGAGCGAAAAACTCTATCAAATTCTCGAAATTATGCAATCAGTAGGTGTTCTGCGCATCATCAGGCTGGAAAACGATACCAAGGCGAAAACTGCGGGTCAAAAGCTCTTTTTTGCTGATCCTGTGCTCTACGAGCTTTTGGCAGGCAATGCAGGAACAGCGCGAGAGGCCTTTGTTGCCTTTTTGTGCGAAAGTGCGGGGTGGAGCATCGAAGCGTGTCGTGATGAAACAAAGGCAGATTTTGTCATCTCTTCTCCTCTGGGCATAAAACCGGTAAGAAAATATACGCTCGAAGTTGGTGGTTCCTCGAAATCTGCAAAACATGCCGATTTTGTGATTCGGGATGATGCCGATTATCCTGCGCGAAACGCCATTCCCCTTTGGTTTTTAGGCTTTCTTTATTGAAATACTGCTACGAACCGTGTGAGCCAATGCAATGCGTTCGTGCTTCATAGCAGCACTCCCCCTGAAACGCTATCGGCATAGGCAGGCACATACTCTGGTCTAAGCTCTTCTTGCTATTTGACTCGAAAGTCGATATACTGTCGACATTGGAGTCAAAATCTGAGGATGCTTGATGCAGTATTCAACGTTTAAATATCCAGAGCTCGATTACCTGCAGCTCATAGAACATCTAAAGGGCTACAATTATCCTCGCGATAGAATCACGAAGCTCCTCGCATCGGGCCAGCTTATTCGCATTAAGAAAGGGCTCTATGTAGACCCTCATTCCGCTATTCCTTATTCCAAGGAAATCCTCGCAAACCTCATCTATGGCCCCTCCTATGTTTCCTTGGAATTCGCCCTTCAGCAACATGGACTCATCCCTGAAGCAGTGCGTGTCATAACCTCAGTCACCACCAAGAGAAAAAAGCGCTACCATACACCAATCGGTGATTTTGACTATCTGCATCTGCCAGAACGATATTTTTCACCAGGAGTAGAATATTATGCGATCGACTCTGAACGAGGCTATATGATGGCCGGACCAGAAAAAGCGCTATTCGATATGCTCTATTTGCATTATCCCGACCTTGAATATGCCGAGATCGAAGCCCATCTGTTCGAAAATATGCGCATTGAGGAGGCAGATTTCTCTCGACTCGACTTTTCAAAAATTGAGTCACTCCTCGCATCCTGTCATCGTCGTTCGATTATCTCCCTACATAGATTCATCAAATCTCGCTCAAGGAAAAATGAAAATGGCTGATACACTTGCCGCGCTCGTCGCAAAGCGACATTCAAGGAGCCTTGAAGAATACGATCAGAGCCTACGCGAAGTCATCCAGCAATTCATCTTGCTTGCGCTGTGGCGTGGCAAATTTTTCAATGAAGCAGCGTTCTATGGTGGTACTGCGCTCCGTCTCTTTTATGGGCTCGATCGATTTTCTGAAGACCTGGACTTTACCTTGCTAGCACCAAGCCTCGGCTTTCGCTTCGATCCTTGGTTTGAATATATCAAGAAAGAATTGGCTGCCCAGGGTCTCGAGGTAAAGATTGAAAATAGCAAAAAAGCTCGCACTATTCAGCCTGCTTTTCTTAGAACTGAAACCAAAAAGGCACTCCTCATCGTAGGAGTTGCAGATAAGCTTGCAGCGGCAGTACCTTCAAATAAACTCATCAAGATAAAGTTCGAGGCTGATACTGAACCTCCTCTAGGCTTTACAACTGAAAACAAGTTTCTACTTGAACCTATCCCTTTTAGCGTAAAGGTACTTACTCCTGAATCTTTGTTCGCAGGAAAATTCCACGCGATCTTGGAGCGAGAATGGAAGCAGCGCGTAAAAGGACGGGATTGGTACGACCTTGTATTCTTTGTGCGCAACAATATACCAGTAAAGTTGGATTATCTTTCCAAAAAGCTCAGAGCCTTCAATGAACAATCGAAGAGTCTTGGCTATGATCCCAATATACCACTTTCCAATGATAGAGCGATATCGATGCTCGAGCAAAGAATACAACAGCTTAATGTGGAATCTGCAAAGAATGAGGTGTATCCCTTTGTAGAAGATAAGGACCAGCTTAACTTATGGTCACAAGAATTTTTCCTTGACATCGCACATCATATCAGGTTTGCGTAGTGGAGACTATCTCGATAGGATGACAAGATGTCTCGACAGATACCAGGATTGTGTAGGATTTACGGGATATTCCAATAAGGCGGGATAGGCAAGAGAAAGGCTAAAGCCAGACCGGTCCAGCCCAAGCCCCACGCAACCCAAAGTCGCAAGACAAGCCCCACTCTAAGCGCGCCAATTCCAGGCTGCTCAATCCTCATTAACCAAGGACCACCTGCGCCGTTCGCTTTTTTCTCTTTCCCTAAAAACAAAAATCCCGTCAATCCAGTCTTCATCCTGTCATCGTCGTTCGATTATCTCCCTATATAGATTCATCAAATATCGCTCAAGGGAAAACAAAAATGGCTGATACACTTCATCTTTCTTCTCCCTTGACGTCTTATTATCAAATTTGATAATATATGATCACAGAGAGAAAAGGTGAAATATATCGTCAAGATCAGCAAGCAAGCTGACAAGACAATTGAAAAAGCCCCGCGAGCAATTCAGCAAAAATTTGCTTTATTGATCGATGATCTTGAGAAGTATGGACCAATGAGAAAGGATTGGCCAAATTTTTCTCCTCTTGGAAATGATTTTTATCACTGTCATTTGTCATATTCATGGGTGGCAGTATGGAGAAATAAAAAAGGGACTATTTTGGTGGAGGTAGAATATGCCGGTAGCAGAGAAAAAGCGCCATATTAAGAAGGAGCGAAAGCTGATCTCGGTGGCAGCAGAAGATGCTTCTGAAATTCTTGCATATGCAAAAGAAAAAGATCCTGAGGCTCATATTGTGGCGGCTGAGCGCAGCAATAATGATATGATTCTCCCTGAAGATTCGGCATGGTATCGAGAGGTTAAGGCATCATGGTATCCTGGAATCACCTTGCGCATCAGGCGTGAAAATGCAGGGCTCACCCAGGCAGAACTTGCAGCAATGACGGATCTTACTGTGTCGAATATTTCTGCCTACGAGAATGGGCATCGCCCTATGGGGCTTGCGGTGGCAAAGCGCCTTGCCAAGGCTCTGAAGCGTCCTGTGATAGAATTCATTGAACCCGAAAGCATGACTGAGTGAGAATGACCGCATGGCAGGCTAAAGCCAGACCGGTCCGGCTCAAGCCCCAGGCAACCCAAAGTCGCAGGCCAAGCCCCCACTCTAAGCGCGCTAATTTCAAGCTGCTCAATCCTCATTAACCATATATTTTAGCATAACCTATAAATTTCTGCCAGAATTATAAAAACATTATTGCAATATCTGGCAAACCAGAGTATGCTTCGAGTATGGAAATACGGGATAGGTTCTATGGCCCGATTTTGAAGGCAAAAATAGAGAAGCCTTTTGTGCATCTGATATTCGGGGCACGCCAGACAGGCAAATCGACACTCGTCAATAGTATCCTTCCTTCTGAGACACAGATCATCGATCTTTCTAATCCTCGAGAACGAATGCGCTTTGCTGCTGATCCGGGTCTTTTTATCGATATCTGTCGCTCACTTCGTTCTGAGGTTGGCCCATCATGGGTTTTTGTGGATGAAGCGCAGACAGTGCCTTCGATTTTTGATGCGGTGCAATCGCTCTATGACAAGGATAAGGAACGTTTTCGATTTATTCTCTGTGGAAGCTCTGCTCGCAGGCTACGAGCGCAGTCTGCAAACCTCCTTCCGGGCAGAAGTGTGCGCCACCTGTTACATCCGCTCTTGACCTCAGAATATGCAATGGAGACAGTGGTCAATGCATCACCACGGTCTTCATGGCCTTCCTTTCCTTGGTTGGGCCAGGGAGTTTCAGGCGCAGTGAGCCACATGTCGAAATTCCCCTTCCGGAGGCTTGAAAATCGTCTTATCTTCGGTGATCTGCCAGGCATCGCGCTCCAAGAGGATGATATTGATAAAGCTGATCTACTTTCTACCTATGTCGCTTCATATCTTGAGGAAGAAATACGGCGTGAGGCCATTATCCGGCAGTGGGATGCGTTCGTGCGTTTTCTCAAGCTTGCTGCAGTGGATTCAGGAAACATCGTCAATTTTTCGTCGCTATCTCGTGAGGCAGGCGTCTCGCTGCCGACCATAAAATCGTATTATCAGATTCTCGAAGATATGTTTGTGGGCTTCACAGTTTCCGCGTTTTCGGGGAGCACTCATAAAAGCGCACTTACAACACCGCGATTTTTCTTTTTCGACAATGGGGTTCGCAATGCTGCAGCGGATTTCCCGCTTGTGGAATCGAGCATCAACGTTGATCCGGGCCGATTTTTTGAGCATTGGGTCGCCGGGCAGCTTTGGAGCGCGCTTTCCTATACGAAAGTAGGCAGGCTTCTCTATTATCGCACATCCGATGGCGCAGAAGTCGATTTTATCGTGCAGACGAATCATGAGCTCATTCCGATCGATGTGAAATGGACAGATCATCCGCGTCAAAGTGATATACGGCACCTCAAAACCTTCATCGCCGAGCAGTCGAGCCGCTGTACGCGCGGCTATATTGTTTCGCGCTGCCCCTATGTGCTCGACCTCGGCAATCACATCACTGCAATTCCCTGGTGGATGCTCTAAGACAGATAAACAAGATATTTCGGCGGGATACCAGGATTTTCCGGGATTTACAGGATGTTTGATTAAATTAAAGAGCACCATATGGCTGGCAAAAGACAATCCTAAGCCAAAGCCTTCCAAACCAAGTCAGCGCGAGGTCCCAAATCCAGCGCTCCATGCTATTCTTCGTCCCCTCATTCTTTTCCCCAAAACCAAAAATCCCGTCCATCCCGTCAAAAATTCCAATCCTATCGAAATATATATTCCATATCGTGGCGCGTTCCTTGAAAACTTTGTCTATCTCGAACTAAGGCGGCACACTGCTGACCTCTCCTATTTTTCGGAACAAGGCCATGAATGCGATTTTATTGTCGATGCCCATGCAAAAGTGCCGCTTTGTCTCCAAGTGTGTAGGGATTTGAATTCCGACAATGAAGCGCGAGAGATCGGTGGCCTCATCGCTGCCCTCGATTTTTTCAACACAAAGATCGGGTACCTCATCACTGGCGATACGCGAGATACTCTTCTGCAATCAGGTAAGCGGATCGAGCTCATCCCTGCCCATTCGGTGGATTTCCAGGATATCTCGACAGGATAACGGGATTTTACTGGATTTCCAGGATATTTTTAGAGTAAGGAAGGCAAAAGCCTGAGCCAGAACCGCCTCAGACTCAGACAACCTTTGAATTTAGGCTGTCTGGCTCGAATAGCCCCGCAAACTTCTGGCTCGAATAGCCCCGCCAACCCCTGGCACGATCTTTGGATAGATCCACAAGCGGCCTTTACCTGGCTCGATGATTCTGTGCTCGAGAAGAGATTTACCATTTAAAAGCACCATGAGGGCCTAGAACCTCTCTTAGATTTTTTGCCCCGGCAAGGTATAAGGCTCCAAAACCGCAGGCAGAGGTTCTTTGGTGATCACGCGCACCTCGCTCTTGTAGGTGTCGAGCCATAGCTTCGGAACCTTGGCCGCGCTGTCGCGCCATTTGATCTCGTAGCCAGAAAGCGCGCCGTTTCCCTCGATCACAAGGTCGAGCTCTTTCTGGTCGTAGGTTCGCCAAAAATGGAAGTTGGCATAGCGGTGCTCGTACTCATATTTTTTAAGAGTTCCATCACTAGGAAATTCTCCCACAAAGCGCCAACGTCGTTGCGCAGCTGGATAGGCCTAAAGTCGTTGATCACCGCATTCCTCACACCCACATCGCAGAAATAATATTTAGCGCTCTTACTTATTTCACTCCTGAGATTGCCCGAAAAAGTCCCAACTCTTTTGATGATAAATGCCTTCTTTTCTGCGGCGCTACCCAGGCCAAGTACCTCGGGATAGAGCCCAAAGACGAGGTACGCCTCGATCTCGCGATAGATATCGGCCTATTCGCGTTCCCGTCTCAATTCCAATGCATACGGCAAGTATCGCGGCTAATCGAATAAT
>ERZ1026796.929-NODE-929-length-21207-cov-7.360626_pt1 | contig 21207 bp, 16 predicted proteins | sample MGYA00520874_ERZ1026796 | MGnify/ENA primary metagenome ERZ1026796 (study PRJEB33270, sample SAMEA104284474) | anaerobic digester metagenome | biome: Anaerobic digester microbiome; feature: mesophilic sludge digester; material: Anaerobic digester biomass | place...
CCGTGTCCCCAGGCTGAATCGTGTCGGTGTAGCTCATCGGCGACGGGTTGGCCTGCCGCTCCAGCAGGTAGAACGTCACGTTGGCCGCCGTCGGGTTGGGGTTGTGCACGTACACCGTCGTGTACCAGATCGCCGGCGCCACCCCCGGCTTCGCCCCCACCGAGGGCAAGAACAGGTCCGTCCCGGAAAAGCCTGCCAACGCGACCTGCGCCCAGAGCCCAACCGCCATGACCATGAGCGTCGCCACCACTGCCTTTTTCATCTCGTCCTCCCGGCCGGTGCGAATCTCGTTCCGTAATCTCCACCCGGCTTTCCGTGGTCTCCACTCGCATCAACGACGGCGCCCACCCAAAGCGCACACACGGCTCGTTCGCGGCAGCCATTGGACGCAGCGGCGGGGCCGGCCCCGCCGCACGATGCCCGTGGCAGCCTCAACCTCCCGCGGGAGCAGACCCCCCGCATCGCTGGTCACGCGGTAGCCGCTGAACTGGGTCACTACCTGGCGGCACCCCAGGGCTTGGAAGGCAAAGTCGGGTGCGGTACACTGTGTTGGCTTCATGGGGCTCCCCTTGGCTCTCGTATTTCTCTCGACAAGAATATGATAGCCGAGACCGAGCCCCTTTTTAATACCTATCGATGAGAAATGCGGGCTAGCCTCATCGTCGCTTCCCCCGTCAGGAAGCACTTTCTCTCCTCCTTCGCGTAGATCCTCTCGTGAGGCAACGAATCGCTCTCGCGTAGTCTTTTGGTGAGGCAACGCGCTGGGACGATCGGCCCACCTTCGTGGTGTATACTTGCCGGCGAACAGGCATTCAGGAGGGGGAGATGGCCATGGCGTCAACTGGAGCGGGACTCCCTGGGCGGCGAGTGGGCACGTTGGTTGGCTCCCTGGCGGCGGTGAGACGCTGCATGGTGGTCCTGACGTCGATGGTCTTTCTGCTTGTGGTGCTCGCTGCGTTGCCCCCCATGGCTGGATCGGGGACGACGCCCATCCAGATTTGTAGCGAGCCTGGAGGCGACATCGACACTGGCCCGAAAAGCCAGTGGAACGGTCAGTTCGAGAACTCCAACGGTGCGGTCTTCTGGAACGGCAGCATGTGGGTAACCGACGCCACCACGGCGCACAAGTACTTTCGCGATTTGCGGACTGGCCAGCGGCTGAAGGAGCACGTCATCACCGACGTGGACTCCAGCACCACGCTGCTCGGGCAGGTGCCGGGCCTGCCGGCGGGCTACACCGTGACGAAGCGGCTGTACGCCTCGATCCAGCCGGCCGCGGCCGGCGGCGGCTCGTACGTCTATCAGGCCGTCGAGTACGAGATTGACCAGCCCGACGGCACGAGCGTGCTCCTGCGCTCGCGGGGCACCGGCACCGGCACGGGGCAGGCGCACCTCGACGCCTACGTCGAGGACGGCCTCGGCAACACTACTGGCATGCTCGGCGACCCGGTGTGGTTCCACTTCGCCGGCATGACCGCCGCCCAGGCGGCCGCCCAGACCCCCGACCTTGGCGGCCCGAACGTCAGGGGTAGCCTGCCGACCTGCACACCAGCCGAGCGGGCGCGCTACTTCATGGACATCAATGGCGGCTCCGACATGGGCGGCGTCACGTATCACTTCACGACGACCTGCTTCACGCCTGCGACCGTCCGCACCTCGAGTCTGGGCTCGTCGTTCATCACCAGCTTCAGCATTGCCTTCACCGACGGCTCCGGGCAGATCCGGGAGATGGTCTTCAAGCCGGCGCTGGCGAGCGAGAGCTGGCAGCCCTCGGCGCGGCTGTTCCCCGGTGTGGCGTCCACAGCCGGCTCGGGCGGCACGAAGTGGCGGTCGGAGGCGGTGCTCGTGAACCCCTCGACCGCGGCGCAGACCGCGACCCTCGAGCTCATCCCGCGGGACGCGGCAGCCGTCGTGAAGAGCGCCACGCGCACCGTCCCGGCCGGCCAGCTCCTGCGCATCGCCGACCTGTACGCCGACCTCGGTGCCACCACGGGAGCCGGCATGCTGCGCGTCACCGGCGACCCGATGACCTGGATGCGCACCTTCAACCAGGGCAGCCCCGGCACCTTCGGCCAGGACGTGCCGCCGGCCTCGCTCGGCGATGCCTTTGGAGCCGCCACCGACGTGCTGTACCCGATCACCACCCCGGCCAACCAGGCCACCGAGTACCGCTCGAACCTCCTGCTCGTCAACCTCGAGACCACGCCGATCACCTTCACCCTGAGCGCGGGCGGCACGTCGACCACCAAGACCGTCCCCGGCGGCACCTACACCCAGGTCGACAAGGTCGGGACCTTCCTGCAGCTCCCGGCCGGGTTGGCCGTGCTGGACGTGCGCGCCACCGGGCGGTGGGCCGGGACCGTGTCGACCGTCGACCCCGGCTCGGGCGACCCCACCACCGTGCGCGGGTTGCTCGGCACGCCTCGCAGCGTCGTGCTGTTTCCCGGCGTTGCCTCGGTGGCTGGGGCTCAGGGCACCCAGTGGCACTCCGAGGCCGTGCTGTACAACGCGGGGACGGCAGCGAAGACCGTGCTGCTGGAGATCCTGCCCAAGGACGGCAGCAGCGTAGCGGCGAGCACCAGCCTGCAGCTTGCGGCGAAGGAGGTGCGGCGGATCGCCGATCTGTATGCCGAGCTGCACGCGGCGAGCGGCTCCGGGCTGCTGCGGGTGACCGGCGACGCGCTGGCCTGGGTGCGGACGTACAACCAGGGGGCGGCGATGACCTTCGGGCAGGACGTGCCGCCAGTGCTGCCGGCGGGGGGCGTGGAGGCGGGGGAGGAGGTGCTGTTCCCCATTTCGAAGCCGGGGGACAGCAAGAAGGAGTTCCGCTCCAACCTGATCCTGTACAACCACGGCACCGCGAAGCTGACGTGTACCGTGACCTCGGGGACGAAGAGCAAGACGACCGACGTGCCGGCCGGGGCGTACGCGCAGGTCAATGACGTGGGCACCTGGCTGGGGCTGCCGGCCGGCTGGACGGGGATCACGGTGAAGGGCAACGGCCGCTGGTCGGGCACGGTCTCGACGATCGACCCCTACACCGGCGACCCCACGACCGTCATCGGCATCTCCCGCTGACCCGCCCGCCCGGTCGAGGGTCGGACGTCCAAGGTCAGGAGTCGAGAGCCGAGTGTCGAAGGGCAAAGATCAAGGGTCTCCGCCCGCCCGGCGCGGTCAGGGACAACCGCGACCACCTCGGGGGCGTGACGCGCTCGGCAGGGCGGTCGCCGCAGCGGACAGGGGCAGGGAGAGCCGATTGAGTTCGGCTCCCCCTCCCTCCGAACCGGACGGGCGGATTCCCCGCATCCGGCTCTCCAGTTGGTGGGGTCTCAGCGAGACTGGAGGGCGGCGGCATGGGCTGCGGACAAGGTGAACAGCCCGTGCGCCGTGAAGTGGGCGTTGGGCCAGCGTTGATGGTCGGCGCCGCGTCCACGGCCCCGACGATGGGCACGTTTGTGCAAGATGCTCCGCAGGCGCATCCGGACCCACCCGTCAAGCGCGTGGAGCTCGGCCTGTTGGGAGTGCTTGAAGTACTCGAACCAGCCCCGCAGTATCGGGTTGATCCGCGCAATGATGGCCTCCAGGCTGAATCCGTTGGTGCGGCGGGTGAGTAGTCGTAAGGCGTCGCGCAGCTTCCGAATGCTCGCCTTCCGTGGCCACCGGGTCCGACCCTGGAAGTGGTACCCCAAGAAGTCGAATCCTTCGACCACGACGTTGGCCACGCGGGTCTTGTCGGGATGGAGCGTGAGCCGCTGGGCAACCATCGCGTCAGCGAGCAGGGCCAAGGCCGCCTCGGCCTCCTCCCGCCTCCGACACAGCACCACCAGGTCGTCCGCATACCGCACGCTCGCATAACCTGCCTGCTCCAGCTTCACCTCCACTGGATGCAGGTAAATGTTGGCCAGCAAGGGGCTGATCACCCCGCCCTGCGGGGTCCCCGTGTCGGGCTCCCAGCTCGCTCCGTCATCCAACACCCTGGCGCGGAGAAACGCCCGCACCAGCTCCAGCACCCGCCCATCGGCCACCTCCTGCACCACATCAGCCAGCAGCAGGTCATGGTCGATGGTGTCGAAGTGCCGCGCGATGTCCGCGTCCACCACCCACACGAATCCCGCCTTCAGCAAGGCCGCCACCCGGCGTAAGGCATCCTTGCAGCTCCGCCCCAGACGGAAGCCATTGCTCGTGTCCACTAGCGAAGATCGGCTCCACCACATCCCGAAGCACCCCGTGCTCCACCCGATCCCCTACCGTCGGCATCCCCAGCGGTCGTGTCTGTCGAGTCCCAGGCTTCGGGGCGTGGCACCGTCACACTGGTGCAGGCCGGTGGCGCCCGCTCGTGAGCTCGCACCCGAGCTCGGTCAGGGATCGCTCAGCTCTCGCCTCGAATCGTCGAATGCTCACAACGTCACTACCGGCGGCACCCCGGTTGCGCCGCACCTGCTGCCACGCCGCCTCCAGGTTCCGCCGCGCACTCACCTTGTCCATCAGGCTGAACCACCGTCCTCCTTTCACCCCTCGCTCGATGGCCTCCAGCATGCGCGCTGTCCACACGGCGGGTTCGACCCAGGCCCAACGGCCTCGCGTCTCTCCACCTTGTCTAGCCGTCGCCGGCACTCGCGGTGGTGCTCCTTCCCGTCGTGTGTCCATCACGCCTCCACCTCCCTGTCGGCCGAATCGGGTTCGTCTCCTGCGGAGCAGCGTTTCACCTCCGGTTGTTCCCCACCTCCATCACTGGGCAGCAGTCACCTTCGGCTACAGGCCGGAGTGCTGGCCCGGTGCGGACTCTCACCACACCGACCGCAAAGACGCCCCGGCACACTGGGCGCCGACCTCCGGGCCGCGCCGGCCGGGTGGCGGGGCTGGGCGGGAGGAGGGGTGAGGGCGGCCTTGCCGTGTGGGGAGCAAGGGGGGAGGGCTCTCGACTCTCGACACTCGAACGGATGGGGGACGGTCGAAACCAGCCACCAGCTACTGGGCGGAGTGTGGAAGGTGAACTGATCACCGAGAGCTGAGAACCGGGTGGGCGAGCGGAAGAGCCTGCAACCGCCGAGAAGGCGCCCGGCGACCGAGATCCGGGGCCGCACAGTCGAGGTGGAGTACCCTGTCCGGTGGAGGTGCGGCATCGATGTCTGCATGACCGGCCCCGCCAACGGCGCCCAGCTCGACGAGGCGCTGGCGACGCTCGACGCCGGCCCACTCACCTCCGAGGAGGAGGCACGCATCCGCCGCATCGGCGCGTTCGTGCGCTCTCCCTCCCACCCACCCCAGGGCCGGGGTTCAGGGGAGAGGGAACAGTACGGGTAGGAAAGCCGAGGCCTGAGAGAGCAGCGAGGGAGGTCGCGCGGATCGACGGGCCGTCCTCGCACAGGGAAATCCCCGAGGTCCCGGAGGTTCCCACCGACAGTCGAGTCACTACCCGTTTCTCCTGCTCTTCCCTCTTCGCTGTCCCCTATCCGCGTGGCCGGGAGGGCTGTAGCATGTGCCGGGAGCCGACCATGCGCATTGGCTTGGTGCAGCAGCACGCCACCGACGATCTGGACGACAACCTGCGGCGGGGGCTTGACGCCGTGCGAGAGGCGGCCTCTGCCGGCGCTCGGTTGGTGGCGTTCGCCGAGCTGGGGCTGACCCCGTTCTACCCGCGGCACGAGGCCTGCGGTGCGCCGCCGCTCGCGCTCGCCGAGCCGGTGCCTGGACCCACGACCGAAGCGTTCGCAGCGCTGGCGCGCGAGCTCGGCGTGGTGGTGGTGCTCAACCTCTACGAGCGGGAGGGCTCCCGCGCCTTCGACAGCTCGCCGGTCATCGACGCCGACGGCCGGCTGCTCGGCGTCGCCCGCATGCTGCACATCGCGCACATGGAGGGGTTTTGGGAGCAGAGCTACTACGCGCCTGGCGACTGCGGGCTGCCTGTTTTCGCCACCGCTGCGGGCCGCGTCGGCGTGGCGATCTGCTACGACCGCCACTACCCCGAGGTCATGCGCGGCCTCGCCTTGCGCGGAGCGGAGCTGGTGGTCATCCCCCAGGCCGGGGCGGTCGGCGAGTGGCCGGACGGCCTGTACGAGGCCGAGCTGCGGGTGGCGGCGTTCCAGAACGGCTACTTCACCGCCCTCGCCAACCGCGTGGGGAGCGAGCCGCCGCTCGAGTTCGCCGGGGAGTCGTTCGTCTGCGACCCGGCGGGCCGCGTCGTGGCGCGCGCCCCCGCCGGGCTCGACCACCTGCTGCTGGCCGACGTGGACCTCGCCCAGGTGGCCTCGTCGCACGCCCGGCGGCTGTTCATGCGAGACAGGCGCCCCGAGCTCGTGCCCGAGCTGCTGGGATACGCCGACAAACCCCGGAAATAGCGGGTTCGACCCGGTGCCGGCCAGCGTGCCATCTGCGCCGCCGCGGCCGACCTCAGCCTCGGGGTGACGGTGAGCGGCGCCACCAACGCCACCCATAGCCTCGAGTGCGGCGGCGTCGAGGTCCCGGCCGCCCACGTCCACGCCGCGATGCTCGCCGCCCTTTCCGGCTTCTCTGCCCACGCCGTCACGGCTGCCGAGCGGTTGTTCGGCAAGAAGTGAGGGCTCCCGACACGCTGCGAGCGCGTCCGCGACCGACGGCTCACTTGCAGGCCGGTGGCGACCGGCCTATCCTCCGCCCGGCTTGGAGTGCGTGCGGATGAGCGAAGGCAAACAGCGACCGCTGTCGATTCTGCAGATCCTCGAGAAGAATCTTTTCAACACCGGCTCGGTCCACCAGATGTTCCAGGCGGCGAGCGGCCTCGCGGGGCGTGGGCACCGCGTCGCCGTGGTGTCGCGCCCGGGAGGCGAGACCGAGGGCCGCTGCCGCGACGCCGGCATCGACTTCGTGCCGCTCCGCATGCGCAACGAGTTCGACGTTGCCTCGGGCTGGCGGCTTTCCAGGATCCTCGAGGAGCGGCAGGTCGACGTGGTCCACGTGCACAAGGGGATCGCCCACGCGGTGGCGCTGATCGCCACCCTTTGGACGCCGATCCCTTGCTTCGTCGTCAACCGCGGCGTGTCGTTCCCGGTCGATATCTGGATGCGCCCCAAGTTCCGCACCCGGCGCCTGCACCGCGTCGTCACGGTGTGCGAGGACATCCGCAAGGTCATCATCGCCACCGGCAAGCTGCCGCCGGAGAAGGTCAAGGTCATCTACGCCGGTGTCGACCTGCGGCGTTTCGACCCTGCCACGGTCGACGGCACCAAGGTGCGGCGCGAGTTCGACCTGGCGGATGACGCCTTCGTCATCAATCAGATCGGCGTCCGCTGGTGGAAGGGCTGGACCTTCCTGGTCGAGGCGATGGCCGAGGTCGTCAAGGCCAACCCGAAGGCGCACCTCCTGCTGGTGGCGTGCAAGGACGAGGCGGCGATGGCCGAGGTCCGCGAGCTGGCGGCCAAGCACGGCGTCGCCAAGCACGTCACGCCGGTCGGCTTCCGCCACGACGTGCCGGAGATCTCGGCCGCGCTCGACCTCTCGGTGGACCTCTCGTACGCCGGCCTCGGTATCACGGGCACGCTGCGCGAGGCGATGGCGATGCGCAAGCCCGTCGTCTGCACCGACGCCGGCGGCAACCCGGAGCTGGTTCTCGACGGCATCACCGGCCGGCTGGTCGCGCCGCAGAGCGCGGCAGCAGCAGCCGCGGGCATCATCGAGGTCATGCAGGACCCTGCCAAGGCGAGGGCGTGGGGCGAGGCGGGCCGGCAACGGGTCGAGGAAGGATTCTCGATGAACGTGCGGATGCAGCGTCTGGAGGCGCTCTACCGCGAGGTACTGCAGGAGAACGGCCGACTGTAGGCCACGCCCGAGGAGCAGCCATGCCCGAGCTACCCGAGACCAGAATCAAGACCGCCGTTGTGGGCTGCGGCCGCATCGGCATTCGCCACGCCAAGATCCTGGCCAACCTGCCGGACGTCGAGCTGGTGGCGATGGTGGACGTCGACCGGGCGCGAGCCCAGGAGTTCGCACGCGCCTACGGCGGACGGCCATACGGCGACCTCACGGAGGCCGTCGTGGCCGAGCGACCCGAGCTGGTGAACATCTGCACACCCTCGGGCAGCCACGCCGCCCTGGCGCTGGCCTCGGCCGCCGCCGGCGTGTCCAACCTGGTGGTCGAGAAGCCGATGGCGCTCAAGCTTTCCGATGCCGATGCCATGATCCGGGCCTGCGACGAGGCCGGGACTCGCCTGTACGTGGTCATGCAGAACCGCTACAACCTGCCGATCACCAAGCTCCGCGAGGCCGTCGACCAGGGACGTTTCGGCAAGCTGGTGCTGGGGGCGATCCGGGTGCGCTGGTGCCGCCGACAGGACTACTACAACCAGGACGCCTGGCGCGGCACGTGGGCACACGACGGCGGCGTCTTCGCCAACCAGGCATCGCACCACGTGGACATGCTGAGCTACATGATGGGGCCGGTCGCCTCGCTGGCGGCCATGACAACGACGCGCCTCGTGAGCGTCGAGGTCGAGGACACCGGCGTCTGCATCCTCAAGTTCGAAAACGGCGCTCTCGGCGTCATCGAAGCAACCACCGCCGCCCGACCGGTCGATCTCGAGGGCTCGATCTCGATCCTCGGCGAGCACGGCACGGTCGAGGTCGGCGGCTTCGCCATGAACGAGATCAAGGTCTGGCGCTTCGACGATCCTCAACCCGAGGACGCCGAGGTGTTCGAACGCTACAAGACCAACCCCCCGGACGTGTACGGCTTCGGCCACCACGAGTACCTCAAGGACGTCGTGGAAGCGATCAAGACCGGAACCGCGCCGTTCGTCGACGGGCGCAAAGGTCGAGTGTCGCTCGAGCTCATCAACGCGATCTACGAGTCGGTCGAGAGCGGCCAGGAGATCCATCTACCGCTCGAGCCTCGTCACTCACGCCTGGGTCGCGGTTGACCTCGCCCCGCATATCCACCCCCAGCCGCCCGGTCGAAGGTCGAAGGCTGAAGGTCGAAGGCCAGGAGCTGGGGACGAGGAGCAGGATGCCCCGACCGGGCTTTACGAAAGACGGCGCGAAGCGGTATGGTCCGCACCTCGTGGAGGTCGCATGATCCCGCTGTCACGCGTGACCGTCACCGATGAGATGAAGCGAGCCATCCTCGCCGTGGTCGACTCCGGCCGCTTCATCCTCGGGCCCGAAACCAAGGCGTTCGAGCTGGAAATGGCGGCTTACCTCGGCGTCAAGCACGCGGTTGCCGTCTCCCAGGGCACCTCGGCCATTCAGCTCGCGCTGATGGCGATCGGCGTTCGCCCGGGGGACGAGGTGCTGGTCCCCGCGATGACCGCCTTCCCGACCATCGAAGGGGTGATGCACGCCGGCGCGATCCCGGTGTTCGTGGACCAAGACCGCTACGGCTGTATGGACCCCGACGACGCGGCGGCGCGCATCACCTCACGCACGGTAGGGGTGGTGCCGGTGCACCTGTACGGCGGCGTCGCCGACCTCGACCGCCTGCTGCCGCTCGCCGAGCGACACGGGCTGTGGGTGATGGAGGACTGCTGCCAGGCGATCGGCGCCATGTGGGGCGACCGCAAGGTCGGCTCGATCGGCCGCGCCGGGGCGCTCTCGTTCTACCCCTCGAAGAACCTCACGGTGTTCGGCGACGGCGGGATGGTGACGACGAACGACGACGCCCTCGCCGCCACCGTCCGCAAGCTGCGCGACCACGGCCGGGCCGACAAGTACACCCACGAGCTCGTGGGCTTCAACCTTCGCTTCAACGACATCCAGGCAGCCGTCGGACGCCGCCAGCTCGCTCTCATCGAGAGCTTCACCGAGCGGCGCCGCACCATCGCCAGACGCTACGCCGCAGGCTTGTCGGGGGTCGCCGGCCTCACCCTCCCCGCCGAGCGGCCCAACACCCGGATGGTGTTCCACCTCTACCCGCTGCGGGTTTCCGACCGAGCCACGCGTGACGCGCTGGCAGCGCACCTCAAGGCCGCCGGGATCGAGACCGGCATCCACTACCCGCTGCCCAACCACCGCCAGCCGGCGATCCTCGAACGCATGTTGCCACCGGAGCTTCCCTCCTCCGAGGCGGCCGGCGCCACCCTGCTCTCTCTGCCGATGTTCCCGGGGCTCGGGGACACCGACGTCGACGAGGTCATCGCCGCCGTCCGCGGCTTTTTCGCCCAGTGCTGAGCGACGCCTCGTACGAGCCGGCCGAGGGCGCTCCCCACCGCAGCCTACAGGCCGAGATCACCCGTGACGACTTCCACCGCCTCGACCGACCGACCTTTTCCGTGAAGGCCAGACTCCGCTCGTGAGCACGTATCCTGACTCCGAGAGCGTTACGTTCGTGACCGCTGGCGGGCTCGCACCCCGCCGTACCGAGGTCGTCCCGTGGCTCACGCTCGTGGCGCTGTCAGCGGCGCACCTCGCCGTGGACTGCTGCACGGGCATCTGGCCGGTGTTCAAATCACTGGCGCAGCTCGACCTGGTCAAAGCAGGCCTGATCGCCACCGTGGGCTCGATGACCGCCAACGGGCTGCAGGTCGTCTTCGGCACCCTCGCCGACCGCAGCTGGCGCAAGCACCTGCTGGTCGGTGGTACGGCCCTGGCGGGTGCGATCACCCTGGTGCCGTACGCTGGCTCGTACGCCCTCATGTTCGCGCTGCAGCTCGTCACCGCTCTCGGCTCGGCCGCGTTCCACCCAGCCGGAGCGGGCGCCGCGGGCGAGGTCTCGCGCTCGCGTACCGGCGTGATGCTCGGCATCTTCCTCGCCGGCGGTTTCCTTGGCTACGGCTTCTCGCAGCTCCTTTTCTCGGCGGTTTACCTGCGCTCGAGCCGGCTCACGCCGGTGATTCTGGTCATCCCGTTCGCTGCGGCCGCGGCCCTCGCGATGCTGCTGCCCTCGACACCGATCACGAAGCCGGTGGGTAGCCACCGAAAGCAGGCCTTTGGCGCCCAGGCACCCGGGCTGCTCCCCCTGTTCGGGGTCCAGGTCTTCGCCACCACCATCTTCCAGGCACTGGTGTTCCTCCTCCCCGAGCTCATGGCCTCGCGCCAGGCACCGGGCTGGATCACCAACGGTGGTGCGCACTTTGGACTGGTCGCCGGGGGTAGCCTGGCGCTGCTACCGGCCGGGTACTCGGCCGACCACTGGGGCGCACGGCGTGTGCTTATGGTCGGCAATGCGGCCACCGGCCTGCTGCTCGCTCTCCTGCTCGCCGGCAGTGCGCCGCCCATCATGGCTCTCGTGCTCGTCACCGCGTACGGCCTGTTCAACGGCGTCAATACCGTGGTGACCGTGGCCGAAGGCAACCGCCTGCTCCCGGGCCACGCCAGCGCCGTCAGCTCGTTGCTCATGGGGGTGCCGTGGTGCATCGGCGCCATCGGGCCGGTCGCCGCCGGAGCGCTGGCCGGACCCTCCCATGGGGGCTCGCCGACGGTCGCCCTGACCTGGCTCGGCCTGGCGATCCCCCTCGCCCTCGTCTCCGCTGTGCTCGTCAGGCCGCGCGGAAACGTGACGCCGCCCAGCCTTGACGCTCCCCGGTGCGATTGCTAGCGTGCCGGACCGACAAGGGAGGACCACCGAGCATGGCTCGCATCGAGTTCACCGATAACTACGAGGACCTCTCGACCGACCTCGGGTACCAGTTCAAGTTCTTCTGCGAATCCTGCGGCAACGGCTACATGTCGTCCTGGCAGGCCTCGACCTCGGGCATGGCCAGCTCGGTCGTGCGCGCCGCCGGCAACATCTTCGGCGGGCTGTTCGGCCGCGCCGCCTCCGGCGCCTGGGAGGTGCAGCGGGCTGTCGGCGGCCCCGAGCACGATCGCGCGCTCGAGAGCGCGGTCAACGAGATCCGGCCACTGTTTCTGCAGTGCAAGCGCTGCGGGCAATGGGTCTGTCAACAGATCTGCTGGAACCAGGCCAAGGCGCTCTGCAAGAGCTGCGCGCCGATCCTGCAGCGCGAGCTGGCCGCGGCACAGGCCGAGATCGCCGTCGAGCAGGCCCGGGAGAAGCTCCGCCAGCGCGACCTCACCGAGGGCGTGGACGTCGGCGCCGAGGCGGTGGTGCTCTGCCCGTCGTGCGGCGCCGAGACCAAGCCCGGGAAGTTCTGCTCCGAGTGCGGCACCAAGCTCGCTCCCAAGACCGAGTGCCCGCGTTGCGGCAACAAGGTCGCCGCCGACGACAAGTTCTGCCCCGAATGCGGCAAGAAGCTCGAGCCATGACCAGAAGCTGCCGCATCGAGCGCGGCGGCGATTCGGTCGCCGCAGGGTGGGAGCTGACCACCGACACGCTGCTGCTCTTCCCGGCCGGGCGCCCTTCCGAGTCGTGGCCGCTCGCCGAGGTACGGAGCGTGGGAAGGGACGGCTGGAGCGTGCGGCTGGTCATCGGAGGTAGCGAGCTCGTGCTCTCACGGCTCGGCACCGAGACGGATGGCTTGGTATCGGCGCTGCGCCGGATGTGGCCACCGCTGCGCGCCACCGCCTTGCGCATCGCCGGCGATGGTGCCCCGCTGCGGTTCGCGGGCTCGGTAGCGACGCCGGAGCACCTCGAGCCCACGCCGGCCGAGATCCTCGTGTGGCCAGAGGCCGTCGTCATCGCCCCCTGCGGCCGCGACCTCGCGGCGCTGCCGCTCGCCCACGTCGCCGAGATAGCCGAGGACAGCGAGGCGTGGACGGTGACAGCGCGGGGGTGGGACGGGTCGGCGTGGACGTTCTCCCGCCTGGCTGGCGACACCACCCGCCTGGCCGAGGCGCTGGGCGCCGCCCGAGCGGCGCTCGCCGCGACCGCGAGCGAGGCACTGGCCGCGAGCCTGCCCGGCCTCGACCCCGCGTTACGGGCGAACCTCGCCGCACACTGGCCCCCGGGCCGCCTCCTCGCGCCGTCGGCACTCGAGGCGTTGGCGCCGGGGTTCGAGAGAGCGTTCGGAGCGAGCTGGCTGCCGTCACTGCCGCGCCAGGGCGAAGCGGAAATGCTGCTCGGTACCTCCAGCACGGCCGCAGTCCTGCTCGGCTACCGGGTCGGCCCGCAGAAGGGGGACGGCGAGGCGCAGGAGCCGGCCGAGCTCGCCCCGCCACCAGCGGACGGGACGTTCAGCGTGACCGGGGACGCAGCGCCCGTCGCGGGTCGGACGCTCGTCGGCGCCGACCTCTGGCTGGCGGTGCGGCTGCCGGGCGGGTGGCTGGTCGAGGATCTCGGCACGCCCGACGTCGCCACCTACGTGCTCGCCGGCAGTGCCGAGCTCGAGCCCGCCCTCGCCTTCTGGCTCGCCGCCACCCACCTTCCTCGCGAGGTCGTTCACCTCGGCGTCGATGCCCTCACCGGCGAGCGCGCCGCACTCGCTCCGGCCGCGCGCGACCTGGCCCCGCTCGTGGCGCTCCGCCAGGCGTTCTCCCGCCGCCTCATCCACCGCGGCTTCTCCGCCTGGAGCGATGCCGTTCGCGAGCTGCTCGCACGAGGGGTCTGACCGTCAGGTCCACGGCCGTGTTTCGACGACACGGATGATGGCGGCGGATGGTGCACCGCCAACGTCGCGCTTCGGGCCGCTCCCGGCGATACCGCGGCGTACGCTCCCGAGATCGAACTCAATGGCTCGCGGCGTCCGCAGCCGGTGGCCGGGAGCGGACACCCGATCTCAGGACCACCGGACCCGAACCGGCGGTTCGCGCACTCGTGCGTGGTGTCACGACGTTCGTCCTGCGCCAGGCCGCCGAGCGGTCTACCGACGCACCAGCTCGACGCGGCGGTTCTGCGCCCGGCCGAGCTCCGTGGCGTTGTCGGCCACCGGCTTGTCGGCACCGAACCCGGCGGTGGCGAGGCGTTCCGCCGCGACGCCCTTCCCGACCAGATAGGTCTTCACCGAGGCGGCACGCTGCTCCGACAGCGTCCGGTTGTGCGCCGCCGTGCCGGTCGAATCGGTGTGCCCCTCGATGGTGAGCTTCCACTCCGGCTCGGCGCCCAGCATGCGGACCACCTCGTCGAGCGTCGGCAACGACTCCGGCCGGATCGTCGCTTTGTCGGTGTCGAAGAGGATCCCGTACAGCCGGGCGCGGCCACCGGCGGCGAGGTCCTTGCGCAGCTCCCCGGAGACCGAGCCGGACCAATGTGGGCACCCTCCGACCTCGGACGACACGCGCGTGCCGTCCCACGCCCCGCGCGGGGCGCTCCCCTTGTCGGTACCGCGCCACCAGAACCCGCGAAAGCTCCTGCCGTCCGGGGCGAACACGAACACCGCCGGGCCGCGGTTTTTGCCCTCGACCCAGGTCAGCTTCATGACCCGACCCTCGATCGAACCCTCGAACACCCCCTCGTTGTACTCGTAGCAGCCGACCAGCGCCGTGCCCTGCGCGCGCAGGTGGAACTTCGAGTAGTCGGTGTCGTAGGTGCCGTCGATACTGGCCAGGGGCTCGGGCGGACGATGGGTACCGTAGCCGCGGAACCCGAAGAGCTCCGTATACGCCTCGCTACCGTGGTTGTTGAGGATGGTCAGCCGCACGAACCGCCCCTCGACCGGCGCCAGGGCCGGGAAGCGCTGGTTGTCCGCCTTGTCCTGCAAGGTCGCCCGCAGCACCGGCAGGAACCCCGAGGTTGCCGAGGCCGGCGAGATCTCGACCACGATGTCCTTGGCCCCCGCCCTGTCGGTGTCGATCGCGCCCGTGTCCATCTCGAACGCCGAGATGGTCGACGGGTACGGCAGCTCGAAGACGATCACGTTGCCCCCAACCTTCCCCTCGGCGCACGCCCAACCGCTGCCCGGATCGTCGTCGAGCAGGTGCACCGCCGACCATCCTGGGTAGTGCTCCGGCTCGACCGCCACCACGGCCCCCTCGCCGAGCCCGAGCAGGTTCGTCGGTTGGGCAGCAACGGCCAATCCCGTGGCGACGAGCGCGACAGCGAAAGCGAAACGAACGACACGACGGTGTGCCCCCATGGTTCCCTCCTCGACACGGCACCTCGCCCGAAATCGCTCTATCTTTTTCGAGGACCGGTCTGTGCCGCCATCTTACTCCCACCCAGGCGACCCGATGCCCAACCTCACCAACGCGGGTTGGGCTGTCCGAGGTGGTGCCGCAGGAGATCGTTTGCCTCGGCGGGGTGCGCGACGCACTCGAGGAGGGCGCGAAGCAACAGCGGCACGACGATCGTCGCGTCCGATTCGATGACGAACATCGGCGTGTCGCGCGTCAGCTTGTCCCATGTGATCTTCTCGTTCGGCGTGGCGCCCGAGTACGAGCCGTACGAGGTCGTGGAGTCGGAGATCTGACAGAAGTACGCCCACGGCTGCACCGGCTCGACGAGGTCGTACTTGATCGACGGCACGACACAGATCGGGAAGTCGCCGGCGATCCCGCCGCCGATCTGGAAAAAGCCCACGCCGGGGCCGGAGCTCGCGAGCTCACGGTACTGATCGTAAAATGCAACCATGTACTCGATCCCCGATTTGACGATCCCAGCGCTGCACTCACCATGCTTGACGTGCGAGGCGAAGATATTGCCGAACGTCGAGTCCTCGTACCCCGGTACGACGATCGGCAGGTTGGCACGCGCCGCGGCGAGCAGCCAGCACTCCTCGGGGTCGCCCTCGAACCGCCCAGGGTCGAGCGTCGTCACCAGCTCGTAGAAATACTCGTGCCAGAAGCGGCGGGTACCTTCGGCGCTGGCACGCGTCCACATCGGCACGATGTACTCCTCGACCGCGCGGAACGCCTCGTCCTCGGGGATGCTGGTGTCGGTCACCCGCCGCATCCGCTGCTCGAGGATGCGCGTGTCGTCGTCCTTGCTGAAGTAGCGGTAGTCGGGGAAGTCCTTGTAGCTGTGATGGGCGACGAGACGGAACAGCGACTCCTCGAGGTTCGCCCCGGTGACCGAGAGGCCGTGGACGAGCCCGGCGCGGATCGCCGGCGCGAGCGAAATACCGAGCTGCGCCGATGACATTGCGCCGGCGATCGCCCAGAACATCCGCCCACCGCTTTCGACGTGCCGCCAGTAGGCAACCAGCGCGTCGCGAGTCGCCCGCGCGTTGAAGTTTTTGTAGTTCCGCAGCACCAGCTCGAGGATCGCGAGAGGAGTGGACATGACGGGAGCATACCCAGCCAGACGGCGCGCCGGCAACCCGCGGCCCCCACTCGAGGGAGGCGAACCGCGCCCGAAACCGGCTCACGTGTCGATTGACACCGCTCGATCGCGGCGGGCGGGATCTCCCGCCCCGGTTGTCGGCCGCTGAGGTAATCACTACGATCATGGCATGAAGAGCACACGATTCGGCCTGCTCACAACCCTGGCGCTCGTCGCCGCCTTCTGGGTGCCCGGCGCGCTCGCCCCCGCCCAGCCCACGCCCGCGTCTCCGGTGCGCGAGGTTACGATTCTGTACACAAACGACTTTCACAGCGCCATCGAGCCGATCCCTGCCTATTGGCTCCCCGCCAGCCCGAAGCTGGGCGGGGCAGCGCAGCTCGCCACCCTCGTCAACCGGATCCGCGAGCGGGAACGGCCGGTCTTCCTGCTCGACGCCGGCGATATCTTCACCGGGACGTTCTCGTTCCTCTCGCGGGGTGAGGCGCTGATGGAGGTGATGGCAGCAATGCGCTACGACGCGCTCGGGATCGGCAACCACGAGTTCGACTACGGCTCGGCCGTGTTCGAGCCGCTCATGTGGCGAGCCCCGTTTCCGGTCCTCGGCGCCAACGTCTTCCACAAGGGCACACGCCACCGCTGGGCGCGCCCGTGGGCGGTCGTCGAGCGGGACGGCATTCGGCTCGGCATCATCGGTGTGATCGGCGTCGACGCCTGGAGCGTCATCAACGCCGCCGGTATCCCCGACATCGAGTTCGGCGATCCCGTCGAGCAGGTCGCCGCAGGCGTCGCATCGCTGCGATCGCACGTGGACCTGGTCGTCGTCCTCGCCCACCAGGGGATGACCGGGCCGATGCAGACCGACGCCGAGGCCCACCCCGAGATCCAGCGCGATTTCGACGCCGACATCGCGCTGGCCGGCGCCGTGCCGGGCATCGACGTGCTGATCGGCGGGCACGCGCACCGCGGCATCGAGGCGCCGTTCGTCCACCCCTCGACCGGCACGCGCATCGTCCAGACGTACGGCTACGGCACCCGCCTTGGCCACCTCAAGCTGCGCCTACAGGACGGCAGGGTCGTCGGGCACGAGGGGAGCCTGCTGGTAGTCCGGAGCGACGAGCTTCCTCCCGACCCCGCGGTCGTCGCCCGCCTCGAGCCGTTCCGCAAGGCGGCGGCCCCGGTGCTGTCACAGGTCGTGGGAGAGACCTCGGCCCGCCTGAGCCGACGGTACAACCTGGAGTCCCCGCTCGGCAACTTCGTGGCCGACGTCATGCGTCAGTCGACCGATGCCGAGATCGCCTTCGAGAACGCCGGCGGCCTTCGCGCCGACCTCCCCGAAGGCGTGGTCACCCGCGCCCACGTCGTCGACGCGCTGCCGTTCATCAACACCGTCGTGACGCTCGAGATGACGGGGACGCAGGTGAGGGAGGTGCTCGAGCAGGGGCTTTCGCTCGAGCGCGGGCTCATTCAGGTCTCGGGGCTCGAGGTCACCTACGACCCGACGCGCCCCACCGGGTCCCGCCTGGTGGCCGTGAAGGTCGGGGACAGGCCGCTCGACAACGGACGCTCCTATCGCGTCGCGACCAACAGCTTTCTCGCTCTCGGCGGCGATCTCTTCGAGACGTTCCCGCGGGCCGGGCAGGTGCAGGACAGCAAGGTACTCCTCGTCGACGCCGTCCTCGCCTGGTTCCGCACCCACGGCATCGCCACTCCCCCACCTCTCGACCGGTACCGCGTTCAGCGCCCCTGACCAGTTGACGACAGGGGCGCCACACCGCCTACCCCGGTCGACGCTCGCGAAGCGACCCGCCAGCTCAGAGCCTCGGCCCCTCGGGGCTGGCAGCTGGCGCCGCTGCCAGAGCCCGAGCGCCTTCAGTACGCGCTCGGCCAGCAGTGCCTGAAGCCCGGCAGGCGATGACCCGCACCGCTCGCGTGTCGGGCCACCCCTCAAGCACGATCCCGGCGTCCACCTCGCACTCCCTGAGGAGGCGCTTCGTCGTCGCGTCGTCCTTCAGGCTCGGCTCGAGCAGCAGGTACACCGGCCGGCCGCTCTTCAGCGAGTCCTGCACCAGCTCGACCGCGCCCGGCCAGGGGACCCGAAACGTCTCGAACCCTCCGTACAGCCGCAACGAGCCGGTATGGTCGAAGGCACCGATCAGGGCGTCGGCAGGCAACCGCTCACGGGCGCTTGACGCGACGTCGTGGAACATCTTCGCCGTGGTCGAGGTGAACAGCCGTTGCTCGATCCCGAAGCGGACGAACACCACCAGCAGCACCGCCGCGCCGACGCTGTACGCGACCCGCACCACGATGCGCCACGCGCGGCCGCGCTCGTCGACCCAACGTCGAAGGTCCTCCCAGCCGTCGGCGGCGAGGATGAGCAGCCCCGGCAGCCCCGGCAGCAGGAAGCGCAGGTACCACCACGGGTCGGGGTAGACCCACCAGAACGAGTAGAGCACCCAGAAGAGCAGGAACCAGCCGAGGAAGAACAGGCTCCGCCGGTGCCTGCGAAACACGCCCGCGATGGCGGGCAGGAGCGTGCCGGCCCCCAGGACCGTCAGCAGGTGCCAGCCGAAGCGCGGAAAGTTGCGCGGGAAGCGGCCGAGGGAGAACCCGCCAAACGAGTCTTTGAAGCCCATCCGCCAGGGCACACCGAACACCTGCCAGTTGTAGAACCCGTAGACAGCAGCACCGGCAGTCGCCGCGGTCACGAACCGCGCGAGACGGCGCCAGTCGCCGACCAGCAGCGGCACGAGCAGCAGGCCGAACAGCAGGTTGGTGGGCCGCGTGGCCACGGCCAGCGCGAACACCGCTCCGGCCAGGGTTGGTCTGTCGCGGTCGAGAAGGCAGTACGTGGTCATCAGCCAGAGCGCCGCGGGCAGGTCGCTCATGACGCTGCCCGCGCCCCAGACGACGACCGGGCAGGCGGCCCACACCGCGCACATCAGCACGGCGACGAAGCGGCTGACCCGGCGGATCAGAATCACGTAGAGCACGAGAACCGAGAGCACGGCACATAGCGGCGTGACGTAGAACTCCGCGCCGACCACCCCCGCCAGCGCCATCAGGAGGGGGTATCCGGGCGGGTAGCGCGGGATGGCACGACCGTCGCCCGCCTCGAAGGCGAGCGGAGCGGCCGCCGGGTACCTCGCCACGTCCAGGGTCATCGGCATCGTCACCCGGCCCTGGAGGAAGAGGCGTGACAGGGCGTAGTAGCCGTACCAGTCGCTGGCGCCCACGTAGCGTTGCCGTATCGTCGCGTACACCACGAACAGCGCGAGAAGCGCGACGACGCCCGGCGCGAGGCGCGCCATCGAGCGAACCACTCCGGTCGACCGCTGTTCGGCAGGTGTCGTGTCCATCGTGCTCCCGCAGCGGAGCTGATTATCGCCCAGCCCTGACCGCTCAGCTCGATGCCGGTCGACCAAGCCTCACCCCACCGACCACCGGCTGGAGCAGCGGCACAGAATGCACACGGCCCGCACCGCGTTACCATCCGGCGAGCACGGGCCGGACCGCCGTGGCTCCGACTGCGGCCGACCAGGCCCAAAGAGGGGAAACCGATGCCGAAGATCCAGGGCTTTGCCGCCCCCGACGCCCGCAGCCCGCTGGCCCCGTTCTCGTTCGTGCGCCGCAAGCCAGGACCCGAGGACGTGCTCATCGACATCCTGTACTGCGGCGTCTGCCACTCCGACATCCATCAAGCCCGCGACGAGTGGGGAGGCGCGATCTTCCCGATGGTCCCCGGCCACGAGATCGTCGGGCGCGTCGCCGCCGTGGGCACCGAGGTCACGCGCTTCGCGGTCGGCGATATTGCTGGCGTCGGCTGCATGGTCGACTCCTGCCGCACCTGCAAGCCCTGCCGGGACGACCTCGAGCAGTTCTGCGACCGGGGCACCGCCTGGACCTACAACGGCACCGAAATGGACCGCACGACCCCGACCTACGGCGGCTACTCGACGGGCATCGTCGTGCCCGAGCACTTCACCCTCAAAGTGCCCGCCGGCCTCGACCTGGCTGCTGCCGCGCCGCTGCTGTGCGCCGGCATCACCACCTACTCGCCGCTCCGCCAGTGGAACTGCTCGCCCGGCGACCGCGTCGGCGTGGTCGGCCTGGGCGGCCTCGGCCACATGGCCGTCAAGCTCGCCGCCTCGCTGGGCGCCGAGGTCACGGTGCTGTCCACCTCGGCCGCCAAGGGCGCCGACGCACTGCGGCTGGGCGCCCACGCCTTCGAGTCGACGCGTGACCGGGCGACATTCAAGAAGCTTGCCGGCCACCTCGACCTCATCATCGACACCATCTCGGCACCGCACGACTACAACGCCTACCTCGGCCTGCTGCGCGCCCGCGGCGTCATGGTCCTGCTCGGCGTGCCGCCCCAGCCCACGCCGGTGGCAGCCTTCTCGCTCATCACCCGCAACCGCCGTCTCGCCGGCTCGCTCATCGGCGGCATCGCCGAGACCCAGGAGATGCTCGACCACTGCGCCAGGCACGGCATCGTCGCCGACATCGAGATGATCCCCATCGAGTACATCAACGAAGCCTACGACCGCATGATCAGCGGCGACGTCCGCTACCGCTTCGTCATCGATATCGCCACCTTGAGGGGGTAGAGCCGGGCAGCGGTCAAGATGCCAGTCCGAACCGGAACTGGCGGTCGGCCCCGTAGAGAAGCTGCGGTTGAGCGGCAAGGGGCACTGCGCCTACGGGGAACGCAGGCAGAATCACGAACGGAGCCACCAGGGGCGCAATCGGCGCCCGGCTCGTGTGACCTTTCCCCTACCTCGTCAGCTTATTGCGGCCGGCGGGATGAGGAACTCGCCACCCTCGATGAGTAGCCGGTCGCCGAACCCCTTCGAGAGCCCCCTCGCTTCGATCACCACGTCGCCCAGGCGCGGCCCCGGTGGGATGTAGATCTCGAGGTCACGCGCCACGTCCTCGGGCTGATCTTCCCCGGCGGGTGAGGCGTAGTTTATTGCGCAAGTGGTTGTTGTAGAAGGGGACGGGGCTAGTTCTTTGGGCGCTGCGTTCTGCCTACATTCTTGCGCGGGTTCGTCCTGGAAGGTGTGACACCGAGGGCGTGGAAGATCCCCAGCATCTCGTCGTCGGGCGCTGGGAGCCGGAGGATCGCCGTGTCGTTGACCTGCTGGCGCAGGAAGCACCAGCGCGAGAGCGACGCTAAGGCATCG
>ERZ1026796.937-NODE-937-length-21124-cov-3.184169_pt1 | contig 21124 bp, 27 predicted proteins | sample MGYA00520874_ERZ1026796 | MGnify/ENA primary metagenome ERZ1026796 (study PRJEB33270, sample SAMEA104284474) | anaerobic digester metagenome | biome: Anaerobic digester microbiome; feature: mesophilic sludge digester; material: Anaerobic digester biomass | place...
CTACCATCCCCGGTAATGCCGATGATGTCCCTATCGTTCCGTGTACTACTTTTGCCGTTGTAGGGATATGGTTAGATATATCTAATGATTGCGAAATATCAGCTAAATCAGGTGCAGCCTCAAAAATAGGCGATGTTATATCTCCGTGATAAAACCTATCTCCGATCTGCCATGCTGCCCTTAGTATTCCGGCATTTGTCTTAAGATTGCATCCTACCCTGACAAAATAGGTATATCCCGTCGGCAAGGTAGGTGCTGTCGGGCTTAAACTTGATAGACTCGAAACATCACCCGTTGTTGGATTATAGATAATAAAGAAATGAACCCAAACCCAATCACCAAAAGCTCCTACTTGGTCACGTCCTCCTGCTACTGGTCCTGCGGTATTAATATTATTTGTTTCACTAACATTCGTAAGAGCAAGCGTTTCTCCTGCTGCGTTGTGGAGGGTAAGGTAATCTGCCGTATATTGCATAGTTACCGTTGTAGCCCTTACGCCTCGTAAATCAAGAAAGTAGCTTGATGGTACGGCTATCTTGGCCTGTGTCTTATACACTATGCCAGTATCAGGAATGGTTACATTATCGTCTGCCCCGCCATCAACATAGAGGGCTATACCCTGACCATCATCAACACCTTGTATTTTTACATCAATGTTATTCCCGTCTGCGATCTCACTGGACGCATCGTTCTTGATGGTTACAGTCTTTCTTGCCGATACCGTTCCTGTTTTCTTTGTTTTTACCTTCGTTGCCGCTTCTGCATTGGTAAAGAACAACTGCTCAAGGGCTATGTTCAACCCCTGCCAATCACCATCCTGTATAGGATTGAAGCCCATGACCATCACCACCATTATTAAGATTTTAAGGAGCCGCACACGTCACCTCGTTTGCTGTCGTTATGCTTACCCGTTCACTCAACTTCTCAGCATAGATAACAATGTCTTTCATCTTGAACCATGCGTTCTGCCCTGACTGCGTGAACTCAAGTTTGATATTGTTTCCCCGTAACAAGTCCATAATACCCTTCGGCCCCAATCTAAACACCTGCCATGCTGCCGTTAAAGTTACCGTTCCCTGTGTGGAAGCGGATGAACCGAGGTTCTTGTATCCCTTGAATGTCAAGGTTGATGTTGCCGTACCCTTCGCCTTGAACTCTATCGAATGTATGGCTATATCAGCATCAGGGAAAGAAAGCCATCCTGTGTCGAAATCAACGGCAATATTCGATGAACCAAACTGCCAGCCTGTCGAGTTGATGGAATAGACATCCCCTGTAACGGAATCGCCATAGTACAGGTCGTTATTGTCGTCCTGCTTATCAAAATTGCACCATACGTTGACGTTCCAATCGGGAAGGACAGTCCATGACTTATTGGGGAGATAACAGCGAAGGACGGTATCATTGTAAGTAGGTGTCCCTGTCTTGTCCTTACAGGCAATATAGAGGGTGTCCTTGACTAAGGCTATATTGACAGTGGACAGAAAAGACTCCCTACCTTTGAAGTAGTTCTTTACTGCGTCACCAATAGCAGTAGCTCTTAACCCATCAAAGAGGTAGACGTTATCCCAACCGACATAAGGTATCATCCCCTTCCACGGCTTTCCTACCGCCCAATAAGAACAAGCCCCTGTTTCTGCCGGAACGTCTATAAGCCGTCCTGTCGTTAAGTCACCATCCACTATCTTCTGTATCCTATGACGATAGAAGATAATGTTCTGTCCGAACCACGGAACCACGTTCTGCACATCATCAGGAAAGTCCCTGTATCCCCATTCATCGACAACATGGTAGAATCCAACGTGAGAAAACCACACACGGTTCTTGTGGGTAGGGTCGCCCCAATAGTACATCATGTCAGAATACGAATCATAAACAAGGTTGTTGCAAAGGACTGAATTTATCCAGCCTTGAGGTACTTCGTCCCCCATGAAATAAGTTATCTGGTCATCGTCAACATCATCGGTGATATAGGTTGTCGTGTTATCCTCGATAACTTTGATAAGCCCCCAATCATCGGGGTATGCTCCACCTTTGCGGTATATCTCACGGCTTGTTACTCTGGAATCCTGAGAGGTAGGCAGTTGAGAAAGGAGAACCTTGCTTGTCTTAACGTCTATATGGTCTGATTCTTCGGAAGCAGCCGAACAAACATCCCCTACCTTAAAGATACATTTGTAGTAGTATCTGCCTGTAACACCTACCTTTCTACGGAGTTGGATGTTGTCAAAAGTGACAGCATTTGTTTTGCTCCCCTTGCAATACACAAGGCACTTGATAGCCCCGATAGTAGACCAAGACCCTGTCCCTGCTGACTTTATTTCATCGAAAGCAGACTTCTTTATCCGTATTTCCTTGCCTACATTGTTCTTTGCCCCCGCAAAGGCAAACATATTTTTGGTTATCCGATATTTATAGGCATCAACGAAAGTTGCAAGAGAGTTGTTATCAAACCACAATTCAGCATAATCAATCTTTGCTGCCCCATCATGGTAGAGAGAAAAGGTTATCTCATCGTCTGTAGTCGAAGCACCTCCGGTGTCCCACGCTGTTAGGTCTAAAGGACTAACGGGAGTGTATATCCCATAGGATTCGGTAAACGTACCAGCCTTATTCGCCCATAACTTTAAAGCCCATTGCCCTTCTGTAACCCATCCCTTACCACGTGGGTCCTTGACCAGTTCGCCGTTGCCCGTGATAGTCCACGTTTCATCATCGAAGGAAGCGATCTGCGTAACCTGTACAGTTTGTTCAAAATAGCAATCGTCAATCCAGAGGTAGTTTGTTCCTACAATAGCCCCTGTGATAAAAGAGATATAGTCTATTGCAGACCAATCAATCGTCCCCGCCCCTGCTGCGCTTATCCTTACTTTTGGTACACGAATTTCAAACCACTGGTTGCTTCCGGTTATTCCTAATGCTGATAAAGTACCCCATGTCCTTTTAAGGTAATCGGTAGGAGAACTACCAACACGAAGTTCAAGAACATTTGCGGCAGAAATCTTGTTCATGTTGTTGGTTCTAAGATGGAATACCAACTCGTCTGATGTAGATATACCTACCCCGTCAGCCCATGTACTAAGGTTTACAGGAGTAGCCAAGGCACAAACGGCTGATGTAGCCCCTGCCCCTGTCAGCTTTATACTTCTTACCCCTTCATGCTGCTGTTTATAATCAAAGGAATTATTCTTGCCTGACCATGTTTCGTTAGTTGATGATTCACAGTTAAACAACGTCCTTCTCTGTTCTTTCGGGACAATAGGAGTGGGTTTGAGATACATATAGTCAACATGGACAACTGTTGCCCCTGCCGTGTTGCTTTCTGCCACTATCCGTACAGCCGATACCTTAGACCAATCAGGAGTTCCTACAGATTCAAAAGAACCTCGTCTGAGGTTGAATTTCGTCCATTCAAAGTCACCATCGGAGAATAACTCCTGGTCTACATAGACTGTATAGGAATTGGAGAAATCAACGCCCTTTGTAGAGAAGTGTACCCGTACCGCACTCAGGTTTGTCCTGTTGGTGTGGTAGGTATAAAACGAGATAAAATCATTGTCCGTTACAGCCTTACCGTCCGAGAATGTAGATAGGTCAAGTGGTATGGTACAGGAAGCAGAAGCCCTTGTTGATGCAGCCGAACAATTCAGCCTGAGAGAAGTGATTGACTTCCCTGTCCATTCTTCCGGTCTGAAAGCCCCACATGCGCTTGCCGTTGTCGAACATCCGTTGGTTGTCGTCCACGTTTCGTCATCCTCAAAGAAGGCTATCTTCTTACGGGCAAAGGGGCCTACTATTCCGGTTTTCATTCCTACTGCCGTGTTCGCATCATACCTTATAATACCGTCTGTTTCGTTCACACCGTAGGCTTTTCCACGGACATCTACCCACGGAGTCCTTTTATTCGTGGCTAAGTTAGCAAGAACTGATGTTTCAAACTTTGATGTGCTTGACGGTGAAGGCGTACTATATAGCGTACCGTTGTAGAGTTTGAGAGCCATTTTTGTTCCGGCAGGAGAATACGTCCTGTGAAGCCCCATAACTGCTGCTTCTGTCAAATCGCCTGCCGATACCTTCACCGTTCCAGGGACTTTCTCTATCATCCCGTCATCAAGGATAATGTTGTCAGCCTGAGATAATGAGGTAATAGGCAATAACGCAGCATCATTGTAGACATCAACCGTCTTGGGATTGATGATAATAGGCTCTAATGGCTGAGACTTCGTTTTATCAAGATATGCGTTAGGCATTTAATCAATACCCCTGATACTGGTTAAAATGTTCCTTTATGGAAATAAACCTTGCGCCTTCTTCCCGTGATAGCTGATACCGCCTTTTTAATGCTGCCAGTTTTGTATTCCCACTTCGTTCAAGATGGTCTGCCCTGTCGAACTCTTTCAGATCACGGAAACCATCCGAAGCAGCCCAATCAATCAGAGTAAGTTTTGCCATTTCTGTGAGTTGGGAAACGGTAGTGTCAGTAGCATCATCAGGTATCTTGTAAAAGTAGTTGTAGATGACATATGCCGCATCTACAGGGCAATCGAAATAGTACACGGACTCGGCTACCTTTATCGTAAAGTATGTCGGCTTCGCTGCGGTACGGTTTGATGGATTCGGGAACCTTGCATCAAAGGCAGATGGGTCAAGGTACTCCAAGGGACGCTCAGAATCAGCCGTGTAAAGGACGAGGCTTCGTTGTGCTGCAAAATTATCAGGTGTGGCAAGGGATACATCATTCGCTGTTAAAGTGGTACTCTGATAGCCTTCCTGAAAGGGAAATGTGTCAAGGGTAGTAAGGTAGTTCATCCTCTCAAGGAGATGGTCTTGTAACTCTGTGTCAAGGGTAGTTGTGGGGACTATCCGTTTAACCCGTGCCAGCATATTTGCTAAAGAAAGTGCCATGTTTTTTTTACCTCACGATATATCTGTCCATTCTACGGATGTACTGCCTGATGCCATTATCGGGTTACCATCCTGCGTATACATGATGTCGCCATTCTGGTCAGTCAAAAAGATTGCTGCATCTGTTATATCAACCCAGAAGTCGTCAAGCGAACCCTGAGTCTCTATGAATGTTCCATCCTGTTCCTGCATGAAATCACCGTTCTGATCTTGAACGTAAATTACAGGGGAAAGATCGGTGTAAGTATCCGTGGGAAGCGTAATGTCAGCCCATGCCATTAGATGTACTCCTTCAGGTAGTCAGCATACATAACAGCCACTTTATCAAGGTTGTAAAACTCTTTGACATACTCGTAGGCAAGCTGTCCTTTCACCTTCCGTTCTTCTTCGTTGCTGATGAGTTTGTTCAGTTCCGTTATCCAGAAATCAAACGACTTTGCCGTGGTGACAGGAAGACCGTTTTTGAAGGGTTCTACCCACGAAGCCACGCTTGGTATGCCACACGCTGAGTATTCAAGGCCACGAAGGTTTGATTTCCCACGGTTAAAGAGGTTGTCCCGTAAGGGAATAATCCCAATGTCGAAGGACAACTCCTTTACATGCTTCGGATACTGGTCGATGTTCACCCATTGGTTCATCATCGTCAACCGTTCATGTTCGGGCCATTTTGGTGGAGGGGCTGACACGATGTATATTTCGATGTTGTTATGCTCTGAAAGGAGGTGAAACAGAGCATCTTTGACTAACTTGAGGTCGCCTTCATGTGTCGCCCCCCCGATCCAGCCGATGCGAATGAGGGGGTGTTCTATCGGCTGGTGCTTGTCCCACAAACTGAAGTCAATACAGTTCGGGATACACTTTACATTTTGATTAAATGGCGCATAATATTGAGCAAGATATGGAGTGGATACTATCACCCCTGTTGATTCCATTAATTGACGGGTAGCCCAAAAATCTTGAGCATCACCTGGCCTATTAAAATCGTATGCCACAGATTGATGAGGCACATGTTGTAAATCATCGTCCACTTCCATAAGGGTAGGTTTTAAATCCCTCATGGACTGAACTACCGATAATCCTTCAGGAGAATTGACATACTGACAGACAATTATATCGGCCCATTGAACCTGTGCTTCCAACTCGTTTATATTCTCTTTGAGGTGGTGTTCCCAATCAGGAGAGTTCATACGGTTCACATCCCATTCAGGGAACATTCGGCAATGGGCAAGGCCAAGTTCGCTCATTTTCTTGGCAAACTGGTATTGTCGGTAAAAGCATACCCCTGGATTGATAGTAGAAATAAATAGGACGTTAAACTTTTTTAAGGACACAGACTATCTCCTTACCGTTTTCATTCAATACAGTTCCTTCCCATATATGTTTTACCCTGTCAACCTCCCTTTCACGGTAAAATAAGAAAATGTAAATGGCACGAAGGAACTTTTATGGGTTGGGTCTGCCATAGCATTTTCGTGAGGAAACATAGGCACAGCAATTTCCCTTCTCCCATTCTGTTTTAGTACCCGCCAGCATTCATCCATAACAGACACAATATCGTCAACATGCTCAAGAATGTGGATAGCTTTAACCACGTCAAAAGTATTGTCCTTAAACGGAAGCTGTTCACAGTTACCGCAAACATCAGGCTCCGCTTTAATGTTCATATCAAAATCAATATCCCCAAATTTACGGTTATTAAAACCGCAACCGATGTTTAAAACCATCAATAGTACACTATGAAATAATTGACATCGTATGTAGCACCAAGCCGGTTTTTAATCTCGATAGGGTTGTCGGGGTTAGTAATGCCTATATCTAACCTGGCATCAGTATCGGCGTTAGCTACAACATCTGAAGTATTGCTTACCAATGTTACTGCCCCTGCTGCCGTAGCATAGAAAATTGCAAATGTCGCCCCTGCTTTAGCCAAAACAATACCAAACATAAAAACCGTATGGGCTGGTAAGGCAACTTCTCCGTCATCGGCGAGAGTTGAACTCCCGAAGAATATCTTGGCACTCTGCCCCATAGCGAGAGCTTTTGCGGCGAGACTTGCTATCTCTGCCCCACCTGCCGCGAACCCGATGGTGTCAGTAGTCTTCCTATATACCCCCGTGTCTGGTTCGTCTTTAAAGGAAAAAGCTGGTGCTGCTGCTGTCCCGTCAATTCCCTTAAAAGGGTCATATCCAAGTTCATTCATGTTAATCCTCCCGCTTGTCAAACAATGATTTCAATGCTTTATCAACGCTGATGTTATCGCTATGTGTAATAAGACACACCTGATTTGAGTCAGAAAGATAGAATGCTGCTATAATCTTGGCATGTTCTTCGTTTATATCATCCAAGGCTTCTTCCATTTCAGGCATATCAAACAAGTAATGGTCGTATGGCATTTGTCACCTCTATTGCTTAAAAGACTGCATTGTAGTACCCGTAAGTCTGCGCTGCCCTGTTCGTCCACGCTGTTGTATACCCCGATGAACCTTTCACATATCTTGCCGTCCCAGAAGCATTGTTAAATTCCATGATGTACCACGCACCATCAGGGTCAACATACCCGACATACATAGGGTCGCTGCTTACGTCCATGTCTGAGAACCTGTACTTTTGCAGTTCAAGTATCTCTACCAGTTCCCATGTAGGGTGACGTTGTGTTTCGTTAAAACGTGGTCGTGTACTCATTCTATATAGCTTGGCTCCAAGCCTTGAACCTTACGTCTGATGTTCATAACTCCAAAAGGAAGCCGTCTGCAATCAGCCAACACTTTTTTGACCGTCCAGAACTTCTTCCCCGCCTTTGTCCAGTCATCCAAGAATACATAGTCATCCGTCTTCTGGTCTTCTTCCCTATACGGCAATGCAAGGATGTCCGCCTTTCGATATGCTGCTGAACTGTGCATCCACACAAATTGACCTGATTCAAAAATTTCCCGTGTCATGTGAGGAGGCATAAAGTTTCGTTTCGGATGTCCGTCCACATTGCATTCGTTGTATGCAGAGGTTAGACAATCAATGTGTTTTGCCTTCTGGAAGAACTTATAGGTGAACTCTGCCCTGTAGGGATAACTCAAGTCATCCTGATCTGATACACAGATTATCTCGGCATTAGCGAGCTTATTGCCATAATTACGGGCTTCACACACACCGCCATTCTGTTCTAACCGCTTATAGATAATGCGTGAGTCCTGCTTACAAAACCAGTCCATTAAATCAGGAGTGAAGTCGGGTGAATAGTCGTCAATTACGATAATCTCTATATCCTGTATTGACTGCCCCCTGATGGTATTCAATGTTTCTGCAAGATAGGAATCTCCGTCATAGACAGGGATGACAAACGATACTTTAGGCATGTTTTCTCTCTCCTTTTACTAAAGCAGGTACACCCATACACATTTCTCCATCTGGAACATCTTTAGTAACAACTGCACCAGCAGCAACAAAGGCATGTTCACCTATTGTTACGCCACAAATAATAGTAGCATTTGCACCAATAGAGGCTCCTTTCTTTACCAAGGTTGGCTTCCAATTCTCTTTGCCACTTGGAGGGTATAAATCATTCGTGAAACAAACATGAGGGGCGATAAAGCAATCCTCTTGCACCGTCACTCCCTCCGGTATGAAACACCCTTTTCCGACCCTTGTTCTGTCACCTATCTTTACATTCGGTCCTATCTCTGCAAATGCCCCTACGGACACCCCTTCACCAAGAATAGCCGAATCATATACATTTGACGGTTCCCATATTGTCACGCCTTTACGCATACCTTAGTATTTCCTCCAATATCTTATTTGGATGCTGTTCGTTGAGAATCTTAGTATTAGGCAGAATACAATGACCGCCTATACGTCCGTTGGGTGGATAAAGGACAGGTCGCTTTAAATGTGGTGCAACAGCGTTATTATAATTAACATCCCACCGTGCTACATCATCGTATGGGAATTTATAAATATCGGCAATATCTTTACAATATTGAGCAAAGGCAATGGACATACCATATTTGGCAAGACACATTAGTTTAAGAGCTTCCGTTTCTTCCGATGTAGAAACACACTCACAATAAAAGCCAGCCCTTTGGATATAATTCCTTGCTTCTTCTACTTTTTCTCCACCTATCCATTTTTTGAACGTTTTTAAATCTTCTTTCATCCTGTCATGCCTTCCCAATATCGGGCTATGGACAGCATTAGGAATCTGTCTTGTCGTTCCTATGGGGACAGTGGAATGGACGATAACGAGAGAAGGGTTAAACAAATCTTGATATACATTTATTATGTCCAAGAATTTGTCACTGTAAGGTATAGTAATATTCAACACTTCTATATCGTGAGGCAGTATTTTTATCAATGGTGTTGTCTTAATGTCATACCCCTCTACATCGTTTCCGTAATGCTCATGCAATATCTCAAACAATGGCCTTCCTGTTTCCCCTAACCCTATTACCGCGCTTTTCAATTCCACACCCCCTTTGCTTGTGTATTGATGTCTTCTAACCTTGCATATCGCTTAATCTCCTTTTCCGCTATCTTCTGCAGTTTCCGTTTAAAGTTCTCAGGGTTCACCCGAACCTTGTAGAAGTCAATATCTGCCTTGTCCATCTTCGGTTTTTCCCTCTGTATCTTCCGTATGGTATGGACAAGCATCTTTCTAAGTTCAGGGACATTAGTAAATCCCTGTATCCAGTAAGCTCCTGCATATTGCTGATTCGAGATGACCTGATTGCCACGGCACAGCGAATGGGTCACATTCGTCACCCTGTCGTCAAAGTGGACTGTTATCTCGCAGGATAAATCATTTACCCGTATCTCCTGATCGGGCATAGCTTTCTTGAGTTGGTCTGCTAAGTCATAGTCTGACACCGATATGGCAATCATCTTGTCGGTGCTTTCGTCTATCCTAACAGGCAGGAATGTTTCTTCCGGCTCAAGGTGAAGCCAACGTAACACTTCTGCGTCCCTTCGTGTCGTTACCCAATGGGTATTTATCCTCTTTAGCACCATGTCGATGTAGTACATGGCGGTATTCAGGTTCCATGAAGACATGAGAGAGTTGATGTCATATCCTGTCCAATGGATAATCTTATGCCCGTAGTGCTGGAAGAATACCCCTGTTGAACGCTGTATGCCTTCCTCATCACACATGAACCCGTAACAGTAGATAAGACGGTAGTTGTGAGGCTTCACCCCAGGATACAGCCTGAAGTCGCTATCTGTCAATTTTGCTATTTCAAGGGCAAGAGGAGAATCAAGTAAAGAGGTAACGCATATCGGCCTCTGAGGTATCCTATGTTTGTCCTGAACAGCTTTTCTCCTATCTATCCAATAGTTGCTTGAGTCCATAGAAAGACCGCCCTGCTTGGGCATTTCTGCATAATACAGGGGTTCTTTGATATAGAAGGCATCGGTATCTTTTGTGACGGACAACGCCCAATCCCAATCTATCAGGGACTTCAAATCCGTACTCCACCGCTTCCAGTATTTCCGCTTTACAGGGTTAGCACCGTCTATGAAGTTCTCACACTCAAGGTGATACCTGTCATACGGGTTGGAGTGGTAGATATTGGCAGGGTTTGGGTCTACCATCTTGTAGCCCGAATAGACCATGCCGTGTTTCGGGTTCTCGTCAAACGCTTCCATCCAGTTTCGCAAGGCTCCTGGCATGATATATAAATCAGAGGATAGGTGTGATATGACATCCCCTGTCGATACCGCAAAACCCTCGTTGTTTGCGTTACCCAAGTTGCCCTGTTCAAGCGAAAGGATACCCACCTTATCCCCGTACTTCTCTTGAACGGACTTGATGAGTTCATCCTTCGTTTCCCATTGTCCGTTAGGAACAAAGATAATCTCCCTGTTCTCGTAATCCTGGTCGAGAATAGACTCAATATTCCTGAATATAAACTCATCACATTTATATCCAGGCACGATGAAACTGACTTTTACGTCATCCCTCATTAATTCCCCCTTACTCGCTTTAAATATCCCTTCACGTTAACCAAATTTCAATTCTCCCTCTGCGCCACGGCATCGTTGACACGCTCCAGGGTCATCAACAACAGGCTCATACCCATAGGAGTATGCCTGTCCACATTCAGGGCATTTAGCTATCTGAACGCCATTTATCCATTCAGCAATATCCCTATCTCTCGCCTTTTTAATATCAAACCATTCTTTTACTGTTATGTCTTGTACGCCCATAGTGTTTTAAGAAGGGGTGAGTTGCCCCACCCCTTAGTTTAACTACTTACCAACCGTAGAAGGTCTGCCGTTGACCACCCACAGGCAAGCACTATTGTTCAGCACTTTTGCCGTGTAGATGATTCTATAACCGACAGTTGAAATTAAGCTCAACGGGTCTGAAGTCGTATTCGGGCCAGGTGTCTTGATGAAGGTACGGATGCCTCCATCGAAATCCGTTACACCGTATGCGCCCTGTCCGAAGAAGAAGTTGAAGTATAGTCTGCCGCCACCGTAGGCTGACAAATGTTCCCTGTTACCGTTGACAGTACCGCCGAACAAACCAGAAGTGGAGAACAAGGGGGCTTCAGTCGAGGAGTAAATCTTGAATCCCTCGATAACGCCTTCAAACCCACGCTCCGGCTCGCCCTTTCTGCCTGTACCTGCTTCAAAGGCGTGCATCCCTGACTCAACATATTTTGTGTAGTCACGGAATGCAGACGTACCCCTTAACTGGTTCACCATATCGGGATGCATGATACATTTGTAGTACCCGTCAGCAAACCGTTTTGCGTGGCGAACCTTCAATTTCAGGGCGATTGTCCTGAAAATATCAGGTGTCCATGCAGTACCGGAAGCACCGCCAGCGAGTGCGGAGATGGCATGGCTTCTGGTTGATAGATCATTGATAGACCATGCGGGAGCCTGCAAGGAGGTTGAGGAAAGAGTCGTAAAGAATCTGCCAGCGGAAAGGCACATAGGGTCGTCACCGAGATAACCCGTCCCTGCCGAACACTGGAACTGTGCAGATGCGCTCGCCCGTTTCCAGAGCAAAAGTCTGGAGGTCATAAAATCAAGGCTGAGTGCGGAAGCATCAGCAAACAAGTCTATTGCGCCCTGCACTACGCTGTTGATAGAAACCATGTCAACGTAGGTTGATATAACAGCATGGTCGCCAATCATGTAAAGGGATGCACTCACACGGACAGCAGAGATTCCTCTGCCCGCGCCGGCAGCAGACTCAGTAATAAGCCTGCCGTAAGATAGTGGAGTCCATCTGTGCCAGTAAACGCTCTGGCCTTCATTTTTCGGGAGTTCTTTCTTCTCGCCGAACTGATGAAACATAAGTTGTGGTTTCATCCTCTCAAGCATAGTCTTCTCGTAGTAAACGGGAATGAGATATGCCAATTTGTTACTTGCCGAAGTCAATGTAGCCATTGTAAATCTCTCCTATTAAAGACAGCTACCATCCAGCGTTCTTGGTAAATTTCAGACCAAGGGCTTGTGCCATCTGGTCGCTTGTCATGTTCTTGATGTCTTTCATAGAAGGCATTTCGGTAGGAGTAGAACCTTTTTTATTGCCAGACGGTATCTGCGCTTTCTGCTTCAACGTCTGTTTTTTTACTCCTTCGTCTATGCCCTTCTGTTTGGATTCAAGATACAGGTTGGCAAAGAAATCACGTTCAGCCATAGCAACCGATGTTTTATGATCGTATCCTTCATCTTTATATTCGTGGTATCCGTCCTTTATCGCCTCCCAATGGGGCAAGGACGCAGATATTTCACGTTCAAAAGTACGGTCAAATTTTCTCTGTTGCAGGCGTTCTTTTTCGGTAGTTTCAAGGATAGTCTTGGTAAACTGCATCAAAGTCCTTACTGGACTTTTCTGCAATTCTGCCACAAAGTCCTCGTCAATCTTAGAAAAATCTACTTCTCCAACTTGCCCCTTAGAGGTAAGTTCGGCTTCCTTTTCCTTGAGTTCACGAAGTTTTTCCTCGACACGATACCCTTTCTGAACGTATTCCCTGATTTTCTCGGCAGGGATATCAATCTCTTTCCCCTTGTACTTGATCCTCAACGGAGTTTCGGTCTGTTCTTCGGTTTCTGAAGCCTCTTTCGTTTCTTCTTTCGCTTCTGTCTGCTCGGAAGTTTCCTGAGTTTCTTCACTTGCCGTTTCCTGACTCTCTTCCTCCACGGGTGCAAGGACTTCTTCCTGTACTTCTTCCTGCACACCACCTTCTACCAACTGACTCGTTTGCTCCTCGATTTCCTTCAGAATATCTGAAGATGTCATTGTAGAGCTATCTGCCATAAATCACCTCGTATTATTATGTATTTTCGGGAACAAGTTTGTTTAATTCTTGCGCCCACCTTTGCCGTTCTGTTTCTGCCGTAACAAGTTTGTTCTTAATAGCCTTCAACGTCTGCCTCTTGCTACGGACGCTTGCAAAGAAATATTCTCTTGCCTGCGGATCCATTTTGTAAATGTCTGCCTTATCTTCATTGTCCAGAGTTTCGTCTATCGCCACATCAAGCCATGATAGGAAGAATTTGCCGGAAGCAGAATTAGCAAGAATAGCCCAACTGCGCCATTCCTCCGCTATGTTCCGTACTTCACGGATTGATTCATCATCTGTCTTTATGACTTTCTTTCGTGGCATTAGCCCAACATACCCCCTATTTCACCCATCAGGGCAGGATTCGGGCTTCCTTCAGGCATACGCATTTCACGCTCACCCAACGCTGGCTGCTGACCTCCACCCTGCATACCGCCTGTCAGCATCATCATCAACTGCTGCATCTGCTGTTCTTCGGGGCTGGCGAATAACTGCTCGGTATCACGGATGCCAAAGTAGTCAAGGAGCCTTCCTAACCATTGGTCTGCCCGTGGTACGACAAACGGCAGAAATGCCTGATTGCCAAATACCAGCGTCATAGCCTCGATTAACTGCTTCCGTTCTATCTCTTTGGACATCTTGTACTGAGATACAGCCTTGAAGGTGAAATTTCCTTCGTAGTCTTCAGGCGTTGCCGTTATAGACTGACTTTCAGGCCAGTAGTAGAACCCGTTGGGGTCGGTCATAAACATTTTCTTGTACTTGACAATATCCCTGACCATATCCTCCACTGACATCATGGAAAGGAGAAGGTTGTATGTGTCTGCCCTTAATTCCCCTGCCTGTTTCATCCCGACATATTCTGTTGCGGTATCGCTTCCACCCGCTACAGATTGACCGCGCATTTGAGGAAAAGCATTGGAATAGTTCTGAATATCCATCTCTATACGAGATTTACGCTGTAATGCTGCCGTAAGAATGTTCCAATCCACCTTCATAGGAGTTACACCGTTCACATCGTCCGTGAACAGAATACCTCCTGACTTGGCTATAATGGTTGACTTCTTGACATCTGCCCCTCGGCTGACAATCCACTGAGGATTCAGCATAAGGTTGACAGCATCGTTAAACTGGTTCTCGTTCTCATTTATTTCATCGAAAAGCCCCTTGCCTTCCTCTAAAATAGACATTCCATAGAACTCGTCATCTAAAGGAATAGGGGTAATAGCCTTGAACGGCAGGGAACCAAGGAAATTTTCACCGTCATTGCGGATAATGTTGTTATCCCCTGTCATAACGATAAAATCACGGTACGACCAATAGCGGGTTACTTTGACCAACTCAGAATATTTGTCGTTTTCCCTGCTCGGTATGGTTTTAAATGAACGGACAGTCTGTTCTTCGTTGGTATAGATTTCCCCTTCATGGATACGGATTTTGTTTATGTTCTTATAATTGGGATTGTTGGCATATCCTTTTAATATCCATGCCGGAACGTAATCTATGGCGATAATAAAAGCATCGGGGTCATCCATTTCGGTGATTGTCGGGTTTACCCATGTGTTAAACCAGTTCCGCACCTTGAAAATAGGCATTTCTCTGCCATTTACCGTTCCCCAAGGGTCAATTTCCAACCAACCGCAAGGATATTTGAACGCCTGCTTGTAGAGCTTGTATGCAAGGATAGGCCACTTTTGCAGATACAGGCACATATTCGCATCTTTCTCGACAATCTTGGCTTTCTGACGGCTCGCATCGTCTTCTTCCACCACTCTGACATAGGGAAGCATGGAGGCAAGCATCTGAATACACTTACCGAGGTAGGATTCCACGATAATGTAAGGCCACGGAAGGCAAATATTTGACAAATATGGATGAGAAGTCTCGTCAATATAGGCGCGATACAACTTCTCGTTCTCTATCGCCTGTTCTGCGTACTGCTCTCTCCCCCTGTCTGCCACGTTCCATCGTTCCTGAACCATAGCAACTGCCTGTTTGTCGGTCATATACCTGCTCTCCCGTAGAGTCTTGAACTTCTGCTCGCCCGTGGATGTGTGTAAGCTGCATCTGCCTGTTCTTCCCACACGGCATCGAGAAATTTGAAATTTGAATTATAGGCGTAAACATGGTTGATGCAGGTATCGTTACCCTCAACCTCCAACTGATCGCGGAGGGTTCCTTCGAGGTTCCCCTTGACGTATCTCTTAGCCCCCCATGTATCGAACTGCTCTATGTGAAGCTGGCAGGAGGGGTCAACGTACCATTCCCGGTGCTTCATCTTGTCGCAGAGGAACGTATGGGCAGAATCGAAAGAAGGATTACCTATCTCAAAATAGATGCCAAATCCACGGAACATCTGTATGATGGACTTCGGGACGTTCCCGCCTTCCTGTATCTGCTCTACCTGTGCTATCTTGTCGATAATCCACTTCTTGACACGGACGGTAAACCCTGGCTTTGTAAGGGTTGCCCGTATCGCTTGAGCTACCGTACCGACTATGTGGTCTTCTATGACGTTCTCCGCCCATGTGTACCAGACATTGTTAGGGTTCACCTGAATATAAGAAACGACAATGGGCTTGACAGGATGCCAGTCAACGATGACGGCAGTAACATTACCATTCGATACTTCGTAAGGTTTCTTTACATGGATGTCATAGGAGAAGGGTTCAAACACCCTGCCCTTGAAGGAGATGTCTTTACCGAACCTACGCATGTAGAGTTCCTGCTCGTTCATGGAACCAAGGACTTTCTTTCTCTGTTCCTCTGGCATAAAGGGGTTCTCAAGGGAATCAAACTCACCGATGAAATAGGACGGGTCTTTCTTCTGCCGTCTTATCTCTCCTGTCCACGACCCATAATCAGAGGTCATGCCTAAGAGGAAAATGCCTTTCTTCTTGATGATACGGGGTCTGCCTTCATTCCAGAACGACTTGGGGGGTTCTTCGTCCCATGCTATACCGTCCACCCTTGCGCCTTTCAGTTTACGGGCTTCCTGGTCGTGTCCGAACCACTTCACGGAGGAATCACCGATAGTCATAATTTTTGCTTTTCTCTGAAAGTTGTAGGTGTCCTTAGGTGTCCATTCGGTAAACGTCTGGACCAAGGCGGTATCGTCCTCCGTCTTTACATTGGACTCTGACGGCAGGTCAGGAGAGACTACCCACCAACTAAGCGGAGGTTTGGGACGGATTGTTTTGTTGAGCTTCGCCCCTGCCGGAAGGTCGCTTTCAGACTTTCCACACATTTCAATAGCCCGTTTCCAGGTGAGCTTTTGCAGGGGATGTATCCCAAGGCACTCCATAATAACCCATGCGGTTTCCCATACTGACTTCCCGAACTGGTTCCCAGCAAAGGCGCAGTAGAATATGGCATTCAAGAACCTCCAAAATATCTCAGGGTTTTCCCAGGGGTACGTCATCTGCCGCTGTCGAAGGTGAGCATAAGGAAAGACAATTTCCTCATCCCCTATCATCAGCTTCCAGGGACGACCTTCTTTACCTATAGGTAACTGTGTCTTTTCATCCCACGGCAATTCAAGGGACTCGGCATAGAAATAGATACGGTTGGCCTCGTTCTCTGCCTTAATCTGCTCAATTATCTCAGGCAGGTTGTCCCGTATCTGTTGTGCTGTGTTGTCCACTCATTTACCTTTCGGTTTTGGTTTTCTTTTGCCGCAGGGCATCTCCACCCTCCAATTCATGTAATTTCATGGCTCCACAGATGGTACACTTGATATACGCTCTACCGTCTTTAAAGGTGACAACCCATTCGTGCTTATGTTCCACGCTTTCTCCAATTAGGGTTACCACGTTTCTTGGCAACTTCGGGCAAGGGGGGAAGCATAGCATCTTTAGCGTTCTGTTCAGCTATTAGTATCTCTTTGTAATAGCCTGCCGGTTCTTCCACCTTTTTTCCTTCCTTCCTACTGCATTCCCTCAACTGATACGTCACTGTCAGCCCATCAAGGGAACACACCCTGACCGTATAGGGGTCTTGCCCCCCATTCTGGAAGGTACGGATAATGACATTAACGCAAGAGTCGCAGATCATAAAACTCCTTCACCCCGTAGTTATTGTGGGAGACATTAATTAACATAGAAGTGGCTGGCGGTGGAATTACGGTATAGGGGAACCACCCATTAAGCATCACCACTCTTTTTACCAGCCACATTTTAAATATCATGGTAATGCTCCATCAGAGTAAGCCTCGCAATCAGGTTCATCCTTCATCATCTGTACTGCCTGGTCTGTAGGGGTCATTTTTTTATCGGTGAGAAGATACTGTTTAACGACAATAGCCTTTCTCCAATGTTTCTTATTAAGCAAAGAATAGATATTGTGAGTTCCTAATGCACGGTTGATAGAAATGAACCGGTGAAATTCAAGCACTTTTAATGCACGGGTTACATGACGTTTCCCATACCCTGTCTCGTCCATCAAATACGGTACTGATGGAAATGCCACCTGCCCCTTATCGGCATGCCTACATAAAGCAAAATAAACAGCAGATGGACACCCCTTTAAAAGACGTAACCACTTACCTTTTATAAACTCGTTGTCAACGATGAACCAGTCTTGTTCTCTGAGATCACGAACTTGGAATGTACCCTTCTTATTTGATACTTTCTTTCGTCTAATCCGTGTTTTAATGTTTAATATATTCGACATGTTACACTCCAAGTAGTGACATATCTGTCACCGGTGACTTACGAGCACCCCGAAGTATACCCACTTTAGGAGCCATTTTTCTTAAAGAACCACCTTTAGGTGACAAAAACGACACTATAACTATACTAAGATGTAATAGCCTACCCCCTATGTTGTGGAGGAGGTTAGGAGTCAATTTCAATGAGAGGGGGGAGGGGGTGGTGACGGCAGAGTATAGCCAATGATACTGATAATAGTTATTATGTACCATGTCCATTATGTTACTATGTATCATAACTACTTAATATCCTTATCGTTATTATCTATAGGTGTTATATCTATTGTGGCATCCTGCCTGGATAGCTGAGATAATACCATTGCTTGATCTATCAGCTTATTAATGTCAACTACCTGTTTTTGTTGGACAATATCAATTTTATCAGATATACACTTGTTGATGATGATTTGTGCTGCCTGTAGCCGGACCTGTGGAGGCTTATTCTCTGAATGGATTATCTCCCCAACATGATATACCGCTGGTAACAATAAATCCTTTACTGCTTCTTGGTGATCTTTATTCTCATATGCTTTAATAAATGCCTTTTTATCTGGATTGATATTTTTATTAATAAACCAGGGCACTATTTTCTTATCGTTATCTTGTTTGACTATTTGTGATTGTTCCATTGGTTAAATATGAATTGTTCCAAATCTTGTCTCATGATATAAAGTTTATGGGGCTTTTTATGCCCTTCTGCTCGTTTAACGTGCCGCAAATTATAGCGTTTAATGTAATCTCTGATAGTACGGGCCTGGACTTGTAAAATATTGCCTGCCTGTTCCATCGTGAGCATGTCAAGTGGATCATATCCGTTGTTACTCATTATAGACTTAATACACTAACTATTCTTCCTTGTCAACTATTTGGTATGGTAATTGCATAATCAATATTAATGCCGTTCTACACGTTTTGGCCAATAAATCGGTAAATATTTTCTAATGATGTCATTAGATTATTTGCTTAAAAAAAGCAGGAAAAAGCCGGACAGTTATATGTTGTTACTGCTTGCGGCCAGACTGTCCGGTTAGGGGGTGTTAAATGAAGCCAGTCCCCATTTATGACAACCTCAATTCGGTATGGCGTAACCCTATCACCTGGGACAAGGTATCAACCGAAACATGGCTTCATACTCACGAGGTTAAGCGTAGATGCAAAGATATACTGCTCGGCGTGGTAAGTGTAGTATGCATGGGGATAATGGGCTTATCGGTGATTATCATGCTTTTCAAATACCCCCTTTTCCCCACATCCCACCTCGAAGGCTCGGAGCAATCCGGGCCTTTCTCATTCTACGATTTTATAGCCTATATCAATGTAATAACTCAATGGTTTACAAAACTTGTCAGGCTCCCGGATGCCTTCGCGAAATATCGTGTAGTATTTATTATGCGATGATTCATAACCTTTACAAAGTATCTTGTAGCGTGTCTTGGTGTTGCGCAAATGGTTTACCCACCCTTCTATTTTTCTGAGATTGTCTTGGCCGTTAAGTAGAATAAATCCTGTCATACCTCTGCCTCCTGAATTATTATTTTGATGCCCGGGACCTCGGAGTATTTTTTGGTTGCCATAACAACAGATAGCTGGGTGTCGTCATCCCATAAAATGCCCTTGAGTGCATCGAGAACACTCTTGAGGGTATTATCTATGTCTGGACGCTTATCGTGGAATGTAGGGGCATCCTTGCGCAAACCACGGGCATTATAGTGTGCCTTTGGACGTGGCATAAGGAAGTCAATCACCATAGTCAAAGGACCTTGCATTTTGACAGGATGTGCATCCATAACCTGATATTTAATGTCCAGCTTATAGCCCTTTGACTTTGCCGGGTCGTATGTTCCAACAAAGCTACCTCGCCTTACAAAGCGTGGTCTTGCCTGTCCTGCGGGAATCGTACTAATCCAAAATTCTTGTCTCATCTCCACCACCTCCAAATTATTAATATCGCTACAGGTATTGCCAGCATCATCCAGAGTGCCAAACAGAGTTCCATCAGAAATCAATTATCGCTATGCTGCCCGTCTTAATGCCCGAGTTGCTGCGCTTGTGCTTGGTCTGACGAGTGGGGTACATTGATTTAGCATCATTGCTAAAATTGGGTCGCCCGTAAGTTCTATTAAAATGCGTGGCACGGCGATAATATTCTCGTGTCCAGTGAATTGCCTAACTATTGATAAAACATCATCTCTATTCATTGCTACTCCTTGTGGCGTGTCGCTTCTAAAAATTCATTCAATGTTTTACCGCCACTTATTCTATAATAAGGATCACCGAATGTTGAATTAGGGCGTGGCGGAAAAGGACCTTCCCATTTTAGCTCTGTTATCCAGCCAGCCATAGTTACCCCATTATTTTTGTAAACAATGAATACTGGAATGCCATTTTCGTTTTGCACTCTAAAATATTCATCATGACTATTCTTCTCTACGAATATGTTGGTTTTAGCATCCCACGCATAAAGCCTATCTAAAAAAGATACAAATCTATCTGGTAGATGTTTCCGTGTTGTAAATGGTCTCATTACATCCATTATCTCATTTTCGAATTTATCGTGTGCTTTTATGCGTTCGGCAAATTTTTCATTCATTTCAGCCTCCAAACCACTAAATCACGAATTGTGTTTAAACATATCTTTTTCTCCTTTGCAATTTCAACTTGTGTGCCATTATATTGCTGGGTTGAATATGGGAGAATATAACGCATCTCAATTTCATATTTACCATCCAGCATTTTGTCAAATTTAAATATATGGTCTTCAAAATTTAAGTCGTTTGGATATTGCGTTGGTGCTATAACTAATGCAATCCTTTCTACTCCCCGCACAGTAAGTTCATTGAATAACTTGCCCAACGCGCTATAAAAATCATCCAAGCTCATATTAGCAAGATCGCTTGCGCTATCTGAATATTTGCCTTCTGCCTGCTTCCAGTATGGCGGGTCGAGGTAGACCAGTTGCACCACGCGAGACGCCGCCGGCGTCCGGCCCCGGACGAATATGCCCTTGCGCGGGGTAACGTCAATGAGATTCTCGCGTTCGAGGTGCCTCAGGGTCTGATGCAGGGTAAAGGTGGTGACATCGAATCGGGCGCAGAGGTCCCTTTGCCCCGGCAGAGCCGTTCCCGGCGGGAGCGATGAGACCAGACGCCGCAATGCGGTCAGAAGTTCCGGTGTCTTCATGACGCTCCAGATGCTTGAAATCCATGAGCCCATGTAATGA